>Ga0209088_10000180_pt1 | contig 47087 bp, 38 predicted proteins | sample S_140625_EF_Meta_FD_187324 | JGI IMG/M metagenome (GOLD analysis project Ga0209088, IMG submission 187324) | Freshwater microbial communities from Lake Simoncouche, Canada to study carbon cycling - S_140625_EF_MetaG (SPAdes) (version 2) | ecosystem: Environmental > Aquatic > Freshwater > Lake ... | reverse complement strand
AAGGTAAGCTGAGGTTTTATTCCTCCATGTGAGTTTTACATCAAATCCAGGCATAACCTCTGCTTCAATTGACATAGTTTCTGGATTATCAACTGATGGGCAATAAGTAGGATTATTTGTTACCGTCACGGAACCATTCAGATAAACGGTACATTCCCTTTCTACCACGGTTACTTTAAAGTTAAAGGTTCCGACTCCAGTAAATCGAACATTGGGTTTAGAACCATACGCTACTGTGGACTGAAAACCTGGACCTAATTCCCAGGTAACCTGAGCAGATGATGAACTGGTTTGAACCTCTAAAAAATTATTGGCATTGACACATAAGGTAGGAGAACTAATTATTTTAACAGTCGCCCTATTTCCAACCTCAATTTTAACCACATTCGACTCTAAAAATCCATAACATCCTCTTTTTCTGACGCAACGAGCATAATAGGTTGTTTGATATAATGGCCCTGGGTCATATTCTGGTGAATCAGAATTTGGAATTGGACTAAAAAGATTCATATCGAAAGTCAGTGCCCTGTCATTAGTATACATCCACAAATATTCTAAATCACCTATTGCACCTGATGGACTAACAACATTGACTATTTTGACAGGGTCATTTCCTGGACCACAAATTAATTGATTATAACCTATTTCACCCCCGGAGGTAACATTTTTACATTCTAAATAAAATCCAGCATCGATATCCATCCTATTTACGCCAGTGTCAATAGTAATAAATTCCGTCATCATATTAAAGGGACTCATATCGCTATCCAAATTTTTATCACTTCCCCTAAGCCAGGAAGTTGGAGCATAATCAGGATTTGGTTTAGCAAAAGTCAATTTATATTTACCTGAAGGCACGTTAAACATATACATACCTGTGCTATCTGTATAGGTAGTATCCATTTGACGAATTTTATTTCCCTCAATAACTGACAAAATCACCTGTACATTTCTCAAACCTGGTTCGCCTTGATTTTGGATTCCATTTTGATTTAAATCATGCCAAACACGATCTCCTAATTTAGCAAGACAGCTATCTTTTTGAACCACCACATTTAAATCGAGAATAGTGATGCATTCCTGTAATAGTCCAGTATTATAATTAATTTCAAGATTATAGGTTCCTTTTCCAAGTTCAGCAGGATTAATTTCTGAAATTAATTTCCCATTTAGGGTAATATTTAGATTGCCAAAGACAGAAGTATCCAGATTAAATTTAAAGGTTCCCCCATTTTCACATAAACTCAACTGAGACAAAGGAAGATTTGTAATAGGAATTTCCGGATAAGCGGTACCTCCCTTAAACAACATCGTATCTATGCCATTAGTAACTAAAGCAGTATAATTTTTTCCGTCAATATGTCTAAATTTATACTGGTATAAACCAGGTTCAACCTCGGGAACCAGCGTGTTATTTGGAATTAACCTTGGTAAATTAGGTGTAGGAAGACTAAATTGATCATAAATACCTACTGGATTTAAAATTCTCCATGTTTGGCCACTCACTTCATTTCTAATTTCAAGGGTAGATTGAAATTGTCCATTGCCATTTTGGGTAGCATTATTCAAGCAAATCGTATTAGTTGCCAGCGCCTGAGGAGCTGGAATTAGACCAGCATCAAAGGTAAAATTAGCAGTGCCTTTATTAACCGTAAAAGCTGTGGTCATTCTCGATTTCCTGTCCACATCACTATCTAAGGAGTCATTTACGGAAAATACATCTGGTTTAGTCAAAACCATTCCAGCGGGAACCTGAAAAGTAATCTTATATTGGCCGGGCGGAACCGGAAAAAAATATTTACCAGAAGCATCCGTTTGTGTAAAGGCAAATCTCTCTACAAAAGAATCAAGTCTGGTGATAACCACTTCCACATTGGGGACACCCTGTTCTCCTGATGATTGCAGCCCATCCAGATTACTGTCGAACCATACATAATCACCTACTAAAGAATTTGAAATATCAGGATTAAGGGTACAGTTTGTAATACACCCTTTGGCATCCGTAAGGGTAATCTCATAACTTTTATTTTCGAGATTAACTGCTTTATAACCTACCTGACCATTACTCCATAGAACAGTATAAGGAGCAATACCACCGCTAGGGGCAACTTGAGCCTCTCCATTGTTCAAACTTGGATAAGTAACTGGCTTTGTTACCGCTAAATTACAAACTGGGTTACCAGGATCATTAATACTAATATTCCTTGTGACCGGACAACCGTAGGCATCAGTAACCGTAATGATATAAAGGCCACTTCTAAGATTTAATCTATTGGCTGTTAATGAACCATCAGACCACCTATGTTGATAGGGAGCAATGCCCCCTTTAACTTGAAGACTAACACCTCCTGTACCCTGAACACCACAAAGAACATCAGTAATTTGTGGATTAACGGATAATGCGCTATCTGCTTCAAAGAGAGGAAAATTTCTACTATAAATACAGCCTTTTTTATCTGTAACAGTCAATGAATAAATACCTGATCCCAAATTTTCCCTTGATGCCAGCGTACTGCCATTATTCCAATTATATGTGTAGGGAGATATTCCTCCAATGATTTGATTTACGGCTATAACCCCATTCAATTCTCCTTTACATCGAGGCGGTTGAATGGTTAAATTAGGTTTTAGAGAATCAACCACCTCAATTTGAAAATATTCTATAGAGGCGCATCTATTTGCATCCTCGACCGTTAAAGAATAATAACCCGTTGATAAATTTCCTACAGCAGCACCCGTCTGACCATTACTCCATGCATATAAATACGGTCCGGGGGAACCAGTTACAACGGCAGACAATGCACCTTTACCATTATTACAAACAATTTTATTTCCGACTAAAGAAACAGCTGGAACAGGTAATTTTGCTATAAAAAAACTGTCAACAATACTACATTTGTTTGCATCAGTAAGAGTTAAGTAATGCATACCTGCTCCCATATTATCTGGATTTGGACCAGTTCTTCCATTTGACCATCGATAAGTATAGGGTAAAACACCTCCTGTAACCGTTGTTCTAAGTCTTGCATTTGTTGCATTCCCACATATTTGATCATCACCACTAATATCCAGTAAAATGGCAGATGATTGAAGCATTGTTTCCTGAATGATTTGTTTACAACCTATAGCATCAGTAACGGTTGCCACATAAGTTCCGGCTTTTAAATTAGCTATATCGGGTGTTGTAGCCCCTGTATTCCATTGAATTCTAAATGGTGCCTGACCGCCTTTAATATTTAATTGTAAACTTCCATTTGAAGTGCCATTACAACCAATTCCACTATTTTTAACGTCAATAATAAGGGAGGATGCAGCAGCGGTCATTAAAACGTTAACAGCTTTAGCACAACCGATTGCATCGGTAACTGTTACAACATAATTACCTGTAACTTTGAGTTTTATTAAACTATCTGATTCCCCTGAATTCCATTTAAATCGGTAAGGGGCAACACCACCAACAGGACTAACCCTAAGCTCACCATCTCCCATACCTAAACAGGTTTCAGCTTTACTGGTAGTAAAAAGATTTATTGCTGACTGACTTACAAGATTTGTTGTAATCATTACATTGCACCCCTTAGCATCAACAACTGTTAAAGAATAAGAACCAGCTGCCAGAAAATTCAGGGAAGAAGAAGAACTACCTGTACTCCAGGAAAATCGATAAGGGGCGTTTCCTCCTGTTGGTTGAGCGACAATCCTTCCTGTATTTTCACCGGAACATGACGGCTGAGTAATGCTTAAAGGAATAGTAAGTCTTAATGGTTCTGCTACTGTGGCTCGGGTTGAAATGGCGCAACCACCTTTTTCTGTAACAGTAACCGTATAAATACCCGAAGCCAGATTTCTAATATCCTTGGTTGCTTGTCCGTTACTCCATTTATAAGTGTAAGGTTGCAAACCACCTCCGGCAGAGACCACCAGTTGACCGTCCTGATAACTATTACAAGAAATATTTTTAGCATCAATAGCCACAACCATTGGAGTTAATATAATAGGTTCGCAAGTAATATTGCCACATAAACGGCTATCTGTTACCGAGACACAATATTTATTTTCTTCGTTTACTATTGTTGTATCAAATGTGGATCCTGTATCCCAGGCATATGTATAAGGGCCTACACCACCTGTAACAACAGCTTTGACGGTCGTCGGATTTCCACAAACAATCCGTTCCATTTTAACACTTAATTTTGGTGGTTCAGTTAAAATGTATGTACCTGTAGCTGACCTGTTTAACGCGTCTGTCACCGTAACAGAATACGAACCTGCTAATAGATTTATAATTTCTGCATTAGTTCCGCCGACACTCCATTTAAAGGAATATGGAAGCGTACCGCCTATTGGAATTGCTGTTATTTTTCCAGTCGGCAAACTAAAACAAGTAGGTTGAGTACCTGAAAATTGCACACTTACTGACTGGCTTAAAACCCAAAAGGGTAAAAGCAGCATAAAGAATAAAAAATGGAGTTTTTTTGAACGAATCATAAGGTTAAAGCATTACAAATCAATATTATACTATCAATTTGAGATTTGGGGGAACTTTTCACCTTGTAAAAAAAGAATATTCTAAGCTATTAGTCAAGTTTTTACGAGCTTATAAACACATTTATTTTATTATAAAATAATTATATACATTTGAAAATGAATAATTTATAATTTTTAATTATGCGTAAAATCCTATTATTTTGCAAAAAAGTAATAAATATTGTCGTTGTGATAAATCTGAAAGTCTTAGAAAGAATTTAAAAATGTTTAGCTGTAAAATTTAGCAAATTGTTAATAATCTTTTATTGGGAAACATCATTCTATTCCTTCGTTTAAATGTTGAATTGAAACCATAGCGCTTTTAATACTTTATCAATTAACTTGATGATCTAAAAAATCTAGAATTTTATCATCTGCTGCTTCATCAAATTTTCTTGCGAAAAGTTTTTCATTTTGCTTTGCTTTTAATAACTCCATGGTATCCTTAATTCCAAATACAGCAGGAAATTCATAATCAAGTTTATGCCAATTAACATACATTATAGATGGTTTAGTCAAAATATTTTCATGCTGTTCTTGTAATATTTTTATTATTGTATGAAAAAATATTTCATCCGGGATATAGGTAAACTTATGATAATTAATATAATTTGGGTATTTATGGATATAACCCATGATCATTTTTAAGCACTCTAAGTTTAAAGCCCACCATTGTGAACCTCCATATTGAATAGGAACAGGGGATTTTCTTTTTTTTAGGCTATTGAATATAAAGAAAAACAAGGTGGTGTTTTTATGGACTATACTGCTTTTAATTAGTCGTAAATATATTTTTAATAGTGCAACAAAAGGTACATTTTTAAAATAAGGAATAAATAATCCATTCCCTCTTTTAGGTGTTAGATTAATATAAAAATGATTTGTTTTAGACAAATATTCCTCCGGCCAGGCCTCTTCAATAGGTTTAATGTCAATAAAATTATATGCTTTATTCTGGAGAAAATATTCAGTTAGTTCTCTATTTGTGGCCAGTGGATAATCTTGTCCACTCAATAAGATAGTAAATCCTGGTCTATTATCTCGAATAATTTGAGTTAGGGCATTTAGTGTAGCTTGAATAATAGTAAAATTCCCCCAAATTGCATTTACACGGTCTTCAATAAAATAAACCTTTGGTAATGTTATCAAAGATTTAAAAGATTCAATATCCGATTTTAAATCAATATGTATGTAAAAAAAAGAATGATCATCATATAACCTTTGAACTAACCTATTTAACTGATGGGGCGAATGATGCGCAAGAATTAGGAAATTTTTAACCATGCTAGTCATTGAATCTTAAAATAAACTTCTAATAAAATTAGAACTAAACTTACTTTCTAGTAGACTGAAATCAAAGATATTATAATAATTATTTCACAAATTGACAAAAAAAATAAGTCGCGCTATAAAAAATAGCACGACTTATTGACCAAAGTATAATCCCATGAACATAAATCTTAAGGTTCTTTAAAAGAGAGCCTTTTATATTTTTACTACTATGTAGTTTAGAACTTTTTATTAAGAGCCCCTCAATGCCCTTTTGATGAAACAAATATGAGACTAAATCAACCCTGTGCAAAGTACAAAATATATACAATGTGAAAATTTAATTTTATATATTTAAACACAAATATTTGTAATTCAATTATTTGAAATTATTATTGTGAATTAATTATAAATAATTAACTAAAAAGGTTTTGAAAAATCTTTATTATTTATGAAAGAAGTATCCGTTAACATTTTCAGGAAAGCAATTAAATCTTTCTTGTCCCTATCTGAAAGTTTAAATGCCAGTAAATTAGGATCCTCATTAATTACACCATGACCACCTTTTTCATAATGTACCAAGACTTCTTCCAACGTTTTAAATCGTCCGTCATGCATATAAGGTGCAGTTAAGGCAATATTTCTTAGGGTAGGAACTCTAAATTTTCCGCTATCATTTATATTCTGAGTAGCATTTCTTCTGCCAGGATCTTTAAAATCAAGTAAAGATGCTACATAATCTAACCCGTTATTCCTAAATTGGTTATCCGTAAAAAGTGGATTAAAATGGCAATGACTGCAACCAGGATGTTTTAGTGATCCAGCAAATTCTATAAAAAACAATTCAATTCCTCTTACCTCCTCTTCGTTAGGAAAGCCCATCTGGCCCCAAACCAGCTGGTCATATCTGGAATTTCCACTTATAAGTGTTCTTTCAAATTGTGCTATTGCCTTTGCCAATAAATCGATCGTAATTTCACTCTTTGAGGAAACACCAAAGGCCTCCTTAAATAAATGGGGATAAACTTTACTTCTCCTCAACCTCAATTCCACCTCTTGAATTTTATTATTCATCTCCAAAGGATCTTCAATGGGATGTAAAACCTGGATTTCTAATGAATTAACCCTCCCATCCCAAAAAAATCCTCTTGTATTATAGGCAAGATTTACTAAGGCCATGCTACTTCGAGTACCAACCAGGCCCCTTTCACCTATGCTCATAGATAAACCATCCGTAAATGATTTTTCTAAGGAATGACAACTTGAACATGACTGGGTACTATCTTTTGATAATATAGGATCATAGAACAACCTTCTACCCAAGGCTACTCCTTTCATTGTTAAAGTATTATCAGCAGGAATTATTGGCTTAGGAAGCCAGGTTGGTACATTTAACAGATATGGCGTAGTATCCCAAACTGCGGTTTTAAATTCAAGATCTTCTAAACAGTCTGAACAAATTTCAGGATCTTTTTTACAAGAACCCCAAAATAAACTCCCAAGTGTTAGAAATAATAAAAATAAAATACTTCGCATTGTAAGTGTTTTCTTCATAAACCATCAATATTATTAATAGTTTTTAATTATCCTGTTTTCTAACTTCATTTATATCAGTCAATGTATTCAAAAAAGCAATAAGATCAAAAATATCTTTTTCTGTCAGATTAAGTTTTCTAACATTTGGATTTACATTAAATCCATAGTTACCTCCTTTATTATAATGATTAATAACTTCATTTAAAGTTTTAAATCTGCCATCATGCATATAGGGTGCGGTTTTTGCAATGTTTCTTAAGGTAGGCACTTTAAATTTAAAACGATCATTTGGATTTTTAGATACTTTTTCCCTACCCTTTTCTACTGATAATCCATTTATTTCATCTTCTGTGTGAATGCCATTATTTTGGTAAGATAAATCTGTAAATAATGGATCTACATGGCAATGACTGCATTCCGCGCTAGGAAGCAATGGATCCGCATCAAAAAAAATGGTCCATCCTCTCTTTTCATTTGGGGTAAAATTTATTTCTCCCCTCATTACCGCATCAAATTTAGAATTATTTGAAATTAAGGACCTTTGATAATGAGCTAAAACAGCTGCAATTTTAAGGGAATCAATAAATTCATCACCGAATATTTTGTTAAATGCTTTTTTGTAATATCCCGAATTATTAATCTTCCTTTCGGCTAAATGCCAAGGTAATCCCATTTCTAAAGGATTACTAACTGGAATGAGGGCTTGTTTTTCTAAAGACAAAACGCTACCATCCCAAAACAAACCCTTTGAGTGAAAACCAATATTTAAAAGGGATGGAGAACTTCTCGTTAACGGCTTTAGCCCAGTAGATACCTTTTTTCCGTCGGTAAAGGCTAAAGAAGGTAAATGACAAGAACTACAACTTATTTTATTATTAATGGAGAGTATAGGATCGAAAAATAATTTTTCACCAAGTGCTGCTTTAGCCTTTGAAAATTTATTTTCATCGGATAAAATTATAGTAGGAAATCCAATCACATGTAAAGAATCATTTTCACATGAATTGAAAATAGACACTATCAATAAAAGCCACCACCTAAACATATTACTGGATTTTTAATCCTTGCTGTAAATTTGTCATTAAAAAAGTAACTATGTCTTTGTTAACACTATGATCTGTGGTAATTTTATTAAAATCAATAAAATTATTCTGATCCTTCCAAATCAGATTTTTAACATCTATGGTCAAAACAATTTCAGCAGATTCTTTACTAATATCTAAGGGTTTTTTCCAAGAAACCATTTTATAAAAAGAATCGCCACCAGCATGAAAGGTTAATTTATTAGCAAATTTTCCTGAATTATCTAAATCTGCATTTCCTTCAATTTTCGAAAATACATATCCAGCAGACCATGACCAATAATTATCGTCTAATGGATGTGGAGGTGGGTAAGAAGCTGGACCTGTCGCATTTAATCGAGGTGCAACGCCAACACCTGCTTCTAAACCAGTATATTTCCCCATTGGAATATTTTTAAAAATTAATTCAACGCCTCTTTCAGCATCTGACAAAGATTGAATATCTTTAAATGAAATGATAGATACTTCAGAAAGTAAAACCTTTTTATTTTCCGTTGCAAATTCATTCAAAAGGTAAATGTCAGATAAATAAAAGTTAAACAACTGGAATTTAAGCTTAACACCCTCTGTATATTGGTAATTATTATTATACATTTGTAAAGGAAGTCCATTAAAAGTACCTTTAACTATTAATTTAACATTTACAGACTGTGAAATAGGTGCCTCTTTTTCACAGGAAAAAATAATTAAAACTAATGATACGAATAACAAATTCCTCATTATTGAAAAAATTTAAAGGTTAATCAATTTGTTCCACCACAGTAATAACTTTAAAGGAGTTTACCAGGTTATTGAACCATTTTTTTTGAATAATTTCAGGGGAATCTTTTGAAAAATCAACCAATTTAAACCATATTCCATAGTCTATTTCAATGGAAATTTCTTGATTAAAACCTGCACGAAGATTGGCAAAAACTGGTAGTTCAATAACTTTATAAAAATCGTTGCCATTCAACGTTAGATTGGTAATGAAATTTTTAGATTGATCTTTCCATTTCAAATCCATATTAGCAAATATATAGCCTTTGTTCTTCTGATACAAATAATTTTGAGTGGCATATAATGGGTGACCAATAGGAAAGTTTGATGGATTAAGCAAGCTAACTAAGGGATTCACGCCGAGTTGAAACTTTAATCCTTTGACTCCTTTGCCTCCATGGAAAATAGCGGCTACCTTTTTCTTTTGAAATAAATTAGGATTCCCGATTAAAAAGCTATTGGGAAAAGTATAAAAAACTGAATCATTTTGTGAATTTAATGTCCTGATATTGATAGAATCAAGAGAGGGAATTTCTTTGTTTTCTAAATCAATTAGATGAAAATCAGATAAAATAAATGAAAAGTTTTCTATAAAAAAAGTATCTCCTGATGAGGTACGATATGGTTGAGATAAATAAGTTATCGGAAAAAGGGAATCCCCTTGAGAAAATCGATGCCGTAAAGTTATTCTAAGCTCAGGCTGTTTACAGCAATCCAGACAATTAACATCAGCATCAACAGAAAAATTGACAAATCTATAATCCAGGCACCCCTCTTTTAAATCCTGTTCACATCCATTCAAAGCAAAGAGAGAAATCAGGTATAAGAGATAATGCTTAAGAAAATAGTTAACGAATATCTTTTTCCATTTTACTAACATAATCTTTCAATAAACTTTTTACTGCTTGTTTTACCTGGGTAGAAAATTCCTTGGTGATGATCCAGTTATAATAATTTTTATCTTTATATAAGACTTCGCCTGCAGGTTTACCTTCATATTTGCCGAAATTAAAAACAACGGTTCCATCCTTCTCAACTCTGAGTTTTTGAGTAGCATCAAGGAATCTCAGATCATTGGTAAAGTCATGCAACTGTTGAATATCTGGCGTAATAGGTGATGGACCTAATAAACCATCCTCATTTTCTACTTCTTTCCCAACATATTTTTCCAATTGACCTTCGAACACTGAAATAGTTGCCCTAACATCGGAAAGCGCGTCATGTGCATTTATTAAATCTTTTTGGCAATAAAAACGAACAGCTGCTTTTAGCGTCCTCGGTTCCATTTTATAAAAAATTCTTTGAACATCAATCGTTCTTCTTTTGGCCATGTCAAAGTCAATACCCACTCTAGCAAATTCCTCAACCAACATAGGAATATCAAATCTATTGGAATTATAACCTGCTAAATCTGCATCTCCTATAAATTTGAATATCTTATCGGCCACCTGGGCAAAAACAGGTTTGTTTGACAAATCCTTTGCTGAAATACCATGTACTTGAAAAGCTTCCTCCGAAATAGGAACCCCAGGATTAATCAACATAGATAATTCTTCAGGTTGATTGCTGTTTTTTTGAAATTTTATGATTGCAAGTTGTAAAATTCTATCTCTTAATACATTTAAACCTGTACTTTCAATATCAAAGAAACATAAATCTTTATTTAAATTTAAGTTCATTCCGTTAATTTTAATTTATCCAATTTAGCTTTCAATGAACTTGTGTAATACGTTTCTACTTTACCGTCAGGTTTACTGTATATAAAATAGCCTTCGTAATCAGGCAAATATTCTAATAATAATTGTGCTTTATCAAATCCCATTGCCATACATGCTGTTGCTAAACCATCGGCAATGGTGCATTTTGGACCAAAAATAGAAACACTTAAAAGTGAATTTTTCTCGGGATATCCAGTATATGGATTTAAAGTATGGCTGTATTTAACTCCATTTACCTCATGATAATTGCGATAATTACCCGAGGTTGAAATGGCTTCATTTACCAGTGAAAAAATAGTTTGAATAGCGTGAATATCCGCGTCTTCTTTTGGTATGTTAATGCCAACTTGCCAATAAACAGCTTTTGGATTTTTATTTTTTGCAAAAAACTCCCCACCTAAGTCTACCAAGTAGTTTTTCACCCCTTTTTTTTCAAGAAATTTGCTTAAAATATCAATGGCATAGCCTTGCGCAATTCCACCAAAATCCAGTTCAACGCCAGGATATTTTTTACTAAAAATGAGTGAATCACCTTTTTGATAAAACTCAATATTATCTAATCCGACAAAATTTAAAAGGGAATCAATTTTTGAGCTGTCTACTTTAGTAACTGGTTTACGCCCAGTATAACCAAATCCCCAATAATTAATTAGAGGTCCAACCGTTGGGTCAAACATTTGAGTTGTTAAATCAGCAACAAATTTAGCTGATTTAAAATTTTCAATAAAATGGACCGCAGAAGCAGAAACTGCAAATAATTTTTCAGATTGATTAAACCTTGAAATGGTTGAAGTCGGAATATAGGTAGAAACGTCATCATTTATTGCTATTAGAATAGAATCTGCTTCTTTAAAAAAATCCCTGTTTAAGGAATCCTTATAGGTTAATCTGTAATAAGTTCCCATCGTCTTACCTTCGACTATTTGAAATTCCGTCTTTGGTTGATTACTTTCTGAACAGGCTGAAAAGAAAATGGAAAAGAAAAGAAAATGGACTAAGAAATAAATCTTATTTTTCATAGTTGCTTTCTATTCATTAAAGAATCCAGAGAATACCAGCCCGGTCCTTGTAAAAATAACACGATATATGATATTAAATAGAAAACGGGTAATTCCTGATCTCCAAATGGATCAGAAAAATGAACGAATAACCAGGCAACGAGCATCGTAATAATAAGTGGGATGGTTGATAACCTAGTAAACAAGCCAAAAGCAAGAAAAACTGAACATAAAACTTCAGCGAAAACGGCTAAAGCTAAAGAGGGAGCAGGGCCAATACCAAAAGGATCAGCAAAGGTAATTTCCTCATCACCAAATAACTTATTAAATTTCCTAAGACCGTGACCATAGAACATAGCGAAACCTACATATAGACGAAGCAAAAGTAAAGCGACATCCGTTTTTTTTTCTTGTGACATAATGTTCAATTTTGAAAATATTTAATCAATTAGACCTTCTTTTTTAGCATCTTCACCTAAACCATGTAATTGTATCGGTTTTTGTTTCTTTTTAACTCTCATATTTAAGAATTCAACCACTAAAGAGAAGAAAATGGCAAAGTATAAATATCCTTTTGGTATGGTACCAATTTCTGAACCAAAAACCTGAAGATGTGCCAAATGAGCAGCTTCCGTCATTAACATAAAGCCAATCAAAATTAAGAAGGATAATCCAAGTATCTGAATCGATGGATGATCATTTACGAATTTACTTACTGGTCCAGCAAAAACAAGCATAATACCCACTGAAGTAATAACTGAAAAAATCATAATAAACAAATTATCTGTCAAGCCAACTGCTGTTAAAATAGAATCAAATGAAAAAACGACATTTATCAAAGCTATTTGTATAATCACTTGTTGCAGCGTGCTTTTTTTGACACTACTATTTGGATTATCATGGCTATTTTCTCCATCTAATTTATGATGAATTTCGTTTGTTGCCTTGTATAAAAGAAACACACCTCCTAAAGCTAATATGAGAGACTGTCCGCTAAAACCTCCTTTAAACCAAGACAGCTCAAATGATAGTAAAGGTTCCTGCATGGCAATAATAGTAGAAATACCAAATAAAAGGATAATTCTAAAAATCATGGCGAGCATCATTCCTATGAACCTGGCTTTAGGCTGTTCCGCCATACTCAATCTATTGGAAGCAATAGTAATAAATATAATATTATCGATACCCAAAACAATTTCAAGGAAGGTAAGCGTCAACAAACTAATCCAAACAGAAGGATCTGCAAAATCAGGAAAAACAAATGAAGTAAGAAGTAGCATTTAACTGAATATTTTAAACGATTATAATAAAAAAATAAAACTCAAAGATAGAATTAAAATTCATCATCATTAATGAGTAAATCAGGTCGTCGTGATTTAGTTCTTTGATAGGCCTGATCCATTCTCCATTGTTCAATATTTTTAAAATGGCCTGATAGTAACACTTCTGGTACCTTTAATCCCATAAACTCAGCTGGTCTTGTATAAACTGGAGGTGCTAACAAATCATCTTGAAAAGAATCGGTTAATGCCGATGTTTCATCATTCAGCACGCCTGGAATCAGTCGACCTATAGCATCAACCAAAATTGCTGCTGCCAGTTCTCCACCAGATAGAACGTAATCTCCAATAGATATCTCCCGAGTAACAAACATATCTCTAATTCTTTCATCAATCCCTTTATAATGACCACAAATAAGCAAAAGATTATTTTTGAGGGAAAAGGAATTGACTATTTTCTGTGATAAGCGCTCACCATCGGGCGTGAGAAAAATGATTTCATCATAATCTTTCTCCTCTTTTAATTTAGAAATGCAATTGAAAAGGGGTTCCGGCATTAAAACCATGCCGGCACCCCCTCCAAACTGATAATCATCTAACTGATGACTATTACCAATGCCAAATTTTCTTAAATCATGTATTCCAATATGAAGCAACCCTTTATCCTTGGCTCTTTTTAAGATAGAATGATTGAAAGGACTTTCTAACAAGCCAGGTAAAAGCGTGATAATATCAATATTCATGACATAGAAATATCATTATAATATTTTAATCAACTCAACCTCAAAAATCAAAGCTGCATAAGGTGGAATATCCCCTCCAGCGCCTCTTTCTCCATAAGCCAGTTCAGCAGGGATATAGAATTTATATTTCGAACCAAGGGGCATAAGCTGAAGACCTTCTACCCAACCCTGGATAACCTGGGTAACACCAAATGTAGCAGGTTCTCCTCTTCTGACAGAACTATCAAATTCCTTTCCATTTAGTAAAGTACCAACATAATGCACCGTTACTTGATTGGATGGGGTTGGTTTTGCTCCTGCGCCTGGTTTCAATACTTCGTATTGCAGACCACTGGCTGTAGTAATAATACCAGGTTTTTTAGCATTTTCAGCAAGGAACTTCTCACCTTCTGAAACATTAGCCTGATATTTATTTGATTGGCTTTTTTGCATATAATCTTGAACCATTTTATTACACTCTTCTACAGAATATTTTGGCTCTTTGCCTTTTAGCACATCACTAATTGCCTGGGCAATAATTTCAGGATTTAAATCCTCGAAATTTTGTTGTTTCAAACTTTGTGCCATAAGCACACCAACGCTGTAACTTACTGAATCCATTTTTGCATCAGAATTTTGGGCCTTACATGAGGCTGTTATTAAAATAGTAGTGGACATTAAAATAGTCCTTAATATATTTTTATACATGTAGGAAAAATTTAGCGGTGTTTAAAAATGAAAGGCAAAATTAAAGTCTTTCATGACAAATTCCATGTTTTTAAAAAATTTATTATTCTCCCCAACGAAAACTCTTCCATTCCAACCCAGACAAATCTAATACCCGATCGATGACAGTACCCGCTACATCCTCCACAGTAACTGGTTTACCATAAAAAGAAGGGGTAGCTGGACATATAATTCCACCGGCAAGGGTAACTGTTTCCATATTTTTAATATGAATCAGATTAAGCGGCATTTCTCTGGTTACGAGGATTAATTTTCTTCTTTCTTTAAGTATCACATCTGCTGCCCTGGTTATTAAATCAGTAGAAGTCCCAGAGGCAATCCTCCCCAACATACCCATGGAACATGGGCATACAATCATAACTCCATATTTAGCTGAACCGGAGGCAAAAGGTGCCATAAAGTCCATTTTCTGATAAAACTTAAATGGATAATTTTCAGGTTGCCAAACGCCAATTTCTAATTCCCAATTATAAATCGCATTATCGCTCATGACAACCCCTATAGATTCCATTTGATTGACCATGATTTTTAACCTATCCAATAAAATCTTAGCATAAATAGATCCACTTGATCCACTAATCGCAACTATAATTTTCATTCAACACTCATTTTCATCCCTAACAAGAAATATTGAAATAAGTTAATTTTTTTTAATTCGTTTGTTTGCATAATAAAAATAGTCTATTTTTGAGAAAAAAAGATATGAATAAAAGTTTGTTTGCCTTCATATTAATGGTTTCTGTGGTATTCTTAAGTTTTGGAGTTAATCATTATAGTTCTTCTAAAAAATCGGAGACTCCCATCAAATGGTATAGCTTGGAAGAAGCAGTTGCCTTGCAAAAGAAGAAACCAAAGAAAATTTTCATTGATATGTATACCGATTGGTGCGGTTGGTGTAAACGTATGGACGCTACCACCTTTACAGACCCTACCGTCGCAGCATATTTAAACGAAAAATTTTATTGCGTGAAATTTAATGCGGAACAAAAAGAACCAATTATATTTCAAGGTAAAACGTTCAATTTTGTGACTTCAGGATCAAGAGGTTATCATGAATTGGCTGCCACATTATTAGACGGTCAGCTAGGCTATCCTTCTTTCGTTTATTTAAATGAAAAACTGGAACGAATAACTATTTCTCCAGGTTATAAACAGCCGGATCAAATAATGCCAGAATTAAAATATGTTGGTGGAGGGCACTATGAAACGTTGAAGTACAACGAATTTCTCTCTAAGGGACAATGATTTTAAGCTACCTGGAAGTTATTTTATCCATTAATATTCCTGCAGCGACTGATACATTTAAACTTTCAGTCACTGAGTCAATGTGTTTGGGAATTTTAAATTTTTTATCCAGGGTGATTTCAAGTTCGGGTCTTAAGCCTGAGCTTTCATTTCCCATAACCAGAATACCAGGTAGCTCGGGCACATTACCATTTATATTAACACCCTGTAATGTTGCACCCCACCATGGAATTTCCTTTGAAAGATTTTTAAATTCTTCAAAGGAATATTTAAGTAATGAAACCCGGAATATTGAACCCATACATGCCTGAATAAATTTAGGATTGTACCTGTCCACGGAATCTGGCGAAAATATAATCTGTTTTATGCCATACCATTCCGCAGTTCTAACAATTGTTCCTGCGTTACCTGGGTCTTGAATACCATCTAAGAAAATGGATAAACCTTTTAGTGCGAACTCATGATTATAAGGATTTTCCTTTATACTTAATCTTGCAACTACTTGATTAGGTGTTTTTAAAGAGGAAATTCTTTCCAAATCCTTTTCAGAAATAATAGTTAATTCAAAGGATAAATCATTTTTCAAAAGGTTAATATTTTGATCAACCCATGATGAAAGTGCCAAAACTTCCTTTATTTCCATCTTTTTTTGAACCAAAGACTCTTTAACAATCTTATCACCTTCAATGAGAAATTCGCAAAATTGTTCCCGGAACTTTTTATTTTGCAGCGAGGATAAGTAATGTAGTTTATTTTTAGAAAGCATATGACAAAGTTAAAAGGAATATTTAAAATATTATGCGTTGTCCCTTTAATCTGGTTAATGGGGTGTTCCACTACGTCGTATCGAAATAATGATAATTTATTACTAAGTAAATATCAAGTAGAATGGCCTAAAAAGGAAATTATTGAAGATAAAGGTAATTTGACCTACGCCATAAAGTCAAATTTAAAGCCAAAGCAAAACGGTAAATTCTTACTATTCCCAAGAATATGGTTCTATTATAAAGCAAATCAACCGTATGATACAACCAAATTTGATAAATGGAAAAGAAAAATTATAGGGGAAGAGCCAGCTATAATTAAATGGAATTTAATGGAAACAAATGCCATAAATGCTAAAAATTATCTACAATCAAAAGGATACTTAGATGCAAAAGTTTCCTTTAAAAATGACACCTTAAAAGGTTATAAAAGTAAGGTAACTTTTTATCTTCAACCCGGCGAAAAATATTTGATTGATACTATAATTTTTAGTAGTCCGGATTTACAAATCACAAAGGAGGTAAATAAAATTGCTGAAAATACCCTTTTAGCAAAAAATAAAGCCTTTGAATTTGGCTTATACAACTTAGAAAAAGAAAGAATTGTAAAACATTTAAGAAATGAAGGTTATGTTAATTTTTCCCAAAATGTTTTTGATGAACTAGAGGTAGATACTTCTGAAATTCCATTTAGAACTAAGCTTTATCAAAATATATCCTTACCAATAAATGATAGCAATCATATTTCTTACACTGTTCGTAAATGTTACCTTAATTTAAATTTTGAGATTAATGACACCTCCGAAATCATTAATGATACCATTATTGATGGTATCATTCTAAAAACCAAACAGTTAGAATGGCAAGTAAAACCAAACCAACTTATAAAAGCCATTAAATTTAGACCTGGAAATAAATATAAAGAAGAAGATTACTCAGAGAGCCTTCGTTTACTATCCAATTTAGGCGTATTTAAATTCATCAGAATTAAACCTATTATTAATCCGGGTGAGGAATTTGTTGATATTGAAATTGAACTTTCGAGTGCTCCTAAAATAGAAATAGGATTTGACGTGGAGTTAAATTACACGAACAGGAGTAATGCTGCTGGAGCCGGAAACCTAATAGGATTATCTATGAGCCCATCCATTCGGCACAAGAATCTTCTTCATGGAGCTGAAAATAGTTTATTTAATTTATCCGCAGGCGTAGAATTCAATCCAGAACCCAAAAGTAGATTTTGGAATACCATTGATTTAAGGGTACAGAACACTATTTCAATTCCACGATTTAAAAATTATTTAGGAACCTGGGGACTAATTAAACCTTTTTCCAAAAATTCAAATGAGAATAGTTTTTGGAAAAATTTTCAGGAAAATGCCACAGCAAAATTAACTGCAAGTGCAGGTTATGTATTGTTACTAGATTTTTATAGATACCAATTGGCAAATATATCCTATGGCGTTGAATTAAATCTTGGACAAAATAAAAGATTACTTGTAAACCACGCGGGCTTAGATTATATAAGACCCTATTTTTATATTCAGGGTAAACGAATTATAGAAACTAATCCATTTTTAGCAAATAGTTTCTCAAAACAGCTATTTGCCAGTATATTATTTAGAGACCTAAATATATCTAATCAGAAAGTTCAAAACAAAAATGGTATATCCAATCAATTCAATTTAAATTTCGAAACGGCAGGTTCAGAATTATGGGTTGTTAATAAAATAATAGATAATATTTCAGGTACTGAAAAACCATTCAGAATTTTTTCAACTAACTTTTCTCAATTTCTTAAATCTGAGGTAGATTTCAGAGTGTATTATAATTTACCTAATAATACTACTTTTGCTGGGCGTGTTAATACGGGAATAGCCATGCCATTTGGATACACGAAAACTGTACCTTATATAAAACAGTTTTATGTAGGTGGACCTAATAGTATCAGAGGCTGGGCTGCCAGAGGACTAGGCCCCGGAGGTTACATAGATTCATTTTCATTAACTGAAAGTAATCGTTTAGTATTTTTTCAAGCTGGAGATTTAAAAATGGAATTTAATTTAGAACTTCGCTTTAAAGCTTTTTGGAGAATCCAGGGCGCTTTGTTCTTAGATGGTGGTAATGTCTGGACTTTAAAAAGAGATGAAACCAGACCAGGTTCTAATTTTCAATTTAACAAAAGTAATCCTTCGGAACCCTTTAATCCTAAAGGACAAAGCGATGCCTTTTATAGACAGATTGCTTTAAGTTCCGGATTAGGAATGCGAATTGATTTTACTTATTTTATGTTTAGATTAGATTTGGGCATTCCCCTAAGGTACCCATATAAAGGAATCGACGGCAATTATTGGGCTAATAAAGAAGAACTTAGATGGAAAAATGTGAACCTAAATTTTGGCCTGGGTCTACCATTTTAATCTTTTTGCCATCTGAAATCTAAAAATTTTAGAATCATAATATTTTGATTCATATTAAAATGCCATTTTTCATTATTTAATGAATTTGATTTTATTTTTTTAAACTGATATGGAGACGATAAATAATTGGCAGGTGTTATTAATTCCAGATTTTCTTGGAAATTTTCTCTGCTTTCCAACCAATTTTCCATGAGTAGATTTACTAAATCATAACCTTGAAAAGCCTCCGGTTGAGGAAAAGTGCCAAGTTCTTGAAAAAATTTATGCTTAAATGAAGAAACATTATCATTCATTTCATTAATAAAATAAGGCGAAGCAACATGAAAATTTAAAGATTCAAGCATCTGAAAATCTAAACGATCTAAATTTATCCAGGGAGATAACCCGTAAACAATTATTTCTTTTTTATCAAAAGTCTCTCTATTTAATTCCTGAAGCAAATTATTCAAAAACACTTCATCGGTATAGGATGAAATGATAATAACTAATTTTTCTCTTTTTGCTAATTCAGGGGTTAAACTTTTGCTCCAGGAGGCATTATTACCCGAAAGTAAAATAGATTTTGGTAAACCTTCACTCGATTTATTTAATAAACCAGATCCAAAAGATTGCAAAAATAAATTTTGTAATTTTACATCAACATCTTTCTGAAGAATTAAAACATCATCAATAGAGGCATACCCTTTTATATGATCAACGATTGAAGAAATTTGTGCTTCTAACTGAGGGTTCACCTGATAGAAAAATGGATTTTCATCGGTTAAATTTTGAGCGGCACTAAAGGGAGAAAACAATAAAACACCAGCTTCCTTTGCATAATTAGCAAGATATTTAACATTATCTCTATGATAAGGACCGATTAACAAAGGCATCTCAAAAAAGCGGGAATCTGAAAAGACATTTCGATTCAGGTTTAGTGTATCTGCGCCTGAATCCCAGACTAAAGATTCAAATTTAACCCCTTTATCTTTCCAATTTTCAAGGGCTAGTTTAGCTCCTGTATAATAATGTATTGCCCAACGACTTACTGAATTATTGAAGTCAGGGAGATTTGAACCTTCCAGTTTATCAGTTAAAAAGGGCAAAACAAACCCAATTTTAAAATTTTCTACTTCAGAAATTTTACTTTTAGAAATTTGCCAATCTTCCGTTGTCATTTTATTTCTAACTAATTCCGAACCAATGGGCAAAGACAGTTCCGAATCAATAGGAATAATTGGAAGTGTATCTAATGGATCAATTAAAATGCGAGAATTAGTTGATAAATTAGATAAATTGTTAGAAGGAATTGAAGCTACCGTCCTATTTGAGCTACAAGCAGAAGAGAGACTAAATAAAAATAGAAGGAGATTAAACGTTAATTTATTCCCATTCAATGGTAGCAGGAGGCTTCGTACTAATATCATAAACGACTCTATTTATTCCTTTAACTTGATTGATAATGTGCGTACTTATTTTACCTAAAAATGAGTAGGGTAAATGGCACCATTCTGCGGTCATTCCATCTAAGGAAGTAACAGCTCTGAGAGCGACTACTTGTTCGTAAGTGCGTTCATCTCCCATTACACCCACTGAAAAAACGGGTAATAATATAGTAGCTGCCTGCCAAACATCCATATAAAGTCCCTCCTCTTTTAAACCATCTATAAAAATGGCATCCGCCTCTTGTAATAACCTGACTTTTTCTTCGGTTATATCCCCTAAAATGCGGATCCCCAAACCAGGACCGGGAAAAGGATGTCTATTTAAAATCTCAGTAGGAACAGACATTTCCCTTCCCACCTTTCGAACCTCATCTTTAAATAGCATTCTTAAAGGTTCTACAATTTTTAAATTTAACTTTTCTGGTAATCCACCTACATTATGATGCGATTTGATAGTTACGGAAGGACCATGAACAGAAATTGATTCAATGACATCAGGGTAAATAGTACCCTGGGCTAAAAACGCAATTTTATGATCCGTACTTTCCAATAACCTGGCTTGCTCTTCAAAAATATCTATGAATGCTTTGCCAATAATTTTTCTTTTAGATTCAGGATCTGAAACACCTTTTAATTCCTTATAAAAATGAGATTTAGCATCGACACCAACCACTCTTAAGCCCATGTCCTTATAACTGTGCAGAACCTCTTCAAATTCATTTTTTCTGAGCAAACCATTATCAATAAACACACAAATGAGCTGATTTCCAATGGCATTATGTAATAAAGCTGCTGCAACAGAAGAATCTACCCCTCCACTCAAACCCAAAATGACGTGTTCCTTGCCAATCGTATTTTTTAATTCTTCAACCGTTGATTTTACAAATGCAGAAGGTGTCCAATTCCCTTCACAACCAGCTATTTTTCTAACAAAATTTTCAAGTATTTTATAACCTTCAACACTATGAGTTACTTCTGGATGAAATTGCAGGCAATAAACTGGCTTGTCGAACACACCAGAACAACTTCCAAAGGCAGCGATAGGAATATCATTTGTTTTAGCTAATATTTCGAATCCCTTAGGTAAGCTGGTTATTGTGTCTCCGTGAGACATCCAAACCTGGCTATTTGTATATACATTCTCAAAAAGGTCGCCATTTTCACCACACAATGCTAAAGAAGCCTTACCATATTCTCTTTTATCTGATTTTTCAACTATTCCGCCCAAAGTTTGTGCCGTATACTGCGCACCGTAACAAATGCCTAAAACAGGTAATTTTCCAATAAACTTAGATAAATCAATATGAAGTGCATTTTCATCTCTAACCGAAAAAGGACTCCCAGAAAGTATAATTCCTTTAAATTGAGATAAGTCATCTGGAATATGAGAAAATGGTCTTATTTCACTATAAACCTCCATTTCTCTTATTCTTCTGGCAATCAGTTGGGTATATTGTGAACCAAAGTCCAAAATTAGAATTGAATCCTGCATATAATAATATATAATCGTTTTTAGCTAAATCAGTTATCAAGTAATCCTCTACCTTCTTTTGTTATTTTCTGGTCTTCGGTCAACTGTTTAAACAGTCTATCCAATATCCCATTAATAAAATCTTTACTTTTATCTGTCGAATATGTTTTAGATATTTCTACGTATTCATTTAGGGTTACTTTTCCAGGAATTGAGGTGAAATTCATCAACTCTGCAATAGCCATTTTAATTAAAATCATATCTATGATTGCAACTCTTTCTGCATCCCAATTTTGAAGATTTGGAGAAATAATATCTAAAAGTTCTTTATCCTTAAAAAATACTGTTTCCAATAAGAACTCACCAAATTCTACCGTAGCTTCCTCAGAAGGAATATATTCCTTATAAAAGTCAGTTGCGACGGGGAGCTGCTTTAAGGTTTTTTTAATAGCACCCACAACCAGCGATTCATCATCAATCCACTGTGAATAATTGTCTTCTAAAACATCTTGAAAATGACCTGAATTAAGGCAAGTTTTTAATAAATTCAGATAGATATTGATATAATCATCAGGAGAATGGGAATCAGCGGTAAGAAAAAGATTATAATCTTCTGTTTTCAGAAATTCATTATACATTAAACGAACCAAATCATCATCTAATTTTTCTCTAATATCGTGATTATCTATGAGATTGAAGAGTCCTACGTTTTCTGAAAGAGTAATAATAAAAGGATTAGCAGCTAAAATAGGTTTAAACAATTTATCTTCCGCAGATGGTCTTAATCTTGATTTTCTATTTTTAGCATCAATAGAAGCATAGTTTGAAATTTTAATTATATAAAATAATACTAATAAATAGAGATCAAATGACTGGTTTATTTGTCTTCTATAACCTAAAAGCCCCTTGGTATAATCCTGAGTAACATCTCTGCCCAAGGCATACAATATTTGCATCACCTTTACCCTTACATTTCTTCGACTCAGCATAATTGTCAATAATTCTTACAAAAAGATTAATAAAAATTGTTTATTTCTTCAATCCAAACGTTGTAATTAACTCCTCTGCATTAGGTAATTGCCTAATATGCCAGTTTGCTATCACTTTACCGTCTTTAAGTAAAACAACACCAGGGTTAGAACGGACAATTGTTTTCAACAAAATATCATCTGCCATATAAACAGGAAAATTAGCTCCGGTTTTTTCCTTAAAATCACTAATCATTTGTTTATCTGTATATTTGGTGATAGCAAATAGATTAATATTTTGATTAACCAAAGGATTCATCACAGGTAAAAGCCTGTTTTTCCAACTTTCTAAATAGCTATTTTCCCATGAATATATTTTTACGGGAATTGTTTTTTCCTCTATCTTGTCAAAAACATTGATATACTGATAGGTTTTTCCAACTAACAAACTATCTTTTCTGAACAAGGAATCCTTCTGTATTTTAGTGGTATTTACAACTGATTCTTTTAGTTTATATGCGATAATCATGAAAGAGAAACCCGGATAATTCAAAATATCTTCCGTTTTATCTATACCATCAACATCTGCAATTTCAAAATCACTAACCTTGGTTTTTTCAATTGCTGGTTCCGATTTTAATTGCTCAAGTTTCCAATCTGTAGTAGGATATTTAGCATAATCAACCATATAAGTATCAAATGGAACCTCAATAATCTGACCTGATTTTAAATTAGTCATTTTATAAGCGACAATCTTAACAGCAGCAGCTGCTTCCTTCTCTGATTTTTTCATTTCCCTTAAATTATTTCCTATTTTAAAAGGTCTGAAATCAGTATGAGGTAAATCCCAAACAAAATTTGAAAAGCAATAAAAGGTAAAGCCAGCTAAGCTAAAAATCAAAATACTATTCCTGGTTGTATTAGAAAACAAAGTATAAAGACTTTTATTAAAGAGGATAAAGAGAATAGCTGGAATAAGGAGGAAAATATCTTTGAGGAAGGAAACTTTCGGTTTTAATTTTATAAAATCACCAAAACAACCACAATCAGTTACTTTCATATTGGTCTCAATATAATCTCCCCATTGTGAAAAAGAGAAAAAATTGACACCTTCAGGAACATACCCGGTGAGATAAGTAAAACCAGTAAGAAAGGTGAAGAACAAAATTAAAAGGAAGAATGTCCAGGCGGTAAATTTTTGAAAAATTCCAAAAAGTAACATGATTCCCAGAACGATTTCAAGAACTATCATTAAGACAGCAAAAACGATGGCATATTCAGCGAAAATGGGAAAAATATCCGCTATTCCTTTCAACGAGGTTTGGGAAAAGGTAACTTTAAATTCCCCAAAATATTGCTCCATTTTGTAAGCGGTTCCCAGTGGATCTATGGCTTTTACCCAGCCGGAAAAAATGAATAAAGCGCCACAAAAACTTTGCAGAAAAGTAATCAATATTTGTTTAGATTTTCCTAAGATAAAAACCACCAGGGCCGTCCATAAACCACCCGCAATTGCCATATAAATAAAAATGTCAGTTAGTGTCATAAAAGTTAATTTACTTTAAAAACAATTAAATTTCTGTTAGTTCGGTTAGCTTTATTAAAGAGAATACAGCATAATTCAAGATATCCTGATAGTTAGCATCCACACCTTCTGAGATAGTGGTTTTACCTTCATTATCTTCTATTTGTTTAATTCTAAACAACTTAGTCAAAATAATATCAATTAATGAAGATAACCTCATATCACGCCAAACTTCACCATAATCATGATTTTTATCTATCATTAATTTTCTGGCAAGCAGGACTTGTGCATCATACAAAGAGATAGCTTCTTCATGATTTAAATCAAAATGATCATTGATAGGAAGCGTCAGTTGAATCAAGGAAATAATACTATAATTTACAATTCCCTGATATTCTTGTTTAATGGGATCATCTACTTTTTGGGATCCAAGAATCTGGATTGTACGAATACGCTTTGCTTTAATTAAAAGCTGATCAGTTAAAGAAGATGGTCTCAAAACACGCCATGAGGTTCCATAATCTAAAGTTTTCTGGACAAAAAGATGTCTACAGGCCAATATTTCAGCGTCGTACTGACTAAGCGTTCTTTCCACGCAAGCTATTTTATAATATTTTTGCAAATATAGGCATTTAGTTGAGAATCATTAGACATTGTTTATAGACTTTTGCGCTTATCTTTGATTTTTAAAAAAAAGAAATGTTATATCTAACGCTTTCTATATTGAGTTCATGTACTTTACTTTGGATGTTTCGCTATTTTTCAGACAATAAACTAAATATCCCTGGCATCATCACCTTTAATTATATAACTTGTTTTGCAGCTACCATCTGGGTAAATAGCCAAGAATTAACTTTAAATTCTTTGAAAGAAGAAAAACTACAGATATATGCTTTATTGTTGGGTGGTTTATTTATTATAACCTTTAATATAATATCCCGAACAGTCAATTATTTCGGTATAATGATAAGTTCCGTGACCCAAAAAATGTCCCTCATTGCACCCATTATAATCGGTTTGTTATTTTATTCCGAAAACCTTTCATTCCTTAGAATTATTGGTATTGTTACCGCTATAAGTTCTATTGTAGTTATTAATATGCCATTCAAGGAGAATCAAAGCGGGCAGAAAAAATTTATTTACTGGATATACCCCTTCCTTACCTGGCTTCTAAGCTCCATTATTGACTCCGCATTTTATGTTTTGGGGAAATCGACAGGCTCTAAACAATCTGCTATTTTTTTAGCTACTTTATTTGGCACAGCTGCCGCTCTGGGTATTTTATTTATCCTCATTACCTATATGAGGACAAAAATTAAAATACCCTTGCACATACTTCCTTTTGGTATACTATTAGGATTACCAAATTTCATGTCTATTTTTTACCTCATGAAAGCCATTGGGCAAGGGTGGGATGCCAGTATCATGTTTCCTATTAATAACGTCGGCATCATTGGTCTATCCATGCTTGGCGCATTACTTATTTTCAAAGAAAAAGCAAATAAGTACAAATATATAGGTGTTGGCCTTGCCATTTCTGCCGTCTTACTTATCACACTTTCCTAAATTAATGAGAAATAAGTATCAGTACAAAACATTAAAATCAACGGGATATGGAGAATATCGGGATAGAGGCAGTAAATTTTTAGCACATTCTTTTCCTATTGAAAAGGTAGAGGATGTAAATATTTCTCTGGAAGAAATACGTAAATCCCATGGGAAAGCCAGTCATCATTGTTTTGCATGGCGATTAGGTCTGGAAGGAATGCAATATAGAGCTAATGATGATGGCGAACCTTCCGGAACAGCTGGTAAACCTATTTTAGGTCAAATAGATAGCGCAGGTATAACCAATGCGTTAATTATCGTTACAAGGTATTTTGGTGGAACCTTACTTGGAACATCAGGACTAATAAATGCATATAGGAATGCTGCGGCATTAGCTATAGATAATGCTGAAATTATAGATAAAGAATTATCAGATTATTATTTATTCTTTTGTGACTACAATAAAATGCCCTCCATCATGGATGCTGCAAAAAAATACAATTTGATAATAGTCAAACAAGAATTTGATTTGGAATGCAAAATTACCATTCAGTTTCCTAAATCAAAATGGAAAGATAAATTACCAGAATTCGTATCAAATGCTCTAGCATTGAGATTAGATCAAGTGGAACCAGACGCCTTATTACCACATTTAAGCTGGGAGCTGATTGGTACCTGGTAAATAAATTATAACTTATTTAGTCTCATTGAAACAGTTGAAAAACCATCTGTTAAACTACAGGCATATATGCCAGAAGGAATATCTTTCGTGGGAAATTCAAATCGATTATTACCAGGATTTAAATTAATTCTTCTTCTTTCTACCAACCTACCATCTATATTATATAACTGCAAATCAAATAATCCGCTTAATTCAGTTAAAATATGGATTTCAATATAATCAGTAAATGGGTTCGGAAATGCATTTATTTTAAGTCTGGTTGCACCAAGTGCATGTATAGAAGAAGTCTTGCAAATAATACTTGAAACAGGTCTAAGGTAAAAACCAAAATCATTTAATTGAAAACCAAGACTATCCGGTACTTCTAATCTTAATTTAAGTAAATCTGAACCATAAGATTCATCAAATTTGCCTTTGATAGTAATACATCCAGTTTCGTTTTGTTTGAATTGGCAATCTGAAGGAAAACAAGTGTATTTAACGGTGGAAGGCAGTTGATTTAGGGATTTTCCGATTGGTAATACTGAAATTTGTTTAGGAATTTTAACAGCAAATGAATATTCAACAGGAATATGTAAACATAAACTATCTATCATTCCTTTTTTTCCATTATAACCAGAAAAGGCATAAATTCCAGAAGAATCAGCAGGAATAATAACTTGACTGCATGGATTGAACTGACCTAACAGGTCAATTTGAATTCCAAATACCAGGAATAGCAGTAAAGAAATTATTTTCATTTTTACAGTTATAACAAACTAAGTTCAATTTATTGAAAAACCTCTGTAATAACTAATTTTTCTTTCGAGTTTTTCAGAAAAATCCTTTCTTTCAAGTAAATTTTCAATATAATTATGCATTCTGTATTGCCAATAATTTTTTGGATTAGCAGGTACATTTATTCTTTCCATCGCCGGAAAAGGATTTCTAAGCAATAAATCCATACCCATTAAATCCTGAATAGGGAAAATAGCCCATAAAGAAGGCCAGCTTAGGTGCAAATCAATGACCTTTTCCACCAATTCAGGAGAACAGGAAAGAGGTGCTTCCCCTAAACCTCCCAGCTCTGATTGATAAAATTTTTGTATCTGTTCTCTATCTGACTCATCCCACCAAGTACGAATCGGAGCCATGTCATGGGTAGATGGACTGACCACAGAGAGGAAAGGAATATCCCTCTCCTGCAAGAACTCTGTAGAAGGATTTTTACTCATTCTTTGAATTTCAAGGGTAAGTAATCCCAATTCTTTCATTACACCAGATACACAGGCAGGAACCATACCAAGATCTTCCCCACAAATTAACATAGAGGTAGATTCTTTTATAGTAGGTAGTTTTTCCATGGCCATTTCCCTCCAAAACTCATTCTGCATTTGGTAAAAATAATAATCATGGAGTCTTTGCACTATATATTGAGTTGAAACATCTAACAACTTAAAGGAGTAGGTATTCATTAAATTTATCCTTGGGTGATAAGCATTTTGAATATTTTTATCCTTAATAAATAAAACATCACAAATAAGACTAAAAAGCAAGTCTTTATATTTTGAATATTCATTACCCTGAGGCGTTTTTAAAAATGCCTCTAAATCTTTTTGACAAGAGATGGCAAATTTAAAATGATAGAATCCATCATCTTTTAGGTCAAAAAAAGTCTGAATAACACCTATAGTATCCTCTATAAAAAGATAGCTCAACAATTCAAAAGAAAGGTAAGGTTGACAAAACCTATTTTCATCAAAATGAACTCCATTTTCATTAAATTCATTTAATAACAACGGCATAGCAGGATTAAAAACCCCCAAAAGACCATCTACCTGATTAGCTGGAATTTCCCAGATCCTAAAAAAACCAAGGATATGATCTATTCGATAAGCACCAAAATATTTAGCTAAAAGAATCATTCGATTCTTCCACCACTGATAACCATCTTTAGCCATTTCGGTCCAATTATAGGTTGGGAATCCCCAATTTTGGCCAGTCGCAGAAAACGGATCAGGAGGTGCACCAGCTTGTCCATCCATATTAAATAAATGCGGATAAATCCAAGCATCTGTGCTATGTTTAAAAATGCCAATAGGTAAATCACCTTTTAAAATCACACCCTTGCTTTTTGCATATTTAGTAGCTTGCAAGAGTTGATTATCCAAATGAAATTGCAAGAAAAAGTAAAATGCAATCGATTGGAAACTTTCCTTTTCGGGGTTAATAAATTCTAAAAGGAAATCTTTATTATAAACAGAATGATCTTCCCATAAATTAAAATCGACCGTTTTATATTTTTCTCTAAAGAATGAAAATAAGGCATAAGGCTCCAACCACTCCTTGTTTTCAATAAAGAAGGTCATAAAAGCCAATTCATTTTTTAAATGATGCCACTGATTTTTAAAAATTCTTTTTGCCAGATCTAATTTACAAGACAATACCCTCTCGTAATCAACAACTTGCAACACATTTAAATCTTTTCTTATATCATTTAACTCCTCTTTAGAAATGATATGTTCCCAACCTGTAATATTTTCAATATGTAAATAAATGGGATGCAAGGCAAAAACAGAAATAGCTGCATAAGGATAAGAGTCTGTCCATGTCTGAGATGATTGAGTATCATTAATTGGTAAAATCTGAATCATTTTCAAACCTGACTGAGCAGCCCAGTCAGCAAATAACATTAAATCATTAAATTCACCTACACCAAGACTTTTTTTACTCCTCAGTGAAAAGACGGGTATAGCTACACCGGCACCTTTCCAATAAGGAGAAGGATAATTAAAACGGGCATCATTTAAAATAATATTTACCAGAGAATTAATGGGTTTTATATCCTTAAGGTGTCTATTTTCTCCCGTTTCAAAAGTAATCTGATTATTTGAATGCAGCCAGGCATACTTATATTCTAATACTTCAGGGAATTTATTAAAAGAAACAGTCCCTGACCATTCATTATTGCAATAAGAATTAGAGAGTTTTAAGCCATTTATGGGTTGCCAGTTACCTAATTTATCCACATTTCCTAAAACAATTAGTTGGGCATTTTCATAAGGAAATGGAACTTTAATATGAAAGGAAAGCTGGATGAAACCTTTTTCAACATCAGATGCTAAAAATTCTTGTGTTTGTGGTAAAACTAAACCTGAAAAAGCATCACTAAAAAATGCGTTTTCAGGATGACCTTTTTCCATCCAATAATCTCTAATAAAATAGAACTCACCTAAATAGTTTAAATTCCGAATGGTTCTAAAAAAAACTCCTTCATCTTTTTTAATATGTTGTTGGTTATCTTTAACCACATAAGCATAATCAAAAGTAAGTTGTTCAGATGGAAAATCAAATTCATTCCCCCAGAATCCATAGCCTATATAGTTTAAAGGCAAATAAATTAATTCCTGATGATACGATGCCGAAATTTTAAGAAATAAATTTTCACCTGGTTGAGTAAGGTAATGAATTTGGAATTGGAGTTTACACGACATCTTTCAGTTATTTTTGCAAAAATAACGAGAAACCCCAATAAAGCAGTTTATTGATAAAAAAACATTTTTTTTTAAAAAAATATTGTAAAAAGTAAATAAACCACTATATTTGCGCACGCGTTTGGGAATAGTCCTAACAAGAAGTATTATGCGGATGTAGCTCAGTTGGTAGAGCGCAACCTTGCCAAGGTTGAGGTCGCAGGTTCGAATCTTGTCATCCGCTCCATTTATTAACTTTAAACGATTAAATCTTCAAAACCTTATGCTGATTATTGATGTAAAAGATAACGAAAGTATCGACCGTGCTTTAAAAAGGTACAAAAGGAAGTATAGAGATTCCCAAGTGATGAAAGAATTGCGCAGAAGACAAGAGTTTGTTAAACCCTCCATTACGCGCAGAGCAGAGGTATTGAAAGCTGTTTACATGGAAGAGAAAAAAAGAGAAGTAGAAGATTAAATTTACTTTTCTTAATAGATAGAAAAAAAGAGCAACTATTTTTAGTTGCTCTTTTTTAGTTTTATCTAGGAAGATCTATAGGCCGTTTCATGGTAACCTGCTGAATGAGATCCCAAAAATAAACGGGAATAAATTCTATAAATAGCAAGACCGTCAAGGATTAAAATAAATGATATTAATAAAGTTAATCCAATTTGATTTTCATGTAAATGTCCAAGAATCAAATCTTCTCCTATAAAAGTTGGGGTAATAGGAAAACCAGATAAACCTAAGCAAGCAATTAAGAAGGCTACAGATAGTCTGGGTCTAACATAGGAAAGACCATTAAATTTATTAAGGAAAATAGATTCCCCCTCATATTTAAGTCTTCTTAGGACTAAGAGTCCTAAAATAGCTGCAAATACAATTCCACTTAAAAACAACAACAATTGAGCAATTTCAAATTGTTCATTCAGCGCAATAGCCTGACCAAGTAGGCATTGGCTAAAAATAATTTGCCACCAGGCATTTTCGGCACTAATTCTTGATTCAAAAGCCGAAAGGATAAATCCTAAACTTAAAATACCTCCAAAGAATGAAAACTGATGTAACCAGGCTTCATTATAATAATTTTTTATGAATATAAAATAGAATCCCGCGCCTAAGTACAAACCACATAGTATGAATGCCTGTCGCGTTTGAAGGAACCTTAAATAACTACCCATCACTTTTAGTGGTTTCCATAAATACCGATACATATTAGTGTCCATATTAAATTCTTTAATACTTAACTGGTATATCGTCATATTAATTCTGCCCCATAAATTTCCTTTGATATGATTATTAGGCTTAATAAAATGAAAAAACTGATCATGAATTAAATAACTCAAAACGGCTGGAGAAACTAAAAGCTGATAGGTTCTTAAAAATGCATTTCCAGCGAAGTGAAAAAATGCCAGTGTATGAAAACCTAAAGCTACTTCAATAAATATAATACCTATTTGTGCTATGGAGGAATAAGCTATTTGGGTTTTAACAGATGACTGTACCCTCGCTATAAGCGTTGCAAATAAACTTGTAAAGAAACCAAAAGAAATAACTACCACTTTAAATATGAAGTGATTTTCCCAAAGTGGAAATGTTCTCAATAATAAGAACACGCCCATGTGAACACTTAAGGATCCATAAAAAATAGCAGAAGATGTCGTTGGTCCTTCCATAGCTCTTGGCAACATAGAAGAAAAAGGAAATTGAGCAGATTTGACCAAAGCAGCTAGTAGAAATAAAAAGGGAATTACCTGAATATAAATATCGTGTTCTCCGCCAACATAACTTAAATCCAAAAACTTCAATTCTTGAAAATTAAGGGATTTTTTAAAATAATGATGACATAACCAAATGCCCATTAACATAGAAATATCTGCAATTCTGTAAACAGATAATAATTTCATTGCATTTTTAGCTGGTAGATATCTGTCTTTATAAAAAGCTACTAATAAGAAAGAGGCAATGCCAATAATTTCCCAGCCAGCAAAAAGTGTTTCAAAATTACCTGAAAATTCGATAACCGATAGGCCTAAAAAGAAAAAAAGCATATTATTAAAGAAGCGTTTAAACCCTTTTTCCCTATGTAGATAGGTTTTACTAAAAGTAGAAACAAGAATTAAAATAAAATCGGTTATCCATGCAAAAAAACCAGTTTGGGCATCGAAATACAAATGAAATGAAAAATTAGAGGCGTTAGTTTTATAAAGGGCTGGTCCTTCATAAAACAAATTAAAATCTTGATAAATAAAGGAATAAATGCAAAGCCAGGAAAGCAGCAGAAAATGGGTTAAAAGGGTTATAAAAACCGTTCTATAAATTATTTTCTCCTGATGATTATTTGGAATTAAAGAAATCAAGAACCCAATAAATGGAATTAAAATAAACAAGGGAATATAAAAATTCATTTTTTCTAGTTTAAAATATGAACAGGGATGTGCTCCTGAGTAGCATGATAAATTTCATTTGTCTTCATTTCTGTAGCCATGTCAATTAAAGCATGCACATCTGTACTTTCCTTCACAATTTTTAGTAAAGGGGTATATGTATGAAATTGATCCTCTTTAAAGGTGAAAAGTTGATTTGTTTCGGGATGAATAGCTGTAATTAAAACCCAACCATTTTTAAACCATTCATAATATTCAGGACTTGATTGAATTGTTTTCAGTACAATTTCCGGATAATGTTCCACAATCAACATTAATCTTACAGGGTCGTGAACTTCAATCATTTGCAAAGGAAGACCAGGTCTTAAATCTCCATCAGAACTATTAGCTACGCCAATAAGCCCCATTACATTATGAGGAAGTTTTGTACCCGCCCCCATTTTATAATTATCAACTCTGGAAAAATAATATTCCAGGTTTATACCCCCACAAACAATGGGTAGCGGCTTCATAACACCCAATAAACGATCACCCTTCGGATCAGTTCTGTAATCATAAGAGTTCATAAAGGCTCTTCTATCAAGAAATAAACCTTTTGTTAATTGCCGATGACCAACGAAGCATAAGGCATTTGTTCCATGACCGAGTTCGGGACGAGGTTCAAAATAGGAAACAGATCTCTTTTGAATTGATTTTCTAACATGCTTAATAGACTTTTGCGTCTTAATAGAAGCAAATCTGCGGGATCTTTCCTTGGCATTTAAATCTAAAGCATTTTCGAAATTCAAAACATTGGCATCATGTTTTAATCTGTTTACGGATGTAAGTATATCCAGATCATAAAAAGCCATTTCATCACTTGCTGTATCATGTAAAGCACCAATAAACTGGGTTTTATCAGGAATAATCAAGCCTCTGTTTTCAAGGATTTTACGAACCTCTTTATGATTGGCCATGAAGGCAAGAACTCTGGAATTTACGGAACCCGGACGTCCACTACATGCACCGCAATCATGAGCGCCATGATGTGGGTTATTAGCACTACTACTTCCATGTGCAACGGCGTAAACAAGTGGAGGAAAATTTTGATTTAAGCCTATACCCTTGAATAAATTCTCTACCCTATCGGCCATTTCATTTATAGTGAAACCAACCTGAAGATTATTTTCAAAAACTACAGGTGAAGCTGCTTCAATTTGTAAGGTAGAAGAAAGGTTCATGTGAGCGAAAGCATCTGAGATAGCTGCACTCATTTTAGGTCTTAAAATATCAAGAACCATCTGAATGGCAGCCCAAAATCCTAAAGAAAGCGTCATAAAGAAACCTCTCAAAATGGTATTGGCCTTTTTATTAAACAGCAATACATGGCCACGAACTCCTTTTGATTCAATTTCCTTAATCAAAAATTTAGGCGTTACAGGCGCAGGGCATAATTTTTCATAAAATTTTCCATTCGCAGGTTGAAAGAAAAATTCAACGCCAAAAAATCCTGGACAACCCATTGTTTCACAACGGGGTTGAACATATTCTAAATGTCTTCTTATGGAACATTCCCGCTCATCTATACAGAAGATGCCTATAAATTCCGGTGATGAATCAGGTTGACTATTATTGCCAATAGTTAACGATTTTTTTTGATTTTGTAGGGAAAGTAACCCAGCAAAAACCTCGTCATAATAGCTCCATTCAAAAGCTAATTGCCAAATTGCCAGTACCTTTTGTAATTCAGTTTCTGCTGTTGGGGCAAATAAATCGGCAGGCTCTTTATCCACTAATTTACCCAAAGGCTGCCAGTTTTCGCCTCTTTCATAGGTTAAGGCATCAATTTCTAGCAATAATTCAAGAATAATAAAATCATTTAAAGATATTGATTTAGGATAAAGAACAGAATTTGGATTATCCTCTATAGCGCCTACGATGCCACTCCATCCTCTATGGGAAAATTGTTGATCAAAAATGTATTCCTGAAATAAAGATTCTTTCCCAACTAAAATTTTAAGTAATCCAGCTATATTTAAGTCAGGCTCGAAAAGTAGTTTTTTAACCCTATCCGTCATAAAAAAACTGGAAAAACTTTTTTCCTCCAATAATCTAATGGCCTTTATCAATCCCTGATCTTCAAAAGGAAAGTGCCAAAGAGCAATACCTTGATCTAAATAGCTACCAATGATTCTAAACAAAAGAGGTTGAACCCTATTGTCTAAATCAATTTGATAAAAATGCTGCCAATTTTTTCTAAACTGCCCTATCCTGGAACTTACCTCAAAATCATACGATTTATTAAGAACCTTATCTAACCAATCTGGAAATTTAGCCTCTCCATATTTGTCAACAATTGTTTTAGTTAAGATTTCAGTACGAATTCTACCGAGATGATGAAGCTTTCTAAATTCGTTTAAAGATAAAGTAACCTTAAATCCAAATAAAGAAGAAGCTTTAAAAATAGCTTCAAAAAATTCATGCTGTTGAAAAGCATGTAAGGAATTATGATGAATAAAATCTTTAAGCGGCGTTTGTGATGGTAAATAATGTTTTAGTTCATGTAAAACATGATCTACATCAAAATCTAAATGTTTTATCATTTTTTCCAATTTAATTTAGGATTTATATTTTCTGGCAGATAGATGGTGGTTAGAAAATGGATGTAATTGATCCAGACCATAAAATTGGACCTTTCCACCTGCGCTTTCATAATCATCTTTAAATAGATGTAAGTTTTCTATAACTGAATGATCCACCAATTTTAACTCAGAAAAATCGATAGAAACGACTTCTTTTTGAGGCAGTGCATCCAGAATTTTCTTCAATCCAAGCCAGTTAGAAAAGACTGCACATTGTTCAATAATCAATCTTGGGCCAAATTCTTCATCGACCACTCTAATAGTAGCTTTGAACAAACTTTTAAATTTAGCTCCATTAACAAGGTGAATAATTAATTTAAGTACAATTCCTGCGGCTATTCCCACCAATAAATCTTCAAACAAAGTAAAAAAGATGGTTACCAGAAAAATCGCTAATTGTTCTTTTCCAATTTTAAAGACGTGCACGAATTCCATAGGATGCGCCAATTTAAAACCAACCGTAATGAGCATTGCTGCCAAGGCTGTATTTGGAATCATCTCTAGAAGTGGAACGGCAAGTAAAAGAAAAATTAAAATAAAAAATCCATGGAAAAAATTTGCCCACCTCGTTTTTCCTCCGTTTGACAAATTATTAGAACTACGGGCAACCTCTGAAATCATAGGAAGTCCACCTAAAAATCCAGCAAATATATTACCAATACCGATGGCAATTAAATCTTTGTTAGTATCTGATTTTTGTTTTGCAGGATCCAGAATATCAATTGCTTTTACGGTTAAAAGTGATTCTAGAGTACCCACCAAAGCAAACATTATAACATACTTAATAAAGATAGCAGTTTGACTAAAACCTGAAAAATCAGCATTTACCTGCAGGCTTTCAATAAAATTTCCTATATGAACCAAGGTATATGAAGGCGCTGTGTTTTTAAAATCTAAGAATAAACCTGCTGGAATAGAAAAAGCCAATATAACCAGAGGAGCAGGAATTTTCTTTAAAAGTGGATTTTTCAAATTCGGCCAAACAAATAATATTGTTAAGGAAATAACACCAATGACAGCAACTATTGGATTCATATTTAACAAAAAAGTTGGAATGGATGCCAATAATTCCAATGGATCTTTCCCCTTTGTTAATAATGGATCAACATTTAATAGTACTGGAATTTGCTTTGCAATGATGATTAATCCAATAGCGGCCAGCATGCCATGAATAGCAGAAAGTGGAAAAAAGTTAGCTAATTTTCCGAGCTTAAACACGCCAAATAAAATTTGAATTAATCCGGCAACAATAATTGTTCCTAATGCCAGGTGCCATCCTTTTTCTCCTCCACCAAAATCAGCTACTGCACTGGCCGCAATAACTATTAGTCCTGCTGCGGGACCTTTGATCGTTAATTTGGAACCAGCAAAAAATGAAACAACCATACCTCCAATGATAGCGGTAATGAGTCCCATAAGAGGTGGAAAATCTGATGCTTTGGCTATACCCAAACTTAGGGGAAGGGCAAGTAGTGAAACGATTAAACCGGAAATGAGGTCGGCAGACTGAATTGATTCTTTACCCTTTCCAGATTTAATTGAGGACGAATTTATATTAGAATTCATTACAATAAAGATTAAACTCTACTTTAAGAGTTATTTAATAAATAAACCAACAAAACGAAGTTTCTATAGGAGAAACCTAATTACGGTTTATTTAACAATCAATCTTTATGGTACAAAACAGGATTACTCTATTGATTACAAGAGCAAATAGCAGAGAAGTATTTGAAAACAAACATCCAATTTCCCTGTATGTAGAAGATGGAAATTTATATGATACACCAAAACAAAAGGTTGAATCATCCTCAATTTCCTCAATTTCTTCAGTTTCAACTAACAAAAATTTAGCTGAATCATTGATAGTAGAGGGATTAATTAAATTTTCCCCGTTTTTGAGATGCTTTTGTTTTAATTGAAGCTCTAATTTGTGGGACAGTGAATAGGCGTATGTTACATCTTTCCCAAGAAGCAAAAAGCAAGCAAGTAAGAAAATAAAGCGCCTTATAACAAACATAAAAAAGCTTAGTTGTACAAATGTAATAATTTAACTAACGTTTCATTGTCAATAAATATTATTTTCAATAAAAAAATGATGTTTAACCTGTTTTTTTAGTTAAATTGTCATTTAATTTGATTTTTTTTTAAATATAACAAACGAAATTTGATATTCATGTTCTCCAGAATCAACCTTTTATTCTTGTTATCAACGTGTTGTGGTTTAACCCTTGTTGCTCAGAGCAGTGTATCTAAATCCTCTTCTTTTGATGAAGAAGCGTTTTACAAACCTGTAAAATGGAGAAATATTGGTCCTTTTAGAGGTGGCAGATCTGTAACTGCAACGGGTGTTTCAAATGATCCTCTCACCTATTATATGGGTACTACAGGTGGAGGATTATGGAAAACGACGGATGCAGGTCACATTTGGTTTAATATTTCAGATGGATTTTTTAAAACAGGTTCCGTTGGAGCCGTTGCCGTATCTTCTTCTGACCCCAATATTGTATATTGCGGAATGGGAGAACACGCTCCTCGTGGCGTCATGACTTCCTATGGTGACGGTGTTTACAAATCAACCGACGCTGGAAAAACATGGGTAAAAATGGGTTTGGATAAAACCAGGCAAATAGCAAGAATTATCATCCATCCAAAGAATCCTGATATAGTTTATGTAGCAGCTCAGGGTGCCTTAAATGGACCTACGCCTGAAAGAGGTATCTATAAAAGTATAGATGGTGGAAAAACATGGAATAACATGCTTTTTGTTGATCAGGGTACAGGGTGTAATGATCTTTCCATGGACCCAAACAATCCATTGATTTTGTATGCCTCTATGTGGGAACATAACAGAACCCCCTGGAAAATTAATAGTGGTGGACCCGGTAGTGGATTATATAAATCAACAGATGGTGGAGAATCCTGGCATAAAATACATACTGGATTACCTGAAGAAAAAGGTAAAATGGGTATTTCTGTCAGTGGAGCTAATTCTGATGTGGTATATGCACTTATTGAAAGTGATTCTGAAATGGAAAAAGGTGGGCTTTTTGTATCTAAAAATGCAGGAGAAAGCTGGAGTAAAATTAGTAGTGACCATCGTCTGGTACAGCGTGCCTGGTATTATATTGAAGTTTTTGCAGACCCGAATGATGAACATACCGTTTATGTCCTAGGACCTCCAGCGTTAAGATCCATTGATGGTGGAAAAACATGGGAAATTCTAAATACTTCACATGGTGATCATCATGACCTTTGGATTAATCCTTCTAATGCTAAAAACATGGTTATCGCCGACGATGGCGGTGCATCTATTACCTTCGACAGAGGTGAAAACTGGACGGAACAGCAAAATATGCCAACGGCCCAAATGTATAGGATAAACGTTGATAATCAGTTTCCATATAGAATTTATGGAGGTCAACAAGATAATTCTTCTGTTTCCATTGCCTCCCGCTCTTTAGGAGGATATGGTATTTCAGAGAAAGACTGGACAAGTTCTGCAGGGGGAGAAAGTGCGTTTTTAGCATTTGATCCTGATAATCCTCGGTTTGTTATGGGTGGAAGCTATTTAGGTACCATTGAAATATTAGATACAAAAGCAAATGCGAGTACTAATATAATGCCCTCTCCTATCCAATACCTTGCTTTGGAACCCAAATACATGAAATATAGGTATAATTGGAATGCACCTATTATATGGTCGAAACACGAGCCTAATACTTTTTACCATGGAGCTCAGGTATTATTAAAAACAACCGATATGGGCTTATCGTGGGAAGAAGTTTCACCCGATTTGACAAGAAATGAAAAAGATAAACAAGGTAAAGGCGGTGGACCTTATACCAATGAAATTGTTGGGGCTGAAAATTATGGAACCTTAAGTTATGTTCTCGAATCACCCAAGGAAAAAGGAGTTATCTGGACTGGAAGTGATGACGGTTTGGTACATTTAACCATTGATGGAGGAAAAACATGGCAAAATGTAACCCCAAAAGGTCTTCCAGAATGTTTAATTAACGCCATCGAGGTTTCTCCTCATAATAATGCCACCGCCTATATTGCTGCCACCCGTTATAAATTTAATGATTTAAAACCATATCTATATAAAACGACAGATTATGGCAAAACATGGGTGAAAATATCCAACGGAATTCCAGAAGGAGCTTATACCAGGGTAGTTCGTGAAGATGATAAATTGGCAGGATTATTATTTGCAGGTACCGAAACAGGTATTTTTATTTCAAGAGATGGCGGCTCACAATGGAAACCTTTCAAATTGAATTTCCCTGTTGTTCCAGTAACAGATTTAATGATTAAACATGGCGATTTAATTGCCGCTACCTCTGGCAGGTCTTTTTGGATTCTTGATGACCTGGAGGTTATTAGAAACTATGGCGTTGATTCTTCTAAAATATTCCTTTACCCTATTGAAGACACTTACCAGGTGAATGGTGGGAGTAAACTCAATGAATCGAGTAATAATGCCTCTGGAACAGATCTAAAAGTAGGCGTTAATCCTGCTACAGGTGTTGTTATTTATTACCAACTTCCTAAGGATGAAAGTTTTAATACTTTAGAAAAAGTCACTTTAAACATCTATAATCAAAATAACGAACTTATCAGATCTTTTACCAGCGATAAAAACGAAAATTTTAAGATATATGACGGTGGCCCATCCCCAGACCCTTCTTTAAGTGCAACTAAGGGGTTAAACCGATTCGTCTGGGATATGAGAACACATTCCAGACCTGGAGTTCCTAATGTATATATAGAAGGCAGTTATAGAGGACATAAAATAGCTCCAGGAAAGTATATCATCGAATTAGCCTTTTCAGGAGAAAAACTAAGCAGAGAGGTAACTATTTTACAAAATCCACTTTATCAGGTTTCTGAAGAAACATACAAGGAGTACAATACCTTGTTGAATCAATTGTCCGGCACCTTTACAGATATGGTAAAAACGGTCAATCAAATGGATGAATACAGTCAGCAATTAAGTAATCTGCTTTTAGTCCTTATGAAAAAGGATAAGGTTGGATCTGCTCCATTTACTGCTTGTAATGAAATCGTGGAATCTATTAAAAAATGGGATAAAAATATGGTCCAGCGAAAATCAAAAGCTTATGATGATGTAGATAATTTTGAAAATAAAATGACGGGGAACTATATATTTCTAGTAAATCAAGCCGAAAGTGATATACCTGCTGTCACCAAAGCCGTTTTAGATGAACAAAAAAGATTAGACTCGCTATGGTCAGCTGCCTATAAAGAGGCCTTAAAAATTAAGGAAGTCGATTTACCAGCTCTCAATAAGTTATTATTGGAAAATGCAATTGGTTTCATTAATTTAGAAAATAGAAAAGATTAAATGTTCGGTAACCAAAATTTGTTGCCTTACGACGGAGAGGTTTATTATGCAAAAAGTATTTGGGATTATGCTAATGCCTCCCAATTACTGGAAGTGATGCTGAACGATCTTCATTGGCAGCATGATGAATTAATCATGTTTGGAAAAAAGATAACTACATCCAGAAAGGTAGCCTGGTATGGTGATGAAGCCTTTAGTTATACTTATTCTAAAACAACAAAAACAGCTATGCCCTGGCATCAGATTTTGCTTCCGGTAAAAGAAAAAACAGAAAAATTTACGAACGCTACTTTTAACTCCTGTTTATGTAATTTGTACCATCAGGGGAATGAAGGGATGTCTTGGCACAGTGATGATGATAAAGAATTTGGTTATCAGCCAACCATAGCGTCTCTAAGTTTTGGTGCCGAACGAACTTTTAGTTTCCGGCATAAACAAACCAAAAAAATTATAACTTTATTATTGGAGCATGGTAGTATCTTATTAATGAAAGGAGATACACAAAATAGTTGGGTTCACACTTTACCTAAATCCACAAAAATAAAGGAACCCAGAATAAATCTAACCTTTAGAAAGGTATTATAGCCTTAATTATAATAGATGGCAGATGAAAAAATTGCTTTTTTGGATATTCTTAGGATACCTGATTTATAATCTTCTTAGCGGCGAAGAAGAGGTAGATGAGACAACTGTTCGACCTCCCATTCCAGAAGAAGTACCTTTCAATGAGGCAACAGGTTGTAAATCATTTGAAAAAAACTGGACATGGAATTCTTTGGACGGGGTTACTTATGAAATGACATTCCCTGTTTGTCAGGAACTTTATGATTTAAGTGTAAATTCCAGAGAGAATATTTCCTTACCAGAATATGAACTTTCCGACACAGAATATGCTAAATATATTTACGAGCAACTTTTGAATTCTGTTGAATTTCCAACAGATGAATTTGCTGAAGGATATAAGAAGTTAATTGATGAGGCTAATCTGGACTATATGGGAGCTTTAAATTTAATTATTTCAAGCATTCAAGCCATTCCTTATACTTTAATTATCGATGGAAATTGTCCTTTTGTTTTAAAAGGGATTAAATATATAAACAACTGCGCACCTTTGGAATCTGGTCAAGGATGCTGTGGAAATATCCAACCTTTTGGGGTGTATTCTCCAATGGAATTTCTTTATCATGAGGCAGGTGATTGCGATACACGAACCGTTTTTGCTTATGCAGTTTTAAAAAAGTTAGGCTTTGACGCCGTGGTTATTAATGGGGAGGAACATTCCATGTTAGCCGTACATTTACCTAAAAAACCAGATGCAGGATCCGATCATATAAAAGACCCATGGGGTAAAAAGTATTATATTTGGGAGCTTACAGGAATGGATTGGGGGCTTGGTGTAAATCCTGATGTTAACTTAGATAAATGGGATATTGTATTACCTTAAAATAAATAATTATGTTAAATGAATGGGTAGACTTAGGAACATTGACCATACTGTCAATTTTTTATCTTTTTTCCTTTGCAAGGGTTCAATCAAATTTCTTTGACAAATATCTGGAGGAGAAAAATGCAGCCATATTAATTGTATTCGGTTCTTCATTACTCGCAGCGGGAATAAATTTAAGCCATATTTCGGACACCAGTTCTGATGCTATGCGTTTTTTATTGAGTCAAAATGATTGGGCCAGATCATTTGGATTTGCTCTGGCATTCTTCGCTGGAATGTGGATATTTTCTTATTTGCTTTTTAGAATTACCTTTTTGATTACTGGATTTCTTACCCCAGAGTCTGAATTGAATGAACTACGTAAAAATAACATTGAAATAGCATTGGTACATGCTATTATTATATTGGTACTGAGTTTTGTTTTAGCTCCGGCTATGACAAGAATCGCATCCCACTTTGTGCCTTACCCGACCTTACCTTTTTAAAATAAAAGGGGGAAATTAAATCCCCCTTTTATTTTATTACTTATTGATATACTTTAGAATATCCTCACTCAGAGGCTTTACACTGCTTGGGAAATAAGCAACCATTTTACCATCTCCATCGATAAGGAACTTATTGAAATTCCATGCAATTTTAGCATCTAAAACACCATTTTTATCTTTTTGGGTAAGCCAGGCGTAAATTGGCGCCATATTATCTCCTTTCACATCAATTTTTTCTGCCATCGGAAAACTTACGCCATAATTTTTTTCGCAAAACTCTTTAATTTCTGTTGCTGAACCAGGATCTTGGCTCATGAATTGGTTACATGGAAAACCAATAATTACAAGTTTGTCTTGATATTTACTATATAACTCTTGTAGACCAGCAAACTGAGGGGTATAACCACACTTTGATGCAGTATTTACGATCAGTAACATTTTGCCTTTAAATTTAGATAAAGGAATAGGTTCGCCTTCCAGTGAATTTACAGTGAAAGAATGAATAGAATTTGACATGTTGGTTTGTGCTGTTCCTACTGTTCCTAATACCAGAAATAGGATAAAATGAAAAAATGATGTTAATTTCATACGTTTTTTATTATTAAATGAAAGAATTATGCCTTTTGTTCAAATTTAAGGTTATTAATTGATTGATAACTAAAGAAAGTTTATTTAATTGTATTAAATTAATCCTTATATTGAATTAAAAATTTTCGGAAAGTTCAAAAAATGAATCATTATGACGTTGAAAAATAAATTGGCTCTCTCTATCATGATGTTTTTGTTGTACTGTATCTGGGGTTCATGGTATGGACAAATGAGTAAGTATTTGAGCAATCAATTAGCTGCAACAGGGGTAGAAGTGGGAAATGCTTATGCCATGTTTTCGATAGCCATGATTGCCTCTCCCTTTTTGGTTGGCCTTTTAGCCGATCGTTTTATTGCAGCACAACGACTGTTAGGCATTCTCAATTTACTTGGCACAGCTATCTTATTTTGGCTCATAAATATCGACCAACCAGGAACTTTTATATGGGTTCTGCTTCTTTACTGCCTAACTTTTACTCCCGCTATTTCTTTAACGACCTCCATAGCTATGAGGCAAATGAATAATCCGGAAGTTGAATTTCCTCCTATCAGAGTTTTTGGTACGATTGCCTGGATAGTGATTGTAAATATCGTAGGATGGTATGGTTGGGGGGATAAAGTAACTATATTCCAGGTGGCCATGTTTTTATCCCTGGCATTAGGGATTTTTTCCTTTTTTTTACCGCATACGCCTCCTGGAAAATCAACCGAACCTATCTCCTGGACCCATTTAATTGGCAAAGATGCCTTTGTCTTATTTAAATCTAAATCATTTACCATATTTTTTATTTCCTCAGTACTTATTTGTATTCCATTAGCTTTTTATTACACTTGGGCAAATCCTTCATTGACAGACGCTTTTATAAATGCTTTCCCAAATGCAGATAAAAATAGCTTTGCTATTGAAAATAAAATGTCTTTAGGGCAAGTCTCGGAGATTATTTTTCTATTAATGCTCCCATTTGCCTATAAAAAATGGGGCTTGAAAACTATATTCATCATTGGATTATTAGCCTGGGTCATTCGCTTTTTATTTTTTGGATATGGAACAGCGGACTCGACGCCATGGATGTTATATCTAGCTATTTTACTTCATGGGGTATGTTATGACTTTTTCTTTGTAAGTGGTCAGATATATATTGACAAAAAAGCTGGAACTGCCATAAAAGCACAGGCCCAGGGGTTAATTACTTTGGCAACTTATGGCATTGGTATGCTATTGGGAAATTTAATAGCTGGAAATGTAAAAGACATATATACTTTATCTAATATAACCAATTGGACAAATGTTTGGTTAGTTCCCGCTGGCATTGCTTCGGTAGTTCTTATTTTATTTATCTTTTTTTTCAAAGAAGAAAAAAATTAGTCCTTTTATACTTTTTAAATTAGGTTCGCTTTATGTTAGAATTAGGTTTCGTTTCAGCTATTTTACCAGATTATTCCCTAGAAAAATTAGTTGCTTTCGCCGCAGAGGAACAATTTTCTTGTTTAGAAATTATGTGCTGGCCTGTTGGGAAGTCCGACAGAAGATATGCTGGTGTAACTCATATTGATGTAAATAATCTAAATGAATTAAAAATAAAGGAAATAAAAGCTTTATTCAAAGATTATAATATATCAATCTCAGGTCTGGGTTATTATCCTAATCCATTAGATGAAAATATAGAGAAGCGGCAATTCTATCAGGAACACCTGAAAAATGTAATTATAGCAGCTTCCGCGCTAGAAATACCCGTAGTAAACACTTTCATAGGTAGAAATCAAGATTTGAATCCAGATGAAAATTTCCAATTATTCCAAACAGATTGGGCTCCAATTTTAGACGTAGCTGAAGCAAATGGGATAAAAATTGGCATTGAAAATTGTCCTATGATTTTTACTTATGATGAATGGCCTGGAGGCAAAAATCTAGCTATAAACCCTCAAATCTGGGAAAGAATGTTCGATTGCTTTCCAACCCCTCTATTTGGATTAAATTTTGATCCTTCTCATTTTATTTGGCAACAAATGGATTATATCCAACCTTTATATGATTTCAAGGATCGAATACACCATATCCACTTAAAAGACGTTAAATTATATAGAAATAAGTTAGATAAGGTAGGCATTATGTCCCCTCCAAACTTTTATAGTTCGCCAAAAATTCCAGGATTTGGAGATGTAAACTGGGGCAAATTCTTTTCTGCACTGACCGATATTGGATATCGAGGACCAGTTTGTATCGAAGTCGAAGATAAAGCATTTGAAGGAAGTGAAAAAGATGTTCTGTCAGCAATTAAAACAGCAAGAAATTATTTAAATCAATTTATATCATGAAAAGAATTAGAAACGGTTTGTTTGGTGGTGTATTGGCCGGTATTGCAAATAGTACGGGCATTTCAGTCGTATTACTTAGAGTTTTATTTATTATTATCTTTTTTGGAATAGGTGGTATTACTTTTGGCATTTCAAGTGGTGCTATGATTTTGATCTATTTCCTGTTTTGGATGTTTATGGATTAAACTTAATTTTTGGATTACAAACTAACAAATAAAAAAACCTTCCATGTTTAAATATTCCTTAATCTTTATTTCTTTTTCAATCATAGTATTTTTTAGTGCATGTAAAAAGGAAAAATTAGTTGAACCTCAAAACGAAGTAACATTTAAAATCATACAAGATCAAATACTTACGCCAAGTTGCGCAATTAGTGGTTGTCATCAGTCAGCCTCTGATGGAAGTTTTCAGCAACATAAACTCCTCCTTTCAGAGGGAAATTCTTTTGCAAACCTAATTAATAAGGTCCCTGTAAATATTTCCGCTGCTAATGCAAAAATGCAACTTGTTCAACCTGGCGATGCAGAAAAAAGCTTTTTATTTCATAAAATAAACTGTGATTCTTACATACATAAGAGTGCAATTAATTTTGGCAAACAAATGCCATTAGGTGGTGGCGTTGTTACAAAGGGACAAGTTGAATTAGTAAAACGATGGATAAATACAGGCGCTTCCAAGGATGACAGAAGTTTAAGCTTATCCATTTTAACAGATGCCTCAGCTTGTCAGTCTGATATTGATCCCCTCGCGCCACCTGTAAATGGATTTCAACTCAAAATTGATAAATTTGATGTTCAGGCCAATTTTGAACGTGAAATATTTATAAGAAAAACAACGCCCAATAATGTTCCTGTATATGTAAATAAAATTGAATTAAAAGGTCGTTCTAATAGTCATCATTTTCTTGTTTATGGTTTTAATAACCCTTCATTTTTGCCTGTTGAAAATAAAATCAGGGATTTAAGAAATTCAGACGGTTCTTTAAATCTTCAAACTTTTGCAGAAATGCAAAATCACCTATTCATTGGTGGTGGAACAGATGTAAATAATAGTGTTGTTTTACCAGAAGGTGCGGCCATTAAAATAATGCCGAATATGCCCATCGATTTAAATGCGCATTACTTTAACAAAACAAAATTAGTCTTACAAGGTGAGAATTATGTGAATTTCCATACTATTCCAGCCTCCTCTGTAAAAAATGAGGTTAAGATGTTAGATTTAAATAATATAAATTTCACTCTTCCTCCTAATCAGCGAAAAACAATTACTAAGAATTTTACCTTTTCCGAAAAGACCAGCATTCTGTTGTTAACTTCACACAATCACAAATTAGGTGAAAAATTTGTCATAAAGATCTTTGGCGGAGTCAGAAATGGAGAAATAATTTATGAGAATACCGATTGGGAACACCCATTGACAAAATTATTTCCAAACCCAATTGTTCTGAATCCCGGAGAAGGTCTTATCTCTGAGGTTACTTATAACAATACAACCAATAGAACAATATCTTTTGGCTTCACCAGCGAGGATGAAATGAATATCATTTTTGGTTATTATTACTAAGCTATAATTCACCTAAAAAGGACAGCGTATCAATGCCATCAGCGTATTCTGCTAAGGATGGTGTTTGTGCCTGTCCAAAAGGGACTAAGGATAAACCATCTATTGGATTATTAGACACGATGCATTGTATTTGATCGAAATGATTCATTAATTCATCCTTTAATTCCGCATAAC
>Ga0209088_10000179_pt1 | contig 47105 bp, 47 predicted proteins | sample S_140625_EF_Meta_FD_187324 | JGI IMG/M metagenome (GOLD analysis project Ga0209088, IMG submission 187324) | Freshwater microbial communities from Lake Simoncouche, Canada to study carbon cycling - S_140625_EF_MetaG (SPAdes) (version 2) | ecosystem: Environmental > Aquatic > Freshwater > Lake ... | reverse complement strand
CGACTCTGAGCAGTTCGTAGAACAGGCCCGATCGGCTGCCAGCCAGGCCGGCACCCTTCCCGGCTTGGCTGATGTCCTGGCAAGGGAATCCACCGCAAACAATGTCGGCTGAATGTGGCTCGGGGTTGAAGGTGCAGATGTCATCGTGAATGGGAACGGTGGGCCAGTGTTTGGCGAGGATGCGCTGGCAGTAGGGGTCGCGCTCAACGAACTGGACGGTTTCAAAGCCGCCGAGCCAGCGGGCCGCCAATGAGAAGCCACCGATGCCGCTGAAGGTGTCAAGCAGGCGCAGCGTCATCAGGTGGGTTCCACAGGATCGGCAGTTCTCGATCCACGTCATATTCGCCAGCACGCAAAATGCGGGCCAGCCGCACCTGGGTGATGGCGTCCCGGCGGGTGAGGCCGGCCTTCTTGAAGGCCTTCAACACGGCCGCCCACATCGCTGCAGCATCGGGCTGTCCGGCCAGGATGCCCTCGGCTTTCACCTTGCCGATGCCAGGGCAGCCGGGGTAGTTGTCTGTGGTGTCGCCGATCAGCGCCTGCGAGAACACATTGATGTCAGCCTCGCGCCGAGAAACCTCCACGAATTCCGTGCCTCGAAGGTGCAGACCAGGGATCCCCAGCATGTCCTTGTCCTCTGAGACGATCACATCACCAGGGCGGCAGAGGATCCCCATCACGTCGTCGGCCTCGACCTCGGCCAGCATGGCGATGTTCCAGCCCCGCACCTCACCGGCCTCGATTACCCATCGGGTCAGGGCGCCGTAGCCGGCCGGCTTGCGGGATGCCTTGCGGTTCGCCTTGTAGGCGCTGAACAGGCTGTAGCGGAAGCTGGCGGCAGTGCCGAGGCACAGGTGCAGCTGGTGGTCGGGCAGCGCGTCGCGGACGGACGCCAAGAAGTCCTGAAAGCTGGCCTTGGCCTGGCCGTGACGGCACACGTAGGTCCAGTCATCTGGTGCCCACTCGATCTCGTATTCAGCTGCGGCGGTGCAGCGGCGGAGGTAGAGCTCCGCATCCACCAGGGCCCTGGGTTGATCGGTCACGGCTTTTCCACGCTGGAATTGACAGAAGCGCGGGTATTCCACCGATCCCAAGGGTTTGAGCCTTTGAGATCGGGGCCAAAAGCGCTGCAATTATTACAGACAATGTAGGTGTATGCCGAAAAAATCAAGTCTGAGCTTCCGCAAAATGGACAAGGCTTTAGGTCTGGCTTGCTGTTCATGGCGTCAAAGAATGGTGGTGCTGTTTGGGCGTTTGTGATAAGCCTCTAAGTCCCGGAAGAACATATCGGCGAACCGTGGATGGGCATCCAAAAAATCCCAGGTGGGCAGCGTGAACTCGGCGTGCGCCGGTAGGTCGTGGTTGAACTGTTCGACCGACCAGAGGCCCGCCATCAGGCCACGGTGCAGGATTTTCTGAATCCTGTCCTTAGGCAGCAGAGGCATGGGGGTCCTGCCGCTGCTGTTCTTTCAGTCGGTCTCGCTCCCGCAGGTACTCGGCCCACTCCTCACGCGTGAGGCCCGGGGAATCCGAGGCGGCCGCCGGCAGCAAGCGCTGTCCATCACCGCCGGCTGACACCAAGCGGTAGGCGGCCGGGTTCTCGGCGCCATCCGGCGGAGCCGAGGCCAAGCCCGACGGCAGCATGGCCAGCTGCTGGCGCGTTGGCTGGAGCGATCGAGGCAGGTCCTCCTTGAATCCCCATGCTCGATTCGGCGCCCCCGATTGGCACCGATAGAGCGGGACCATCAGCTGTCGCCACGTCGGGAAGCGAAGAAACTCACCGGTGGCCCCCTGGATCCAGCGCTCGCAGGCCCAGAGAAACTGGGGTGTGCTGACCTCGGGGAAATCGGTGCCGAAGCTGACAAACTTCAGCTTGAAATCCTCGGTGCTCCAAGCTGCGTCTGCCCTGGTCCTGATGTGGCGCTCGATCATGCGGCAACCACGGGTAAAGGCCTCCGGGTCAAGCAGCATCAGTCCTCTCCAGCATGTCCCGGATAGCCGCGGCGGCCGGATCGCCCGCGGGGGCGGCGGCCGGCGGGGCTGCTGAGGCGATGCCGCGCAGGTACTCAGGCTTCAGGGCCTGCCAGCCGTGCTCGATGCCGGCTTCCACTAGGGCGCGGGCTATGTGGTGCTGGCCCTGCTGACACAGAAGGTTGACCCGATTGGCGGACAGGGTGAACGCGGCCTGGGTCCAGGTGGCCTGCGTCCGGTGTTTGTCCCAGCGGCTGTCGTTCCACCAGGTGAGTAGACCGGTAGCCAGATCCGCTGGCAAGTGGGTCCAAAAGGCTTTCAGGAAGTCTTCGTCCCCGGTCAGCGGATGCAACCGATCCGGGGCGGGACTGGCGGCCCGCCTCCGGGGGGCGGCCGGTGCTGGCGGGGCCGGCTGCGGATCGGGCACCACGGCCAGGGGCACCGGCAGCCAGGCGCCGTCGTGGTAGACCTCGATCCTCTGAACGGTGGTGAACGCTTTGCCGCACCCGCGGCAGGCATGGCGACGGCGGATGGCGTTCTCTCCCTGGGAATCGCGGGTTTCAAGCACCCGGTTATGGGGGTGCTGGCAGTGGGGGCAGTTCATCAGACCTTGCTCCAGTCAATCGTGATGGCCGGGTGGAGGGTGCCGGCCATCAAGGCATCGACGACATCGCCGCGGTCCAACCCTGCGATTGCCACATTCAGCGACCGACGCATCCGGCGCTTGGCTTCGTAGCCGCTTTCCGCGGTCGATGGATCGATCGCAGCGACTGGGGGCCTGGCCGGGTAGACAGGGCCGGCAAGTCCCGATTGGGCGAGCGGCGCTGGCATGGTCGCGGGCGGTTGCGGCGCCTCCGCCGGAGTGATCGCCAACAGGGCCTCCCCCTCCAGCAGGGCGACCACCGCCTTGGAGTCGGCGGCCCTGGCCTCCGCCGCTGCGGCCCTGGCCTCGGCCTCAGCCACCTTCTGTTCGGCCTCCTGGATCGCCAGCAGCGCTGCAGCGTCGGCCTCCTCCTGCGCCTTGCGGGCCGCTTCGGCGATGGCTTCCTGCTGCGCCTTGAGGCGTGCCTCCTCGGCTTCCTTCTCCTGCTGGATCCGCTGCTGCTCGCGCAGCTGCTCCAGCTCGGCGGCGGCGGACTCGTCGGCCAGGGCCTTGGCGTGGGCGGCTTCGAGGGTGCGGATCGTTTCCAGCAGGGCGGCGGCGCCCTCCTCCTTGAACTCCTCCAGCCCGTCGATGTCGGCGGCCTTGGCCTCGGCCAGCCAGTAGCCAATGGCTTCGGACGTGGCGCCGAACCCGACATTGCCGTAGGCCTTAATGCCGCTGATCACATCCCGATGCCGTTGCACCCGATCGGCCTCGGCCTTGGCGATGGCATCGATCGCATCCTGGTGGGGGCGGATCAGCGCATCCACCTGGTCCTTGAGCTCTGCGGCCTGGCTATCGACCGTGCGGCCATAGGCCAGCGCATAGGCCTTGGCGTCGGTGCGTGCTGATTCGATCCGGGCCTTCAGCTTGCGAATCGCAAAGATGTAACTGCGGGCCAGCTTGTTGCCTTTGGGATCGGCATAGTCGAAGCTGACATCAGCAGCAGCTGCAGCGGCCTCCTTGATGTCGTCAAGCAGCACATCAAACTGGCTGATAACGATGGCCTTTGGCGCCGTGGCCAGGGCCTCGGGCGGTGGAATGGTGGCGGTCATTTCGGTTGGTTGAGAACGTGATGGGCGTAGACGGCAACAGCAAGCGCTGCCCACATATCTTTTTTGATCCCGTAAGTAGGGCCGGGCTCCTTCTTGACACCGGCGGGGCCCAGTAGATCAATCAATGCCTGCCGAACATTGGAATCTTTGGCCCTGGTGACACCACATAAATGCAGCTTGATGTCCTTACGGAAGTAGCGAGCCATCTGGGCCTTGTGGGCAAAGGCCTCCTCAAAGCGGCCGATCCAGGTGCAGGTGTTGAACACCTCCGCCCCCACGGGCATCCCGTAGGAGGCAATCATTTCGATTGCTACGTGGGGCCAGCCACCCCAGGTCTCGCCAGTCCTCAGAATGCTGGCAACCTTTTCGTTGCCCTCAATGCTGCGCTGAAGGATCTTGCGATCAGGGCCAAGCAACACAAGGGCCGATTGCACCGGGCCTGGATCAATCGCCAGGATGTTCATTCATCCTCTCCCAGGTCATTGCTTAGGCATTGGCGCCACCCTTGCGACGCTTGATTGCATCGACCTCCTCCCGCACTTGGTCGCGGCAGAAGCTGTAGAGCTCATCGCTGGTCGAATCCATCTGCCAGTCGGGCACCACCGCTTGCGCCGAACATGAGATATCCACGTTTTCGTAGTTGCCTAGGTTCACCTTGGCGGAGAATGACCGCGTGATCTTGATTTCTTGGCTCACCAGGGCACCTCTTCAGTGCTGACGGGGCCGGCATCAGGAAAATCCCTGAACGGATCCACAGCAGCAGCAGGGGCCAGGGCGGTGGCGTCCACTCCCTCCTCGGGCGGGCCGAAGATATTTGGATCGCAGGCTTGCATGGTGTAGGGAACGTGCTGAAGCACGCGAACCATTTGCAGCTGCGCCGTCAGTCCTTTGCCGCCATCGGGGTTGTCCCAGAGGTAAAGGGAATAAGCAATCCTGCAGACAGAACCGTTGCCGATTGCTACATCAACTGGCCACGGGTTTCCTTTGGAGTCCGTAACCAAGGGTGCGGGGAGCTCGGTGCCACGGGCGGTCTTCGTATCACGGCTAAAAGTGATCCTGACCAGACCGGTAGGGATTTCAATGCCTTCACTGTTGACGGTTGTTTCGCGCTTCCACGGCTTTCCGTTTGGGCCGTACTTGGCGTTGCCGCCGAAATGGTCCATGAACGCTTTGTGCAGGGAGCCAATAAACAGCTTTGATCCAGGGTCCTGTTCGGGGTCAGCTTGAAGCAGCACAATTCCGTACTGCATTTTCTCGCCCTTGTTGTTCTTGATCAACTTGGGCTTGAGGACGTTTGCAAACAGGACTTCGCCGGCCGGGGTGACCAGCGTTTCGGATGCCATGCTCTGCAGGGGTGTAGGGCTCCCGGACACTAGCGCACCCACTAGCGTCAGCGCTAGGGCCTAGCTGAACAGGTACAGGTTTTCGCCGATCTCCCCGACCTGCAGCCCTCCCCGCGCCGGGGGCGGCGGGACTACCTGAACTCCTGCATTGGAGCGGATTTCCTCGGCAATCTCCCCCAGCCAGTCGGTGGCATAGAGGGCCCGGAACTCATCGAGCAGCGTTTTCTGCAGCCAGCTGGCGTTGGCTGGATCGGTGGCAAAGCAGTCGTGGTTGGTCAGCAGTGGGGCTCCCTGCTCTCCAGTCCTGGATACCACGGCATGCACCAGGGCGGCATCGAAGCTGTGGATCAGGTTTGCGGTGATGCTGGCGTTGGTTTTCCGGGCGCTGAGCTCTCCGTCCGGCGGGTCCTCGTCGAAGCTGACGCTGGCCAGCTTGCCCAGCAAGTGAGTGCGGACGACGCTTTTCGAGGGCGTGGGCTTCCCCACCTGCATGGGCCAGCCCATCGGCGTGGTCCATCTGATCTGCTGCTGGTGCCCGCCCACCACCAGCCGGCCCACGTCGCAGAGCCAGCGGCGCAGCTGCATCAGGGAGGCGGTTTCGATGTCGAGCACCCCTCGCAGCCTGGCTGCGAGGTAGCAGCTGGGCCGGTGGACCCGATTGGCCCAGTCATCGACGGGCCCCAGCCGCCGCTGCAGCTGATCCCGGATCCCGTCGGCAATGGTCCTCGGGCTGCCGCCATAGGGGCCGACCATCACGGCGGATTTAACCCAACCGCGATCGATGCCGAGCTCCAGCCAGCCTGCGGCGAGCTGATGCGTATCGGCGTCCCCGGTGTGCAGGTCGATCTCCAGCTGGTGGCGCAAGCGTTCCACCACGGCGGAATAGAGATCGTTCGGGCCCGTGCCGCAGACGTTGCACAGCTCGGCCATCGCTCGATCCCTCAGCAGAGTGGCGATGATCCCGGCCCCGGAACAGGTTTGATCCAGCCGGATGGGCACCCGGCAAGCCTCCCCCGGGTCAGACCAGGCCCGCGCCATCTGCAGGAACTGCCAGGGCTGCCGGGCCCTCCGCCATAGGTCGGCCTTGCCGATTGGATCGGCCGCGATTGCCTCCAGTCGCCACGCCTCTTCCATGCCCCAGTTCCATCGATCGTCCCAGCTGCTGCGATTCAGGCCCCAGTGCCCTGCGGCGGCCTTCGGGATCCACGCCTCCCCCCCTATTCGGCTGCCCGGTCCTGCGCCAAACCGCAGCAGCGCCTTCTGGTGGTCGGGGCCCTGGTGGGTGAGGCCCCGGTTCGCGGTGAACGCCCGGCCCCGGAAGTCCAGGAAGTGTGCCTGCCAGATCGGCCGGCCCACCAGGGCCTCGGCGGTCTGCAGGGCCCGCTCAACGGCCAGTCGTTTGCAGCTGTTGTCGCGCAGGTCCTGGTGATACCGGGCCTGGCTGCGCCGCCACGCATCCTGAACACTGGGCGGTTCGTTGCTGGGGAAGGGCCCCGCATCGGGAACCGGATCCCGCTCAACCGGGAACAGGCCGGGGATCCCCCGGTCCCACGCCTCCCGCTGAACTCGCAGCATCCACGGGTCCACCTCCAGCTGCTGCCGCTGCAGGATGTTGACGGCCGCCAGCTGGGGGCCAATCCGACCCGCCAGATAGCTGATGCCGGCGTGGTTCCGGCTGCCCCGGATCTGCACCACCGGGGAGGTGTTGGCCAGATGCCCCCCTCCCATCAACCCCTCCCATGGCATTGGCTCGATCACCATCGGCCCCCGGTTGGGCCGGAGACTGCGGGGCGGGTAGCGGCGGATGAAATCCAGAGCACGGGGCGATGGCAGCACCCGCCACTGCATCCGCCGGCTGGGCTGGCCGCTCTTGTCGATCAGCACCAGGCCGGTTTCGCCCCGGATGACCTCCAGCAGCAGTAGTCCCACGGTCGCCCGCTCCATGCGGGTCCAGATGGCGCCGCCCCCCTCGATGGGCCGGGCGGCCATCGCCATCACCGCCTTGCGCTTCTCTGCCGTGGTGCCCTGAAGCAGTCGCTCAAGGCTGGCGGGTGCTCGCTTCTCGATCTCGCCCGCTTTCACCTCGGCTTCCACGGCCAGGCCGATGGCCAGCGCCAACCCTTGGAAGCTGGTGGCATGGCTCAGCCGATCAAGGCTTGTGACCAGGGCCACGGCTGCGATGCGCTGGGGGCTGCCGAGGGCCGCCACCAGGGGCAGAGCCGCATAACCAGGGCCGCCCAGCTGAGGGTTGGTGCCCCAGCGATAAAGAATGGCCTCAATTTCTCGGGCCACAGGATCAGCGAATAGCTGAAATAACGCGGTCCCGTATTCGGTGCAGGACTCCCGGCGATACCGGCGGAGCACCTGCCGCATCACCTGGGCCCGTTGCTGCGCGTTGGTGGCTTCCTGCCATTCCAGCCGCTGCTGGAGGTCCCTGTCCACCGTGGTGGATTTGCTGCTTGCCGAATTCATGCCGTTTTTTGCTGCGGCAACAGGGCCGAACGGCAGAAAATCCACCGGGACCCTGTAGAGGTGGGTCCCCTTATCCTCACCCCTGTCGGGGGAACTGTTCTGCAGGGTCGCAAAGGTAGGCAGCGGTTTTTAAGTCCGCTGCGTTTACCATTTCGCCATGCCCCCGGTCAGTCCTGGCCTGGGTTCTCGGGTTTTCGGTTGCTGCTTCTGCTGCTTGGAAAAGCAGCAAATCGGCAGCAAAAAACGGCAACCAGAGAACGGGTGGACGCGTCCACAGTACGGGGTCCGGTCAGCCCGCTTCCAGCGCTTCCACGCATGCCGAGAGGGCATCGGTGGAGAGGTGGAGGTATCGCTTCACGGCAGCCAGGGAGCTCCAGCCCCCGAAGGTCATCAGCTGCACCAGGCTGATCCCCCTGGTGGCCAGTTTCGAGGCGCACGTGTGGCGGGTGGTGTGGATCGTGAGGGTCTGATCGTGGGCCAGGCCTAGGTGCTCCTTGGCTCGATCGAACAGCCGGCGGTAGCGGTCGTAGCCGTAGGGGAACACCCGGGCGTTGGGCACCGGCACGCCGCAGGCTTTCACCGCATCGAGGGCCCGGGCGGTTAGTGGCACGGTGCGGGGCTGGCCGTTCTTCGTCTTCCAGAACGTCACCCGGCCCCGCTCCAGATCGACATCACCCCAGCGCAGCCGCTCCGCTTCCCCCCATCGGGCCGCGGTCTCAAGGAGGAACACAAGCACCAGGGCGGCGGCGGGTTCCTCGATCGCTTGGAAGTATTCGCACAGCTGGTCCCGCTCGCGGTCGCTCATCACGCGGTCCCGCTCGCCGCCGGGCTTCAGCTGCTTGGGCATCGCCGGCCGGGTGGTGATGCGCCCGTGGAGCTGGGCATCGCTGAACATCGCCTTGAGGGCGGAGAGCTTCCGGTTGATGGTGGCCGGCCGGTTGCCCTGGCCCCGCAGCGAGGCCCGCCACTGCTCCACCGCTGGCGCGTTGATGGTCTCCAGTGGTGTTGAGGGCCCGAAAAATTCCACCGCTGCGCCGCTGTAGATCGCGGCCGTTCGTTCATAGGGCAGCCCAGCCCATCGCACCTTCAGCGATAGCTGCCGGGCCTGGGCCAGGGTGAAGCCCTGGGCATTCACCACCGGCTCGGCCATCAGGTGGTCGCGGAGCTCCTTCCGCTTCCGTTCGGCCTCTGCCTTAGTGCGGCCGCTGGCCTGCCGGCGCTTCCCGTCGATCGTGACATCAGCAATCCAGCGGGTCTGGCCGCTGGCATCAGTTCGTTTTCGGACTGCTCCGCTCATGGTGTGGTGTGGGTAGGTGGTTCAGAGGCTTTTGATCTGGCGGAGCAGGGCCCGCCCCCGGCTCGAAAGGGAGACCAGGTAGCGGCGCCTCTCCTCGGGGTCTTTGGTGACTGCAAGCAGGCGGAGGCCTTCGCGTCCAGTTCGGTGGGTATCGGACAGCGCATTTACCGTCCGGCTTACAGAGGCATTCGATAGCCCCAGCTCCTGCTCGATCTGTTCGTAAAGGCATGGCTCAGCCCTGGCAACCATTAAATAGACCTGGACGTGATGGACTGGGAGCGCGGTTGGCTCCAGAACTGAGAAAGCGGCCAGAGCGGCCTCAAGTCGATCCAGATCCATGGTCTAGTGGGGACACTAGAGTAGACACTAGTACACCTCTGTAGACTGATCTTGCAACCGCTGCGGGACTGCTGCAACCATGCAGCATGGTGCAACAACCCCTTTCGAGTTGGCAGCTCAATCGAAAGGATTAGGCGCTGAGTTTCCATAATTAGGCCTTTGCTGCAGGGGTGTATTCATCCCCCCCCCCCCCCCCCAGAAGCTCCTCAGCTTCCGGGGTCAGGGCTAGGAGGTAGCCGCGGCGGTGCGGGTGCCGCCGGGTTTTGACCAACTGGAAGGGGGCCGGCACCCACCTCCCTGCCGCCATCCGATCCCGGCCCCTCAGGGCCGAGAGGATGCGGTTTGTGGAGGCCACTGCCTGCGGCCGCCCCGGTCGGCCCATCGCGGTGCCGAGGTCCCGGGTGTTGTCCACCCCCGCGGCGACCCATAGCAGGGCCTCCACGGTGGCGATTGTCACCCGGCCACAGCCGGCGGTCTCGATCGCCGACATCCGCAGCCGGTGCAGGATTTCGGCTTGGTGTTGGTGGTGGTTCATGCTCTCCGGCTCCTTTCGTTGGTAAAAACCACGACGTGGTAGCGGACCGATGGCCGACGACTCGGCTGGAGTTCCCCTCGAACCTTGCGCCGGCGCTCCTGTCGTTGCTGGTGCTGGAAGGCCAGCAGGGCAACAGGGCCCAGGGTGAATGCCGCGGCGATCGCCACGGCTGCAGCGGTGGGGCTCATCGGCCCGCCCCAATGTTCTGAAGCACGATCAGCGCCCCGTGATGCAGCTCCAGTTGCTCCCGCGTGGTCGCCCAATCGCTATTGCCCGGCGGCAGCAGCTGCACCTGCTGGGCCAGCAATTCCTCCAGCGCCTGGACCCGTGGCGCCAGCGCCGCGGCCGCGGCATTGGCCTGCTCTCGGTTGATCATTTCGTTTCTGGGGTGAGGTTGAACAGGGGGCCCAGCTGGCTCCCATCGTTGAATGGCAGCCAGCCCTGGGCTGGTCTCTCGGTGCGCTGCACCAGTGGCGACCACTCGCGGGGCTCGGCGCCCTTGATTGGCAGCGGCTCCTGTCTGTAACGGTGCATGGGCTGATCCGGAGCGGTGAAATCAGGCATCAATCACCACCAAAGCCGGCCAGTCGGGCATGCAAGGGTCGTAGGCCTCCTCCAGGGCCAGCCGAAGTTCACTGGCGGGAATGAAGGCCCGGCCGCCTTCAACCCAAACGAGGGTTTGCTTACCGTCAACGATGTGGCCTCGTTGGCAGTTGGTCAACACCGTGTCAACGGTGGGAGCGATTGCTTCAGGCCCAAACGTCTCAATTTGCAGATCAACGCGGTCAGCGTGACTCATGGCCTCAAACTCTTCTCGGGTTGTTGTTGCCTGGGGATCGACGTACTGCTGCCACAGCTCAAAGCTTTCGGCAATTTGGCTGTAAGAAGGCGATTGCATGGCTTGATTTATTCGATGAAGTGGGCAGTGCTGAGCACTGCAGGGGGCCCAAGTCGCCCAGGGCCCCGGGCAGTGGTCAGGGGCCAGGCCACTCGTTGGGGACCTGGCGTGGGATGGCTGACCCTGGCGGTTGCTGGGGCCCCCAGAGGCCAACCAGCAGGGCCACCACGGCCAGCACGAGGCGAGCGCTATCCATGGCTGGCCTTCACCACGGCCACCAGGTCGTCGAAGCTGATGGCGCGGTCTTCGTGGAGCTCGAACCACTGAGAACCGAGCCGGACAAACCACGTCAACAGGCGGTCAGTTACCGGCTCACTGATTGCGAAGGCCTCCATGTATTGGGTCGCTCTCCAGCGGAACGGAGGCAGGCAATTCAACGCTTCATCCGCTCGCTCTGCTGTCACCCTGCGGGCCCCAGTGCAGTATTTGGCCCGGTCGGCCTGGGAGGCCCTGGCCTCGGCTTCAATGAATGGCAACACAACTGCGTCGGCGCTGATGCGACCATTCATCTGGAGCTCGTCGACCGTTTTCTTCTCAAAAATGCAGCGGTTTTCCTCGTTGAGGAATGAATAAATTCTGCCGGTGGCAGGGTCGAAAATTGCCGGGGTGGTGTCGGTGATGCCCATTACGGTTGGGTGGTTGGTGGGTAGGTGGCTGCCAGAGGGCAGCAGGGAAGCCCCGAGGGGCCTCCGTGCTGTCGTCAGGCGTCAAGCAGGCGCTAGGCTCTGACTCCGCGGGGCCTTGCTCTTGAAGCCCTGCACGCCGTATTTCAACGCCAGTTCTTCAAGGCTGCCGGGATTGGCGCGGGATTGGCCTAGTCCGGACGGCTTCCAATACCAACACTGCCGGCCAGCGTGCCAGCGGCAACCCTGCTCCTTGAGGGCCTCCTTCTGTGGTTTCGTGTTGCCACGAATCCAAACCCATAAGCCGATTAGATCAATCTGCAGTTCTGGCAGTTTGAGCAATTCGCCGATCTTGTCCATGATTTCCTGCTCTCGCTCTGATTGGTAGGTGTATTTCCTGCCGTCCTGCTCTTGTCCATGGCCTGCCTTTAGGCACTGGTGATATTGCGCATTAATTACCTTCATGGTTTCCAGGCATCCGCCTAAATCTGGGTGATGCTGGCGGGCTAATTCCCGATATTTCGATTTGATCTCGGCAACGGTTTTTAATCCTTGGAAGTAGTTCACGGGCAGTAGGTGGTAGGTGGTAGGTGGTAGGTGGCTGCCAGAGGGCAGCAGGGAAGCCCCGAGGGGCCTCCGTGCTGTCGTCAGGCGGGAACAATGCGGCGGCCATCGCGGCGCCATCGGCGGGGCTGTTGTGGTGCCTGCTGCTGGGGTGCGGCGGCAGTGCCTGCTTCGTTGCGGCCATAGAGCCAGCCGTGGCCTTTGCACCCGAAGCAAACCCCGCCGGCAATGTGCCGGAAGTGCGGGAGGTGGCCGGTCCCGTTGCAGCCGAAGGGGCAGGGGTAGGCGCGGCGGCTGCCTGGCCACGGATTCGGGGCCAGTGGTCGCCACCAGCTGGGCCGGTCTTCGGAATGCAGCTGCCAGAGCGGATCGGCTGCGGCTGTTGCATCGTGGATCGTGTAGGGCATGGGGTTGGTTGGTTGGTTGGTAGGTGCTGCCGGGATTGGGTACGGCTCCCGACTGGCCACGGCAGGCCTGTTCAGCGGGGCCTGCCGTCTGCTGCGGTAACGGTGAATTGATGATCCGGGTAGGTCTTGGCCAGGGCAGCGGCGCGAGTGAGTAACCGCGAGCGGTTGGCCTCTGTGTGCTGGTGGTGCCAGCGCTGCCAGCCGTCAGACGGGGAGCCGCTTAGATCAGGGGAGCGGCACCAAAGGGACCAGAGCATTGGGCTAGGTGGGTAGGTGAGCAGGGATCACGCCAGCGCCAGAACGGCCAGCAGATCGGCGCGGCGTCCGTTGCGGGCCAGGGCACGGTGACCGGCGGCACGGGCCAGCTGGCGGAGCTCGATCACGGTCAGGAGCTCAATCACGGTCAGGGCGGCCGCCGCTGGGACTAGAGGGGCCACGGCTGCCGGTGCTGCCGGTGCTGCCACTGATGCCGGTGCTGCCGGTGCTGCCGGCTTCCAGCCAGCAACGCATAGAACCAGCGCCGCCACCGCTGCCACCGCAGCACGGGCCACTGGCAACAGGGCCAGGCCCCCAGCCGCAGCAAATTCAATCGGATGGGCCCTGAGGCCCCGGGTCGTCGTCGTCATTGTTCCCTCGTGGTAGTTGGGGTAGGTGGTGCCAGGCTCCGCAGTCGTCAGCGGTTCCCCTGGCTTCCATACAATACAGAGGTGGAATAGTTGGGGGGAGGGCCTTTTGCTCTGCTGTTGTAAATCGTTACAAAGAGGGGTTGACGGATGGGCCCTGCCCCTGGCCAGCACGGCAGGCTGGCCCTCCAACGGATGTTCAATCCGCCGACACCCCCTGCCCTGCCCCTGTTCTGTCCCTACTGCTGCCGGATCCATGGCCAACGGCTCCCAGCCAGGGCAGATAGGCCACCCCACCGGGGGGGATTGCCGCGCCCAGCGCTTGGGGGACCCCCCGACCAAATGCGCCACATTTTCCGGGGCGCTGGGGGAGCAGTGGACACCAGGGCTGCAGTGGATCCCGTGATTGGGAGGTTGGTGTCTCGTACGGCTTCGCCCCCCATCGCCCCTAAACAGCCCGCCTCGCCGGCGGGGCATCCCAGCTGCGCTTCGCTCCGCTGGGATTCACACGGTGGAAGAGGGGATGTGTGCGTGGGGGGTGGGGGGAACCGTTGAGGCCGGGCAACCGGAGGCCTTGGATCGACGGCTGCTATGGGATCACTAGAGAGATCATTAGAGCGAATACCAAGCCGGCCTGTTATGGAAGGGGTTTCAGGGGGTAGCTTTATCCGGTCCGATATAGGACCAAAACGACAACCCTCTCCACGACTGGGCTGCGAAACCAGAAGTGGATGCAAACGGGCTGTCTGACCGCCCCAAACGCGATCAACGAATGGACTCTAGGCATTTCATCAAGACCTACATGCCGGACACCAGTGCCACGGAAGACAGGCTGCTGCTGCTGCTGCGGCAGAAGCGATTGCAGCCGCGTGACCTTGTGGTTGTGCGAGCTCTGCAGATGTGCATGTGCAAGGCCGCCGGGAGGGACCAGGGGCGGATCAAGGCGAGCGTGGCGTACTTGGCGGAGCTATCGGGAACCAAGGAGCCGAACGTCCACACGACGATCACCCGGCTGCGGAAGGAGTACCTGGTGGTGCGCTGCCGAAACCGTCGGACTGGGGAGCTGTACTACCTGCTGGACCCAAACCTGTTTTCGATCGGGAGGGCCCAAAAGGAAGGGCACCTGTGGGCTCAGTTCAAGGAAGCCTTCGACTGTGGCGGCGACATGGAGGAGTGAGGAAGGCGGCGTTAGATTTCGCCTGACGCTGCAATCCATCCGTGTACCTCAGCAACGCCGAGAAAGAGGCTTTGTGGCTGACCGGCTACGGCGATGTTCCGCCATGGGCGGTGCAGCAAGGGCTTGAGCAGGCGCTGGCACGCGGGAGCTATGTCCCTGGCGAGGAAGCGCTGCGGTTGCGGCTGGCAAATGCGCTCGATCTGGAGGAGCGGCTGGCAACGCAGCGGGCCGAAGAGGCGCAGGGGGCCGAGGACGAGCCCGCCACAGCGGGCCAGGATGCCGCCGAAGAGGCCCCAACCGGCCAGTGGCGGTCTCCGCTGGAGATCGTGCAGGAAGGGGCCGAGGAGGCGGTGCAGGAGGCCACTGGCGAAGAGGAAGCAATGCCGGCCGCTGTGGATCAGCAGATCGAGGACCGCGATTTCTCCAGCTTCTCCAAGACACAGCTGGTCACCTTTGCCGCGGATCAGTTCGGGGTGAAGCTCAATCGATGGGTCTCCAGGGATGAGCTGATTGCCCAGGTGCAAAACCTGGTGGACGAGGGCAACGGGGACGTTCCGGAGTGAGCGGTATGCTGGCTTCGTCGGTTGGGTGTGGTAGCCCGTCCGGTAGGTGCAGGAGATCCCCGTCCGGGCTTGCCTTGGCGGGGGTTTCCCGTTGATCCCTGATTGGGAGCCGCTGCCAGAGGAGCTGTGGCCGGCCGATGCGTTTGCGGCCTACATCCTGCAGGAGCTGGGCCTGGCCGATGAGCCAACCAAGCAGCAGCTGGGCATCATCGAGTGGGGCGATTCAGGCCCCCAGTTCCAGATCACCGTCGGTTTCCGGGGGGTGGCCAAGTCCACGCTGGCCGCCATCGATGCGATGCGGCGGCTGCGGATCGATCCCTTCAATGAGCGGGTGCTGATCGCCTCGAACACGGACGAGAAGGCGGCAGAGATCACCGGGCAGATGCTGGCCTGGACTCAGACCATCGACATCTTGCGGTGCCTGCAGCCGCGGCCTGATGGCCTCAAGGCTGCCGGTGCGTTCAATGTGGCGCCGGCCCGGATCGGGGCGGAGCAGGCGCCTTCCGTGCGGGCCTCGGGGATTCTGGCGTCAGCGCTGACCGGGAAGCGGGCCACCTTCATCGTGCCCGATGACATCGAGACCCTGAACAACTCGATCACACCGCTCAAGGTCGAGCGGTTGTTTCACGCAATCAGCGAGCTCGAATCGATCATCAAGCCGGCCGATCGTGACTGGGACGCAGCGAATCCTCCCAGCTACGACATGGCCGACCAGGTGCGGCAGGTGTTCCCGCGGAAGATCTGCTACAAGGGCACCCCTCACCTTGAAACAAGCCTCTATTGGCGGCTGGTGCGCGAGCGGGGCTATGCCATCCGCTTCTGGCCCTGCCGGTATCCGGATCCCAGCAAGCCGGACGAGTGGGGGGCATACGAAGGGCACCTAGATCCGCTGATCGCCGAGGAGGTGACGACGCACCCGGAGCTTGTGGGGGCACCCACCGACCCGGAGCGCTTCGACCACGAGGAGCTGCTGGGCCGTCAGAGCCGGCTGAGCCGCCAGAACTGGCAGCTGCAGTGGATGTTGAACACCAGGATCAGCACGGCCGATCGCTATCCGATCCGCCTTGGTGACCTGGTGGTGCTGCCGCTGGATGGGAAGGCCCTGCCGGAGCTGGTGGTCTGGTCGGACGATGCCGAGTTGCGGCACAGCGATCTGGTGTGCGTGGGGATGGGCGCCGATCGGCATTACCACAAGCCGAAGGTGCTCGGCAGCTGGCTGCCGCGGGCGGAGAAGTGGAATGCCGGCCTGTTCATCGATCCTTCCGGCCGCGGCAAGGACGAACTGGCCTGGAACGTGCAGGTAGAGCTGAACGGCAACGTCTTCCTGCTCGATGAGGGCGGCACCAGCGCCGGCTACGAGGAGGAGGTGCTGATGATGCTTGCCCAACGCGCCAAGCACTGGGGGGTTGTCACCGTGAAAGTCGAGTCGAACTTCGGCGACGGCATGTTTGCGGCCCTGCTGCAGCCGGTGATGAACAAGATCCACCGGGTCCTGGTCGAAGAGGAGCGGGTCAGCCAGCAGAAGGAGCGGCGGATCGTGGACATCCTGGCGCCGCTGATCCAGCAGCACCGGTTCATCGTTGCCAAGCAGGTGCTGCAGCGCAGCTATGCCGAGGCCGAGCAGGATGCGGAGCACGGCCACCTGCGGTCACTGCCTTATCAGCTCTCACGCATCACGACGGAGAAGGGGAGCCTGGAATGGGCTGACCGCGTTGATGCCCTATCGCTTGGGGCGAAGCACTTTCTGGACCTGCTGGCAAAGGACCAGGAAAAGGAGCAGCAACGGCGAATTGACGAAGAGGAGGACGCCCTGCTGGAGCTGTTCCTGAGCGATGACGCGAGCGCGATCGACACCCTGGTGCTGGGCGGTCGGCGACCAGCCCGACGGGGGCCCCAGGGAGGCGTCAGCCGGGAGCCGCGGCCCGTGGCCCAACCATCCGGAAAATCCTCTTAGTTGGACGATCACGCCGCCCCCTCCACCGGAGGGGTGGGCAGCGCCACCAGGCGGCGCTTTTCCCGGATGCGGCTGCTGTCGATGTTGCTGCTGATCTTCGCCTTCAGGCGTTCCCTCTGCGAATCGCCGATCGAGGAGGTGATCCCGTTGTGCTTCAGCACCGCCAGGGCCAGGCGCTTGTCCTCGTCGGTCGGCACTCTCACGCTGCCGTCATCAAGGACGCGGACATCGAGGGCCTCTTCAACCTCCTTCAGTAACTTGGCCTGGATTGATTCCAGCAGCTCCTGGTGGTCGGCCACGCTTACATGGGTGCAGAACTCTGGCTCCCATCATGCCTTCTCTTGTCGGACCGACCAAGACGCCGCATCAGTTCGGTTTCAAGCTCGGCGACTCCCGCCTGGTGGTCAACGACCAAACCGAAGCCCTGACGGCGTTCGGCTTCAACGGCACAAAGCTGTTCACCGTCCCGTGCCTGGCGCGGGGCCAGGGCGGCGACGACGAGTGGGAATCGCCCAACACCGACACCCCGCCGGGGCTCTACAAGGTTGGGTCGGTGTGGCGCGACTACGAGCGGCTTGGCGATCGCCCGGCGACCGTCCCGCCTGACCTCCTGCCCTACGGGTGGTTCACCCTTGACCTGGAGGAGCTGGAAGCCCAGGAACGCCGCTACGGCCGGGCCGGAATCGCCATTCATGGGGGAGGGTCGGGGCTGGGCAGCCGCGGATGCTGGCAGCCGTTCCAGCCCCTGTTGACGACGCACGGCTGCGTCCGGGTCCACAACGCTGACCTGCGCGACAAGATCGTGCCCCTGTTGGCCAAGGGCACGGTGTTCGTGTCGGTCTATCAGGAGGGTTAGACGTAGGCGATCGCCAGTTGCACATCACCAGCCGTTGCGACCGTGCTGCCCAGCTGGGCAGCGTCGGTTGTGACGGCCACCCCGATCCCGGATGAGAAGGTGAGGCCGCCGGGGGCAAGTGAGATTTCTTTGGAGCTGCCGGCGGGGAGCGTCACCACCACTGACGGCACGTCGGTCCCCAAGGTTGGCGCCGTGGCCTTCTGGAACAGCCTGACGTATCTGGCCGCTGCGGTGGTGTTGTTGGCGGTCAAGGCGTAGATCGTGCCCGCAGTTGCCTTGACGACGGTTGCGGCGCCAGTGTTGTTGGTGAACAGCGCCGGCCCGCCCGTGGCCGGGAATGTCTGGGTGTTGGTGACTGTGCCGCTGGTGGTGACGGAGCCGGTTACAGCCACACTGCCGCCCGCCACCACCACCGCAGGAGCAGCCCCGGCGACGTTTGTACCGCGCCCATTGACAATTTCGGTGGACAGCTCCTCGTATTCGATTGCCGAAAGGAAAGTCACCAATGCGTTGGTGTTGCTGGCGGGCGCAGTCGCTCCATTTAGCCATCGCAACTGCAATTTATACAGGGCATGAGGGCTGGGACCTCTTAATTGCTGGCGATAGCTGTTGACTCGGCCAGCGGTGCTATCTAAAGCCGCAGAGCCGTGAAACCACGTTTCGTCATATGACGCTTCAATTTCAAACAGCTTTGCAGGCGAGGCCGTGGTTGGATACGTTTGTGCAGCCGATTGGTTTACGGCCAGCCCTCCGGTCCGTACCTGGTGCTTGGCTTGGGTGACAGTGGTTCCGTCAAACACCAGGCCGGCAGTCTCCAGCCCGTCCGGCACGCCGGTCTCAGGATCAACAGAAACCAGCTCAACAAAAAATGTCTGGTTGGCAATCCGCTGGCTAAGCGACAGGCCAATCGCAACTTTTATGGGTAGCAGAAAAGTTTGATTGGACAGCAGGCTGGTCGTGTTGTTTGCCGTGGTTCCGCTACCTAAAGTCAGTGTCCCGGCGGATTCCGAAATCGTGCCCGCCCCTACGGTGGAGGTCCACAGCGAGGTGTTGATAACGGCATCGGAAAACGAATCGCGGAATGGCGTTCCATTCGTTGTTGCCGGCTTGGGTTCGGGGTAGATGGGCACGGGGGATGGGCGGGGCTCCCCTCATGCTACGGGGGTGCAGAGCATTTGATCTAGCTCTTGGCCAGCTTGGTGACGATGCCAGCCAACAGCTCCAGCGCCCGGTAGCCCTTCACCAAGGCTCGATCAAAGGTGCTCAGGGCATCGTCATCGCGAGGTGTCGGGGTGAGGTTCACGACCACCACGGCAATGGCGTGAACCACAGCGCCAGCCACCATCCATTGCTCGAAGCTATGGCCGAGGATCATTGCTCCTGCCTCCCTTCCAGGGTCGAGATGCGGGTTTCGTGGTCGTTGCAGCGATCCCACAGGCGATCAATGGAGACATCGAGCCGCCCGATGGTCTGGTTGAGGTGGTTCAGGCTTTGTGTCAACAGGGCCAGCGCCGTGGCCTGTTGCGTGTCCGTGTTCGATCGAGCGTGCACCCACCGATCTAGCTTGCCAAGCAGCCAGCCGGTCCCCAGGACCGCCATGCCCGCAATGGGCTCAGGGACTGGCATAGCGACTTGGGGCAATACGGCAACTTTACAAGGGTGCAGAGCGTTTTGCTTGCGCCTTTAGCCAGCATTGACGATGGTAAGCCAGTTCTCCGAGCCACTTGTGAGTTGAACGGTGCCGGTCCCAAAGGGATAGACCTCAACTCTTACAGTGCCTTGTGACATAAATTTAGAAATGCTACAACCTACCTCTACGACAGTTTGCCCGCTCGGAACAACTGCATTTACTACCCTATTTCCACTTGGGGTGACAACGCGAAGCTGGACGCTGGTAATGCCAGTGGCCAGCAGGTTGACCCGCACCTTAGTGTTAATTGTGTAGAATCCCCCGCAGGGCAGAGTGAGCACGCCGCCAGATGCAGTGATAGCCCTCAGGGCAACAGCCGTATCAAACGCAACCGCAGTGAACGCGTTACCGGCAATAGATTGAGTAGTATTAAGGTAAAGTTCTGCGCTTGCATCCCCAGCGGGAAGCCTTACGTTTGCCGCATCAGGGTCAGTAATCTGGATTGTCTGATAGTTGTTATACCCAAAAATAATCAACTCATTAGTATCTTCTACCCGGATGTCTGCGGTAAGGTTGTTGCGAAGGTAGTTTCCTGAGATCATTGCGTCCCCCGGCTTTGAAGGATTCCAGTTTGGCGGTGGTGACGGATTGGCCTCGCCAGATCGGTTCCTAAGGATAAGGCCATATTGGTTACAGTTAATAATGATATTGCCCTCGATGAGTGCTCCGGTTGTTGTCCCGGCCTCGCTATTTATCACAAGGCCATTGCGCGTACCAAGGGCAGGGACGGTGGTATTTTCACTGTTGATGTAATTGTTGGCAAAAATAGAAGCGTCGGAATCGTCCCATCCGACGTTTCCGCACCCTCCCCGGTGCTTCAGGAAATGGTTCCCAGTCACCATGTTTCCCGTCGAACTAATGTCTACCGTAAGGTTTTCGTAGCCATTGTCATTAAAGCGATTGTTGATTATTTTTGTTTGATTTGCTTTGTTGAGGGCGACGCCGGTCCCTCCGTTCAACTTGACGTAGCAACGCTCAATTAAATTTTCAGTTGATGTAATTGAGTTTCCGTCAATCAAGATGCCGTAAAGCGGGGCCCCGTAGACCTCGACGCCAGACCAGGTGTTGCCGTTGCCCTGCACGCTAAAGCCGTTGTAGCCAGATCCCGTCAGCAAGCCGCGGGCACTTGCATTGCAATCAAGGCTAAACCCCTCGAACACGCAGTTGTTGCGTCCGGTCAAAACAAAAGCATGGCCGGACGCCATGCTGGATGCACAGCGAATAATGGTTCGCCCTGCCCCTGCCCCGCGAATCCTTAGCGCATCCCTCGGGATGGCCAATTCAGAAGTCAGTAGAAATATCCCAGGCGGCAGCTCGATTGAGTTGTTGGTCGTCAGCGCCTGTTGAAGGGTGGAATAATCAAGAATAGATGGATAGTCTGCGATCCTTGCTTGCACAGTCCTGGCGATTGCACCCGTGCCTGCTTGGCTGATCAACATAGGCGTATAGCGGCCATCGGGATCCACTGGGGAATAGTCCACCCAGTTCCAGGAGACAGCGATGGGGCTGCCATAAATCAATCGGGCTTTCACATCTGTGCCGCCAACAAATCCGGTCGGCTTCCCGGTCAGCGGGGCAAACGATCCCAACCCAGTGGTGTTGCTGATTTCAATCCGCTGGCCGGTTGTCGGGGAAGTCGGAATGTCTGCTACTGCCGCAATGGGCTGATACGGCAGTGCTGCTGTCACGGCCGCGGCAGTGCTCACTGCCAAGGAAGCCGCAGCGGCCGCAAGATCAGCTTGCTCTTGGATTGCGTACAGCGATTGCAGATCGGCCGTGTTGAGGTTGGTTTGCGTGGGAGGCGAGGCGGAGGCCCAGACCACCAGCTGCGTGCCTGATGGTGTGTTGCGGATGACGGTGATCGTCGTGCCCACGGCGGGAGCAACAGTGGTCGTGATCTGGGTGTCGGAAAGCCAGACGAAGCCGATCCCATCCACCAGCTCTGTGCCGCTCCCCGTGATGACGTTGTAGTTCTGGTAAACCTTGACGTGGGCTCGTACGAGGTAGGGGAACGAAACCGAAAACAAGCGGTTCGTGCCATTGCCAGGGGTCGTGGTGTAGGCAAGGGCCAAGGCGATACTCTGCAACTGTGTATCGCTGTATTCTGGCTCCCCTGGCGCCGGCTACAAGCTCATTGAGCGCTCCCCGGCACCAGGGCCTTGGTGACGGCGCGAAACTGGTTGTTTGCCTCCGGGATGCTGTTGCTGTACGCCTGTGCAGCGAGGCCCTGCCACTCCTTGGCCCATGGGGTCTCGCTGGCCTGCAGCTGCCCGGTGGCGCGAAGGTTGTAGTAGGTGTCGATCTCTCGGATCACCCATGGCCCCGGCATCTGCTGCCGCTTGGCCGGCGGTCGGTCGTTCACCTCCGGGTTGGAGGAGGTGGCCGGATCGGCCTGCAGGGCCCGGTACTCGGGCGAACGGAACAGCCAGTTGTAGGCCTCGTAGATGGTGCGGCCCCTGATCGCCTTGGCCACCAGGCTGCTCAGCGGCGTTTCGATCGCATCAACATCCTTCACCGTGACCCGCTCGCCGTTTTCCCGCTTCAGGAATTGTGCGCTGATCGACTTGATGCTGAACTCCCCCGATCGGCCGTAGAGGTCGTTGAGCAGGTAGTAGTCGTCACCTCCCTTGGTGCTGTAGCGGTATCGGTTCCATTCCTTCTGGGCCTCGGGCGCCAGGGGGACGCCATTGAGGCGGCCGGTCAGCAGCACCTCGGGCGGGTCGAGGAGATCCTGCCGGTCCAGCTCCTGATGCACCGGGCCGGTGAAGAAGCCCGGCATCCCAACCGGGTGGTCCTCCTGCCGCATCCCATCGGAGAGGTGGATGTCGCGGCCCAGGTGGTCCTTCTCCCGGTAGGCCACGCCTGCCACACGGCCCAGGGCCGGCTGCAGCGTCACCAGCAGGTTGCGCAGGCCGTCCTCGGTGAACCGGATTTCCTCGGGCATGTTGCGCATCAGATCGCGGTCGCCGGGGGTGATCTCGGGGTAGCGGTAGAAGTCCTTGCTGCCGCTGGTGTTGAACGGGTTTCGCTCCAGAGTGCGGACCAGGCCGCCGACGGGGTTGCCTTGGCCTGATGCGACCCAGCCAAAGAACTGCTTCCATTTCGCCTCGTCGCCGGACTGGACGACTTCCATGAATCGCTGCAAGAACTGCAGGGGGGTGGCCCTCACGATTGCGCCGGTCATCACCTGCATAATCGCGGCGGTGATCGTCACGTTGTCCTGCTGGCTGGCGCCGGCCGCCTCTGCCGCATCGCGCAGATCCTTCCACAGCATCAGCGTGTTCAGCAGCGGCACCTGACCCAGTGGGATCGGGAATCCAAAGACCGTGTTGGGGATGTTTCCTGCAGCCAGCCATTCCCGCCGCTGCTTGGGGTCTTGCGGGCCGTTGCCGGTGAGCTTCCCCCACGGGTTGTCGAGCGCGAAGTAGCTGGCCCCCAGGAAAGCCGACAGCACCCAGGCGCTTTCCAACTCGGCAAGCTGCTTTGCCGTTGGCGAGGGGCCGTAAAATTGCTTCTGAAGCACCGTCCTGGCGAGCGGCCCAAACGGGCCCAAGGCAGTGTCAAGCAAGAAGGCAATGCTGTTGGTCGGGATCCGGGGGAACGGGAAGGCCGTGGAGTCCAGGATCCAACTGGCCTTCTGCGCTCGCTTCTGGATGTCGAAGACGGCGCCGGCCAGGCCCTCCGGGTCGTTCTGCATCCGCATCTGCTGGGCGTAGTCCCAGGCCCCCTGCTGCATGTCGTTGGCCAGCACCGGGGTGCCGGGGATCCCCTTCTGCGCCATGTAGGCCCGCAAGTCTTCGTCGCTGGCCAGATCCTTGGTGATGCCGTTCTTGCGGCGGAAGTCGATCAGGTTCTGCTCGCTCGGGATCTGCTGATAGATCGCGTCTTCGAGCTGCTTGTCCACGTAGGCCTTCAGCCTGGCCTGATCGGTCACGCCAGTTTGCGCATCCACCAAGCCCAGCTGGATGCCGTTGCGCTTGGCATCCATCAGCAGATCGTTGTGGAGCTTGAACCGGTACATCCGGGCCCCCACCACGTTGTCGTCCGCCGCCAGCATTCGGAAGCCGGGAGTCACCGGGAAGTTTTCGACACCAGGGATTTTCTCCATCAGAGATTTCTGGGTCAGCTTCCAAGCCACATGCAACTTGTCGCGCACATCACGGATGACACCTTCATCCCCGACTGGGTTTACGTCCCAGTTGATTGGCCTCTGCAGCACCTCCCGCGCCTGCTGCAGCTCTTGCTCGGGGGTCAGCGCCCTCCCGTGCATGTCGATGTCGCTGGCGAATGGCGTGTTGCCATCCAGGAACCGCTCCCAGTAGAGCTCCCGGAAGCCCAGCCGCATCGCCCGCTGGGTGGTCCAGAACACCTCCCACGCGGTCTGGTAGCCCTCCAGGCGATCACGCCAGGCAGTGCGGAACAGCTTGGTGCCGAACGGTGCCATCAAAGGCCCGTTCTCCGCTGCCACCTTCGCCATGCCATAGATCTCCATCACCCTGTTGGGGATGGCGCTGCTAAAGATTGGCGTGAAGCCGTTGAACAGCCACGTGTCCTTCACGTAGCCCAGGTCGCGGCGGGCGGCCGGTGATGTCCACTTCTCATCGAGCATGCCGAGGGGGTCCATCCCGGCGATCTGGATGTCGAGCTCCAGCTGCTTCAGGCCCGCCACGCCATCAGGGCCCTGGTCCACCAGGTTGACCACCTTCCCGAAGATCGAATCGTCGCTGTAGTCGGCGATTTCCTGCTTGGTGGGGATCGGGTTGTCCTCGGTGCCAGGGCGGACGATCAGGTCCTGCTCGGGGATCCGCAGCTGGTCGGCAAAGTCGCCTGGGGTCTTCTTGAGGCTTTGCAAGGATTGGCCCAGCCGGCGGCGGTTCAGTGCCCAGTTGCGCTGACCCAGCAGGGCCTTCTGGTAGCTGGTCGCAAATTTGCGGCCCAGCTCCACCGGCGCCGGCACCCCGGCCTCTTCCATGAAGGCCCGGATCGAGCGGATGTCAGCCAGCATGTTCTGCATGGTGAGGTCCGCGATCACCCGGTTACGGGTGGTGGCCTCCAGGATGTTCTGCACCGGCACCATGTTCTGGGCAGCAAACTGCGCCAGAGCGTCGTAATCGAGGCCGGCGGCGGGGAATGCCTCTGAGGCCATGTCCGCGAACTGCTCGGGACTCACCGGCGAGGTGACAAAGGCGTGATCGCCGGGGGCCTTGCTGGCCCAGTCGCCCAGCAGCACCTCGGCCGCGGCGCCCATGTCCTCGGCGGGCAGCTCGTCAAACCAGTCCGCCAGCTGGGCGAAATTCTGGAAGCGCCCATCGGCGCCCATCGGCGTTTCCCGCTCCCCCAGTGATCGGCGCACCAGCCGCCGAATCGAGTCGGAGTCCATCGCCCCCAGGAAGCGGCGCAGCATCTGGGTGGCCGGGTCTCCGGTTTGGTCGTTCAACAGGAGCCGCGACACCCGTTCGGTGTGGTCCAGATCGGCCCGTTGCTTGGCCAGCCGTTGCTTCAGCTCGGCAATCTGCCGGAGCAGGTCGTCGCAGTTGCTCATGTGCCGCAGCCTCCTTCGTTGAGTTTCTGTTGCAGGTCATCGATCTGGGCCCTGGTGCCATCGATCTGGCGCTGCTGTTCAGGCAGCGGCAGCCGGGGGCTCCCTGCGGCGAAGTCCTGCACCGGCACCACCACTTGACCGCCCGAAGTATCCCGCGAAACAGACTCCACCGCCTGCTGCACGGCCTTGCCGTGAGCGGCCACCTGGTCGGGATCAAACCCTGCGGCAGCCAATGCGTTGCGAAGCTTGTTGGCCGCTTTGCGCCGACCATCCACTGGCTTGGTCGCCAGCACGTAGGCAGCCCGGTCCAGATCGGACTCGAACTGCAGGGCGTTCCGTCCGTAGGTAGGGGGATTCTTGGTCAGCTCGGGGGGCAGGGTGAACTCGGGAGCTCCGGAGACCTCGCGGAATATCGACGACAAGGCCCCAAGGCCATCAGACGTGGGCACTGCATCCCGGCTCCACGTCTGCTCAAACCATCCGTCTTGGTGGTATGTCCTAAGAGGTGCCGCTGAGAAATCGTATCTTTCTATAAGATTGCCTTGTCGGAAGTCTTCGAAGATCGAGCGTGTCGACATAAACCCGTTGCCGCTAAGAGCGTTCCAAACTTTTTCACCAAAATCAAGAACACGGTCGACACCGGAGAAGAACTTGAGCGCCAGTTTCCCAATCTTGCCGTCTGGCGGGTACTCCGCAAGGAGGTACTGCGTCGGGTCCGTGCCACCTCTTCTTGCTGCTGCATAGCGCTGTACCGCAACTGCTTGGGATTCACCATAGGAGATCTTGGCGCTGTCCAGTAGATGGCCGCTACCGATGGCAATCTTGAGGCGTGCCCAGGTGGAGTCGAGTATCTTCGCTTCACTCTCGCCAAGCGCTAAGTACTGAATGCGGTGCCATGCTTCGTGGTAGGCCGTTTCTGTCCCGTCAATTAGGGTAGCGGGGCTATCTAATCCGTTAATCGTGATGTAGTCTTGCTCAAAATCTGGGGGTTGATGCGGAGTGTAGGAGCCTTTTACTGCCCAAGCTTCCCCTGGCATGCCACCCCATTCCTTGGGGGCCGGCCCGACTGGATAGGTGTCATTAAAGCGGATCACTACATCGTCGCCTGCTACTTCGCGGATCGTATTTGTGAGTATGACGCGCAGCTTGTCTTTTGTCTCTAGGGAAAGTTTTCTGCCGTTGGGGGTAGTCCACTCCTGCCCCAGCCCCTGCGCCTTCTTCTCCTGCAGCGAAAGGAGGTCGTAGCCCTCGGCCTCCCGCGCCGCCTTCTCCGCCGCCCAGGCGATCTCGGCATCCTGCCGGGCGTACTCCGCCGCTAGTCGCAGCTCATCGGCCGCCGCCTGCCGGGTGGCGGGCATGTTCGGCAGCTGATCCTCCAGCGGCAGCGTGGGGTCCATGGCGGCCAGCTCCCGCTGCACCGCCCTGATGTCTGCCGACGGGGCCGGGGGGAGATCGAGCGGCCCCATTTCAGTGGGCCGGACCTCGCCGTTGGCGATCGCCCGCTGGATGGCATGGGCCTCCAGCGTTGCCCGATCGGGCTCGGGGATCGGTGGCGGCGCCGGCGGCGGAGGGGCCAGCTCCTGTGGGGTGGCCTTCATGCCACTGCTGGCCAGTTCCCGCTCGATGCTGTCGCCAATCTCCCGTTGGATCTGCTTGGCCACGATCGAAGCGTTCTCGCCCTGCGCGATCCGCTCGGCTCCCTGGCTCAGCAGCTCCCCCACCGGACCGGATTGGTTCTTGAGGGTGTCGAACAGGCCCAGGGCCTGCTGGGCATCGGCCACCCGCTGGCCGGCGGCGGCCGTGTCGATCGTGGTTGCCCCGGCTTCACTCAGGGCATCGGCGTTCCTGGTGGCGAATCCGAATAGGCGGCGGTCCTTGGCCAGGCCCAAACGGACATCGGCGACCAGCTCGGCACGCTGCAGCATCGGGTTCAGCACTTCATCGCCGAACAGGCCGCCCTGCGCCGACGAGGCCACCACGTTGCCTTGCTGCTTGGCCTGATCCAGCACCTCGCGGAAGGTGTCCTCGGTCATCTTCGGCCGCTGCTTCAGCACTTGATAGGCGCCGCGCATCCCCGGCTCATCCAGGCCAGATTCACCCAGGGCCACGAAGCGGCCCAGCCGCTGCTCGCCGTTCACTGCCTGCTGGAAGATGTCATCTGGCAGTCGGCTCAGGGCCAGGCCCTGCCGCCCCCAGCCCTTGTCGAGGGGGATGCCGGCGGCCTGCAGCTGCGCCTGATCGGTCAGTCCGGTGGATCGGATGAACTTCGCCGCATCGAACGGGGTGCCATTGCCTGCGCTGATGTTGCTGATCGCTCCGGCCGCCCGGGCTGCCGCGGGGGTGGTGGCGTTCACCTCCTCCACCCGCAGCGTCGGGACGCCAAGGCGGTCGGCCAGTGCCCGGCGGTTGTGGCCGTTGACCACCTTGGTCTTGCCGTCGCGGGGATCCGTGAACACCTGCAGGACCCCCTCGGCGTTGGGGTCCCACCGCTCGACGCCGCCCAGCGACTGCCCCAGCTGCTCGCCTTGCGCGTTGATGCCCTCCTTGTATTGAAACTCCTGGGGCGCTGCGTAGATGTCCTCGGTCCGCATGGTGCGGATGTCGCCGCGCAGCCGGTTCGGCACGATCGTGGTGCCATCAGCAGACAGGGCCTGCATCCCGTTGATCACCTCCTCGCGGGAGAAGGGCCACGTCTTGCCGGTGTCGTCGCCGATCCGCTGCGCCAGGGCGGGGCTGGCGTCCGGGTGCGACAACTCCTCCAAGGTGGTGGCCGGCAGCCTGTCGAGCTGCGCCGACCAGGGCTGGAGGTCGCCAGCGCCATTCAGGTAGATCTCGCTGATCTTGTCGGTCGGGATGCCGGCCCAGGCCTCGCTGATCTCCTCCCGTGGTTGCGGCGCCGGCCGGGAGGCGATGACCTCCTCGATGTGCTGGAGCACCGGGCCACCATCGGCGCCGACGGCAGCCACCGCCCGCAGCTCGGCTGGGTCCAGCTGGCTTACCAGCTTCTGTGCATCGGCGACCTCTGGCAGCGCCGGGTCGTAGAACCACGGATCAGGCAGGGGAGCTGTCTCGGCCGTTGCTGCAGGAGTTGCCGAGGATTGCTCGGCAGCTGCCGGGGCTGCCGCGGGAACCGGGGCCTCCACGGGGGTGGTGACCATTTCCGTGGCGCCACGAACTTGGTCGGCCGGCTGCTGCGCACCACGACCCCAGCGGGCCAGCACCGCGTCGCGGGCTTCGTCGGGGGTCTGTGGGATCGGGACCGGGGCCGGCTTCTCCAGCGCCTGTTCGGTGAAGCGCTGCTGCTCCTCGATGTCCTCCACCAGGCCCCGGGCCTGCAGCTTCTCCCCTGCGGTCACATGGGTGGTGTTGGCGCCGGCCGCCCGTCGCCATCGGCGGATGTTCTCGAACTGCTTTCCGGCAGCTTTGGCGCCCACCCCAGCAGCTCGGGCGCCAGCCGATCCGGCCAGGCCTATCAGTTCGCCGACGGCGATGTTGGGGAAGATGCTTTTGAAGCCCGATGTAACCCGATCGTCCTTGGTCGGGTCCACCGCAAACGGTATCCCTTTGATGCCGGTGGCGGCCTCCAGCATGTTGCTCGGGTTGCCCTGGGTCGAGTCCTGCAAGAAGGAGCTCAGGCCATGCGTTACCCCCAGCGCAGTGCCCCAGCGCACGCCCCTGCTGGCCCAGCTCGCGCCCTTGACGCCAACGGTCAGGCCTTTGCCGATCGGCCCGCCGACTAGCGAGGTGGCGACCTCAACGCCAATCATGCGGCCCGTGTTATCGACTACGCCGCGCTGCCCCTCGGTCAAGTCTTCCGGCTGCTTGGCCCCCAGTGCCTGGTAGCCGGCCCTGACGTACGCATTTAATGCTCGACCAGGTGGGGATCGACGGGCATCGGCGTACTTGCCAGGCGCCAGGATCTTCTGGCCCAGAGAGATCACTCCTTCCCCTGCTGTCTGAAGGGCCCCGAACCCAATGGCTGCCTGCAGCTGGCGCACCACGGGCGATCGCCGGGCCGCCTCATTTACCAACATGCCAGTGGGGCCCAGGGCCAGCAATGTCAGGGCGCTAAGCGCCGGGTTTTGTGACCGAACAGTGCCCGGCTTCTGCGTTGCCTCAAGGCTGCGCAGTTGCTTGCCGGCATAGCGAAGTTCGTTGGTGATCGCATGCCACCACGGTTTCTGCGGAGCCTTGGCCTTCGGCTTCTGGGGCTTGGCCTTTGGCTTTGCGCCTGGGGTCGGAGGGGGTGGGGTGTGGTCGTGCGAGTGGTCATCGCCGACCAGTTGCCAGCGGCCATTCTTCTGGACGAGTGTTTGTGGCATCAGGGTCTCCTCGTGATGGATTGACGGACACGCCCTCCTGCCGCTTGTGAAGAGTCAGCTCCTCCAACGCGCAGCAGGCTGATGGCACCGCTTCTGGATGGGTTCTGCTTGCCACGAGTCGTTTCGGCAGTCCCCATTCCGTGGTTCAAATGCTCAAAGTGAAGGTGCGGCCCCGTACTCCTGCCGCTGCCAGCTTCCCCCTTCGCGCCACCGGAATACGCAACGATTTGGTTGGGCGAGATTCGCGCTCCATCTCTGATGTGGCCGGGGACGCTCGAAAGGTGCGCCATGCGAATCACGGAACCATTGGCCAGGCGGATGTCAATGAAGTTGCCATAGCCCTCATTCGCCTCAGAGGCCCTGCTGTTGGTTCTTGCAACACGAATCACGGTCCCGCCGACAGCCAACCCAAGCGGTGTTCCATGCGAAAGCCTGACGTCCCGGCCTTCGTGAGGGCGGCGGCGGAAGGATTCACGAGCGCCAAATTCACTGCCCAACTCATCAGGCTTCACACCTCTTGGGGACACCAGCATGGCCTGCCCCCCCATGCCGTATCCCCCACCTTCAGGCGGCCCGGGCCGCTGCATTGCCTGCCCCATGATGGATTGGCGGGCACTGATCAGCGCCTTCCGCACCTTGGCGGAGTCAATAGTCCCCATGTTCCCAGCGCTGTCGTTGTCGTAGTTGCCTCTGCCATTGGGCCCTTTGACTGCCGCCCATTCCGCCGCCATCGCCCGGTGAGCGGCGCCAAGGTCGTTGCTGCGCCCTGTCAGGTAGTCACGAAGTGCTGGCTGCTTATCGCTGTTGAGCACATAGGCCCAGAACATCTTTTGTTGATTGCCGGGGCTCATCGGGGCATCAGGGGGTAGCTCGGCCGCCAGCCGCGCCTTTGTGAGATTCCCTGGTATCCACTGGGCAAACCCAACAGCAAAAACCTGCCCAGCGGCCTGCATCCGCTCAACCTGCCCAATCGACATTGAAGTGAGGTTGATTTGCCTGCCGGACCCGGTGGTTCCGTAGTTGACCGAATTGAAGCCGCCCTCGCCGCTGCTAACCAGGGCAGCCAGACCTCCGTGGTCGCCGGACTGTCCCCCGCCGATGCCACCGCTACCCATAAAAGGGCCTTCGCCATCCCAGCCGCCTCCGCCACCACGGGCACGCATCGAGATCGTGAACTGGCCGGGTGCTGCGCTGCGGGCCCCGAACCGTGGCCACTCGGCAGCGGAAGCCGGTTGCGCCCCCGTGGCGGCATTGAGGGCCCAGCCGGCGAAGCCACTCAGCGCTGACTGCCCCTGCGCTGCCATCGCCACCAGGTGCCGCTGCGGTGTTGTGATGGCGCTGCTCTGATCGTTCAGGTGCTTCATCGCCTCCGGTGGCACGTTGATTCCGTAGCGGGCCCCCTGGACCCGCAGGAACTCGGCCGGCGATGGGGCCAGCGCATCCATGGCGGCACGCCTCAGCTGGGGGGAGAAGCTGCCGCCATTTGCAGCGTTGACGAGCTCCTTCCCGATCGCCTCCTTGCTCAGGATCGACTCGTTCCGGTAGTTGCGGAGCCGCTGCTGCCGGTTGGGCATCGAATCGAGCTGTCTGGTGTCCCATGTCGGCGGGGCAGGGGGGCCGGCCGGCTTGCCGCTGGGCTTGGGTGCGTTGGGATCCGGCGCCATGGCATTGAGCCCCGGCAGCGAGGGGGCACCGGAGACGCGCCCGCCGGGGAACAGCAGATTGAATGCCGACTGGTTCTTGGTGGCGAAGTCTGCGGCGGCACGGCTGGCCACCTCGTAGGTCTCACCGGGGTCCAGCGGCCCGCCCTTCTTCGCGGCAGCTGCAGCGACGGCGCTGTTCACGGCCGGGTAGAGGGCAGCGTTGTACCGCCGCACCGACTCGGCCAGGTTGGCGGCCCGCTCGGTCTTGGCATTCATGCTGCCGGCCCGCTGGAGCTCCTTGTAGTCGGCGCCGTAGTTGGCCGAGAGCGCTGCAGCCTTGGCGGCTTCCACCGCCCGGTTCACCTCGGACGGGGCCAGGGTGCTGGCCTTAGCGTCCTTGCTGCGGATGATCGATTCGAGCTTCGACGCCACCTCCCCGAACTTCGCCGGGTTGATCTGCCCGCGCATCGCCGCCAGATCCCGCCGCAGTGCTGCCGGATCGAAGTCGATGCCCCAGGTATCGCGGGCCTTGGCCAGCACATCCTCGCCAGCGTCCGGGGCATAGCCCTTCCCCTTGATGTCGATCTGGAGGCCCAGCTGGTCGTTGATCGCCTTGAGCAGCGGCGCCACGGGAGCGTTTGGGTTCTCCTGCCGGAACCGCGCCAGAAGCTGGTTGCTGCGCTCCACCATCGCGGCCTGATCGAGGGGGCCCTTGTCGCCCGGCTGGTAGACGCCCCCCACCGCCGGCAACTTCCCGGCGGCCGGGGCGCCGTTGATCAGCATGTCCGAGAAGTCCTGGACCCCCTGCTCTTCCGCACGCTTCTGCACCGCCCAGCCGTATTTCATCTCCGTGTCGGCGGCTGTCTCCGGGAACATCTGCGCCAGCGTTTGCTGCACCGCCCGCTTGGCCACCGGGTCCCAATACGTGGGCCCCGCTTTGATGCGATCCACAATGTTCTTGAACACCGGATCCTGCGAGTACGCCGCCTCGGTGCGCAGCGCCTTGTAGACCGTTTCCGCCAACTTCAGCGGCTGCCCGCCGTTGCCCATCAGGCCAGAGTGGTAAGCCAGGATCTTGCCGGCCTGGGTCATCACCTCGGCCTGGGCGTCCTCGTTGAAGGTGGGGCTCTTCCGATCGAGCATCACCCCAGAGCTGCCGATCGTGATCTGGGGCGCCCCGCCGAGCGCCTGCCGCTGCACATCCATGACGAGGCTGCGGATCTGCCCCGCAGCCACGCCCGGCAGGGTGCTGTCGAGGTACTTCACCCGGTCCTCACGGGCCCTGTTGCCGATCTTCTCCTCGGCGGCGGTGATCTTCGGCAGGGCGTAATTCAGGAACCCCGGCGATGCGGTATCGAGTCCGTATTTCTCGGTCAGCTGCTTGATGTAGCCCGCCTTCATCTGCGCCAGGGCCCCCTGTCCCTTGTCGGGCGAGAGGAACATGGTCGGCCCCATCTCCTCATAGGCGCCCAGCATCCCGGCCTCGGCCTCGGCGCCGGCCAGCTTCGCCAGCCCCCGCTGCACCCCCTGCTCCCGGTAGGGGTTCAGCAGGTTCATCAGGATGCCGCCTTCCGGGTCGCGCTTGCCCAGCTCGCGGTTGGCCTTGGCGTAGTCGAAGGCGCCGGCCTCGTTGGTCGCATCCGCCTGGCTCAGGGCCCGTAGCGCCATGCTCTTGGCGAAGACCTGCGCTTCCCCCTGCCGCGATGCCCAGCCGGCAGCGGCCTCGCCCGCGCCCTGGAGCGCATTGGTCAGGTTGGCATTGAACGGCGCCAGCGCTTGCGCCAGCTCCTGGAAGCGATTAACGCCGCCGTAGCTGGCCTGTTCCGGGCCCCGCAGCGTGGTGATCCCCTGCGGTTGGGGCATGGCCGGCGGCCCCGCGATGCCCCCCGGCTGGATCTGCGCCGGCTGGATAAAGGCCTGCACCGGCCTGGCTTCCGGGTTGACCTGGCCGAGGGGGAGGTTTGTTTCCATCAGGCGATCCCAGTCTTGGGCCCAGCGGCCTTCTTCATCCCGGCCGCGCTGCTCATGTAGGTGCCTGCTCCATCCAGCAGTGCCGTCCCGATCCGCAGCGCCGTAGCGCCACCGCCGGGGCCGGTGCCGGTCATGGAGGGGGCCGCCGGCTGCATCAGCGCAGGCATCGGCGCAAACGGCTCGATCGGCTCGATGTAGGTCGTTGGCGTGTAGAACTGCTGGCTGTTCCACTCGCTCAGGTAACGCCCCACCATCGCGGTTTGCTCCCGGCTGAACTGGTTGCGCTGCAGCTGGTCGTTGATCTGCGCGATCGTGTTGTAGTCGCCGGCCTGCTTGGCGTAGTTGTTGATCAGCCGATCGATGGAGTTGCCTTCAGCATCCATGGCCTGCACCGAGGCCCTGGCCTGCAGCGTCCGCCAGCCGTACTGCTGTTGCGCAACCGCGGCCTGCATGGCCACTTCTTGCAGGCGGTTCGAGGCGGCTTGCGAGTTGTTGATGAACTCCGCCCCAGCGGCGGCCCGGCTGTCGCGCACCACGTTGGCCTGGTTGATCTGCTTCGCCAGCTCAAAGCTCTGCAGCTGGTGGACATAACCCAGCTGCTGCTGGTACTGCACCTGCTGCCCCCAGAACTGATAGCGAGCGTTCGCATCACTGAAGCGCTGGTTCTGATCGGCCTGCCAACGGGCGAATTTATTGGTCGCCTTTTGAAAGGTGCTCTGGTTCAGGTAGTCCTGCTTTGCGGCCGCAGTTTCTTGTGCGCCCTTAAACAGGTTGAGCGCCGTGCTGACGGCCGCAATCCCAAGGCTGACCGGATCGAGCACCATTAGGGCACCTCCTCAAACATGCAGAACAGGGCGCAGCTGGGGCCAAATGGGGCCGGCGGGTGAACCGTGAACCCCAGCGACTTCAGCCACCGAATTGAGCCCATGTTTTTGGCGTAAACCCAGTTGCTCAGTGGACCATAGCGCTGGAGGCACCGGTTCACCCAGCATTTCCCCTCCCGAATGAACTGCCGCCGATTGGCAGCCGTGGCCAATAATCCATTAGTGCAGAGCAACCAGATCACGCCACCACCGGAGACACCGCACAACGCCACTGGCACACCGTCGTCATCCACCACGGCATGGCATTCGAGGCTGGCCAGCCAGCTCTGCCGCACGGCGTCGAGGGGGCTCAGGCGGTGGCTCAGCCACACCTCAACGCGATCTGCCTCCCGCAGGTTGTGGCCAATGAACTCCACCACGTCGCCGGTGGCATGGGCCCATCTCATTGCTGCACCGCCCGCCCTTTGCCGGTGATCAGCCCGGTCCACTCCAGGCTGGCAAACTTGCACGGGTGGGCCGTGTCGTTTTCGATCGTGACCGTGTTGCCTTCCCCCCGGCCAAAGACCGGAATGGGGAACACTCCGGCCTGGCCCTGGTCCGCACCTTGCAGCAGGCCGATCGTGCTGCCTGGGAAGACGTAAACCGCCTCGTCGCGGTTGCCGGTGGGCGTGACCCGCACTTGGAAATAGCCGGTTTCGTGGTAACGCAGCCGCGCCTGGCGGACCTGTGCCCGCAGCGTGTTGCTGGCCACTTGCCCGCCGCCCTGGGTTCGCATCGCCTTGAATCGCGACGGCCGGTAGCGAAAGGAGTAGACCTCCCCGAAATAGACCTGCGCTGCCGACCAATCCCCGTTTGCTGTGATCGTGTTGCCGCTGCTGGCGGCCCCTAGCAGCACTCCGCCCTGGTAGCCCGCTTGGTAAGCCGACCACGCTTGTGTCGTGGCCCTGATCGTGAACGGCATCGTCCAGGTCGTCAGTTTTGCTACGGCGTTGTAGGCGCCGGCCGGCACCCGCACGGCGGCCGGACTGGCGGCAGTAGTGCTCACCCAGCGGTCGAGCAGCAGCGGATACGGCGCTGCGGCCGCCGACTGGCGATCGAGCACCGGCATTTTCTCTAGAAACACTTCCCCGCCTCGCTGGACCAGGAGGTAGAGCGTTTCCTGGATCGCCACGATCGAGAGGATGCTGTCTGCCCCAGGAAGTTCCCAGTAGCTCCAGCTGGACTGGGCCCGCTCTGCCCCGCTGCCGCTGTTTCGATAAAAGTACTTGTAGGTATAGATCCTATTTGTATAGCCGGCTTTGCTGCTGATGCAATAGAGCGAATTGCCTGTGTCATTCGCCGCAAGCTGAAAAATGCCGGATGGGATGTAGCTGCTGACATGATCAGTAATGCTTTCCGCGTCGCCCACCAGCGCAGTGCCAGCGCCGCGCACCGAGAACTGCCGCAGCTGGCTCCAGTCCCCGTTGGACTGGCAGAACACAGCAGAGCCTCCCATCTGAATCGGTCGCACGCCCGTGTCAATTTCGTATCCCGTAAGGATCGTAATCGCATCTGTTGTTGGCGTTAGAGCGGCATCGGTCGCATAAGATCTAAACTGGTAATCATCACTGAACAGCAGCATTTCGCCCTGGAATGGCACCGCATATCGCAGCACACTCACCCTGGAACTGCTGGCGGTCTTGTCGATCGGATCGCTGTCCAAAACCGTTGTCACGGTTTCCGGGAAGAAGGCGAAAAAATCCTTTGCCCGGCTAAAGATCCGCTTCTCATCAGCCAGGATCCCAAGCCGCCCGCGGTGGATGAAGATGTCGTTCACGCTTTGCCCCACGAAGCTCGGGTCCGGCGCTGATTCGCCGTCGCCCGCCACCCGCTGGCCCCAGGTCGGCAGGGTCAGGCCCGTCAGCGCAGCACCGTTGAGGGGCCCGAAATACCACGTGCCCGCTGGCAGCCGCACCAGCACCTGCGGCATGGTGGTGGGATTGAGTTTGTACTGCGCCCCCGGCGCTACGCACTCTTCCCATGCGCCCTCCCCGAAAGTGCCGGCGCCGGTGCGTGGCACGAACTTCACGTAGTAGCCATCGAAGTTGCTCGACGGGTCGCCCGTCACCTCCACCTGGTAGCCGACCGGCGCGATTGTCGGCAGGCTTGTGAAGCTCTGCACCGAATTGGTGATCGCGGTGATGTCCGTGTTGGCCCTGGCATCGGTGGCGCTGATCGTGATGGTGCTTGCGCTGGTGAAATGCAGCACTGAGCCGGCCTGGGCGATCGAGACGCCAGCCACTCCGGCCAAGGCCGTCTTGATCTGGGTGGCGATGTCTGCCGTGCTGATCGCTGTGCTGACCGTGGTTGTGGTCGTCACCGTGGCCAGGGTGCCGTTCACGTTCACCTTGTAGGACTGGCCGTAGTTGGCGGCCTTGACCCACACCAGTGCCTCGTTGGTTGCTGGCCTGGCCACGGCGGGGGCCAGGGCCGAGTCCATTGCCACCACCTTGAGCGAGCTGGCCACGAAGGTGTAATCCGCCACGGTGCCGCACCGGATCTGCCGCTTTGCATCTGTCACGCCGGTCAAGTAGCCGTAGCCGCTGGGGGCGTTGACGGTCTGCGCCACGCCATCGAGGTCAAACACCTTCACGGTGCTGTTGCTGATCACCGCCAGATACCGCTCGGTGCGGTCGCGGAGGATCGCATGGACGAACACGTCCCCCAGGCTGGTGGCGCTTACCCGGGCCAGCGTCTGCGTTGGATCCCGTTTGCGCAGGCCCTCCGCGCTGCTGCTGACTCCATTGATCTGCAGCTCCGCCTGGGTCGGATCCCGCTGGGCGTCCGGTTGCTGGCTGATCCCCTGGATCAGGTTCGGAATCGTGGAGGTAAAAAGCTCAGCCATCAGTCGAACCAATTCGAGCTGCTGCGACCAGCCAGTCCGGCGGCAGGGTTGAAGGTGCCAAACGGCATCACTCCACGCTGGCCACTCAGGGCGTTGGGCTGCAGCTGCTGCAGCTCGTTGCGGTCCAGCTCAGTCCGGGCCATCAGCAGATCTTGCTGGGTGTAGCGCTCGATCGAATCGCTCCCCAGGAACCGGTTAGCAAAGGCCCTGGCGCCCAGGATGACGACGTAGCGGTTGTAGGTCTCCGGGCAGTCATCCCAGGGCAGCATCCACACCACGTCGGCCGTGAGTTGTGTGACGGCGGCACCCGTCAGCACGTAGGTGCGGTTCACCCGGTCGTAGACCCGCTGCCCGCGGAGAATGAAGCGCCCGTCCCACTGGAACGGATCGGGGGCAAAGCGGGTGAGGTTTGATGGCACGGTGATGGTGCCGTCCGTGGCCACGGCAAAGGGGTAGTCCTGCTCCGAATTCCAGCTCCAGCCCTTGGTCTGCTCGGCCTTATGGAACTCCAGCAGGGTCCGCTCGGCGATGCTCGATTCGGTCATCACCGGGTCGTCAAGGCTGTTGACCGGGGCCTCGCCAATCACGCCCAGCAGGATGTTCACCGCATCGAGCAGCGTGGTGCGGCCTGGCGTTGCCGACTGGTTGGCCAGGCCCATGAGCGATCCAGCAGTGCAGAGCACATGCTATCGGTTGCCGCAAAAAAGCCCCCGGCGAGCCGAGGGCCTGGGTGCTCCTACCGATCAGAACTTAGGGGATCACTATCGCAGCAGCGCATTCATCCCGCAGCCGGCCGATGCCAATCGACTGCGTGGCCACAGCCAGGGTGGCTTGGTACTGGATGTTGAAGTCGCCGTCGGGGTTGGTCATCTGGAGTTTGGGGGCCCGCAGGGTGAGCATGCCCACGGCTTCCTTGCTGAAAACAAGGCCCTTGCACTTCGACAAGTCCTGGGCGTAGTCGCTGTTCTTGTCGTAGGTGTTGAGCGTATAGGCGGGCTGCACCAAGTGGTTGGACCACATGATGGGCACCCCCTTGACCCGGTAGACCGCGCCGTTGGCAACAGTGCCGTTGCTCGGGCCGCTTGATCCGTTGTTGTAGTCCTGGTTGATTACACGAGTGCCTTCCGTCAGATAGTCGTACTCCTCCGGCGCAAGGACGCAAACCAGGGTGGAGGGATCCACGTCCTTCTTCCTGAACTGGGTCACGATGTCACCCAGTGCGCTCACCAATTCGTCCCCCTTGCTGGACTTCGAGGCAGCTGCATAGCCAGCCGTGAGCGTCTTTTTGTAACCGGTTCGGCCAGTGTTGATCGAGCGGGTGAGGGGTTCAGTGCTGTTGCTGGCACCGGCGTAGATGATGCGGGCGATGCGCTTGTCGGTCTCCCAGGCCAGGGCGACGCCCAGCTGCTCGAAGAACTCGGATGCAACATCCGCATAATTCATCAATTGGTCAAGGTCAAAGATCGCCTGATCGGCGGCCATGAGGCCATCGACGGCGATGTTCTTGACGTTGATGTCACTGGGGGAGTTGCTGGCCAGGCCCCCCAGCAGCGGCACACCAGGCGTCACGTAGGACGCGGCAGCGCGGCCGGTCACCTGGAAGTCGAAGCTCTTCCCGCCCTTGATGTTCCTGGTCTTGACCAGGTTCTTGAAAACCGTGTTGCGCTTCAGCGCATTCAGGATCTCGGATTGCCCCAGTTTCTGGAACACGGTATCGACCGCGCCCGTCCCCTGGATCTGGCCAAGCCTGGCCAGCAAGGCATCATTAACCGCCATGGTTGCAAAAAGCTGTTGGGTTGTTTGCCCGTGGCTTCTTGCAACCTGTGTTCAGCGGTTCCCCCTTGGAGGGCCAAACGATGCAGAGACGCTGTAGCTGTAACGGCTGACTTGACCGGTGAATGGTGTGCGGACCTCTCCCGCAGGAAGGCCAGCACTACACGGGTGCAGCAGTCGTTGCGCCGATGTTACAACTTCAGGCCCAATTTGGCGAGTTGGCAATCGCTGCCTTTACCCGCTTGGCGTAGACGGGATCGACGTGCATCAGCCGCTCCCCGGCGGCGTTGCGCCGATCGACGGCCGCGTTCTGCTGCTCCAGCGAAGCAAAGCGCATCGGGGCTTGGCCTCGTCCGCCCCTGGCCAGTTGCGGCTCGCTGCGCTGCCGTGGGTTCCCGCCAGCGGCGGCGGCCCGCGCCTGGATGGCCTTCACCGCAAAAGCGGCCAGCTCCTTGTTGCCGGAGTCGATCGCCGCGTTGTATCCGGCAAGCTCCCCCTCGCTCAGGTTGGCAATGGCCCACCCGCTCAGCGCTCGGAACTTCTCGTCGCCGCCGACCGATTGCCGAATCGCCGCACCGTCCTCTGCGCTCAGTTGCGGTGCAGCGGCTGGCGTGGCGGCCTTGACCCCATCGAGGTAGGTCTGCACCACGGCCTTGGGCAGGCCTGCTTTGGTGGCCAGTGCCTCCACCGCCTCGCTCACGTCGCCCCCCGCCCGCAGGGTTGCATCGAGCTGCAGGGGGTTCACCTCCGCAGCAGTGAACAGGCCGGTCAACGCATCGCCATAGAGGGCCTTGCCCAGCTCGGGGGTGTAGGACTCCGGGGGGATGGCGTTGCTGGTGATCGGTGTCTTGGCCTTGGCCTCCGCCAGGGCGATCACCTCCTTCAGCGACTTGCCCCGGTACTCGGCCGGGATCTCGTCATCGGTGGCCTGGTCGCCATCGGTGGTGGTGGTGTTGTCCTCGGCCGGGCTGAGCAGATCGGCCAGCGGGTCGTCGGCGTTTTCGCCCTCGCCCTCGCCCTCGGCCGGCGGCCTCGTCGGCCAGGGCCGCCGGGGGGGGGTGGCCTGCTTCTGCTCGGCTCGCTCCTCAGCCGCCAGCATCCGATCGAGGGGGTGAGACATATCCCATGCCTCGCTGGTCGGCTGGCTGCCCTCCGCCTCGATCTCATCCAACACGGCTGTTAGGCGGTCCTCCTCGCCCGGGCGCACCAGGTTGAGGAGCTGTTCTGGGGTGGTGCTCATGGTTCAGGGGGTTGCTGAGGGGGCGGGGGTTCGCCCTGCATCGGGTCCTGTTGCATCTGCTGGGCCGTGGCCGCAGCGGTCGCCAACTTCGCTGGGTCCGCCATGGGGCTTTGCATCAGCTGCTGCTGCTGCGCTGCCTGCTGTTGCTGGGCCTTGATCTCATTGACCTTTTGCTCTGACAGCACGAGGTCGATCGATTCCAGGCCCAGCCCGTTGCTAAGCCTGGTGATGGCATCGCTCACATCGACACGAGCCGCGATCTCCTGGGGGCCAACGATCTTGGCCAGCGCATCAAGGCCTTGGAGGAACCGCAGCATCTTCTCCAGATCGTTGCCCCGGCCAACGGCTGCCAGGCCAACACTCACCACCGGCTTGACCAGATCCTTGGGCAGCTGGATCTTTCCCTGGCGGGTCAGGACGTGAAGCTTGCGGGTGATGTACGGATTCTGGAATTCGGTCGTGAGGATGCTGTAGATGCCGACCTGCCCCTCATCCATTTGCAACGCCACCATCCGAATCTCCTCAGCGGTGGTCCGCTCTGAATCGCGGACATTGCTCATCATGAAGGCACGCTTCAGCGATGCCTCCACCCGGGCCAGGCGGGCTTCTGCCACCACAAGACCCTGCCCCTTGCGGCCATCGGAGCCCAGCTCTTTCACGTCGTCTGGGTGACCGATCACATAGCCGCCGTTGCGGCATGCCACCAGGTCCTTGATCGAAGTGCTGCCGCCGGGCCGGACAAGGTTCTTGCTTTCGGCGGCAATCATTGCCCCTTCGGTCACGGCCTGGCTGAGGGATTCCGCAGTTTGAAGTGCCGCCAAACAGCGAGACTCGATGTAGCCAGGCCCGTAATCACAGCTGTCTACACGGGTTGCCCGTAGTGGCATCCATGGCGAGATTTCAATATTGACTTCCTTCTCCTGCCCGTCGATTTCTTCCCCCTTGCATTCCTGGCACCAGTGGACCTTGCCTTTGCTGTAGTCCCACTCCACATGGGTATAGACCTTAATCACCTCCTCCTCGTTCATTATTTTGGCGGTGGCCACCGGGTCGGGGCTGTCGTCCTCTTCCTCCTCGTCATCGAGCAGGCCCAGGTGCTCGGCCACAACTTTTGGCAGGCTGTCTTCAGCGAAGCTCTCGCAGATCACCGCCTCCAGCGGCCGACCCATTGGGTCCCGCTTCAACACGTAGCGGTTCAGGTGGAAACAACTGAGCCCGTCTTCCTCATCGTCGTAAAGCAAGATGTTGCCGGGACCCACCAGGTGGACCATCGCCTCCAGCACCACCGCACGATCGTGGGTGGAGTTGATCTCGCGCAGCACCGATTGTTCCAGCGCCAGCAGGCTGCGGTCGAACTCCACCAGAGATTTGGCGATGTCATCCTCTGCCGTCCCGGCTTGGCGGGCATCGGAGATCAGGGTGGCCCGCTGCTTTTCGTCGATCGTGTATTTGAAGAAGCTCTCGGACGCCGGCATGACCGCCAGTAGCCAGCGGCTGGCCAGGTGCTGATGGCCCTCGGCGCCGATGTCATTCCACGGGAGGGGATACGTCTCCGGCTGCCCCTGGTCGGGGTCGTTGGCGGCCGGCACCAGCCAGGGCAGCGTCAGCCTGCACGACCGCCGGGCGCGGGCCAGCCAGCGGTCACGATCAGATCGCAGCTTCTCGTAGCGCTGTTCGGCGGGCCCTTGCGTGCTGTCCATTTCAGGTTCCGATGTTGAGTCCAGCGCCGGCTGCCGCTGCAGTGCCTCCTGGCGCGATCGTCAGGCCAGCCGGCTTTTTCACCTTCGGCTTGATCGGCTCGGTGACCAGGGCCATGCCAGCGGCCGGGTCCGCCTGGGTGGTGGCGGTGGCATATGGCCCGGACTGCGCCGATGCAGCCTCGGCGGCCATGGCGGCTGCTTGTGCTGCCAGTGATGCGTTAGCGGTCTCTCTCTCGGCATTGGCAGCCGCAATCTGCTGGTCCAACTGGCTCTGCATCCGCTGGCTGGCGTCCAGGATCTGCTGTCGCGCCAGCTCCAACTGCTGGTTTTGCGCGTCGATCTGCGCCTGGCTGGGTCCGCTCTTGACCTGCTTTGGCGCTCGCGGTCCTCCTGAACACATGGTCAATAGCTCCCCGTGATGATGTTGAGTCCGGCGCCAGGGCCGGCGGCAGTCGTCGCGGCTGCCCGATCAATTCGTAAGTCCTGCTTACCAGTTGGCCGCTTTTCGCCGGCGCGGTCGGAGCCAATCACCGGGGCCGACGCGGACTTTTCAGGAGGCGGCGGGCCAATCAATGCAGCCAGCCGGACCGCCTGGGCCGTGGTGTTGTTGGCGCGGGCCGTGGCGATTGCCTGCTCCTGGGCTTGCAGCCCGGTTTTGTCGCGTAACAACGCATCCAGCTGGCTTTGCTTGGTCAGCACGTCAGTGTTCTGCACCTGCTGCATCAAGGCCAGCTGTTGATTGGCCATTGCGTCATAGGCCGTTGTGTCGGGTTTGTAGATAGTCGCCGCACCCCCTCCGCCCGCGCACATTGATCAGCCCCTCCCGGTATCAAACGAGGGCGGGTAGACCGTGGGGTCCTCTGCATCATTGGTCAGCAGCTCGGTCCGCAGATAGCGAACCACCTGAACGGAGCCGATCTGCTGCTGGATTTCCCTGTCTGTGGCTTGGGGATGCGGGGCAATGTCAGGCCAAAGTGATTCGAGCTTTTCGACCAGCTCCTCCGCGTTGACGGGCTTCGGCATTACATAGCTGCAGACTTCAGCCCATGCTACGGGGTGTCGCCACTCATTTCGCTGGCAACAGATCCAGCTCCAAGACTCGGGCCAGCGGCACCATCGCCACCTGAGGCACCACGGCATTTCCCAGAGCCTTCAGGCGGTCCAACCCATTGGATAGCCCTGCATCTCCTCCACAAAGGACGGGTTGAGATACATGTGATCGCCAGTCTGGATTGAGTCGTCGCGGAGCAGGTGGCCAGGCAGGCTGCCCCTCTTGCGGCGCGAAGGCGGGAGGGATCGGTTGCGGGAATCGTTGGCCAATGGTGTTGGCAGCATCCGCCCGATCACCGTTTCCAGATTCGGGAACCGATTGCCCTTGAGGTTGCCCCTGCTGTTGACCGGCGCCGCCATGGCTGAGCATGTTCTGGGAGTAGGCAACATCTGATCCCGCACCACCGTCGCCAGTTCGCGGCCTTTGGTATCCGGTCTGGCTCGCGCCTTGTCCCGGCCGCGCTCCCCATCGCTTGCCTTGGGCGTAGGCAACGCACCACCAGCGGTCCCGCTGATGGCAGGCACCCACAGCCGCTGCCGGTATGCACGCCCATTCCGCATCAAACCCTGCCTCGGCCAGCGCTCCGAGAACGTCGTCCATCCCTCGGTAAGTGATTGCTGCAACGTTCTCCAGGACGATGTATCGCGGTCCCACCAAGCGAACGACTCTGAGCAGTTCGTAGAACAGGCCCGATCGGCTGCCAGCCAGGCCGGCACCCTTCCCGGCTTGGCTGATGTCCTGGCAAGGGAATCCACCGCAAACAATGTCGGCTGAATGTGGCTCGGGGTTAAAGGTGCAGATGTCATCGTGAATCGGAACGGTGGGCCAGTGTTTTGCTAGGACCTGTTGGCAGTAGGGGTCGCGTTCAACAAATTGGATGGTCTCAAATCCGCCAACCCAGCGGGCGGCCAAGCTGAAGCCTCCGATACCGCTAAAAGCGTCAATCATGCGAAGAGTTTTCATTCCTTAATCTCCGCCGCCCGAGCGCGGATCGCTGCCCGCAGCTCAGCTGCGCCGGCCTTATCGATGGCGCCATCTCCCAACAGCTGGGCAACACGCTGAGCGGCACGGTCCAGGCCCTCTGTGGTGGTGGTTGCAGCGATCGACTCCAACCCCCGCGCCAGTGGGGCAGCTGGCTCAGGCTCGCCCGGGGCCACCACCTCGGCCACCTCCACGACCTCGGCCGGCAGCTCAGGCTCAGGCTCTGGAGCGATAGCGGCCACCGCTGCCGGGGCAGGTGCCGGCACCTCGGAAACGGTGACGGCTTCAATGTCAACCGCTTCCTCCTGGGTGACGAGCCCCAGGCTGATCTCAGGGCAATACAACCGGACCCAGAACGCAGCGGCGCGATAGCTGAGCATCAGCTCGGGCATGGTCTTCCACTTCGATCCTGATCTCGTGCTCCACCCCTCCGCCTGCGCCATCGCCATCGTGATGGCCGGCCCTTTCAATAGCTCCCCCGATTCTTTATCAGTGGCGTGGGCATAGCATGATGTCGGATTATCCTCCTGGTCGAAGCCGAACCGCAGCGGGGAGAACCGACCGGAGGCGTTTACCGTGGCGATGAGAAACTGACTGCTCCAGCTGGGGCGGCCGTAGATGATACGCAGGTTCTGCATCACGATGAGCGGAGAAAGGCCCATCCGGCCGGACATTTCCAGCGCAATCAATGAGTTAGCCAACCCCTGTTGGCCCTGATACTCGGGGGGCACCAGTGTCGAGCTACTGAGGGCTTTTGCCATCCGCTGGGCAGCATCAAACGCAGCGATGCCGGAGAACACCCGCATTGCATCGTCAGTGGTCGCAAGTTGTGAGGTTGGATCAGTCATCAGAACAGTTCGATTTCAGCAATTGCGGGAGCCTCGCCCCCAGATTTCCGCCATGCCGGTTCATCCCAGCGCGCCTCGCCATAGCTGGGCCAATGTTGCTCAGCCTCCCAGCGGGCGATGCGCTCTAGCGCCTCTTGTCTGCGCTGCTGCCCCGCCTGGATTAGCTCAGGGGTCGCCACCATCAGGCAGCAGTTGTGCGGCGCTTCCCATTCGTAGGTGATCAGGCCCTGCTGGGTCGGCGTGCTGCCGTGGCGGTCCTCGTAGCCGAGGGAATAATGCGCCAATTGCACGTCATAGGCGAGCTGCCACGCCTGAGCAGCGGCCGGCCTGGGGTTGGCAGAGCGGGCTTTTTTCAGGTCCCACAGCCCACCCGAGGCGGTCTCCAGGTCGGGCAGATACCGGTGCTGCTGGCCGGCATCATCGACCCATTGGTGGGGCTGCTGACTGCTGGCGATTGCATCCCTCAGGATCGGCCCAATGTGCGGGTCATCGACCAGTGTCTCCCGGATCGTGGAGGCACGGTCATGCCAGTCGCGGGAGATCATCTCCCGACCGCTGGCCCGCATCTCGAACGCCTGCCACCACGTCTCCCGATCCTGAGCATCGAGATAGCCGTCGTGCGCCTTTGTGCCGGCCCTGCTATCGCGTCCATCCAGCAATTGCTTTGCGGTCGGCCGCCGTGGCGCATCGTCCGGCATGACGATATACAGATCCAGGAAGTCGCCGGGGGTGCTGATCAATACGTCGCAGAGTGACCCCTGACGCATGAAATCAGACGGAACAAATGGTGCCCGATCAGGGTTGACGTAATGCGCCCAATAATCGCGGCCGGTGCCAGTAATGGCGCGTTTCAACCTCGACGAACTCACCGCCGGGTGGCTGTGATAGTTCGCCCGTGTGAGCGGTTCTGTCATGGAAACTCAGCGGCCGGCAACGCGCCGACCTGCACGTGCAGATTAACCGCTAACGATCGATTGCGTCAACCTGCAGCGCTCCAATTCGTGAGCGCTGCCCCCAGCGCCGCCGCTGTTGCCTCATCCGGCATCGGCGCCCCATGGGCCACCTCAGCCGCAGCGCCCGCCAGCTCCTGGCCCAGCCCCGTTGCCCTGGCCATCGCCAACAATGCCCCCATGGCGCCACCGGTGGTGGCCCTCGTGCGCGTTGCCGCAGCGAACGCCTCCCGCCAGGCCGCACCCGCCGCAGCGCCATCAAACCGGGGTACGGCGAACTCCGCCGGGGGCTCCAGCCCACCGAGGAAGCTTTCGAAAAAATCCGCCGCAGTCCACAACCCCCCGTCGTCATGACGCACCGGGCGGCTCCCCTGCAGCCGATCCAGCAGCGCACGCTTCGTCACGCCTGAATAATCCTCGGCCGCCACCGCACGATTCAGCAGTTCCAATGCAATGAACGTCTCGGGATATGGGCTAGGTTTCTGGTCATTTTCAAACGAAACCCAAGTCGGCGATGTAATCTTGAACGGCAGCAGATCAGGCCGAACCGTGGCCCATTCGGCTGTCGTATGGCTGGACCAATTATTGACCGCCCGCCAGGTGCGGAGAAACCGTCCGAACCGTGCCCGCGCCACCGCCAGGCGATTGAACAACTCGTGATCGTTGGCGGCCATGGCCCGTGGTTCTGTGTGCCTGGGCATCATGGCCTGCAGATGCGCCCATTAGCGGTAGTGCCGCATATCTGCGGCGGATTGTTAGATATCGGGTTGGGGGTGCTCAAGATCGCAAGCGCTTGCGCTACCGTTTGCGCATCAGAGCGCTGCATGTGACCCTCCGCGAAGCCCTCCAGTCACGCCTCACATCGTTCGCTGCAGAGCTCGCAGCGGCTGCCCCCCAGGCCCCACCCGCACCGCCGACAGTGCCGCACCGAAAATCGCCCGCTGCTCCTCTGCCGTCGCGCCCTTGAAAAACCCTGGCATTGACAGCATCTGCCTGATTCGTGGATCCGGATCAAACCTGACCCGCCTGGCCATCCCCTCTACCTCCTGACGCAGGGCCGCCACAGCGCCGTCTAGGGCGGGATTCCGAGCGGCGAGCGCCTGCAGCTGCTCCAAGTCCCGGCGTTTCATGATCAGCACGGGATCATCGTCAGCTGGTGCGCTGGCCGCCGCCGCCAGTGCATCCGCCGCTTCCAGGCAGGCAGCGACCACCACGGGCAGCACGACCGCCTCCTTGATGCCGCCTCTGGCCTGACAGAGCCGGTGCCGGCACCGCCACCACGCCACCCCAGCGGCGGAATTGCGTCTCAGCCGATGGCCGCAGCCATCGCACAGCAGCAGGCCAGTCAGTCCATGGCGGGCGTCCACCGTGGGGCCACCGGCAAACGAATTGCGGGTGCGGCGGATTGAATCGGCCAGTTCCTGCCATTCAGTCTCGCCAATCAGGGCGGGGTGCTGATCATGCAGGATCTGTCCCCACCTTTGGTTCCAGCCCTTCCCGCTGGAGCGGTCCCAGTTGTGGGCGATATGGCCACGAATTACGGGGGAGCAGAACCACGCCTGAACATTGCTGCTGGCGGGCGTCCATTCGCACCACGTCGGCAGCTGTTGAGCGACTGCCGAGAATGATCGAAGGCGACGCAATTCAGCGATCACCCGTAACGCCTGGGGCCACTGTTCAGGGTGAGGCTCCAGCCGGTGATCTGACCCGGCTCGATAGCCGAAGGGCTTCCGCCGCCGGAGGTGCCGTCCCTGATTCCGGTAGACCTCGAACTGCCGCCGGATCCGCTGGCTCAGCATCCGGGACTCGACCTCAGCCATGGTGGTTTGCAACCTGGCGGCCAGAAAGCCCTGAGGCGTGGCGGCTTCGATCTGGCCGCCATCCAACGCGGTGATGGTGGTGCCAGCAAGCGCACAGGCGGCGATCATCTGATCAGCAAACGCGGCGTCCCGGCCCAGGCGATCGGCGCGGGTGATCAACAATTCCCCCACCTGCCCCCGCGCTACGAGGGCCATGGCCTCCAGCAGCCCGGGGCGGTCGTTGTTCCGGCCGGACTCCAGCTCCTGGATCACCCGGTCGCAGCCGGCACCCTCCAGCCGCGCCACCTGAGCGGCGAGGGCGTCGGCCTGTTCATCGGTGCTGCAACGGGCGTATCCGAGGCGGAGGGCCATAGGCTCGGGAAGTGCCCGTCCATTGTGCGCTATGTCCACCTTTTCCTTAGATAGGTGACCCATAGCGCTGCGAAGGTGCTACGGTCTGCTCACCCCAGGCGAGGCCAGCAGATCGGCCCCTGGGGACAGCAATGCTCACCTCTATCTCCTGCGTCCTGTTCTGGGCGCTTACCCCGTTGATCGTTGTCCTGGCCG
>Ga0209088_10000175_pt1 | contig 47405 bp, 59 predicted proteins | sample S_140625_EF_Meta_FD_187324 | JGI IMG/M metagenome (GOLD analysis project Ga0209088, IMG submission 187324) | Freshwater microbial communities from Lake Simoncouche, Canada to study carbon cycling - S_140625_EF_MetaG (SPAdes) (version 2) | ecosystem: Environmental > Aquatic > Freshwater > Lake ... | reverse complement strand
TGATAAAATCTTCGAAAGGGAATTATTAAAGAAATTAGAGGACTTCTATGGGGCTTTGGGATGGGGTGCAGTACTTTCCTCTCAAAAGACAGCAGAACAATTCTTTTCTTTCTAAAATATTTGGTAGTTTCAGGTATTTTTCGTATATTTGTATAACAAATTAAAACATAAATTAAAATTTCAATTATGAACAAAGGCAAATTTGATGGTTTCGTTAATCGTTACAACTTAGGTGGTGAGATTGAATCCGTTATGGTAAAATCCGATGATAAGAACTTATCGGTAAGAATGATTTCAGATGACAAAACCTTATTAGGTGATGTTACAGTAGTAGGTGGTGAATTCCCAAGCGGTGAGTTTGGTATTTACACTACTTCACAATTAAAAAGCTTATTGAGTGTATTAGATGATGCTATCACTGTAGAAGAAGTGACTGGTGCATTAAAATTCTCTGATAAGAAAACAAAGGTACAATATATGTTAGCAGCACCATCGGTGATTCCTGCAGTACCTGATTTAAAAGCATTACCTCCATTCGATACGGAAGTTGCTTTGGATGATGAGTTTGTAAATAAATTCATCAAATCAAAAGGAGCATTAGCTGACGCTGATACTTTCACATTTACTATCAAAGGTGGTAAGGCTGAAATTATCTTAGGTTACTCATCAATTAACTCAAATAGAATTTCTATTGGTGTTGATGCAACCGCTAAAGAAGATATTGAACCAATTGCTTTTTCAGCAAAATATTTGAAAGCTATCTTAATGGCTAACAAAGGTTCTAAAACATCTTCATTGAAAATCTCATCTAAAGGATTATCACACGTATCATTCGTTGATGGGGATTACACTTCAAACTACTACTTAGTAGAAATTAAATAATTATTATGAGCTTTTGGGATACTGAACCACAAAAACCTGTCTTTGACTTTGAATCTGAAAAGACTAAGTTAATAGAAAATATGGATTACCTTATGACGATGTCTGTTCAAGAACAAACATTATATAAGAAGTGGGTAGAGTTGCAAGAACCTACAATGATTCAAGCAAAATCCCAAATCGCATCTTATTACGATTTACAATGGAAACCAACTGATATCAACAATAAGGAGCTAACGATAAAAGAAATTGAATCGTTAGACCCTTACGTTGAGATTGTGGAAGACCCGAAGGAATCTACTAAGTGGGCAGCGGTAAGACGTATGATTCACACAATGGATTTTACAGCAAACCCTGGCCGTAATGTAAAGATTAATGTAAAGGATAAAGTTAGTGGAAAACTATTAGGACAAATTTCATTAGCATCCGATGTAACCGCTATGGGAGTTAGAGATAACTTCATTGGTTGGACTAAAGATAATAAATTTGTTGATGGTAAGTTGAATAACACTACTATCGCTTCTACTATTGTATGTACTCAGCCATTAGGTTATAACTTTTTAGGTGGTAAGTTAATCGCTATGATGACAACTACGCCGGAAGTTAGAGCATATTGGAATTCAAAGTATAAAAATGTTTTGATTGCAGTAGGTACAACATCTTTGTATGGTATCCATTCTCAATATAATGGCATCCCTTTATTTAAAACATTAGGAGAATCAGCTGGTAAAATTAGTTTGAAGCCCGATGATAAATTTTATGACCCGTGGCATCAATGGATTAAAGAAAATCATGCAGATTGGTATGCTGAAAATATCACCGAAGAAAGAGCTCGTAATGGTGCTAATATGGGTTATGATAGAAACGGACCTGTTAGTGGTATCAAACAAAAGATATTAGGTAAGATTTTTAAAGAGTGTGGTATTAAGGGAACTGAATATCATCACGGATTTAAGAGAGGTGTTTATATGGCTATGATGTATGAGAACGGATGTGAATTTCTTAGAAATGAAATTACCGAAGATAAATTAATCCTTAAGGATAAGTTTAAGCAAGGTAATGAATACATTCAAAAATGGTGGAAGAAACATGCAATCAGTAGATACACAAAACTACATGATGAGGGTAGAATTAAACCTGAGCACTTATTCTACATAGATGCTATTGGAATCAGTTGGGAAGAAATGAAAGCTAAATACCTATCAGAAGTAGGAAGATAATATTAAAAACAAAAATTATGGCAAAGGCTAAAAAAACAAAAAAAGAAGAAGTAACAATTGAAGAACAATCAATTGGTAATGTTACATTATCACAAAAAAAATATGAAGAATGTGAGTGGTGTTTTCAATTTGATTCCGATGAACCGCAAATATTTGCTTGGACTGATTCTGAAATGAATAAAGAAGAAGACCCAAAAGTAATATTCACAATTACAAATATAGAAGATTCATTTATATCATTTCAGCATAAAAGCGGTAAATTATTTAAATTGTTTGCAAGAGAATTGACAGACGAAGGTAAATCAATGAGAGATGAGCAAAGAGAGTTATATAAAAAAGCAAATTTACAAAATGAAAGTGAAAATAAAGAAGCTTAGTGAAAGTGCAGTAATTCCATCTTATGCAAAAAGTGGAGATGCTGGTATGGATTTGGTAGCAACTAGAATTATATCCAATACAACATTTGATGTTAGTTATGGTACTGATTTAGCAATGGAAATTCCTAAGGGATTTGTAGGATTAGTGTTTCCTCGTTCATCAATTAGAAAATATGAATTAGTATTATCAAATTCGGTTGGTGTAATTGATAGTGGATATAGAGGTGAAATACAAGCTACATTCAAAAAAGAAAATGGATTAGATTCACTTGCATATAAAGTCGGTGATAGAATTGCACAAATTATGATTATTCCACATCCCCCAATTGAGTTTGATGAAGTAGCTGAGTTATCGGATACTGAAAGAGGTGAAGGTGGATTTGGTTCAACTGGAAAATAAAAAATAAAATATGTTTATAGAACAAGCACCTGAGAAGGTAAATAATAGTTTATGGGTAGAAAAATACAGACCCAATATTTTAGATAATTACGTTGGTAATGAAAGTTTAAAAGAGAAAGTAAGATTATACATTGAAAGAGGTGATATTCCACATTTACTTTTACATGGTAAAGCTGGAACTGGAAAAACTACATTAGCAAAATTAATTGTAAAATCAATTGATTGTGATTATATGATTATCAATGCATCTGATGAGAATGGTGTTGATACTATTAGAGAGAAGATTAAAAATTTCGCATCTTCAATGGGATTTAAACCATTTAAAATTCTAATATTAGATGAGGCCGATTACTTAACACATCAAGGCCAAGCAATTCTTCGTAATGTGATGGAAACATTTTCAGCACATTGTAGATTTATTTTGACTTGTAATTATGTTGATAAAATTATCCCTCCTATTCAAAGTAGATGTCAATCTTTTCAAATCATTCCGCCAACTAAAAAAGATGTAGCAATTCAAGTAAGCAACATTTTAAATGCGGAGAATGTTGAATTTGATGTAAAGGATTTAGTTCCTATTATTGATGCATCGTATCCTGATATTCGTAAGGTTATAAATACATGCCAATCTAATTCTTTTAAAGGTAAGTTGAAAGTAGATGTATCTAATTTATTGGAAAATGATTATAAAACAAAAATCATTGATATCCTATCATCAAATGATGATAAGAGAAATAAGTATATGAAAGTAAGACAAGCTCTCATTGATTCTAAAGCAAACGATTTTACGGATTTATATACAGCCTTATATGATAAGGTAGAAGAATACGGCGGAGAAAATACTTCTAATGTAATCCTATTATTAGGAGATGGTGTAAGTAAATCAGCAGTAGCAATCGATAAAGAAATTATCGCAGCAGCTACATTAATTCAAATTTTAAATATTATATAATGGCTAACATTTTAGGAGCAGGTGGACAACCAATCGGAGGACAAGAAGAAGTAAAAATACCTTTAGAAAAAACCGAAGCAATCGGATGTAAGAAATGCGGTGGTGAAATATTTGTACAAGGGTTTGGATTTCGTAAGATTTCAAAGTTATTAACTGGTAAACCAAAAGATGAAGTTCTACCCGTAGAGTTATTTTTATGTGGTGATTGTGGTGAAGTATTAAATGAATTATTACCTCCGGGTCTAAAAGTAGAAGAAGAAGCATAATATGGCTAAAACATTATTCGACCATCTAAACGCAATTTGTGATAAGAAAGACCCAAAGTATTGGGACACTTTAGAAGAAAGTGAAAAGAAAACTTGGAGTAACTATATGATACTCCGTTTTCTTTCTATGAAACCTGAGTGGATAGAATTAATCGCAGATATACAACCTTATATTCAGGAGGCACCTCCTAAAGCAATGTATCTTTGCCTAATTGGTTTAATTCCAAAGACAAGAGCATTCTTAAAATATATGAAACCGGTTTCATCTGAAAAGTATGAAGATTGGATTATTAAACTAATAGCTCAATTCTATGAGGTATCTGAAAACGAAGCTGAAGATTACATTAAAATCTTATATGAAACTACAAGTGGTAAGTTACATATTAAAGAAATAGCTGAATCATATGGTACTGACCCTAAACAAATTACAAAGCTAAAATTAAAGGTTTAGATTTGGTAAACTCGGGTAATTTTCGTATCTTTATATAAATAAACATAATGGCAAAAGTATCATTTTCGCAATACTCTATGTGGAGTAGTTGCCCGCATCAATATAAGTTAAATTACATAGATAAGTTAGGTGAAAGTTCATCTAACATCCATACAATATTTGGTACTGCTATGCATGAAACAATCCAACATTACCTTTCGGTTATGTATGGTGTTTCCAAAAAGCAAGCAGATGAAATCAATAAAGATAAGCTATTATTGGAAACTATGAGAAAGGCTTATAAAAGTGAAGCTGATAAAATGAGTGAAGGAACTCCTTGTACTCAAATTCAATTAGAAGAATTTTATGGTGATGGTAGACGTATATTAGCTTGGTTGGATAAGCATATGCACAAATTCTACTCAAAGAGTGGATTTGAATTAGTAGGTATTGAGATTCCACTAAACGCAACTATTAAAGAGGGCGTACACTTTATTGGATTTATTGATATTGTGATTAGAGATTTAGCATCAAACGAAATCATTATCATAGATTTAAAGACATCCACTATGGGATGGAATCAGTATCAAAAAGCTGATAAGATGAAAAATTCTCAAATTCTATTATATAAAAAATACTATTCGGAGTTATTTAACATTCCATTACAAAAGATTAAAGTAGAATATCAGATACTTCGTAGAAAATTGCCTGAAGATTCGGCATTTCCAGTACCACACGTATCTAAACATATCCCAGCACATGGTTCTCCATCTGTTAAGAAGGTATATGATGAATTTATGGAATTTATCAATACTGTATTTGATGATGGTGGTGAGTTTAAAGATATCGAATTTCCAAAAGTACCGGGTGCAGCAAAAAAGAATTGTAAGTTTTGTGAGTTTGGTAATAGGGGAATATGTGATAAAAAAGCCACAAAATAAATTTTCAAAAATTATCGGTTTTCTATTTTTCAATATACTTATATATACAAATATATTAAATAGATAATTAAAATGAATCAAGAACAAACAAAGCTAACAACTGTGAAAATCTTGAAAGATGTATATTCATCATTTAAAAAAGTTTCTTTTGATTCCGATGTAACACTTCAAAAGCTGGTAAACAGAACAGTGGAAAGATATGTTAAGGATGATATCTTTAGAAAGGAAATGAATGAATATTTAAAACTACAAATTTCAGGTTCACAATTTTAAGAAACAAAATAAGTTATGGCAAAAAAGAAAAAAATCCTATTACTATCCGATGATTTAAGAATGGCAAGTGGTATAGCCACAATGTCTAAGGAATTGGTATTGGGTACTATACACAAATATGATTGGTTTCAGGTAGGAGCCGCAATCAATCATCCTGAGGCTGGTAAAGTTTTAGATGTAAGTGAAGATATCCAAAAGAATTATGGGATACCTGATGCTAGTTTAAAAATACTTCCTTGGAATGGTTATGGTAATGCTGATTTGATTAGACAACTAATTAACGCAGAGCAACCGGATGCTATCCTACACTTTACTGACCCACGTTATTGGACATGGTTGTATGATATCGAACATGAAATCAGACAAAATGTTCCAATTTTATTCTACGCAATTTGGGATGACTTACCAGACCCATTATATAATCGTAACTTCTATGAAAGTTGTGATTGGATTGGTTGTATATCACGACAAACATATGGTATCATTAAAAGATTATCAGCATTAGATACTAAACCAACTTGGAAACCTAAAAAGGATTGGCAAGTTGATTATGTACCACATGGTATTAATACGGAGTTATACAAACCAACCAATGTACCTGAAGAATTCCGTAAAGAAATTTTAGGTGATAAGGAATATGATTTTGTTCTTTATTGGAGTAATAGAAATATCCGTAGAAAACAACCAGCAGATGTTATTGTAGCTTTCCAAAGATTTTGTGATAAAATTGGTAAAGAAAAAGCAGATAAATGTGTATTAGTAATGCATACACAACCTGTTGATGAGAATGGAACTGATTTACCCGCAGTAATTGAAGCAGTTGCACCTAATTGTAATATTATATTTTCAGAAAAAAGAAGATTACAACATGAATTGAATTGGAATTATAATTTAGCAGATGCAACAATCAACATAGCTAACAACGAAGGATTTGGATTAGCAACTGCAGAATCAGTAATGGCTGGTACTCCAATTATTGTAAACGTAACTGGTGGATTACAAGACCAATGTGGATTTGAGGTTGATGGTAAATTATTAACACACGAAGATTACATTAAAATTGGTTCACTTCATAAATGGAGAGATTGGGAAGGTAAAGCTAAACCTGGTCCTTGGGCATTGCCTGTTTGGAGTAGAGCATTAGCATTAGCAGGTTCAGTTCCGACACCTTATATTTGGGATGATAGAGTTGATATAGAGGATGTTGCAGAAGCAATTGAGAAAATGTACAACACACCAAAAGACGTCCGTAAAGCAAACGCATTGATAGGTAGAGAAGCATTTATTGGAGAGATGGGATTAACACATACAAATATGTGTCAACAATTAGAAAACGGAATCGAATCGGTTTTTGAAAATTGGAAACCAAGAGAAAGATTCGAAGTATTTAAAATTAAATAAGTTATATAAATGAAACCAACATTAGTATTTCAAGGACCTATATTCACTCGTAGTGGTTACGGTGACCATTGTAGAGATTTAATGAAATCCCTACGCAAGATGGATAAGTATGATATTAAGATTATACCTTTAAGATGGGGTAACACTCCACAAAATCAAGTAAGTGACCAAGACGAATTTGGAAAATGGATGTTAGAAAGAGTAATTGGGGCAATAGAGCAGAAGCCTGATGTATTTGTACAGGTTTCAGTAGCTAATGAATTCGAACCAAAAGGACACTACAACATTGGTGTAACTGCTGGTGTGGAAACTACAATTGCACCAAAAGATTTTATTGATGGCTCTAATAAAATGGATTTGATTATTGTACCATCTAACTTTACAAAACAAAATTTAGGTGGAACTGTATATCAACAAAAAGACCAAGCAACTGGAGAAATTACTGGAGAGATTAAAACTGAAACTCCTATTGAAGTTTTATTTGAAGGAGTTGATACTGAAATATTTTCTAAAGGTAGTGGTAAAGATGTATTAGAAAATGTAAAAGAAGATTTTAACTTCCTTATTGTAGGACATTGGTTAAAAGGTGAGTTAGGGCAAGATAGGAAAGATATTGGTATGGCAATTAAAACATTTGCTACCGTATTCCAATATCTACCAAAAGATAAAAGACCGGGTCTTATTGTTAAAACATCGCACGCTGGATTTAGCGTAATTGATAGAGAAGCTACTAGAGAAAAATTAGAAGGGGTATTGAAACCACTTGGAGATAAATGCCCATCTGTATATTTGATACATGGTGATATGGAAGAAAGTGATATGAGTAATTTATATCATCATCCTAAAGTAAAAGCAATGATATCATTTGCTAAAGGTGAAGGATATGGTAGACCTATGGCTGAGTTTACTTTGACAGGTAAACCAATTATAGCTAGTGGTTGGAGTGGACAGATGGATTTCTTACCTGCAGAATATTCTGTTTTATTGGAAGGTAGTTTGACAGCAGTACATGAATCAGCGGCAGACCAATTTTGTATGAAAGAAGCTCAATGGTTTACTGTAAACTATTCAAATGCAGCTAATAAGATTTATGATGTATATAACAAATATAATTCTTATTTAGAAAAATCAAAAGGTCTTAGAGAAAATACATTGAAAAATTACACTTTAGAGAAAATGAATGATACATTTGAATCTATATTAAATACTTATGTAAAGAAACAACCCCAATTAGTTCCTTTCAATTTACCAAAAGTAAATGCATCAAAAATGCAAATACCAAAGTTAAATAAAGTGTAAAAATGGCATACGCAAACCTATATAAAAAATACATAAAGAAACAAGCACCAGCACAAAAGACCAATTTAAAGACAAGAAATATTTACAAAATTGAATCATATCAATATGTAGATGGTCATAAAGGAACGTTTAAAGGTCCTGATGCTAGTTTAGTATTTTTAGTAGGTATAACTCCTGATAGAAAATTATCTTGTATAAAATTTAGTGAAGTAATTCCTGATAAGTTTTTCAGATGGCTTAAAACTTTATTTAAGTCATCTGTAACTTGTCAGCAAATAAGAGCCGCAATTGGTTCTGGTGATTTTGAAAAACTATTAGTTGAAGATACAAAAAAGGGAGCAGCTATTTTTTCAAAACTTAAAACGGATAGATTATATAAATCAGACCCTACCGCATTTAGAACATACGAATTAAAAGGTATAAAATCAATATCTTATTTATATTTGGATGATAAATTCATAATTGAACAATTATTAAAAAAGAAATGTTTTGATGATGCCGATTTAAACCAAGATGGTGTGGTTACGGAAGAAGAAATTGCTCAATACGAAGAAATGACCGGAGAAAAATACAAACCATCTATATAATTTAACACAATTCTTTATTTCTCTGGATATTTATATTTACTTGTATAACAAACGAATCATACAAGCTAATATAAAATGGCAATAATTAAAAGAATTCCAAAGGGAAGTCCCCTTTCAGCAGCAGAAATGGATGCGAATCTAACCGAATTGGAAAATATATCCAGTTCATTTGGAGCAGTTTCATCATCAGTATCCAATCTATCAACATTACAAGGAACACTTAGTGGACAATTCACTGGTAGTGCACTTATTTCTGGTAGTTTAAAAATTACATCGGCATCATTAAGTTATGATACAACAACCGATAAATTCTTAGCATATAACCCATCAACAGACACAATCGGATGGAGATTTACCGCAGGTATTGTTGGTACAAATGGTACATCGGGAGTATCAGGAACAGCTGGTACAAGTGGAGTTAATGGTACAAGTGGTATAAACGGTACAAGCGGCACAAGTGGTACGGCGGGCACATCTGGTATAACAGGTACAAATGGTACGGCTGGTACTTCTGGACAAAGTGGTACATCCGGTCAAGATGGTACATTAGCTGGAGCTGATTTAGTTCCTAGATTACAACAAGCAACTTCATCATTACAGCAAGCAACTGCATCTTTAAATACATTTACTGGTTCTGTTGGTAGATTTTTTCAAGTAACTTCATCATTACATGCTTATACTGCATCTAATGATACTCATATTTTAGGAATATCTTCATACACTTCTTCAAACGAAGCAGTTATCCAAAGATTACAACAAGCAACAGCATCTTTAAACTCATATACTGGTTCAGAATCAGCAGTTGTAAATAGAGTATTACAAACAACTGCATCGTTGAATACATTTACTGGTTCAATAAGAGGTGAGATTAGTGGATTGGAATCATATACAGCTTCATTGAAAGCAACAACTTTAATTTCTGGAGCAGCTCAAATAACTGCATTAGGATTTGGTGCTGGTGGTGGTACTGGTGATGGTGTGTTTAAGGCAACTGGTTCAAAACTTAATACAACAAATGATTTAGAAATAACAGGTTCTTTACAAATAAATGGTACATTCATTGTAGCAGGTAGAGTTTCTGGTAGTACGGGTCTTAGTACAACAGGTCCTTTGACGGCATCATTGAGACAGGGATATACTTGGGTTGGTGGAGCTGATAATTTAAGCGTTGTTCAAGTGGCAACATCTTCACTTGGTGGAGGTGGTGGTTCTGTTAGTGTAATTAGAGGAGGTAATACATATACATCCGTAACAACTTTAAATTTTAATGAAGATTTTACAATAACAAATCCATCTGGTGGAGTTATAGGAATTGACGTTGCTGCTGGTATTGGTGGGTCTGGTACTTCTGGTAGTTCTGGAAGTAGTGGGTTGCCGGGTACATCGGGTACATCGGGTATAGGAACATCTGGAACATCTGGAAGTAGCGGTAGTAGTATATCGGGTACAGATGGTACATCTGGTACATCAGCAATTGGTTCTAGTGGTACAACGGGTTCAAACGGTGTGACTGGTACATCTGGAAGTAGTGGTAGTAGTGGTGTAAGTCAACCTGGTAGTGGTGGTACATCTGGTTCATCGGGTCAAGGTATAGTTTTGGGAGTTAGGGATGGTGGTATTACACAAGTATTAGGTGTGACTGATATCACATTTAGTGGTAGTGTTGTATTGACAACATCAGGCTCAAATGGAGTTATTGTAACCTTAACTGGTGGTAACGCTAACTCATTCTCATCTGCATCGTATATTGGGTGGTTAACTGGTTCGCAGCAATTAATAGAAGCAGGATTTGCACAAACATCTTCAGCTGCATTTAAAAATTTAAGAGTATCATCTTCAATGGTTAGAGAGTGGGGTGTTACTGCAAATGGAAATGATGGATATGTATTCAATGCACAAAATGACCCAACATTAGAAGAAGGTGAAGATGTTGAATTATGGGCATATGTTGGGGATAGTTTACGATTTGTGGTAGATGCAACATCACATCCATTTTATTTAAAAACATCCCCAACAGTTGGAACAGGTAATACTATTTCATCTGGAGTTACTAATAATGGTGCAACTGCTGGAACTGTGATATGGGATACTACTGGAGCAGTACCAACAACATATTATTATATAAGTTCAAATAACGCAAACTTAACTGGAGCAATTACATTATTACCGCAAGGAAGAAGAACTGATATTGAAAGAGGTAGATTAGTTCATACTGGTTCAATGTGGGTAAATGGTGGTATTGTTGTAAGTGGTTCAATTTATTTAACTGGTTCTATATATCAAAACGGAGTACCATTCTCTGGTGGTGGAGGTGGTGGTGGACCTTTTGCACAAACTGGTTCATACTATTCAGCAAATGGTGATGTATTTGTAACTGGTTCTTTGAGAATTAGTGGTTCAATTACAGCATCGGCTATAACTGTAACTTCTCCTGGTACACCTGAAATTTATTCAGCAACTAACATTAATTTAAATGCTGGTAACGCTGTGGTGATAACTTCATCATCATTAAGATTAACACAATTTTCCGATGGGCAAACTGGTAGTTTAACTCCTACAAATGGTGACATGTATTACAATAGTACTACTAATAAATTTATGGGTAGAATTAGTGGTAGTTGGATTGATTTTACTTCTGGTTCATCTGTTGGAGGTGGTGGTGGAGCGGCTGGAACATCTGGTACATCTGGGACATCGGTAGTATCGGCATTTAATGGTACAACGCAAAATGGTGTAATTACCTATGGCACAAGTGGTGGTGTTGGAAATGTTCAGACTAATTTAAAATTTGATGGAGCTGCATTGGAAGTATCTAGTTCTGTTTATATACAAAGTGTGATTAAATTAGCATCCGCTACTTTACCAACTGGACAAGGTGGAATGTTGGCAGTATCCGCATCATTGGCTGGAGTATATAATTTATATTTCCACAATGGTACTGCTTGGGTTCAATTGAATTAATAAAATATGAGAGAATATAACGTTATCTTAAAAGAAGATGTAGATTACGATGGCTTTTGGAATGATATAGAAAGTGATACCGATGGTGGTAAGTTATATATCCCAAATCGTAGAGTAGAATTTACAAACGAAAGACCTGCATCTCTTCGTCAATGCTGGTATTTACTAACAGATGAGGAAGCGGAACAACTTAAATTAGATGAAAGGGTTTTTGATGTAGAAATACCACCAGACCATAGAGATGACCTTAAGATGATTTCTAAGGCATTGCAAAGGGGAGATTATACAAAAATACCAGCAAGTACGGATAGTGGAGCTTATATAAATTGGGGATTGATTCGTACTAATTTTGATTCAAATGCATATGGTATTGGTACAACAACTACATCATCATATGAATATTGTTTGACTGGTGATGGTGTTGATGTTGTTATACAAGATAGTGGATTACAAATAGACCATCCTGAATTTCAAGATGAGTTTGGAGTTAGTAGAGTCCAACAAATAGATTGGTACACTGCTAGTGGTATTAGTGGAACTCAATCCGCAAATCATTATAGAGATTATAATGGACATGGTACACATGTTGCATCTATTATTGCTGGAAAATATTTTGGTTGGGCTAAAAAATCAAGAATATATTCTCAAAAATTAAGTGGGTTGGAAGGCACTAGCGATAGTGGAACTGGTATATCTATTACAGATGCATTTGATGCTATTAAACTTTGGCATAGAAACAAACCAAATGACCCTAAAACAGGAGCTAAAAGACCAACTGTAGTTAATATGAGTTGGGGATATGTCTATTATTTTACTACGTTATCAGCTATAAATTATAGAAGTACATCATATACAAATACAACAGCAACAGTAGCTGCTAATAGAGAATCAAACTACGGGTTTACGCAAAATTATGATGGTACATACTATTACGCAAATAATAGAGTATCATCTACTGATATTGATATAGATGAAATGATAGCAGAAGGAATTCATGTTTGCATATCTGCGGGAAACTATGGTTTTAAAATAGATACTTCCGTAGGACCTGATTATAATAATACAGCAACAATATCTGGTGGTAACTTAACAGGAACATTTTATTACCAAAGAGGTTCATCTCCATATTCTACAAATGCAATTAAAGTTGGTTCTATTGATAGCAGTTCATATGATATATTTACTGACCAAAAAGCAACTTATAGTGAAACTGGCCCTGGTGTTGATATTTACGCACCCGGTACAGCTATTATGGCAGCGTGTTCAACTACAAATGAATTTACTACTGGTACATATTTTAAAAATGCATCTTATAAACAAATGAATATTAGTGGTACATCTATGGCATCCCCTCAAGTTGCAGGAGTGGCCGCACTTTTATTGGAAATAAACCCAAAAGCAAAACCAAAGGATATTAAAAATTCTTTAATTTTAAATTCAAATGGCGATATATACTCAACATTAGGAAATAATGATTGGTCAAGTAGAAGAAGTATTTGGGGAGGTACACCTACAATATTGTATAATAGGTTTGGTAAATCACAAACATCAAGAATAAGTGGAGGTCTTACATTCAAAGGCGGAATTAATATAAAAATGGTATAATTTTTATCGTTTTACTCGTTTACTTTATATTTATATATACAAATATATTACTAAAATAAATTTGGTAATGTAGAAAAAAAATGTTATATTTGTATTATGATAAATGTTACTTACGCAATTACAGTCTGCAACGAATTGGCTGAAATCACAAATTTAATTAATTTTTTACATCCTAGACTTAAAAGTGAGGACGAGATATTGGTTCAGTATGATACTGATTCATCTACATCTCAAGTAAAAGATTATTTAACAATCTTAACTCAATTACACACCAATGTTAGAGTAATTGGATTCCCTTTAAATAAAGATTTTGCATCTTATAAAAATAATTTGAAAAATAATTCAAATGGTATTTTTATATTTCAAATAGATGCAGATGAAATGCCATCCGAATATATAGTTGATAATTTATCTGAAATATTAGATTTCAATAAAGATGTTGATTTATTCTTTGTACCTAGAATTAACACAGTCGAAGGATTGACTGATTCTCATATAAAAAAATGGAGATGGCAAGTTAATGAAAAGGGATGGGTAAATTTTCCTGATTATCAAACAAGAATATATCGTAGAACTTCTGAAATAGAATGGCAAGGCAAAGTACATGAAAGAATCGTAGGATACAATACACTTTCAGTATTACCGCAAGATGAACAATTTTGTTTGTATCATCATAAGCAAATCGAAAGACAAGAAAAACAAAACGATTATTATGATACAATCTAAGATAGCTTTCCTAACTGAAATGGGATTTGTTGGTAAAGTTCCACCCAATCACCCAAATATGAGAACGGAGTTTGCTTGGATGCATGCTTTAGATGCGGACCATTATAATATTCATTTGTTTGGCGCGGATAAAAATTTGACAGGTTATGACCATGTCTTTATTATATTTCCAAAAGGCAAAACATTTTTAAGTTCGGAAGGTAGTACATTAGTAAATGGAGTTAATCCAATTTCAGAATTACTTAGACAAGATATTGTTGGTAGAATTAAAGAAAAGGGTAATACAAATGTTCACTATGTACAAGAAGGACCTCATTGGTGGTATAATGATTATGAAATAGCAGACCAAATTTACTTCTTTAACTTTTTACAATCATGCGATTCAATCTTTACTCACAATGATAGTGATGTAATGTATTATAAGGGGTTATTTCCTAACAAAACAATCCAACCCATTGGTACGCTAATGATTGATACTCTAATCAAAGATATAGTACCTACAAAAGAAGATAAAGCAATTATAGGTGGTAACTTTGCAAGATGGTATGGTGGATTTGAAAGTTACATTATAGCTAACAATTTTGAAGTTCCTATTTGGGCACAAACATCACACGCTATGAGAGTTGGTGAGGATAGTATGGATAACTTAAATCACTTACCAAGAATGATGTGGTGTGAATGGATGGCTGAGTTATCAACATTCAAATATGGTGTTCATATGATGCCAACGGTGGCAGCTGGTACATTCGCTCTCAATTGTGCATACTTTGGAATACCTTGTATTGGAAATATGGATGTAGATACACAAATGATATGCCATCCAGCTACATCAGTAATGGTGCATGATTTAGAAAGTGCAAGAGAGATGGCAATTATGTTAAAAGATGATAAAGAATTTTATGATAAATGCTCCAAACAAGCAAAAGAAAATTATAAAGAACTTTTTTCGCAAGAAGTTTGGACAGAAAGAATTAAAAATTATTTACAATGATAACAGTTATATTAAATGGTTACAAAAGAGGAGAGAATCTAAATGAACAAATAGAGGCTCTCAAAAATCAAACATTACCGCCGGATGAGATATTAGTATGGTACAATAACCCCGGCGATAATGATTTGATTAATTACGATATTGGCACAGAAGTTCCTGTTGCATATTGTAATTACAACTTTGGTGTTTGGGCGAGATTCTACTTTGCTATGAACGCTAAGAATCCGTATGTATGTGTATTTGATGATGATACTATTCCTGGTAAGAAATGGTTAGAAAATTGTATGAACACAATGAATGAGAACGAAGGTTTATTGGGAACGGTAGGATTGCTTTATTTAAACCCATTACCACCAGAACGTTCATCATACTACGAACACTACTTAAGATTCGGATGGCCTGACCAAGGTAACAACGATAGGACTGTAGAAGTTGATTTAGTGGGGCATAGTTGGTTCTTTAAGAGAGAGTGGTTACCTATTATGGTTAGAGAACTACCAGACCCCAAATACAATACATGTGGGGAAGACATGCACTTCTCGTATATGTTACAAAAGTATGCTGGTATTAAAACATATGTACCACCACATCCTCGTTCTGATATAGAAATGTGGGGAAGTACTAAAGGTGCAACTTATGGTGGTGATGCTAACTCACTTTGGGAATCGAATCAAAGAAGTAATGATGGTGTACCATTTAAAGAATTAATGAATCAGTATTTTAACGAACAAAGACAAAAAGGTTGGAAATTAGTAAATGAAAAATAAATTACCCATATTAATATGTTTCGGAACTAGACCGGAATGGTTAAAGATAAAGCCTTTAATTAAAATAATGGACCGTAGTGAATATAAATTATTCTTTACAGGTCAGCATGAAGATTTACTTAAAGAAGTTGATGTTGATTATAAAGCAACTATCAAAGATGGTTCTAATAGATTAGATGAAGTAGTAAAAGGATGTTTAGATTTACCTGAAGGTGAGTTTAGCGGTGTTATGGTTCAAGGTGATACCGCATCTGCTTTCGCTTGTGCTATTGGAGCATATCATAGAGGTTTAAGAATCTATTACTTAGAAGCTGGACTTAGAAGTAAGAGTTTAAAACATCCATATCCAGAAGAAGGTTATAGACAAATGATAGCTCGTATTGCTGATGTAAACTTTGCACCTACTCAAACGGCAATGGTTAATATATTTGAAGAAAAATGTTTAGGTGATGTTTGGTTAGTTGGTAACACTGTGTTAGATAACTTAGTGGATTTACCTACGTCAACTTACGGAAATAAAGTATTAGTTACCCTACATCGTAGAGAGAATCATCCTATAATGCATGAATGGTTTAGGGAAGTAAATGATTTGGCAATACAATATCCAGAGTTAGAATTTATACTCCCAATACATCCAAATCCAAATGTACAAAAACATAGAGATTTACTAACTAACGTTAAAGTAGTAGAACCACTTTCACATGATGAACTGATAGCTATTCTATTGGAATGTAAGTTAGTGATAAGTGATAGTGGTGGAATACAGGAAGAAGCTTCTTTCCTTAATAAGAAAGTAATTGTTTGTAGAGAAGTAACGGAGAGGCCTGAAGCAATTTATACTGGGCATTTACATCTTTGTAAAACTACTGATAAATTAAAAGATTTATTTGTTACTTTGGAAAAAGATTCGTATATTTGTAAACCTTGTCCGTATGGAGATGGCTACTCGGCTGAACACATTAAAAAGATATTAGATGCAGAAAAATTTTAGACAAGATTTTATTAAATTAAGTGAAAAAATACGAAGTGGAGAAAACTTCGCATTTGCTAGATATTCTGATGGTGAATTGTATATACTTCAAAATAAAGAATTGGTTTTGGATAATGGATTAATTCAAATAGGAGATAAAAAGCAAGGAGGTATTTACCAACCAGCCGATTTCAAACACTATGACCCAAAAGAACATGGGTTCTATCAACAAAAGTTAGTAGAGGCTTATAAACATAGACAAGCAAATTATTACAAAGGTATAAGTTGTAGTTGCTGTGTGGGTAAGGAGGCATTTGATTGGCAAGTTGAATTACATGGTGGTGATGATGAATCACTAACTTGGGCAAACTTATGGGTTAATGGTAACTACCCAGCATTTATAATGAATACACTTCCTATTTTTTATAGTAAGGATTGTGTATTTGTTGGACATGAAAGTGCAGATACATCAAAGTTACCATTTATTAAAAAAGATTTTAGAGTAGGATATAACGCAATGATAAATGATTATGGAAAAATTGAAGAAATTAAAACATGGATTAAAGAAAACAACATTGAAAACCATCTATTCTTATTTTCAGCTTCAACGTTTTCTAATTTGGCAATATACGAACTATTCAAAGAATTTCCAAATAATTCTTACGTTGATATAGGAACGTGTTTAACTCCAATGATGAACATGCCAACCGAAAGAGGTTATCTAAAAGCATTTTGGAATTACACCGGCGGACAAGACATTCAAAAAATATGTATATGGAATTAGTAAATTGTACAAAGAAGTATTGGGAATTTGTAAGAGAGTTACGAATGGATGAAAGAGTTATAGATGGCTTTATTAAAACAACAAATATAACATCGGATATGCAAGAAGCTTATATGACAACACATGATAAGTACTATCGTATTGCTTTAGTTGATGGTGAGCCGGCAGGATACATCGGAGTAATTGAAGATGATATTAGAGTATGTACCCATCCCAATTATCAGGGTAAAGGTGTTGGTAAGTTTATGATTGAAGAAGCTATGAAGATATGGCCAACTGCAGAAGGAAAGGTTAAGATAGGTAATGAAGCAAGTATGAATTTATTTAAGTCTTGTGGATTTACGGAAGCTTATATAATATTCAAAAAATAATATGACAAACTTAAAAAGTTCAATTATAAAAAAAGGAAGATACGTTTCACAAATCTTACATTTTGTAGGTGGTGAAAAAAGAACCTTTAACAATGTAGATACGCATTCAATTAAGCAAGGTCAATTTACTAAGTTCGAAACAGCTGATGGTAGATTGGTAATGGTTAATGATAAGAATATACTTTGCATTGAAATCATAGAAGAAGAAAATAATTAATTATGCCAATGTTACACAATCCGTACAAAATTGTAAGAATGTTCGAAGAAGAAATAGCAGCTTATACGGGAGCACCTTACGCTATATCAATTGATAGTTGTACTAATGCACTATTCTTAATTTGTAAGTACAACGAAGTTAAAGAGGTAACCATTCCATCGAAAACTTACCTATCAGTGCCACAATCAATTATACACGCTGGTGGTGAAGTTATCTTTGATAAAAGACCTGAAACAAATCATTGGGTTGGGGCTTATCAATTAAAGCCATATCCAATTTGGGATGCGGCTAAGAGATTAACAAAGGATATGTATATGCCCGGAACATTTATGGGGTTATCATTTCACATTAAAAAGATATTACCAATTTGGAAAGGTGGTATGATTCTAACCGATAACGCTGAAGCAGCTGATTGGTTTAAGAAAGCTCGTTACGAAGGTAGAAGTGAGAAGTATTACAAAGATGATGATATTACATTCTTAGGATGGAATATGTATATGACTCCACAACAAGCTGCACATGGATTGGCAATGTTTCAAAACTTATCAATACACAATTCAGACCAAGGTGAGTTGAATGGTTATAGAGATTTAACTGAATTCACTGTTTTCAAAAATAATAAAGTAATAGAATAATGAAGATAGCACTTTGTTTGCATGGTATGTTTGATTCACCAATGGATACTACATCAAATGGTTTAGATGGTAGAGATTATATCCAAAAACACATAATGGATAAGGGTGATGTTGATGTATTCATTCATAGTTGGGATTTGGAAAAGCAAGGATTGATAGAAGCAATATATCAACCAAAGAAATCCATATTCGAATCACAAAAAGATTTTAGTGAATTGATTAAAGAAAGAGGCTTAGATAAATTAGAAGGGTGTCCTCGTTCACCACAATCAGTACTATCTCATTTATATAGTGTGGCTGAGGTAATGAAGTTACCACATCAACAAACTGGTGTAAAATACGATATCATTATTAAAGCTCGTTTTGATTTAGGTAGAATCAATCGCAATACATCAGGGCCTGGTTTAGGAAATCCATACCCAGTTCAATGTATAAATTTTAAAACTGATATACAGCAGGATAAAATATATAATGCAAATTGGAATCATTTTAATATGGGACCTGCTGATATGTGGTTTTATGGTTCTCCTAATGTAATGGTGGAGTTTACAAGCTTATTTAGTTTCTTAGATGAGCAGATGAAAATAGATTCGGAGTTTCATAAATTCGCAACTGAAATAGAAGGTAATAGTGGTGACCTTTCAAACGCAATAGCATTCTATAAATGGTGGATGATTAAAACTGATTTATGGGATAACAAAATAAATTTAGATACAATATGGGAGTAAAATTATTACCGATAGTGGTTTACACACATACTGATATGAAAGATGTATGGGTGCCATTTTTCGGACAACTTAAAAAATATATGCCTGATAATGAGGTATATGTTTGTGTGAATAAAGATGATGAAATGTTATCGGATTACAATAGAGTAATATACGATGAATCAAAAACATATACAGAAAGATTATCAGAATCGTTAGAACAAATCAACGAAGAAGTATTCTTATTTACACATGAAGATATGATTCTATTTGATACGCCTGATTATGAGTACTTACAAAAATACTATTCATATGTTAAGGATAGAAAGGTAGATAGTATTAAATTATTATATGCCGGTGATGGTGGTGGTATTAAAGCTGATTGTGATGATACATTGGTATTTAATGATTTTGCTAAATTCTCAATTCAACCAACTATCATTCGTAAAGATATCTTATTACAAATAGCATCCAATGTTGGGGCATTGAACATTTGGGATTTTGAAAATGCTATTGTAGGTAGTGGTATGGATTTTATGGCTCGTAGAGGACATGAAAAACGTAGAGGATTATATCACTATGATTCATTTGTATATCCATATGTAGCAACGGCAATTAATAAAGGAAAATGGAATTTAGTAGAATATACTGATGAACTTAATCCAATATTTGAAGAATACAATATTAACCCATTTGAAAGAGGAATGTCATGACAAAATTAATTATTTTCGATTTAGATGGTGTACTAGTCGAAGCAAAACAAATACACTACGATACATTAAATCAAGCTCTAAAAGAAATTGATGAGAAGTATATAATATCAGAAGCAGAACATCTATCTACATATGATGGATTGAAAACAACTCAAAAGCTTGAGATGCTTACTAAGAATAAAGGATTACATCCCGAATTCTATGATGATATTTGGTATAGAAAACAATATCTAACCATTGAAGCTATTTCAGAGTTACAACCTGATATCAGATTGATAGAAGTATTTAAAGAATTAAGAAACAAAGGATATAAGTTAGCATGTGCTTCAAACTCAATTAGAAGGTCTGTGTTGGTTATGTTGGCTAAGATAGGTATAATTGAGTATATGGACTTAATCATCTCTAATGAGGATGTAAAGAACTCTAAACCGCATCCTGAAATGTATTGGAAGGCTATGAGTATGATGGGATGTTTGCCTGAAGAAACTTTGATTGTAGAAGATTCTCCGCATGGGTTATTGGCAGCAAGTAGAAGTAGAGCTAGTGTATTGAGAGTAGATAATCCGCATGATTTGACATTAGAAAAAATAGTAAATAAATTAAACGAAAATAAAGTTATGAGTACACCAAAATGGCAAGGTGGTAAAATGAACGTTCTTATCCCAATGGCAGGAGCTGGTAGTAGATTTGCACAAGCTGGTTATACGTTTCCAAAACCACTAATTGATGTGGAGGGAAAGCCAATGATTCAGGTTGTTGTTGATAATCTAAATATAGATGCTACATTTATTTATGTAGTACAAAAAGAACATAGAGAGAAGTACAACTTAGATACTCTATTAAATCTAATCACTCCTAATTGTAAGATTGTAGAAGTAGATGGTTTGACAGAGGGAGCAGCTTGTACAACTCTATTAGCAAAAGAATTTATTGATTCAGATGCACCACTATTGATGGCAAACTCTGACCAATTCTTAGAGTGGGATAGTAATGAGTTTATGTATAAGATGATTGAACAAAAAGTTGATGGTGGTATTCTATCATTCCATTCAACACATCCTAAATGGTCATTCGCTAAAGTGGATGAGTATGGATATGTAACGGAAGTACAAGAGAAGAATCCAATTTCAGATATTGCAACTGTTGGTGTTTACTATTGGGCAAAGGGTTCTGATTATGTAAAGTATGCAGAACAAATGATTGATAAGAATATCAGAACTAATAATGAGTTCTATGTTTGTCCTGTTTATAACGAAGCAATTACAGATTGTAAGAAAATAAAAACATTCAACATTGATAAAATGTGGGGATTGGGAACTCCAGAAGATTTAAAATATTACTTAGAAAATTATAAAAAATGATAAATACAGAAAACAAATACACACAAATGCAGAAAGCGCAATACGCTTCTGGAACTTCAAATCACGAAGAACATAATAGAAATTCTGATTATTGGGATATACTATTAAGTGATTTAAAAGATAAAGAAAAATGGGATGGTAAAATTGCTTTAGACTTTGCTTGTGGTAGGGGTAGAAATATAACAAATATGTTTAATTTATGCGATTTTAATAGAATAGATGGTATAGATATATCGCAAGGTAATATAACTCAAAATGAACAAGAGTATATACAACAAAATAGTAATTGGTATTGTAATAACGGAACTGATGTATCTGAATTAAAAGATAACGAATATGATTTTATAATGTCAACTATTGCATTACAACATATACCAGTTTACGATATTAGAAAATCACTAATAACGGATTTGCTAAGAACTTTAAAGCCAGGTGGTTTGTTTTCTTTTCAAATGGGATATGGTTATGGTTTAGAATCGCAATTAGGCCGTAGAGTTTCTTATTTTGAAAATTATTATGATGCACCCGGTACAAATTCTATGTGTGATATCAGAGTGAATAATGAACAGGATATTATTAAAGATTTGACTGAAATTGGTTTTGTAAATATTACAACCGAAGTTAAAGATTCTTATTCGGATGATGGACATCCACAATGGATTTATGTAAAATGTTATAAAAAATAATAATGATAAATTATCAATCAGTTACGTTTATTATACCTTGTAGAAATAATTTAAAGTATCTACAACAGGCAGTTAATAGTATTAAAAACTACTATGGACAGTATCATCAAATTGTAATATTAGATGATGCTTCAAACGATGGGACATGGGAGTGGATAGATTCACTAAAGCAACCAAACATTAAAACATATAGAAACGAAGGACCTGATAGAGTTGGTCATACTGTACTTTATGATATTGGTATTAGTTTAGCAGAAACTCCAATCGTTACAATATTACATTCGGATATGGTAGTTACAAAAGACTATATATCTAATATGTTAAAGAACTTAAAACCATTATCGGTTGTAAGTGCTACTCGTATTGAACCACCATTACATCCACCTGGACCTGAAAAGTATGTAAAGGATTTTGGTATGGAGCCTGAAGAATTCCAATTACAATATGACGAATTTGAAAAGTTTGTAGAAGTTAAGCAAGCTGAAAACAAAAATATTGTCACCAATGGTATATTCGCACCTTGGATGGTGTATAAAGAAGATTTTAGAACTATGGGTGGGCATGATAAATTATTCGCACCTATGGAGTTAGAAGATTCTGATATATTCAATAGATTCCATTTATGTGATTACCAATTAATTCAGAGTAGAGATGCCTTTGTATATCATATGACTTGTAGAGGTAGTAGATTTAAAGATGGTATTGAGATTGAAAAGGAGATACCAATGCCGGATGGAACTATTTGGTACAAACCTAAAGATTCAAAAGAGTATTTAGAACTAAGACAAAACAAATTCAAAGAGTGGTGGAGGAAGTGGCATACTGATGTATTGCATGATGAGTTGATGATGCCAATTGTACCTAATAGATATGATACTACATTTGTGGTTCATAATTGCCAACCACAATTATTAGCAGTATTAGAACCTTGGTGTGACAGATTGTATGTTGATTGCAATTATCAATGGTATATAGATGATGAACAAAAACAAACTATGTTCGATATATCAGATAAGATACATTCGATTGGAGATGAAATGAAAGGTGATGTACAAATAATGTTCGATGGTAGTAAATTAACAAACGAAAACTTTACATCATTTATAAAGAACATACCATTCATAATTCAGCAAAATGATTCAGTTGGCAGCTTTGAATGGGATATATTCCAATTACACATATTTAACTTAAGAACAAAAGATATGGTTATTCCATTCTTTAAAAATGTATTTTAATGGCTAAAAAAAGAACACTTATTTGCATACACGTTATGCCATCAGAAATTGAAATGTTTGAAAGATTAATGATTCAGATGCATAGAGCATTATCTCATTTAGATTCAAACGATGATGTTACTATAAAGGCAACTCTAAACTTAAATCCACAATTAACTGATTGGGAAGCAAGTGAACTTAAGCAAGGATATTTTGTTGCCAGATTTGGTATTCTATTTAATGGAATTAAAAATATAAATGAAATTGTATTAGATACATCTTGTTGGGGAACTACTCAACAAAAGAGAGAATCTATTAAATTAGATTATGACCAATTTATATTTTGTGATACCGATATTTTATTTCACGAACATATGTTAAAGTATCAATTAAATACATCATATCAATTAAATGATATATATCTATTATCACCATCGCTTCCAAAATGGTGGGATGTTAGTTGGGATATGTTATGTCATTATGACTACATTAATAAACCATATGGTACAGCTATGGATGACAAAGATGTAATGATGGGTGCACTAACACAACCAATAGGTAAAGTGAACGCAAGACAAATATCAACAATTAAATTTGGATGTGGAATGCATACACTATATTCTAAATCGTTTTGGGAATTGGTAGGGATACCTGAATCATTTGGTGGATATGGACCAGAAGATACATATGGAATGGAAGCAGGTAAGGTTGCGATTAAACTTGGTTATGATATTAAACAATTTGTATTAGATGGCGTATATATAACAGAAGATTACATAAACAGAACTCCATCATTTTCAGATAAAATCAAACCAATTGATAAAAAGAAAGAATTTTATGATGCTGCATTTAATTTAGGTCAATCCGAAATCAAAACTTTTGCACAAAAATTAATAGAAAAGAAATCGAATCCGTAAATCTTTATATTTATACATATTAAAGAAATAAAATGGAAAAGCAACTTAAAGAAATAATCCGTTCCGTAATTAGAGAACAATTCCTCAATGAAATGTCTAGAAACGATATTCATGTAAAGGAAATAATGAAATTCTACGATAAGGGAACATATAGCACTAAAAAAGCAATATCTATATTTGTGTCTGGTAAAACAAATGCAAATAGAAATCAAATATTAGATGACTTGGGTGATATGGGTTATAATGATATTTGGGATGTAATGGACCATTTTAAGTTGAAATTAGAATCAGTAGATGAAGAAACAGTTCCAACTGGAGAAAGAATACAAAATCTCAATAATAGAATCAAAGGATTAAAAGATAAATTATCTGCAACTAAATCACCTGAACAAAAGAAATTATTTCAAGATAGATTAAAAAATGCATTACAAACACTTTCTAATATAAAGAAAGATTATAGTATTAAAAAAGAATACGTTGACAAAAAAGGTGTAGAGCATGTGGCTGCAGCGTTACCTCAAACGGAAGAAGAACCAATAAAGGAGTGTAAAATTTGTTAAGTATGGAAAATATGTATTCAGTAATAATCACAGCTATCACCGTATTAGGTGGAACGGGGGCTTGGAGATATTACGAAAAGAGAGCTATCAATAAAGAAAAGGATGAGGAATTTATCAGACACGATTGTAAAGACCGTATCTCTAAATTAGAAGGATTGTTGGAAGCAGCTGGTAAAGAAAAGGATGAACTTCGTATGATGGTATTAAACCTTACCAAAGAAGTGGCAGCATTGAGTGTTAAAGTTGAATACCTTACCAAAGAGAATGATAAGTTAGAGAAAGCACTCCCAAAGACTAAGAAGCAAATAAACGGATAGGATGCCATTAGCAAGAACATTGTTTACGGAAGATAAAAAATTAAGAATTTTTGATTTTGATGATACACTTGTCAAAACCAATTCATTCATATATGTTACCCATAAAAACGGAATGAAAACAAAACTATCACCCGGTCAATACGCAAAGTATGATACTAGAGATGGGGATGAATTTGATTTCAAAGATTTTCAGCAAGTGACAAGACCGGAACTTATAAAAGGATATGTTGAATTGTTGAGAAGAATGGTTAGTAGTGGTGGTAGTAGAGAAGTTTATATCCTAACCGCTAGAGCAGCTGAAAGACCCGTATCTCAATTCATTAAGGATTTGGGAATAAATGGTGTTAAAGTAATAGCATTGGGTGACAATAACCCTGAAAAGAAAGCAGATTGGATTGAGGATAGAGTTAAAGAAGGGTATGATGATGTTTTTTTCGTAGATGATTCAGAAAAGAATATAATGGCAGTTAGAAAAAGATTGAGAGATTATCCAAATGTTAAACAAAAGATTCAACAAGTAAAGCATTTCTAATGATACGTTTAAAGGATATATTAAGTGAAGCCCAAATGCACGCACAAACTCAAAGAGAATCATTAAAAGCTATTTGGCAATTAAAGGTAAATCACTCAAAGGAGCCTGAAATTATGAAATTGCTTACTCAATTAGAAAAGAAAATAAAAACCTACGAACCAAGATGATAAGTCTTTCCAATATATTAACCGAATTGGAAATCCCATCTGATAAGTGGATTGATTTGGATTTGAATAAGATAGATGATGACGGTATGAAAGGAATATGGCAGATGTATATCACTACCTATTTGAACGCTGGGATGGATTTATCGGCAAATAGCTGGAGAGAAATGCAGAGTAAATACAAAGCAACTGCACTTAAAGATGTAGATTCCGACCATATCCCAGATGCATTCATTGTATATAAGCAAACCAAATTTGGTAACAAAATAGCCCTACTGGGTACTAACAATAAGAAATCGGCAAAATCAGATGTAGTTAAGAAGGTTATCCAATTGTGTAAAACAAGCGGATGGTTTTTAGAAGCTAGTTTGAAAATGGAAGATATTATGAAATCATCTGGGGCGCCTGTGGTGACAGATGAAGAAAAGATACAAAACATCGTTGGACCTGATAAAAAGGTACAATTTGTAGGTGATGGATACTACACTCGTTCACTATCTAAGGTGGATAAAAGAATCACAAAGAGATTATACGGAAGACCAAAGTAGTTAGGTATAGTTTATTTCATTTTTTGAATATTTATAAGAGTTAAATAGAAAATTTACGAAAATAATATTGAAAAATGGCAGATAAGAAGATATCCCAATTACCTCTAATACAAACTATTTCAGGTTCTACAGTGGTTGTACCAATTGTTCACGATGGTACAACAATTCAAATGAGCGTTGAAAGATTGAGTTTATTTACATCTCAATTTAGTGCAACAACCGGTTCTAATACATTCATAGGAAGTCAAACAATTACTGGAAATACCTCAATTGGTGGTAATTTGGTAGTTGCTGGTAAGCTTACTGCACAAGAATTTCATACTGAGGTAACATCTGCATCTATTCTATTTGAAAGTGGTTCTAGTCAATTTGGTAACAGTGGTGATGATACTCATACTTTTACTGGTTCAATAATATTAAATGGTTCTGCTATTGGAGCTGGGCAATTGAACGCACAAACTGCATCTCAAGACTTAGTTAATAGAGGTATTAGTTCTGTTACTGGTTCTATTAATACCCAAAGTAGTTCACAAGACTTGGTTAATAGAGGAATAAGTTCAGTAACTGGTTCAATAAATACAACTACATCTTCATTTGATTCTGTATTTTTAAGAATTAGTTCAACTACTGGTTCTATCAATACAACTACATCTTCGTTTAATTCTGTATTTTTAGGTATTAGTTCTGTGACAGGAGCTATGAATACACAAAGTTCATCGCAGGATTTGGTTAATAGACAAATCAGTTCTACAACTGGTTCAATAAATACAACTACATCTTCTTTTGATTTAGTATTTAGAGGTATTAGTTCTGTAACTGGAGCAATTAACACAACAACTTCATCTTTTGATTCTGTATTTTTAAGAATTAGTTCAACTACTGGTTCTATCAATACAACTACATCTTCATTTGATTCTGTGTTTTTGAGAATCAGTTCTACAACTGGTTCAATTAATAATCAAAGTAGTTCGCAGGATTTGGTTAATAGACAAATCAGTTCAACTACTGGTTCTATCAATACAACTACATCTTCATTTGATTCTGTGTTTTTGCGAATCAGTTCTACAACTGGTTCTATGAATACTCAATCATCTTCACAAGATTTAGTAAATAGACAAATATCATTGGTAACTGGTTCTATTCACTTTGTAACTGGGGCATTAAACGCATTTACTGGTTCTGTAATTGGACAAACTAATACAATATCAACATTCACCGCTTCGGTAAACTTTACAACACAATCTTTAAATACACAAACTGGTTCTCAACAATCGATGAACACTACATTATCAATAGTGACTGGTTCTATGAGAGCGGAGATTGGTGGTATTGAAGCATATACAGCATCATTAAAATCAGCAATTGTTGTAAATGGAAATAACGTAAGAATAATTGGTGAATTGACAGCATCTAGAATTTATACTGAATTTATAACTTCATCGGTATTATTTGTAACTGGGTCTAATATAATAGGTGACCAATCATCAGATAAGCATGAGTTTACTGGTTCAGTTCATATTAACGATACTCTATTCATAAAAGGAGTAGCTCAGGGAACTGTAGAGTTGAACGCATTTACTGGTTCTCAAATAGGTAAAGATGGTACGTTAGCAATTGTAACATCATCATTGAGAGCTGAAATTGGTGGTATTGAAGCTTATACCGCATCTTTGAAAGCAGCAACAATAGTATCTTCATCAACTCAAATATTTACTGGGTATGATTATGAAATCCACGTTAGCCAAGTAGACGGAAACGATACAACTGGTAATGGTGATTTACTTACTCCTGTTGCAACTATTACAAAGGCTTTACAAATAGTTGCTGCAAATTTTGGTGTAACTGATAGAAGAACGATTATTTTACACCCTGGAACTTATACAGAAAATCCAACCATATCCACCACAAACACTTATATATTCGCTTTAGGATTATTGGGAGCTAATACGGCAATTGCTGGAACTCTAACAATAAACGCAGCGTGTCGTGTTTCTGGTATAAAAATGACTAATTTAGTTGTAAACACTACGGCGGCTGTATATATCAATAACACAACAGTAGACACTCAAATGACGGTTACTAATACCGGTTACTTAGAAACTACGGGTTGTTCTTTCCAATGTACTAGTGGGGTAACGATTAGTGGAGCAGCACCTGCGGTAGTATTTAATTCTACTACATTATGGGGTCTTGTTGTAAATAACGCTTCGGCTGTTGTAATAGTAAGAAATTCTCCACAAGTTTATGTTGCTACGGTAACTGCTGGTAATTTAGCACTATCTAATACTTTATTATTTTCATCTACTCCTACTGGAAACGCAATTACTACAAGCGCAAGTTCGGTTGTTACATTATCTAATTTAAATATTCTTGATAATACTGGATTGGCTGTTGCTAGAGTAAGTCTTTCAGGCTTCTATTCAATTATCGATGTTGTATATGATAAACCAAATTCAACCCTAGTATCTTTATCGGGAACTGGTGGTCCTCTTAACGCAATTGATTATTTCCAATACATAAACGCTGATAAATTTATTACGCAAGGTGGAACGGGTTATCAGTTTCTAAAAGGAGATGGTTCTCTTGATTCTATAATGCCAGCATCATTACAACAAACAACGGCATCTTTAAATACATACACTGGTTCTAACGATAGTGTTGTAGCAAGAATATTACAAACAACGGCATCATTAAATACATTTACTGGTTCATTAAGAAATGAGGTAAATGGAATTGAAGCATATACGGCATCACTTAACTTAAAGACCGGTTCATACGCAACAACTGGTTCTAATATTTTTATTGGCAATCAAACGATTACTGGTTCATTGAGTGTGAGTGGTTCAATGTTTATAAGTGGTTCGGTATATGCTAATACAACATCACAATCAGTAGCATCAAATACGGCATCTTTAGATTTTACGGCAGCAAACTTCTTTATGGTACAATTGGGTAGTAGTGTAACAACTCACATATCTGCTAGTAATTTAAGAGAGGGACAATCGGTAAACGTATTAGTAACAACTGGTACAAATTCAACGGCATCGTTTAGTACAAATGTAAGACAACCATCTGGTTCATTCTACTTACCAACATCGGGAAGTGGAAAGAAAGATATCTTATCATTTGTATCATTTGATTCATCCAATCTTTATTTAGTAGCAGTAAACCAAATGATATAATATGTTTTTCAGACCATTAGCACTTTACAAGAAAGCGATAGAAAGAGTAGTAAGTATTTTCATACCTACTTTAATTTTTGATTTAGATGCAGCAAACTTTGCTGCTGTCCCAACCAATGGTGTATCAACAGATGCAACTGGAACTTATACATTAACATCCAATGCAGGTTCTTCTCTTACTTGGGATAGTGCTAATGGTGGAACATTCGCCAAATCAAATAGTACTGGAACTGATTATATCGTTGGGGGACCAAACTATGTTACGGGGCAAAGTTATACTGTATTTATGGCATATAAGTTATCAGCAACATCGGCTGGTAGATTATTAAACACACAAAGTGAAGCAAGTAAGGATTGGTTGATGGGAGCTTATAATGGTAACCCAGATACTTTCTATCCAAACTTTAGTGTAAACTTACCATCAAGTGGCGCTGATACGGCTTGGCATTTTGGATGGGCAACATGGGATACTGCTACAAATACTGGTAGATTATATACAGCTACAACTACCGCTCCAACCACTCATTCTTTCACAGGAACAAATGCTGGTGGTGGTGGATTCAATCAATTAAGATTGTTTAGCCGTTCATCTGGTTCGGAAGTTCAATCGGGTAATATTGGGTTTGTTAAAGTATATAATGGTGTATTGGATATATCAACTATTCAATCCCTACATGCAACTTACAAAGCGAGATTCGGATATTAATAATCAAACAATATATACTTATTAGTAATAGATAAAATATACAATAAGTAATGGCGTATTCGCATAGTGTAAAATATTTTAATACATTCGATAGTACATTTTGTTCCACAAATTCAGCGGAAGACCAAACAGTATATTCGGATTGTGCAACTTTGGGAATTAGTTGTAAAGTATATTTTAATAATACACTTACTCAACCTGTAACTGGATACGAATTCATTAAATTTGGTGGATTTGTGTATGAAATGAACTTCAATACTGGTGAGATAAATTTAAAATCACCTGTTCAATGTAATATACCATCGGTGTATATTTACAGAGTATCAGTAGCAGCAGATAAAACTTCATATGTAGATTGGACTGAATGTGAGGGTACTCCTGGTCCTAGACAATTACTTTATAGTAGAATGAAACAGATTGATGTACAAGCAGTACAAAACTCAGTTTCAGCTTCATCATTCGCAACGATATCAATAGTTGGTAATTGTAATCCATATCCTTCATGCAATTGTGTTTATATTGGTGTTAGTACAACAACTACAACAACAATACCTCCTGTTAATTTTACATTAACTCCTGGTTGTGCTGGTATTGGTATCGATGGTACTGGTACTATTTTAGCTAATGCGTTTACTGGAGGTACTGGTGTTTATCAAAGTATTGCAATTGGTTCATCGGCCGGCAATGCAATAGCAGCAACTCCTATAAGTTTAAGTGGAGCAACTTCATATTCATTTACTGGATTATATAATGCAATTTATTATGTTGTATTAAGAGATAGTTCAGGTGTATATACATTTAAAACAGCGGCTGTAAGTTGTACTAATACCACAACTACAACCTCAACAACATCAACAACAACTGCGGCACCTATTTGTACTTACGCTGGTGGTTCTGCGGTTATTACATATACAAGCACAACAACTACAAGTACATCAACAACTGCAGCACCAACAACTACAAGTACTTCAACATCAACTACTTCAACAACATCAACTTCAACAACTAGCACATCAACATCAACTACATCGGCAGGAACGGCTTATGGTGTAAGTACTGCAGGGGGAACTGAATATGATGCTTGTGCTTATTATGATAATAGTCAAACGATTTATGGTAATAATACAACATGGCTTACAGTGACAAGATTCTATACTGATAGTGGAATGACAACACCGTTTAATGGTTCAAATTCATGGTACAACGAATACAATGCTTCTACTAGTTATGTAATACAAATTGATACTGGTGGATATATAAGTAATTCTGTTGACTGTAGTTCGTTCTAATAGATTATTATGAATATTAAAAACAAAAATGAAAGATATTTAAAAGTATATGAATATATTAGTAACACTTAATTCTGGTTTAGGAGCTGATTTAGGACCTAACTTTAACCTTACGGCTAATGTTGGTAGTGTTACCCCTAGCACCGTAACCAAATCACAATTAACTACTGGAGTATTTGTAGATGTAAACGCTGCAGCAACGCAAATTACTGTTACTTCAACTGGAACTTGTACAAATTCAATAGTATTAAATATTACAGGTCAAACAACATCTACAACAACATTAGGAATTACATCATTTGTATTAGGTCGTGATGGTGCAAACTTCTTTACTGCTTGTACAAAATATACAACAGACCCAATAACATACTATGCTGGGGTTGGGGCTACATTACAAATTGGTATAACATTATATTTTGATAATACTTTAACAAACCATGTAGTTGCTGGTTACTATTCAAATGGTATTGATTGGTTTTTATGTAATACAAATGGTGAAATAACATCAACTGGTTCTTGTTCAACTACAACCACAACATCAACATCAACAACAAGTACATCCACATCAACAACAACTGCTGCACCAACAACATCAACAACATCAACAACAACTACGTTACCACCTGAAACGTTTAGTTTAGGGTATAGTGCAACTACGGATTGGCAAGCATGTTTTGCATCACAAACAAATTATTATTCTTATACTGGTGAGTTATTGCAAAATGGACTTAATTTATATACTGATATTACACTAACTACAAAAGCACCATCTGGTTGGTATTCTAATGGAAGTAAATATTGGTATATATCTCCAAATTGTTTTGAATACACATTTACAAATAATACAGGCGTTGATGATTATGTTGATTATTTTGATTGTAGTGGAGCATTTCAGCAAATATATGTTTACGATGGAACTACAAGTACTGCAGTTTGTGCGGGTGATATATCAAATTTAAGAGGAATGACTGCAAATAATAATGGAGTTGGTACATGTCCTGCTTCTACAACTGGTATATTCCAAAATGAAGCAGTTTGTCCAACAACAACAACTACATCTACAACATCAACTTCAACTTCAACAACAAGTACATCTACTTCAACAACAAGTACATCTACTTCAACTACATCAACTACATCGACTAGTAGTACAACAACAACCACCGAAGCACCAACTACAACAAGTACTTCATCAACAACAAGTACAACAACTGTTCCATTACCTCCGGGCGAAACAAGTACAACAACAACATCAACAACTGCGGCACCAACAACTACAAGTACAACTACTCAAGCGGGAACTACAACTACTACTACACTTCAACAAGTTTGGTATCAATTAACAAATTGTAATGGAGGCGGAACTGTATATTCAACGAATTATAATATTGGATATGCTGCAGTAACAGATAGAGTTTTTGGAAATGTTTTAGGAGTACCTTCTACATTAGTTGTTGCAAGCATATTATTTGCCAACCCTGGTGGAACTCAAATTGGTATCACCAATTCAGGTTTAACAGGATGTCCGGCTACTACTTCAACTACAACGACTACAACGCAACCACCAACAACAAGTACTTCAACATCGACTAGTACATCAACTACTACATTAGGAACAACCGCAGCACCAAGCGTTGATATTTTCATTCAGAATGTGGGTTCGTTGGATATACCAATTGGAGGTATGACTATTAATGGAGTTGCCGTAACTTGGATTGGATACGGTCCTGATTTTTATCTTAATGCTGGTGATAATGGAAGCTTTACAAGTACTCAAATAGGAACTTATAATGTAGTTATTTCGTATGGTAGTCATACACCTGGTCAACGAATTTCATTTACAGATAGTAATAGTGTTGTTACTTGTCAAACATTAAATGGAAGTGGTGGAACATTTACAATAACAAATGCAACAATAACTGCGGCAACAACAATCGGGGTTGAAGCATTGGATGGCATTTGTCCATAGAAAATATAAAAAATTGATAATTATATTAAATAAAGGTTATAAACAAAATGGAAGAAATTTTTAAATCTTGGGGTATTGATTACAACCCAAACGATGAAAGAAATGAATTAGCATCCAAACGAATTGAGGTGTGTAATTCTTGTCCCAACAAAAAAGAAGTTGATGGTGTAAAAAATGTATGTTCACTATGTGGATGTATGTTGAAATCAAAAGTATTTACTCAAGAAATGGGACAATGTCCTGATAATAGATGGGCATACGTTGAGGACAAATTGATAAAATACAAAAGTAAGAAAAATCTAAGATTCGTATCAGCACAACCTGCAATTCCTTATTACACTTGGCAGGTAGAAGTAATGTTAAATAATTTTATGGAAATGGGTATCAACTTAAATAATGTTGATATCGTATGTTGGAAAGAAGATGGTACAATACCTGAAGCTTGGTCCAAATTGGCAAATGGATATGCAGCCCGTTTCTTTTTTTATGATGATACTAGAGTAACAAAAGATTATATATCATCTATAAGACCTAATATCCTAAAACAGCATTGGGAAAAATATCCTGAATTAAAAAATGAAACTATATTCTATCATGATTGCGATATTATATTTACAAAGCCAATCAATGAATGGATTACCGATGACATGATTAATGATGAGAAGTGGTATGGTTCGGACACTCGTTGGTATATTGGACATGATTACATTTTATCAAAAGGTGATGATGTACTTACTAAAATGTGTGAGATAGTTGGTATAAACAAAGGAGTTGTTAAGGGGTATGAAAAAAATGCAATAGGAGCACAATACATAATGAAAGGATTGACTCATTATTATTGGGATAGAGTTGAAAGAGAATCTGAATTACTTTTTAAAGATATAAATCAATTAAACCAAATTAAAAAACAAGCTGACCCAAAACATCACGAATTACAAATATGGTGTGCTGATATGTGGGCTGTATTATGGAATGCTTGGAAAATGAGAGTACATACGGAGTGTCACCCAAATATGGAATTTAGCTGGGCAACATCAAATGAAGAAGATTATAAACGAATGAATATATTTCATAATGCTGGTATCACAGGTAGTGATAGTGGTAAATTCTATAAAGCACATTATATGGATAAACTACCATACAATGAAAATTTACAAATAACACCAAATACAGCAAGTTGGTACTATTGGAATGAAATACAAAAGACAGCTAAAAAATCAGTACTACTATGAGAAGATTACCAACCGAATATGTAAAGACTCGCAAGGAGTATATTATATTTAAAAATGATTGTGGTGTAAGTGATATGACTCGTAAAGGTGGTATTTATGAACATTACATTTTTGATTACATTAGAGATAATGTAGATATCAAAGGAAAAACAATAATTGATGTAGGTGCTAACTTTGGATTTCATACATTGGAGTTTGCTGATTTAGTTGATGATGGGAAGGTGGTATCATTTGAACCACAAAAATTAGTTTACTATCAATTATGCGGAAACATAATTTTGAATGGGTATGATAATATTACAGCACACAATATAGCATTAAGCGATGAACATACAAACCTTAAAATGGAAAATCTACAATATCATTCAGATGATACAATCAATATTGGTAATGCTCATTTAGATGCTTACTATGGGTCTGGATATAATGATGTAGAAGTTAAACCTTTGGACTCATATGAGTTTGAAAATCTTGCAGTATTAAAAATAGATGTACAGGGGTACGAACCAAAAGTATTAGATGGGGCAATCGAAACAATCAAAAAACACAAACCTATAATCTTTATAGAAGTGGAAGTACCACAATTACAAATATATGGTTGGACTGAGAAAGATGTATTCGATAGATTGGATACATTGGGATACACATATAAAAAAGTAATTGATGCTGCACATTTAGTTGATTATATAGCAATACCTAAGTAATATGATATTTGATTATTTTGATGGTGGATTTTATCTTAACTTAGATAAACGAACTGAAAGGAAAGAGGCATTTGAAAAGAGAAGTAAAGAAGCGGGATTCGAAGTAGAAAGATTCCCAGCTATTCAACTTAAAGAAGAAGATGTACCAAATCCATTTAACGGCAGGGATTGGCATATTAAAATATCATGTACATACTCTCACTTTGAAATGATTAAAGAAGCAAAACGTAGAGCTTGGAAAAATTGTGTAATATTTGAAGATGATTGTGTATTTGTAGATGGGTTTGTTGATAAGGTTAAAACGTGTATAGAAGAACTTAAACATAAGGAATGGGATATGTTTTATATGGGAGGTGAGCCAGGTGGAGAATGTAATATTGTAAGTGATAATTTAGCCAAATGTACTGCTGGTATGTACGCCACACATGCTTATGTAATCAATGAATCTTTTTATGATAAGGTACTTTCTATACCACATACGTTGGGTGTTATTGATACATTATATATGAGTATGTATTCAAACAATTATTATATGTGTACGGATTTATTAGCTTGGCAAGATGATGGATTTGAAAGTGATTTATGGGGAGGCAAAATAAAAAGAGAAAAACAATATAGAGAAATGTATAAAAAATGGATAAGATAGTAATAACTGGACATAAGGGATTTGTTGGTAAAAATTTATTCACACAATTCACATCAGTAATTGGTATTGATGAGAAGTATGATATGAAATATATTAATAACTTTTTGGATATACATAATCCAGATGTAGTGTTTCATATTGGGGCATGTAGTGATACTCTTGCTACTGATATTGGATTTGTTATGGAAAGAAATTACCTATCTACAAAATGGATTACTGATTGGTGTATTACTAACAATAAAAAAATAATATACGCATCATCGGCAGCTGTGTATGGGTTTGATGGTAAGAAGCCTTCTAACTTATATGGTTGGTCTAAGTTAATGGGTGAAGATTATGTTGTTTCTAACGGTGGTATTGCATTAAGATACTTTAATGTGTATGGGCCTGGTGAAGAACATAAAGGAAATATGGCATCAATTATTTATCAGAATTTAAATAATACTGAAATTAAATTATTTCCAGGTAAACCAAAAAGAGATTTTGTTTATGTGGATGATATTATAAATGCCAATTTATACGCATTAGAAAACTATGATAAGTTAAAAGGAAATTGGTATGAAGTTGGTAGTGGTGAGAGTAATACATTTGAAACAATATTTGATAATTTAGGATTACAATACACATATCATAATCAATCAGAAATACCAAAGGGATACCAATTTCAAACACTAAGTTTAGAAAATAAATGGATGCCAAATTGGAAGCCAAAATTCAATTTGAAAAAAGGATTAAAAGAATATAAAAAATACTTAAATGAAAAAAGTTAGTTTCGTATGTACTACCTATGGTAGATTTACTTGTGTTGAAAGGATAGTAGCACAATATCATGCACAAACATATCCAAACAAAGAATTAATTATATTCAATACCGATGAAGAACATCCATATGAGTTGGGATTTGGAGATGATAGTATTGTAATTGTGAACAACAATATAAATTATCAAACAGCATGTGATTATGAAAATAGAGGTCAGATATGTAGAGATGCGGTTACTCATGCAACTGGTGATTATTTTATGTTAGCAGATGATGATGACATTTATTTACCTTGGCATATTCAACAAGCAGTAGAAGGTATCGAAGAATTGGGAACTGATGCTTGGAAACCAAGAGCAAGTTTATTTGCAACATCAAATAAAATAGAAATGTGCCAAAACACATTAGAAGCTAGTGTTATTGTTAAGATGAATAGAATTAGAGAAATAGGATTCCGTTCAGATATAACTGGATATGAGGGATTGAGTTGGTACACTAAACTAAGAGATGAAAAGCAATTGTACGAATTAAATAATAATTTTGTACCATCATATTGCTTTAATTGGAGTGACCCACATGATATTGCCGGTCATAAACAAAGTGGAGCTATTGGTTCACCTAATAATTTTGAAAATCATAAAGAAGCTTCAAGAGATTACGCATTAAGACCTTTACAAAAATTATCAAAGATACAATTAAACGAAGTATATGAAAAATACTATAATTGGTTGGCTGATAATACTGATAAATTTAATTTAGAATATTTCGAAAGATACGCTAAAAAATTTATAAACTAATACTTATTTAAAATAGAAAAGTTATGATATATTGGTTTACTGGCCAACCTGGCGCAGGAAAGACAGTTCAAGGAACAAAACTAAAAGAATTTCTTCAAACCGAAAAACGTAATTGGAGAAAGGATGTATTTCACATTGATGGTGATAATTTAAGAGAACTCACTCTTAACCAAGATTATACAGAACAAGGCAGAATTATAAACATTAAAAATGCACAATTGCTATCATATTTTTTACAAGCTAATGGATGTGATGTGGTTGTTTCATTGGTAGCACCTTACAAAGAATTAAGAGAAGAATTCAAAAAAGTTTGTGGAGAACATATTGTTGAAATATATGTTCATACAAATAGAAAACGAAATAGAGAACAATTTAAAGTTGAGGGATACGAACCACCAATTGAAAATTTCTTTGACTTGGATACAACATCAGAAAACCCAGTTCAATCTTTTACTAGATTAATTCATTATTTAAAAGATATTGAAAAAATATGAATAAAATAACAGAAATATTCAAAGCATGGGGTATAATGCTAAACCCAAATGATATTCAATCTGAATTAGCAATAGCTCGTATGGAGATATGTGATACTTGTGATTCTAAAAAAGATACACCACTTATTCATTGTGGTGAGTGTATGTGTGCACTTAAAGCTAAGATATATACTCCAAAGATAGGAGCTTGTCCTAGAGGTAAGTGGGTGGCTGTTGAAATGAAGTGGGAAAACCAAAAGAACAAAATTCAATACAATAAATTAAAAGGATAGTTATGAAAAAATACGCACTATACATAGGAAGATGGCAGAATTGGCACAAAGGACACGAATGGTTAATCAACCAACAATTACAAACTGGTAAAAATGTTTGGGTGGCTATTAGAGATGTTCAACAAGATGAGAACAATCCCAAAACTGCACAGCAAATTCTAAAAGAATTGTCAGCCGAACCATTCTTTATGAACAATTTCGATAAGATTTTGTTATCTATTATTCCTGATATTGAATCGGTGAACTATGGTAGAGGTGTGGGGTATGATGTAATCTATCACGAACCACCAACGGATGTAGCCGCAATTAGTGGTACTGCAATCAGAACAGGTCATATGACACCCGATGGAACTATAACCTACGATGAAACGAAAGGATAGTGATAGTAGAACGTAAGAGACATATAGCTAAAACCATCTCATATCGTATTTTAAGTACGCTTATAGGTTTTATTTTAATGTGGTGGATAAGTGGTTCAATTAAAGTAGGTGCTGCATTTGGGGTAGCAGAATTGATTTACAAACCTATTCAATATTATATCCACGAAAGAGTTTGGTATAAATGGATAAAATTTGGATTGAAAAAAGAAAATTGATATACTTATATATAGAAATATAAATAGTCTATCAAATTAGTTATGGAAGATGTAAATGAAATAAAAGAGTTCCCAAACTTTGACCCAACTCAAAATTTATCACTAGCCCCTCAAAAGAGAACAAAAAGAGGATTAGGAGCTAGACCTTTATTAGAGAGTGAAATAAAGGATATCCAAAAGAAAGCCCGTTCAGCGGCTGAAGCAGCAAGATTATTAGGTGTATCGTATAACACATACAAAAAGTACGCAAGAGAATATAAAATTTTTGAAGATTTAAAAAACCCATCTGGTATTGGTATCCGCAAAGGAACTACCACTACACATGGATTTCATGCATTAGATGATATTCTTGCTGGTAAATTCCCGAATTATCCAGTTTGGAAATTAAAGAAACGATTGTTATTAAGTGGATATGTGGAGGAGAAATGCTGCAGTTGTGGTTTTGAAGAAAGAAGGGTAACAGACCACAGAGTTCCACTAATTTTAGATTTTTTGGATAGTAATAGAAAAAACTTTACATATGATAATTTGCGTATGTTATGTTTTAACTGTTCGTTCCTAATTAATGGAAATTTAACCGGTCCTCGAAAAGAATATGAGTATTAATTTGGTAGTTTGGAAAAATTATCGTATATTTGATATATTAAACAATTTAAAACAATAAATTATGGCAAAGTATTTTGAAGTTACAGTATCAGTTCAACACGAAGTAGATGGTGGTAAGGGCGGTACAAAAATTAAGAAAGTTAAAGAAAGTTATTTAGTAGATGCAATGTCCGTTACGGAAGCTGAAGCTAGAGTAGTTAAAGAATTCGAATCTGCAGGTGTAAGCTTAGAGTATGAAGTATCAGCTGCAAGAGAATCTAAAATCTTACAAGTTATCGCATAATGGGAATCGAAACAAAAATCGAAGAAGTTAAAGAGGTAGTAATGAAAAGAGTTCCACCGGGTGATAGATGGTCACCTGTTGGTTCTCCATCAGTTACTTTGGATAGTTTGACAGATGCATTGGAATATCACTTCCAAAACACAGGGCAAACCGAATTCTTCCTGTCTGCTAGAAAGGGTACAGTAGAGGTTATCCACACTCAAGAGGTTCAGGTTGAGAAGCCTGTTACCAAATACTCCTTATATGGGGAAAATTAGTATTCGTTTACTAAAAAACAATATATTTATATAAAATTCTAAAAACAAAAATTATGAGTACATTCGCTATTGTAGTATTGGTATTGGCTGTTGCAGGTATCGCTACGTTTATCGCTATGAAAACCGGTAAGGTTAAAGATGCAAACAACAACAACATTCCTGATGCTATCGAAGAAAAGGTAGAGGAAGTAAAAGAAGTTGCTAAGAAAGTAAAAGCAGTTGCTGAGAAAGTAACTAAGGTTGCAAAGACAGTTGTAGTTGAGAAGAAAGCTACAAAGAAAGCACCAGCTAAGAAAACTAAGTAATGAATCAACTACTATCGGAACTTAAATCTATTCAAAAAGACCTTAAAGAAGTCCAAACAAAACTATTCGTTGAATTAATCACCGAAGGAGTTGATGATCCTGGTATTCTTAAGTGTATCTTTTTAGCAGGTGGACCTGGTAGTGGTAAATCCTACACAGCAAAGGAAATCTTTGGTGTTGGTAAGAGTGATATTTCTTCTGTTTCTGCTGGAGGACTTAAAGTACTTAGTTCAGATACAGCATTTGAACAAGCTCTTAAGAAGAACGGTATTAATCCAAAAGATTTAGCAAATATTAAAGATAATGACCCTAACTTTTGGGCTTACATAGCTGGAGAGGAAGGTGATTCAATTCGTAATAAAGCTAAAGCAGTTACACAAAAACAACAGGCGTTTTATGAGGCCGGAAGATTGGGAATGATTATCGATGGAACAGGCGATGAAGTTCTTAAAATTCGTAACAAAATGAAAAAAGCTGAAGAGCTTGGATATGATTGTTATATGGTATTCGTAAATACATCTTTGGAAGTTGCACAAAAAAGAAACGCTGAGAGAAGTAGAACATTATCTCCTGAACTTGTTGACACTATTTGGAAAAAATGTCAAGAGAATATGGGACACTTTCAAGGAATGTTTGGTAATAATTTTATCATTGTTGATAATACAGAATACCAACCAATTTCTAAATCAGTACAAAAGCAAGTAGATGCTTTCCTAAGAAAACCAATCCAAAATCCAATCGGTAAGAAATGGATATTAGGAGCAAGAGAACTTAAGAAACATTTATAACCGGTTACGTTACGTTTACATTAAACAGTAACAACAAATGGCAAAGTCAGTAGGTTCAGCTAACAAAGTATCTTTCGGTAAAAGAAAGACTGGAAAAATCAATGGTAGAAAATCATACGGCCCTAAATCACAAGCACCTAAGAGGTACAAAGGACAGGGGAAGTAATTAAAAAGAAAAGTTATGAAAATTTGGTTATGGAGATTACTCGGACTATTGTTCGTAGGTTGCGCATACATAGGAGCTATTGTGCCGGGCGTACCTATGACAACATTTGTTATATTAGCAGCATGGGCATTCGCTAAGAGTTCACCAAAGTTAAATCATTGGTTGCACACTCATCCTAAATTCTCACCTTATCTAATTCGCTGGGAAGAAAAAAGTATTTATCCTACAAAAGTTAAATGGATAATGGTCATCACTATGGCTATTAGTTATTCAATTATATTATTTACAATACATAAACCAGCAGCACTTATTGGTATTGGGGCATTTATGTTATTTTGGGTAGTATGGGCTTGGAGATATCCGGGTTCGGAAGAAGAATACGAGCGTAGAAAGAAAGCTGGTGAAAAAATTGGCTGGTTCAAATAATACCAAATGGAATTTATGGAAGATGTTACGATAATAATTCAAGGAAAATTGGAACAAGAAAGTTATGATTTTTATATTAAGAAATATGATAATTGTAAAGTAATTATTTCAACTTGGATTACTAACCGTATTGATTTTTCAAATTTACCAAAAAATTTCAAAGTAATAATATCACCACTACCAATAGAAAGTGGAGACCAAAATTTAAACTATCAAATCGTATCCACCTTAAATGCTCTGGAAATGGTACGAACTAAATATGTTATCAAAATGAGAGGAGATGAATATTGGTCATTTCCAGAAAACATATACCAATCCATTAAATCAGCTCCTGAAAAATTATGGAGTTCATCTGTATTTTTTAGAGCATGGCAATATTCCGAATATCATATGAGTGACCATATTATGGCAGGTACAACGGAAAATTTATTCATTTTATTTAAATCAGCAAAATACAATTTTGATAATAATAGATTGAATGTATCTAAGTGGAAAGTTGATGGTAACTTTCATAAATATGTTAAAACACATGCACCTGAAGAACGATTGACGAAATCATATTTAGATGCAAAAGAGCCCGATAGATATGAAAAGGTTGATGGGAGATTTTTAATGAAAGAGCATTTTGATATCCTAAATATAGATAGATTAAAACCATATAAAATAAAAGCTAATTTATTTAAAAAAGAATGGAAAGATGATTTTATACCTGAAAGAAATTTTAGTATATCAACTATCGACCAAATATTTAGCGATGAACCTTATAAATTATCAAACAAATGATACTAATATCTCACAGAGGAAACATAGATGGTAAGAAGCCACACTTAGAAAATCATCCGAATTATATTAATGAAGCATTAAACTTAGGTTATGATGTTGAGGTTGATGTGTGGTTTGTTGATGGTAAATTTATGTTAGGGCACGATGAACCATTATATGAAACTAATTATAAGTTTTTGATGAATGAGAAGTTATGGTGTCATGCCAAACATTTAGATTCATTATTTGAAATGAAAAAATATGCTATTCATTATTTTTGGCATGAAGAAGATACTGTGGCTTTAACATCTAAAAATTATGTTTGGGCATACCCTGGTAAACAACCAATCAAAGGAAGTATTGCAGTGATGCCGGAAAGGAGTAATGAAGATGTTTTAGTGTGTAAAGGAATTTGTTCTGATGTAATTAAAAAATATAAAGATGAAATTACACAAGCTTAAAGATATGTTTAGGGGATGGGTAGTGGGAAACTTCGAACCATCACTTTATAAAACTGATGATGTTGAGGTGGCTGTAAAGAATTACAAAGCTGGCGATAAAGAAGAAAAGCATTACCATAAGATAGCAACCGAAATAACGATTATATCAGATGGTAAGGTTCGTATGAATGGTACTATTTATGGTACTGGTGATATTATTACAATTGAACCAGGTGAAGCAACTGATTTTGAGGTATTGGAGGATACAATAACAACGGTAGTTAAATTACCTTGTATAAAAGATGATAAATATATAATATGAGAGTAGCATTATGTTTTGCAGGTCATATGAGAGACCTAAATGAAACTAAAACTTTTTGGACATCGCTTATTAAAAAATATGATATAGATGTATATGCTTCTTTTTGGGATATTGAAAATTCTGAATTAGGTGATACTATAAAAGAATTTGAAAAGGTATATTCTCCAAAACGTTTAGAAGTTGAAAGTTATGATATATTCAAACAAACAACACAGGATTTTGCATCTATGTATATCGAATCACCCACCAATATAGCACCGCTGTTTCAACAAACATCAAAAGCATTTGGGCAATTATCTATGTATTATAAAGTGTGGAGAGCTAATATGTTATCTAAACAATTAGGTGTTGAGTATGATATTGTAATAAGAGCTAGAATAGATACTTTGCTTGATGAAAATTTTCAATTGGAAATAAATGATATGTTAAACGTACCAATGGGTTCAAATAGTTGTCAAGCATTTCCTCAATCGGATGGTATAAATGATTGTATCGCATTTGGGAAACCTAAAATAATGGATTATTATAGTTTTATTTATTTACAAATGATGGAATATTTGAAAGATGGTCATTATCTTTTTCCGCCTGAGCATTTTTTAGCAGTACATTTTTCAAAAGTACAAATTGATATTAGATTTTTTCCAAGCTATATGTTAATAACAAGAGTATCAAAGGGAATTCCGCATGAAATTTATAATAATTTTGTAAACCCACCAGCGGAAACTAAAGTAGTTAGTAATCACATAGAGTTCAAACCAACCACCGAATATACATTTAGAAAAGATTCTATAATTGATGATTTTATTGTTTAATTCATAATTGTTATATTTAATGAAAAATAAAAGCATTATGAACGTAGAAAACAAAATCAAAGACATTATAGACATGTTAGAAGATGCTATCGCATTTGAAGATTGGAATAGAGTTGAGGAAGCTCAAAAAGAATTAACATTTATATTCCAAGAAATGGAATCAACATTTCCTTTGGATGGGTGGGATGAGAATGATGTAGATTAATAAATAAATTTTGAATAAAAAGAAAATCCTAATTACAGGATACCCACATACTGGTACATCTATTTTAAAATCTAAGTTTGGAGAATGTAAAGATGTTTTTGAAGTAGTAGATGAAGCATTTGAAATAAATGAATATCATATAAATTCAGCAGGAGATAGTGAATCTATTCTAATCAAAACCCCAATCATTCCAATGGAAATAAGAGTTAGGGGTGTTGAGTATTTAACACTAAAAGATCCTGTATCTGTATATAAAGATTACTATGTTATATTTGTAACTAGAAATCCTTGGAATTTATTTACATCTATTATAAAAGCTGGAGATGACCCATTATCTCACGAAACTTGGCATTTATCTCCTAAATATGCATTTACTGTTGAGGAATATTTTATAGCATGTAAATGTTTTTTAGAAGCAAGGGATGGTAATTTTCCTAACATATATACAATACGTTATGAAGATTTTTTTACAAACAATGGTAAGCGTATAAAAGATATACTTGATGATATTGGTTTGAATTATAGAGATGATATTTTAGAATCTAAAACAAAAGATTACGTTTTTCAATCAAAGGTATCTATAAAAGATATAGATGATATGCCAAATGAATACGATAGGATACAAATGAGAACTTGGCAAATAAACCAACCATTTCAAAATATGAATAAGGAGGTTAATATACCAAACGAATTATCTGATATATTAAAAAATTCAAATATAGTACAGGAATTGGGTTATTCTGACCCTCGTATAACTGATTGATTTTCAATTAGTTAGATATATTACATAAAAACATATATGTAAGTCATTGATTTACAATAAAGAATTTTTCATCTTTTTTGATGAAAGGCTTGTTTATGTCAAATATTATATGTATATTTGTATTCAATCAGTTAGTAAACAATAAAACCCCTTTATATGTCAAAGTACAAAAGTTATAGTAGTTATGGAAACTCATCGTGGTGGATGAGTGATTGGGATACCAATGATTATACTACTTTATACACACCAAAGCAGGAGAAATCTAAGAACCTGTATAAGATGGCAGCTCATCGTAGAGCAATCGCCAATTTCGTAAGTATCGTAACTGGTAAGAACATTCCAGTTAAGTTTAACACTAAAGGTAATTCATATACCGATGGTACTACGGTAGTAATTTCATCCAAAGTAGCTGAACCAAATGAGTTTGACCCGGCAGTAGGGTTAGCATTACACGAAGGTTCACACATTAAGTTATCCAATTTTACATTGTTGGCTGATATGTATAAATCTATCGAAAAGGTAGTTGGGCCGGCTAAGTTAAAAGAGTGGATGGATACCGCTAATAAGAAAGGTGTAAGTGATGTTATCTATACCATTAAGGATATTCTTAATTGGGTAGAGGATAGACGTATTGACCAATTCATATTTGATGGAGCACCGGGTTATAGAGATTACTATCGTTCAATGTATGATAAGTACTTTAATGACCCTGCTATTGATAAGGGTATGACTTCAACTGAGATGAGTAATGAAACAATGGACTCTTATATGTTCCGTTTGATTAACTTACATTCAAAGTTCAGTAGAGCAAACGCACTTAAAGGTTTGAGTGAGATTACTAAGATAGCTAAGTTATCAGATATCAATCGTTTAAAATCTACGGATGATGCCTTAGTAGTAGCTTGTGATATCTTTGATGTTATATTAAGATGTATTGATGAAGCTCAACAAGCGGAAGAAAACAAAGGTAATGGTAAGGGTAAAGGTAAAGGACAGGGTTCTCCGCAAGCAGGTGAGGGTGAGCAAGAAGCCGGTGAAGATGATATTGATGTAGAGGTTAGTGAAGATGGTGGTAGTGATGGTATGGATGATGCAGGTGAGGACTTTGATGAGGCTGGTGGTGATGGTGATGTAGCTGAGGAAGGTAAGGGTGTGATGGGTAAGATTAAAGTTATGTTAGGTGGTAAAGGTAAGAATGGTAAGCCCGCTGAAGGTAAGTTATCTCAAAGACAATTGGAAATCCTTAAGAAGAAAATTGAGAAACAAAAAGAATTCTTAAGAGGTGATGTAAAGAAAGGTAATGTAAGTAGCAGTGAGAACAAATCATTAGATACTATTGACCAATCAGGCACCGAATTAAAGACAGTAGGACAGGAGTTAGCAAATGGTGTAGTGATAACTAAAGGTATTGAGTGTATCGTTGTTAAGAAGATGAATCAATCCTTATTAGAAAGTTCAGATTTCCCATTGGCTGATTTGAGATATAACTCCAAAGCAGGTGAGCATCAAAATCACGTACAATGTGCTAGTGAAGTTTTGGAAGGTATTCGTTTGGGTACTATCTTAGGTAAGAAGTTGCAGGTTCGTAGTGAGAGTAGAGAAACAATCTTCAATCGCCAATTAGTTGGTAGAATGGATAAGAGAATGATTTCATCTTTAGGTTTCGGTAATGAGCATGTGTTCTTTACAAAAGAGATTGATGCATATAAGAAAGCTAACTTACATATTTCAGTAGATGCCTCTGGTTCTATGAGTGGTACGAAGTGGAGAAAGACTATGACTAACGTTGTAGCATTGGCCAAAGCAGTTGATATGATTTCTAACTTAGAGATTCAAATCAGTTTCCGTACTAC
>Ga0209088_10000174_pt1 | contig 47451 bp, 45 predicted proteins | sample S_140625_EF_Meta_FD_187324 | JGI IMG/M metagenome (GOLD analysis project Ga0209088, IMG submission 187324) | Freshwater microbial communities from Lake Simoncouche, Canada to study carbon cycling - S_140625_EF_MetaG (SPAdes) (version 2) | ecosystem: Environmental > Aquatic > Freshwater > Lake ... | reverse complement strand
TTGTTACTGGAACATTTGCATTTACACCAATATAATCATCAGCATTTGATACCTGATAGTAAGTGGTAATACCGGAAATATTAACAATCGTTGTTCCACCAACATCATTTGGATCAACAAACTCTGCTTTATTTGTTGTAGAATTCCATTGTAAAAATTTATTATTATAAACACCAGAATTCGTTGCAATACCTACAATATCATCTAAGTATCTTAATCTGGTTTCTCCTCCTCCACCTAATGTGGAGAGTTGTTGTTGAATACGAGAAAGGAAAGTACTGTAATGTTTCTGTAAATCATCAAGTGTTGCAAACTTTTGGTCTAATGGAGTTAATGGATCATTATTTTGTTTAACATTTGAAGGTTCTGCAAGAAGACCTAATGATCTTTCAATCAGTTCTGTTTTAGGTTCTTCTTTATGATCCATCAATACTTCAAAAATTTCTTCAATTTCTTCTTCAATATTTGGTTCCATCTCTCTAGATGATAGTAAATCCTCAAATACTTTGAGTGCCTTATCACCTTTTTTATTTTTTATTTTACTTTTAGTTTTCAGAATAGAAACTTCTTCAAAAACAGAATCTAATCCCAAGTCACAGACTAAAGATTCATATTCTTCTCTTTTTTGTTTCTTTTCTTGTGCTACTAATTTAAAAAGTTCTGATAGTTCGTTCATTTAATTTTTACCACTTCACTTTATTCGACCAAAAGGCTGCAGACATTTTACCTTTAGCAATATTTTTTGCGTGTCTAGTTTGAAATCTATGACGACGACTTGCATATTCCTTTGATTCACCTTTTTTCTTTGGAGAACCCTTTACACCTCTTTGACCAAAACGAATGAGTTTTTCTTTCCCATCCTCACACGCTTTAACTACGTGAGATTTTCCTGTGAGAGAATCACCCACGGGTTCGGCCTTTGGGGAGTTGCACTTCATCTCTGATTTTTTTGCTTCACTCATAAATTCGGTGAATGATTTTATTTTTGGTTCGTAATGTGCAACCTGCAATTTAGTTTTCTTCTGTGCTAATGGAAGTTTTGGTAATTCTGCACCTGTTGGTTTTGGTTCTTTTCCTTTCTCATAAACTGGTTTTCCACCACCAAGACCAGATAGTGGTTTTAACTTTGGTTCACTAGAAATACTTTCTCCAACTAATCTACTTCCAATACCTCTACTTGCTTTTAGTGGTTGGGTTTTTATAATATCAATAAACTCTGCATAATGATTTCCATTAGCATCTTCAATATTTACAGATTCCTTCTTCATCTCACCACTATCAACATAATCTGCAGCAGCATCAATATAATCTGCTGCTTTTGTAATCTTGGATTGAACCCACGCCTCAATATTACCTTCTCCTTTACCAATTTTTTTCTTCAATCTCTTTGCCGCACCAATAATTGTGGAGATTTCGGAGCGTGCCATTGAATGTTCGTGATCATACTCTTTGGATTCATTTGCTGGATGTGGCATTATTGTATTATACTCCTTTTTTGAAGTAACTAACTCCGCTGGTAAAGAAAACATATCCCAATATCTTGGACCATATTTACAATCACTTCTTGTCTCAAGTTTTTCACATTTTGGACAATACCTATCTGCTCTTTCACGAATTGGAGTATTCCAATCATAATCAAGTGAATCTGTACTTTCACTTTTTGTTCCCCAACTATCTGCACCTACTTTGCGGCATTTGACCAGTGCTCCAGATGCATATGCACTTGGCCAAACTTTATATCTAGATTTCACCTTTTTATAGCAAGCATCTTTTTCACCAGCAGATTCTTGAGTTACCATTTTTGCTTTACCTGATCTATTTGGGTTTGGATCTTCTTTACGTTTTTTAGTAGATCTTTTATTTCTTTCTTCCTTACTCATCGCAGCACGATCATCAGGATCTCTACAATATGGTTTTGTTGTTTGTCCTGGTTGTTTGGCACAAGGTTTCCCATCATACTTTCCACCAGTTTGTACCCATTCGTCATTAAACCAATCCTTTAATGAATAGTCAGGATCTCTCGCAGACTTACCATCAAGTGCTTCTTTCACATCTTTGAACTTTTTATGTTCTTTTTTGGCAGATGCTTCCATTTTTTTCAAACGAGTATAATAATCTGGTATTTCATCTAAATGCTGTAGAGCAATGTCCATAGCAAGTTTATGATCTTTAGTGTGCTCGTGCTCAATTGGTTCCCCCATAGCGAGTTGATGTGCAATAAAAGACACGTCAAGACGATGCTTCTTAGCAATCTGCTCTACTGATTTATGGGGTTTTAAATGATTCAAAATGCTATTATTTTTTTTACTCTTTATTATTTAGAAAACCTTGTTTAAGTATTTTTGATAACTCTGAGGTTGACCCAACAAACAGTGCATTATTGGTGACATTATTTGTTGTCTTCGGACTGTCTTCTTCAATATCTTTTAGTTTTTTCTGCAAGTCAATCAACTTATCAGTTGTATCCGCAACACTCTTAATGAGTTGTCCAGCAACTTCATATGCCCTTGCGCTCCCTCCCTCTCCCGCAAGTTCCATAATTCCATTAATTGCTTCTTGACCCTTTTCAATCAAAGAATATAAATTTGCTCTTGTGTATTCATAATCTTTTTTAATATCATCTTGTTTTATTGGGGGAATCTGTATCTGAGTCTCAATTTTTTCGACTTCAACTATACTACTTTCAGTATTCAATGCTTTATTGATACTATCATAATTTGCCATATTGTTTTATATTAGATATCTTTCTGTTGAGTCGGGCTATAATTTTTAGAATCATCAAAGAAACTCCATTCCTCATTAAATCCAAAGTTGTCATCTGCATTTGCATCAATTGGATCTGGAGTTACTGTATATCTCATTTCCCTCTTAGCAATGGCAGTATCTGTTCCGGCATATATATCAACCTGTACCTTACGGATAAGTCCATCTGTAGTATCTGAGATTGGACCAAATAAGTAAGTTTTGGCAGTAAATCCTAAAGTGTAAATTAATGCTCTTCTTGTTGAAAAATCTCCCTCATAATCGTCTTGAAATGATATATTATTCAGGGTGATAGGAATATCTCTTTTTTCGCCAATAGAATCGACTAAATCAATTGTTAAATTAAAAGATGGTTGAAAGAATGGTAAAATTTGCTCTACAATTTGAAGAGCATCATCATTTAACTTTGTTAGAATGCTTAGTTCAAATCCAATATTGTATGGAACTGGCATAAAAACTTTTTTCAAGTTTCCGCCACTATCTAAAGTTTTAAATGTTTGAGTAATATTTGCCTTTCTTGTGGAATCATATTGAATAGAAGTCATCTCAAATGACATTCTAGGTAATGTCATCGCAATGGGTTTATTTAACTCTGGTTGTTGATCTATTCTTGCAAGAAACTTTTGAGTAGGTCCATATGCCAAAGGAACCCTTATGTCACTGATGCTAGTATCATTAGAATCTTGATGCCTAATGTGAATTTGATTGAATAGAGTACCAAAAGAAACAATAGTTTTTCTTATGATTTCGTGATAAAAATAAGTTCCTAACATCAGTAATTGCCAAATGGATTTGATTCTGAAAAATCTATAATGAGATCGGCTTCGCCCTCAATCTCATCATTTTGACTATATTTATCGTATAAATCCATTTGATTAAAATCGTCAACAGAATATAGTGCTCCAGACTTTGTTCCTATGATAGTTTCTCCTGGAATAAATCCACCAGTTGTCTCACCAATTCCGACAAAAGAAATCTTAAGCACATTAGTATCTTTATCCCATTGCTTAACTCTTGCTCTTGTTTGTGACTGAGATCCCCTAACAATTTCATTAAATTGATAGGTTCCAATACCAGTAAATATTGTTGGATTGGATACAACGACTGTTGGACTTGAAGTATACCCTATGCCAGGATTTGCAATGTTGATAGATCTAATATTATTATCTGTTCCTAGAGATGCAATACCTACTGCAGTTTGTCCAGTTCCAACAGATCCACTAATGGAAATAGTAGGAACTGTTGTATATCCAGATCCTCCATCAACCATATTGAATCTGATTATACCATTTTGTGTTGTTTCTATAGAACAAGTTGCTGCAGCACCTGTTCCACCTCCACCCAAAAATGTGATTGATGGTGCAACAGTATATCCAGATCCAGCATTTGTTAGATATAAGTCTTGTATTGCAAAAGATCTTCCTTTATAAGTTCCAATCGCAACAGCAACTGCGTTATCACCAATTTGTCCTGTTGGCGATGGTGTTATTGCAATTTTAGGCGGAGAACTGTAACTATATCCATCATTATTTAAAAATATTTTTCTAATATATCCGGATGCAATAGATGCTGAATATGTTGATGTTCTTCCAAGCGCAACTAGATTTAATGTTGAGATATAACCTTGATCCACTACCTGAGTATCAATTTCTTCTAGGGAAGTATCGATAACTTCATCTTCATATTCAAAGAGTTCACACTTAAGTTCATAAACATAATTTCTTCCAAGTTGATAAAATGGTTGCTCATGCTCAACGAATTTAACTTCAAAAAGTCTTTCACCTAAAGGAAAATAGATGAGATCACCTTCTCTTGGTCTGGATGATAGAACTATTTCACCTGTTCCCGTTCCATCATCTAAAGCACCCATAAATGGCGCTATAAAATCTTCAAATCTTTCTTTTGAAATAGTTAAAGTTAACTCATCTCTCAGACTCATTCCAAATTTTGTGAGGATATCTCCAGCACCAGAATATCCTTCGTAAGTATTTACATATGCTTCTATAGAATAATTGTCATCAAATTTTGAAGATTGAACTTCTTCTATTACTGTTTTTCTATTGACAAACTTTCTTGGAATATATGTTACTTCAACACCATAAATCTTCAACTGTTCATTGATTAAATCCTGAACAAGTCTTTGCTCCGATGATGATCCTTGAAGAAAAAAGGGATTAAGTGCCATTATCCAATAAAATCATATGGTGGAAGTTCGTGCTCTAATGCCATTATCTCTTTGAGTTTATCTAGTTCTCTTTCAGCATCTTCATATATTTCCCTACCATTGAGTTCAATTCCTCCTGGAAGTTTAACTCCTCTAAATTTAATTAAGTTTTGTCCCCACTGTTTTTTGATTAGGGAAGTTAAATATTTCTTTAAAAAACTATCATTATAAACTTTTGTGAAGTCATTTGGATTTAAGATTCTATAACAATCCAAAATAAGAAAGTTTCCTGCAGTCTGTGCTCCCCAATCAATATCCATATACAATCTATTCTGCCTCTTATTAAATCTTAGTTGCTTGTCTGTTGTCAATAAGAAATCAATATCCGATAGATATGATTTAACCATTGAATATTGTAAAAGTTCAACAGAGTTGAAGTAATACAAATCATTCAAAAATAACTGATATTTTATACTAAACATACCACCAGAAATAGAACTAGTATCAAATTTGAATACATTTTCAATACCAATAACAGAATCTGGAACTTGAATATAATTTGAAGCTTCTGTCCAACTTGATACTATATTGGTGGTTGAGGTTGCGGTTGTAGTTACGATACCAGGACCAACCGGTGCCTTAGAACTTGCCTTACCCCTATTAATGTCATCCTGAGTTATCTGGTGCTTAAGATACATTCTTTCAACGCCATCAAAATGGCGCTCCTGGAAGTATTGTAGGGCGTCATCAACCAAATCATCTATTTGGTCGTCATCAACGTTAATCTCCAATACAGGAGCACCCAGCCTTCTTAGACAGTAATCTATAAGTTGTTGTCTACTTGCTGGTTGTGCCATTTTCTTTTACTCAGATTCGTTATTGTTGGATTTTACTAGAGCATTATATTTTTCTTGTATTTCCAAGTTTTCTTCCAATAATGCATTTTTTTCTTCTGCAAAATCTTTAGTCAAAGTTTGTAATTTTGCTTCTAGTAAAATATTTTGATTTGATAACTGTGCTATTTTTTGATGATATAAATTGACCAATAAATTAACATCAACTTCACTATTATTTTGCATGAATTAGAATGTTCCCCCGTCTAATGTAGAAGTCCAAGTAGGTTTGTTAGTATATATGGTGGTAACTGTTGAGGGAGTTGCTCCAAGACTTACACTATTTTTTTGTACATTATAAGTATTTGTAAAGGTTCCCTCAACTCCAACTAAGGTAATAGTTGATGATGTTGCTGTTGTTTTTACCACACCATAAGCAGAACTGGTATCTTGAAGAATAAGATCACCTTGAGTTACTGAAACTGGACTTGCAAAAACTAAGTTAATTTCAGTAATAGCAGTTAATACCTGTTTAGATGTTAATGTTGTGGATGATGGATTATTTGTTGATGTTTGTAGTCCATTAGAATCAAAATATACAATACCATTAGTATTAAAATCACCAGTTTGGTAGTAAATACCTTTAACATCAAGATATCCTCTTGTTCCAGTTACATTTCCAGGAGATGTAATTGTGGAATCTGGAATGTAAGTCCATGATCTTGCTGTTGCAGCACTACCAACATTTGTACCATCAATATAACCAAAAAATCCAGTCTTATTGTTTGCTGTACCTACACCAGTATTATAATCAAAGGCAACACCACGATCAGTATTAGTATCAAATGCGTGTGTAATTGTTAATTGTGTAGTTGTAGTAATTCCAGCAGTTGTGGTTCCTTGAATTGTAATAATTTTTGTGGCACTATTATATGCTGTAATAGTTGTTATACCACTATTAGGTAATGATGCACTACCCTGAATGACATCTCCAGTATTGATACCAACTATTGAATCAATGGTAATTGTTGAAACGCCAGATGCCACTGGCGACATAACAGTTCTAGTGCTTGTTACATCACCAATAACAATTATTGGGTCATTAATTGATAAAACAGTTGAATTTACGGAAGTAGTTGTTCCGTCAACATGAAGATTGCCTTTAATAACAACTGTTCCATCGCCACTTAATCCATCGGGATATGGATCAATGTATAGAGTATCACCACTACCAGGTAATGTTGATATTACATTATTTTCAATTTTAATAGAATCAAATATTGATGTTCCACTAATGTTTATTGATCCACCAACATTTAAGTTTTTCTCAATTCCAACACCACCCTCAACTACAAGAGCACCATTGTCCTTATTGGTGGATTCGGTTATATCACCAATATTAATTGCTACTCCATCAGCAAATGCCCAATCAGCACCTTCAATTTCAAATCTATTATCGGTTGCTTCATCATATCTTAGTTTTACATCCTTATCATTACCAAAACTTAGATATGTGTCATCAATAATATTAATTTCACCAGTTCCATTTGGATCTAGAACAATATCACCATCAGTATTTTGTGATGAGAACGTATTTCCATCTAAACGTAAATTATCTACATTCCATTGATCAACTTTTCTGTTGCTATCTAGGACTGCAACAATTCCACCGTCCGAGTTTCTTGTATTCGTAACACCAGCAATAATACCAGGCTGGTGCTCCATCATGGAGGTGTAATAATAACCTCCAACTGGATTTGCGTTAGTGCCGTCATCACCAACAAAAATTCTATCTTTATATTGGTTACTTCCACCGTAACTACCTATACCAGTTACGTATGCTAATTCACCCCAATTTAGACTAGAAGGTTTATTAGTACCAGCAGATCTTTTGATCCTGATAATACTTGCCATTTTAGAAATTTCCTCCGTTGATGTCTAAATTCTGCGTAGCGCCTGGGGTTAATGTTAATGTAGCATCCCATTTTCTAGTCGCTGCATTATAAACAAGAACCATTCCATCCAACAGATTGGTTGCATTTACATCACTAAGTTCACTTAAAGACAGACCTTGAGCTCCCGCAAGTGAAGATATAACCTTTACAGCGTTTTGTTGCCCTATTCTGACCTTAATATCCGCCATTTATAAAAAATAGTGTCAGGATCTAAAATATATTTATACTCACGCAATTCCAATACTGGAAATAACCTCTTGCTGTTTTAGATACATTTTACAGTAAAGTTTGGCAAAGGTTCTTAACTCTCCAATATCTAAATCATCAATAAATCTAGAGTGCTTTTCATATTCAAATAGTTTGCCAATACTTTCAAGTTCAATCTCTTTTGGATCCATTTAGCATCTCCTGTAATAAAAATTTTATTTCTGCAATATCAGTTTTTATCTGATCTATTTCTTCACGTTGTTTTTTCTTTTCATTCTTTAATCTCATATATTGGGCATAACCTGCGGAGTCATTATTAATAATGGCTCCGCTTTTTTCATCCCTATAGAGATTTTTATGTCCTTCTACTGGAATCATAATATTATGCAAGTGCAATTGCTCTGAAATCTTTGAATCTCATTGGAGAAGATTCGCTAGAAGAGGTCATTACGACTTTAACAACAAATCCTGTAAATGGATCTAGATTTTGTGCAGTAAACTGATATTCTAAGAATTGATCTCTATTACTTGCATTAACAATCTTATCTGCTCTACCAGTATTTTTAGCAGCATCAATAACAAGATCACCATATCCATCACCATTGGTATCTCTCATATTATCATAACCTGGGAATAAAATATATGATTGTTCAACTTCACTAGAATCACCCTTAAAGAGTTTATATAAAACTCTGAAATCTGATTCTGGCAATCTACAGGCAGAAAGAAGAACTTTAAGTGAAGTTGCAGGTTGCTGCAAATCAATTCTATTGGTAATGTAAACGGCACTATGTGGGTCACCAGAGTTCAACTTGCACCTACTATCGATAGTATAATCTGCAATTGGTCGATTTATTCTATTCCTACCCAAAATGAATGTAGTATTTTGCATATCAAGAACCGGAGAAAGATTGGAATCTTGAGATGAAAGACTAATTCTCAGAGTTAATGATTTATTGAGAGGTAATGTAGTCAATCTTGTAGTTTCATTTATTTGTGAGCAAACCATTCTTGGCGTGCTTAAGAAAGAAGTTTTATTTAATGTAACTGTCTCATATCCTTGATCAATGAATGAAACTTCGGATCCACCAGCACTAGTACCACTTACGGTTCTAATTTTTGAAGAAATTGTTGTTCCCTTTCCTGGTGTAATAATATTGAATCTAGGTTCTATATTACTAAATTGATGATTTTGTGAAATTTGAATCTTATTTCCACCTAATGCTTTTTCATCAGCAAAACTCAATTGCCCAGTTCCAGATGCTCTACTTCCCCTATCAATTTCCAAATAATATCTGTCTAGAGATTTTGCACTAACTAAAGTTGCATTCGATGGTAATGTGTGCGTAGTATTAATTCTAGTCAGTGAAACACCATTTGCTTGATAACTATATGCCACTGATCCAGATGGATGTGGGATAATATTTCCAGCACCATTAACACCTCTTGTTCCAATAGTTAAAACTCCACCAGAAATATTTGTATATTCAATAACCTCATTTTCTACTAAAACATAACCCCGAGCAGTTGAAATACCTTCAAAGGTTCCAAAAGTTGTTGTACTTGCAACAGATATTGTAGTATCACTAGTGCCAAGATTGGCGGTCAATGCAATTGGTGCTGTATCGGGTAAAATATTTTGGATTTTAACTAAATTATTGGCACCGTGCATTCCGTGATTATATTGATTAACTTCAAAAACCTTTCCAGAATATAAATCATTTACTTGCGAAGAAGATCCTCTAATAGTTGTACCTGAAGTTGTTCTAGTAGTTCCTGCATAATATATTAGATCTTGAGCATTTGTAAATGATTCACCCTGAACATTGGTAAGATACAAAGTATCGATACCATTAACAGCAGAAACTGTAAGAACAGCACCAGATCCCTTACCAAAATAACTAGTTGTGACACCAAGAGAATCACCAAGTGCATATCCATTTCCTTTTGATGCTGAAACAATAGAGACCCCAGTAATTGTTCCACTAGAGTTTGTAGTAATGTCTGCTAATGCACCAGAACCATTTCCACTAATAGAATATAGGGGAACACTTGAGTATGTTGCTGAAGAACCAGAGTAACCAATTCCTGTTGTAACACCTAAAGTGTTTATAGGTCCACCAATTTTTTCAATAATACCAGTTGTGCTAGTGGCATTGGTTGCACCTTCACCAACTTTTCTACCTGGAGTCAGTATTGCACCCAAAGAAGATGTGTTTGTAATACCAACTTTAAGTTTCTTTGGAAGCGTTTTAATGCCATTATTTGGGATATTTGAAACATTTTTACTTCCAGCATCAACACCACCATTATAAAAGACTACATCACCCGTTTTTACAAATTTAGCTTTATAAAGTTTAAATGTGAGATCTTGATATTGGCTAGCAGTCCAAATAGTACCATTTTGGGACTTGAACAAACTTCCACCACTATACTGTTTAGTTACAACTACACTTTGAACATCTGGAAGATTCGAAGTTCTTACAGTCTTCTTGCCCATTGTTCCAACCCACATTTCAAATAAATCGGAAGTTGGTGCTAAGAATACTGCAGCATATTCTCTGCCAGACTCCAAGTAAATTGGTGATGGGAAAGTTATTCTTGTCGGAACCGAAGCATCACTTGAAACATTTATTTGATTTGGTTCAAGAGCAGTTCTTGCATAGTCCTGAACAAGTTGATTGGTCGGTGTCCCAAGTTCAACAGTTCTTATTTCAACAAAAAGTTTTGCATTTGGATCCTTAGTAGCAAAATAAACATCCATTCCTGTTAAGAATGCACCAGTTTCATCAACCGTAAATGATTGTGCTAGAGGATCTTTTCCTGCTCTTCTTCTTTCAACACTAACATCAACATTTACATCAACCTCAGATGGTCTATCTGAAGGTTTGGGTGGATTTCTAACATTAACGGTGTTTGTATTTTGATGTAAAATAACTCCACTACCACTATAAGTTGTTGAGGCATTACTTGCATAAGTTGTGCTTCCTGGTAATGGAGTGATACCTGGAGGTGCCGCAGTAATCTTAAACTCTCTCTGTCCACTTTGTATCTTAATCGGTGGTGGTGGAGTAAGATTTGCATCTCTAATAAAGAAGGTTCCAACTAGATCACCATAATTATCAGTAATTAATCTTACATTAGTAACTCTAGCAACTGCTCCACTACTTTCACCACTCAATATTACGCCAGGAACGACAAATCCACCATAATTCGTCATATCAGTTGCAAGAAGTCTTGCACCAACATTTAAAACCGTAGAGGATGGTGAATAAGAAGTTCCTAGAGTTGAAGTTCTGTCATATGGACTGACAGTATATGTTGAAGTTGAAAGTTCGGGAACAATCGATTGTTTGTGATTTGGTGCCCTACAGATAAATCTAATAACTAAACCTTCACTTCCCAAATGACCTCTTACAATCTCATCAACTTGGAATGTTCCTGAGATCATTTCAATCTCCATAAGTTTAGGAACAAAATCCACATTTGCAATTTTATCAAGATAGTGATAGTGTTGTGTAAATGGTTTTAATCCACTAGTAGCAAAATAAACGTTTCTAGATCTCATCCAAGGATCTGTATCCCCAGATATTTTAACACTTTCAACATAAGTAAACTCTCTGGAAGGACCTTCCAGAACATTTGTAAATGATGTTGTTCTTGTTGTTGTAGTTGTTGTTGCTATATCGCCACCTATATTTTGAACATCAACATTCACATCTGTAGCAGTATTCGACTTTTCTACCCATTGAGCACCAGTAGATTCCGTTCTAACATCATCTACATAAATGGTTCTAACCCAGTTATCTGCTGCTGGATCTAAGAAAATGCCACCAACATACTCAATAACGTTAAATGGGTTCACATTTTCCACATTTGATGCTTGTGGTTGTTCTAACCAACCAACTTCTTCATAGTTAAGTGTGATTAGATCTCCTGTTTTTCTTGTATTTGGATCTAAAAGTTTTAGATTTGTGCTGTAATCTGCAGTTGTTCTGTCTATTCCAGAATCAAGAGCTAGTTCAGAATTGATAGACCAAAAATCAACTGGAGAAATTAATTCTCCTTTAGAAGTGTCAACATCACACTTGACATCCGCATTTTTTGTATCTATTAAATCCAAATTTTTAAAGTCATCAGCAATAAATCCAGTTTTAAATCTACTTAAACCATCAGCATCTTGAATTTGAAGAGATTGAGTATCCAATTCGAGAAGATTCAAACTCGTATTGATTTCTATATTTTTAATTCTAGATTCGAGAGCAGCAATATCTCTCATTGTAAATCTTCTATTATCATAAAGTTTGTAGTTAACACCAACTTTAGGATCATAAAGATATGCTGGCAGAGTAATTTCTGCGAGATCCATTGCATCATCAACATCTACAGGTGGAGCAGGAACTTCTGCTGGAGCTCCAACAATAACTGATACCTGACCAAGTTTATTGAGCGTTACCTTATCAATTCTTGGCAAATAATAACTATATCCAACTAATGAACTTTCATTTGGGGTTATGATATAGTTAACAGTCGATTCAAAACTGCGACTTGAAAATGCAAATGGTGATGCTGAAGTTGAAGTGAATTTGCTAACTCTTGGTCTAAAATCGAGAGTATCAGTTGCTCTTAGATTATTTGATAAAAGTGGAATATCATTTGTAAATCTATCTTTAGTATATGAATTTACCGTAAAAATATCTCCACTATTACCACTTTGAATTTGATAATAATTAAAGATTGCGAGAAGTTGCTTTGATGGCACTATTCCACCTTGAGTTCTTACAAGTTTAGAATAATCACAATACTGATCTTTTTGCCCTTTATCTAGAGTATAATTACTTGTTAAACTTAGATATGATCCTTTTGTAATACCTTGAATATTCGTTTCAATATTGGATTCTTTAAATGTAACAGTTTCTCCAACTTCAAATAATCTAGAATTTAAGTATACAAATTCAATTTCTGTTGGAGAACTTCTAGTTACTAATTGACCAATTGCTCTACTCTTAGAACCAATGATTTTTTCACCAACAATTGTATTTGTATCCAATGCCAATCCACTAACAAAAGTTAGTTTATCTAAGATTGGTTGATTTGTATCAACCGACTGATAAATTGCTATAACATTTGCAACATCTGGAAGATTTAATGAAATTTCTGCATCTTCAACCCTTAGACCATAATACTTACTTGTGGTCAGTCCACTTGTTACTGTTGAAACTCCACTAGTTTTATCAATTACAAGTTTTTCACTACGAATATAATTCTTTGATTTCGAACTAATCCTACTTTTCTTCAGAGTTACATTAACACTAACATTCGATTGACTTGCGGTTAATCCGGTAAAAGTTACAGATCCTCCATTAGATCCCAAACTAAACTGTGATGAAGTATTTGCTGCTATAGTACCGTTGGAATAATGAATGGAATATTTTTCTGCATCATATGCCTCGAAAAATGCACTCGTAATTCCTGTTACATCCGAAAGGTTAACTGTGAGTTGACCATTTGCATTTGTGGATTTGCCTGTAACTTGAGAACTTATAAGTAGGTTAGAATTATCTAAACCAACACTTGATATATTTTTCTTTGGTAATGGAGTATATAAAGATGCTTTATCAACATTCAATAGTTGTGGATTGCCGATTGAAAATGTTGTAGTTTCTGTTGCTGACGATGGAAGAGTTTTATCACATATTCCAGAAACATCAGAATCTAGTGCTACAACAGTCATCGACAGTCCATCTCCAGCAACTGCCGATACTCTATTAAAAGTTTCTGTTGAAGATCCAGCTTTTTGATATCTAATAATAGAATCTATTTTGATTCCTAAGAAAGTTCTACCGGGGCAAGTAACTATTCCTCCAGTAGTGACACTAATTCTGTCAGTTAAATTAAATCCACTAGGAATTGTGCGGTATAAAACAGTATCTGCGATAAAATCACATCCCATCGACGCATTTATTCCGTTAGAGTCTTGATAAACGGATTTGATGTCTGAAGTAGTATATGCTGTTACTGATTGAATATTTCTGGTAGTTTCTAGATTTTCATTAATGATAATCTGTTCCCCAACAAGAAAGTTTCCAGAAGTTTGTGTTAAAGTTACCAACGTTGAACTTGGATCACTAACAACATATCCAGAAGCCCCGCTACTTAGACCACGAACATAAGAAGTTGCTGGACATTCAGTTCCGGTTATTCCCAATGATAATGTTAATGCAGTATATGTCTGCACATCAAACAAATATAGGTCCCATTCGGTGGTGGCATTTGAATATGGCGCATCAGAGACACCAAATGAATATATTCTTGCCTCACCAATCTGAGTTCCAGTTCCTGCGTTTGTAGTTGATGTATTTCTTCTTTTATTGTATAGTTTAATTGTATTTGTATTTGACAATCCTATGATGGGAGTTCCATAGACATTGTTAACTTTTAAACGATTTCCCATTTCAAATGGGATTAGGGCTTCATTTATGGTTTTGGTAGTTCTTGGTTTTGGAACATCAATAATTCTAGATCCATCAAGACTAACATCAAATCCTTTAACGTATGCTCTCCCTGGAGAAACTCTCACACACATCAAATCATCTGATGGTGTATTTCCTTCTTCCGTTTTTTGTGATTCTACATAAACGCCCTGGGAAGAAATCTCATCATTTAAAGAGTTTAAAACATCAACCGTAAATGGATCAATAGCATAATTTCCAGATTCTTCAAATGTTCTTTTAGCAAGATACTTTTGAATCTCCGAATAAGTTGTTGCATTTTGGAGTTTTTTAATTTCACCACGATCAACTCTTACAAGCTCAACAAAATTAGTATCTTCAAAGTCATCTAAAGATTTTTTTGTTAAATTTACGCTAATTTTAAATCTATCTGCTCCTGGTGCAGCATAGTTTGAAAATCCTCTAGCGTTATCATTTAGAGTAGTGTCATCATTTGCAGTAACAATTTCCTCTAAGATATTCAAACCAACCCTATAAGATGGAGTTGTTGAATATGGTTCTAGAACAATTTGATCTTTCTGTACATCAACAAATGTTCCTCTAATAAAATATACACCTTGATCTAAACCAACTGCAGATCCAACTGCGGTTGCATTTTGAGATAATACTGTAAGTATGGTATCTCCAGAATTGATAGTTGTGTTTCCGTAAGTAATATTTTCTTCTAAGATTAAAATTTCGCCATCGGGAAACTGGGAGATTTGGAAATCATTTCCAGAATCCAAATATTTTATATAAATGGTTATATCTTCAATACCTTCATCTGGTGGTAAAGTATAGTTCTTAATAGAAGCTATAATACCAGAATCTTGTCCCTTAACCCTTTTGCCGATAAGATCTTTCAAATAAACTGTGATATCAATACCCAAATGATCTGGATTAACTTTGACACAAAAATATCTATTGTCATAAGTTACTGATCCCGGGATCACCATCGATCCCTCTTTAAATATATGACTTCCAAACGATTCTATCTGATTCTGTAAGATAGATTGAAGATTTGTTAATTCTCTTGCTTGGACAGGATATCCAGGTTTAAATAAAACCCTATAAAAATTATCATTCTTGTCAAAATCATCAAAATATGGACTGATATTTAAGTTAGTTTTTTGTGGCATTTTTAGAATTCCAGGATGATTTTAATATCTTCTTTTTGGCGAGAGTTTCTGCTGATTATTGGTCTATTGTCGATATAGACAATTTCTCCCGATCCTTTATTTATTTCGGGACTTGCTACCCCATTTGTGAAATTAACTCCAAGATTGATTAATTTTGTTCCAGTTGGATTTGTTGTAATTCCACTAAATGAAGTATCAATAGAACCAGTAAATCCAGAGTTTGATCCAATAATCAACGCTGAAGATGTTTGAAAATCAAATATTTTACCATTTGTCGAAATTCCAATGTAATCTTTTTGATTTAGAGTTGTCTGATTCCAATATAATGATCTATCTCTAAAATATTTTAGAACTTTCGTTTCGGTATCATAAGAAGCAACATATCCAAATGCCTTTCCATCAGTTACTATTTGTGAAATTTTTTCTCCCACTGATGGAGTTCCACTAACAGAAGTTAATTTTAGTGAATACACCGAAGAAAATGTATTATCAGTATAAATTTGAGTTGATCCAATTGAAGTTGGATTTTTTACAATTCCAACTTGAGCAAATTTGGTATCAATTGGAAAATCTTTAGTAGAATCATCAAATCTTGCATAGATTAAAACTTTATCAGTTCCAAGTTCTTTATATATGTCGTATCCGTGACCTCTTGATGGTGGAATAATAGGAACTAATGTTGCATAACTTCCTGCAGCATTGGAATTGAGTGATCCCAAATCAACCATACCATAACTATATCCCTTACCGCCAGAAGATACTACAGTATTTGATATTCTACCACTTACAACATCAACACTTACTTTAGCACCAGTTCCATCTCCAAGAATATTCAATTCTTGACCCAAACCATTAGCGTAATTTGCCCCAGAATTTTCAATATAAACTTTTTTTATTTGATTTTCATTTACCGTAGAATCACCATTTTCTCTAATTGCCCTAATTTGTGAATCTGTAGTGTATAACCAATTATTTGGAACAGTGAGATATTCGGTAGAATCGAATTTAATAATATCACTTGGTGATATGCTAAACAAATATTTCCAAATATAACCATCTCCACTATCTCCTGCTCTGGATGGTTCCAAATCAGTAAATTTTGGTTCATCTTGAGAAACATTCCCAACTGTGCCGATTCCTGATGATCCATTATCGATGCAAATATAAACTCTATAGTCAGAGTTCATTACATAATAGTTTGCATCATACAATCTTGCAGCCTTTGTTAATGGTGTTGGATTTAAAATACTATAATCATGGCGATACATTTCATATCTTGTTCCACTGGTCCAATCAATCCTCCTCACGATTCTTTTGACATTGGCAGAAGAAACTTTCTTACCAAACATCATCACATCACCAGCATGAGAATTATATGAAAAATTATCAATTGGTGCTGGAGTATTGGTATTCCAATCATCAGATCTACCAAAACCGACTATAGTTGGATTTGGTAGACTCAAAAATACGTAATAAGAATTTGCAGAGTTTTCGATAGACTCGACAAAATTATTAGCATTTAAAATTCTAAATTGATCAGTAACAATTGCTGACATCTTAAGATCTTTTTTTTATATTTATATCGTATTTGAAATCTTTCTAATCGCTCCACTATTCCTCAATCCAAACTTTCTTCTTTGAATTGTTGGGAACGTTGATAATCCAGCATCTACTACAAGTCCAGTAACTCCAATAGAAACTGGCGAAGATGAACGTTTTAGGTCATATAAACGTCCCCAAGATATTCTTCCTAAAGGATTAGTTAGAGATCCATACGTATTAATGCCAATAATGTTACTTGAAGTTTTTACATTACATACCATTACAGCATCTGGACCCAAATTACTAATACTACTTACATTATAGACGTTATCGAGGAATAATGTACCGATACCAACAATAGAAGAGTCTGAAGTTCCAACTGAAGTAACACCACTTCCAACCTTTGTATCAACAATAAGAACGGGATAATTTGCAATAAGATCACTTGCAGTGGCAGCATTTGCTCTAAAGAAAAACTTGAGTGCTAATGGGTGTCCACCTGCTCCTACTGATGTAGTTATTCCTGTAATAATACCCGAGAATCCTTGAACATATGCAATATCAGTTACAAGTTCATGACTATATTTTGGAGTTTCAATAATAATTTGTGGAGCAATTGTATATCCAAAACCAGGATTTGTGATAGTTACTGAAGTAACTCCACCATTAACAATTGTTGCAGATGCTGTAGCAGTTGTTCCAATACCAACTCCAATTTTTTTAGGATTTGAGATTTTAACAGTAACTGGAGAAGTGCTATATCCATATCCAGGATTAGTTACTATAATAGACTGAATAGTTCCCCCAACAGAAACGGTTGCACTCATTGCTGCGGCAACAGGATCATTTCCAGCAACAATCAAACTATCAAAAGTATTAATTGTAATACCATAATTATTTTCTTCATAATTGAAGAACTCTGCATTATCTACAAATATTTCAGATGAAGAACTATTAAGATCTTTAATAATCTTTGCAGTTGGATAAATTTGAGATTCTATAGAATCCCTAGTTTTGTAGATATAATCTCCTTTAATAATTTTATCAACTTTTTGTTTTTCCCATTCCATAGGTTTATAGTTATCTGCATCAACTCCCCTACCAACATAGACATCAGTTTCTACAAGATCTGATCCAATAATATCTAAAATGATTCTTGAATTGTCTTGAGAAATTGAATTAAGATAATTTGGATTTTTATATACGGTGAGATTGTCGCCAAATTTAATTGTTTCATTGACATCAATAATCTCAATATCAACACCTCTGGTTCCCAGATAGAAGAAAATATCAATCTTATCACTTTCCTTTGGTGGTTGAGTGAATGTGAATGAAGTTCCACCTTCAAACTGATATGCTGTTCCTGGAACTTGAAGAACGCCATCAATGAAGATAATGAGAACTGCATTTAGATCAATCTCTGCTGAAACTGAATCTGCAGGATCAACTTCAAAACTCAATAATTGACCATTGTAGTATAATGGGAATCTTTTTCTCGACCCATCTTGTAAAAATCTAACCGAGTCAATATAATCCATTTCACCAAACTGCCAAGCAGAAAAATAATCATTAAACGTTTCTACAACAGTTAATTCAAAATCATTAATGGGTGAACTTAATCCTTTTGCAGTCACAAGACCAACGGGTTTGAATACATCTCCAACTTTGAAAGAATGTCCAGATCTTGCAATACTAAAAGAAGAAACTTGGAATAATGTTGATCCTATTCCTGTTGTTTTACTTGAACCAATATCTACTGTTACTAGTAGATTTTTTCCTGTATTAGTTGTTGTTCCAATTCCCAATCTGGAAACTCCGATAACTTCTAGATTTTGATATGAAGGTTGGGGAATTTGAATGTATGGATTTGTATATCCTGTTCCACCATAAGAAACATTGAAACTTAATGTTCCACCAGCACCAACTGTTGCTGTGATAGTGGCAGCAGAACCAATAAATCCACCATATTGAGTAACACCAATAGAGACAATTCCTCTATATCCAGATCCAAGAATATCTGTAGATCCAAGACCAACGGATACAATACTTCCAGTTGCTGGATTGATGACTGCGGTAACAGAAGATCCAACCAATGGTGCATATCCTAATCCTGGAGTAGATCCAAGAGAAACGATTAGTCCTCCACGTGGAAGTTGGTTTTGATTAATATCAAACTCTGATTGAATATATTGTCCATTTGCTGAAGTAATACCACTGAATATGACACTAGAAATACCTGCATTTTCAGTTAATGTGTAGTTATTTCCTGCATTATTTGTAGTTGTTGGGGTTTGAAAAACTCCATTAATAAACAGAATACCATTACCAATGGTAATACCAGTAGTATTAGCACCCTGAACAGATAATGTATAGGTCTTTCCAATACCAGTAAACTGATCGGAAATATCATCAAAAAGAATATTTGTTGAGTAATTTTTTCTAAGGAAAACTCTTCCAGAAAACTCTGCCTTTGTATATGGTAGGTTACTAGTATCTCTTCTGGAACGAGTGTTTCCTTTTGGTGGATCTAAGAAGTAAACCTTACTACCAACAATATTAAATGATCCTCTATAAATTTGAGCTGTAGAACCATCAGTGTGAGAAGTTGCCGAAGATCCAACAGATCCTCTAATAACCTTAACAAGTGGAAATGTCCCTATTCCAGTAATTGGTCCACTTGCAGTAGATCCAAATCCAACTGAAACAACCTTCATATATTCGTTATCAATTTTTAAAACATCTCTTGGTTGTAAAGTTGAAATACCACTCAAACTGAACATACTAGATCCAATACTAATTTGTCCAGTATTATTTGCTAAAGTATGTCTAACGGGAGTATATGTAATTGGTTGTTGAATAATGCCATCAAGAGAAATAATACTTCTCTCAACTTTTTTATTCATCTCCAACTTATGTGCATTTCCAGATCCATAAGAAGTAAAGGTAACAAAAACTCCGGCATTTGCATATTCTTGTTTGGTTGCAAGTTTGAATTGATTTGAATTAAGTACTATAGGATAAACAAATTGTGGAAGTCTGTTGGTAACTATTCCAAGATAATTTGCAGTAGATCCTATACCGACAGCACTTGCACCAATACTAGCATAAGATGATTCTGGGGTGTAATTGATTTCTTCGCCAGTATTAAAGAAATGATTTGGTATGGTAAATATTCCAGTTGATGCTTGCAATTGTAAAGAATTTGTTGGATCAAAAGTTTTGAAGTAAATTGAAGTTCCGTTGAATTTCAAATCGAAATCTGTTTTATTTGCTCTATTCCCATTAATGCCATCGTATGATGATAAAAATAGTGATTGTGTTGCAGATCCATATAAAATTGGTGGATTTTCATTGACAAAATCATTTTCAGTATAAAGAATTTCATTATATGATTGAACTTCAATATTTGAGTTAAAAATTGGATCTGGATAAAACTTGAGAGAAAGTACATTTCCAGATCTTTCACTACCAAATGTTCCAATACCAGATGTTGATCCTGTTGAAACAAATGGATATTGTAAAATGTAAGAATCGGATTTGTCATTGATCAGCATAACTTGATGCAATGAGCTAGTTTTTCCACAAGAAACTTTGACTAGAGATTTAAGTCCGCTATCAAGATCATATTTTAAGTTACATACTGTTCTTGTTGAAATTCCTACACTGTAAGTGCTTTCTAAACGAGCACTTCGTTCTAATTCATCAAGTTGCCCAGGAATTCTGAATCTATATGTACCAATTCCACTTACAGTTGATCCAAATCCAACAACGTTTGATCTAATAAGTAAAGATTCTGCCTGATCATTGGTAAAATCTAGAGAAATTCGATTTGTAATTGGATTTGCTGTTGCGGTGAGAATACCAACATATCTTTGACTAGAACTTTCAGATCCACTATCAAAATAATATTCCGAAATATAAGTATTGGTTCCATCATAATCTAAAAGCACTTCCAAATAATTAATTTTTCTAGTAATTGTGTTGAATATTTGAATATTTGCAAATATAGAATCGAAAGTTGATAATGAATAACTTGCAATTGTTGAAGTTGTTCCACTAGAAATAATATTATTTGATCCCGTCAAACTGATAAATCCAATACTCTGTGTTCCTATACCAGAAAGGTCAGTATTAAAGTTTAATTTTAAAACTTTAATATCATGATCGCTATCATAAAGTTCATATGGAGTAAATCTTAAAGTTTTTCTATCAAAAGTATCGATCTGAGCTTCAAGATCTCCAAGTTTATTTTTGCTATAGATAGATCCTTTTTCCAAAGTTAAGACATCATTTTCGGTTGAGAGAACAATTAACTCTGTTAACTGAGTTTCAAAGTTATCTGGATTGATAATTTGAACGAGATACTTTTCAAAGTTATCATCAATTGTGCAAATATCAGTAAATAAATCTTGATATCCTTTACTGGAAAATCTAGAGCTGATATCATCAATTATTAATACTCTATTTGTTTTACATTTAGTATAATCTGTTAATTTTCTGTTTTTAAATTTTAAATATTTTGATTTATCTTGGCGAATATCATAATCTAATCCAAAATCAAAGTTATTGATATTATCAACCCTCTTCTCTTCCGAAATATCTAAAATGACAACATCATTTGTCGTTGATGCATATGAAACTGACCCATTAACAGTAGATTCGATGGAAGTATCTGCAAAATTTTTAAGTCCTGCAGGATGTAAAAGTCTGTTAACAGGATCAATAAATTTATCATATTCAATAGAACTTTTTATAGTATATGAAAGATTTTGGTAATAATCATTATCAGTAGTTACTTGATAATCCTCATTTAATTTGCCAATATTATCTTCCCATCCATAATCTTGACGACTTGAATAGTCGATTTCAAATTTTCCACTATTTGATGAAATGTCTTTAATTGAAGCAATAACACCAGATTTTCTTCCCTTAATTCTTTCTCCTTTAGAAAGATCATAAGTTCCCTTTATTTTGATATAATCCTTTCTAGAATCGGTTATATAAATGTCTTTTTCAACAAATCCTGATCCAATATCAGTATATAATTGCTCACCAAGTTCGAATGAGGACCTTGTTTGAATATTTTCAAAAATTGGATATATGTTTTTGTTGATGATAGTTGCATATCCAGATTGATATGTTTTCGCAAATCCAGGATTGGTAGTTAAACCAGAAATATTAAATTCTAATTTTGCAGGATTTGTATTTTCATACAAAGAAATATTAAAAAATTGATAATTATAATCTGAAGAATTAAATCCAGTTCCGTCAGACGTATATCTTTCAACTCCCTCTACAAAAATTTCATCTCCAATTACAAATGGTTGTTTGGTAAATCCATTGAGTGGAGTTGAAAGTATGCACGTAACAATACCAGAAGCAGAAGTTATCATAGAACTAATGCCAACACCATTTGAATTGTTGATGGCAATAATTCTTTGATTTGTTGATTCTAACCCATATATTGGACCAAGAATATTAACTTTAAAAATAGTGCTATTTGGCACTTCACAACCTAAAGAACTTGAATCAACCACAGTATTTGAAACTGGGTCAAAAACAATAAGATTGGGTGGACTTAAGTAGTTTCTACCTCCATATAGAACATTAACCTCTTTTATGGTGTCTGATTTTTCTAAAGTTATTATTGGTGAAATAAATGCTTCTGGTCTTAAAGTTTTATCTGATGGATATTCATACCCAATATCCAATATTCTAACGTCCTTTATTCTTCCAATACTATTAGAAAGGGGAAGAATGTTTGCATTATTACCATTTTCAGATTGAATTTTTACAAATTTTGGAAGTTTTTTATAATTAAATCCTTTGGATAAGAGTCTAAGTGATTTTACACTACCGACAATATTTTCCGAAGACGCAGAGTATTCAATTTTATCACAATTTGATGGAGTATATGAATAAGATTCTGGAACATTTGTTAATGAAATATTAAATGTTGTTGATCCAATTCCAAATACATTGTATGTTCCATTATAAGTACTATTTTTAAATATAATTTCTGAAGAATCTTTTACATCACTGTCAGATGTACTGATATATCCCGATCTTTCTAGATTATAGTATAGTTTTGATGGAAATCCATCAGAATAGTTTAATGTTAATGATGATGTTTGAGTGACACCAACAGTTCCAAATCCAACAATATTGAATGAACTATTTTCTTTTGTAGAAAGAAACTCATTATTGAAATCTTTGTCGTAAAATAATTTAAACTTGGAATTGATAAGTGAAGAATCTGATAGATCAAATACAAGATTTGATTTTCTGATAACTTCTATAGGTGGATTAACTAATCCAAGAGAATGTTGACTTCCACCAATACCAATAATACTTACAATATTTGGAGAATCTAATTGTGTATCATAATAAGTTTCTGTAAGATGAATTGTATTTGAATCAATCTTATAAACATAATATATTCCAGTATTCAAACCTGAAGCAATCTTATCGGTTGATGAATATAAGACTTTGTCGCCAGTTTTAAAATTGTGTGATGTGAGAGTAATCTTGTTAGTTACATTATTAATCTGTGAAGATGTAAATCCTACCGGATTTAATATAAGTTTAGCAAACTCGGAATTATATTTGACTTTAATTGAAGTTGAAGTTCCTATTCCAACTGAAGTATTTGGAGTTACTTCAAGTTTTATAGTATCACCATTTTGAAGTCCGTGAGGTTCGGAAGTTCTTATCGATGATATTATTCTATCAACATTTCCAGTAACCTGATTGAAGTTTGACTGTAGTAGATACTCATAATCATTGCTACCATTACTATAAAAATATAGTCCATTTGTATTAGTTGTTAATCCAACAACGGTAGTTAATCCAATATAATCTTTAGATTTGGCAATTACATAAACAGTGCTGGTAGCAGTAAAGTTATCTGGTAAAAAGTAAGTTGATCCACTTGGAGCATTTCCAACAATAAATGAATCGACAGAGGGATTCTTAGTTAGAGTTAGTCTTTGCCCATTCTTGAAGGGGTGATTTGGTAGATATATTGATTGTGTTGGAATTGAAATCTGTTTAGAAGTTTCACCAATAGTGTAAGTTACTTGAATTGCCATTCCAGAAGTTGTTCCAAGTCCAACAGACTGTTGACCATTAAAATATATTTTATCATTTAATGTGGAATCAAATTGTGGAGTTTGAGTATTGATTGAAAATCTATTACTTAAAATATTTACAAAAGAACCTAAGGTATGTGCAGAACCCACACCAAATCTTTTAACTCTTAATATTGATCCTTCAGAATAAGTGTTGAGCACTTTTAAAATCTCACCATCTACACTGAGAGAACTTCCTATAGAAATACTATTTGGTATTTGAGATACGTAAATATCTTCAACATCTCCAGTAGGAATAACATTTGATGGAATTTCTTTAAATAATTTAATTTTTTCTGTTGAAACACCAACTTTAAACGTCCCATTTAAATTCAAGATTGAACTGCTTAATCCAGAAATAATAACATTATCACCATCATTTAATTGATTGTAAGTTGATTGGTATACTGCAATTGAACTAGTACCATCAAAGATAAAAATGCAATTTTCATAACGTTGCAAATTGGTGTCGATACTCAAAATATCTTTACCAACCAATGTCGATACTACTGCCTTAATTCCTGTTCCATTTGTATTATTATCATCAAATACGGTATAATCACCAATCTTATATCCATCACCACCACCCAAAACTTCCAAAGAATCTACAGAACCTTTAGTTACAGATTCAATAGATGAAAGTTGTTTAATAATTTCATTGGATTCAATGATAAAATCGTTATCTGCATATTCATCTTGAACTTTATATGGAAAAGTATTTCTTGCCAATCCAGAATTATTGAAATCAAAAGATTGATCTAAAATAAAGTTTTCATCTATAAGAGATGATCTATAAAAATCTCCAATAAAGTATGGATATGCTGGTTCCAGCTTATTTGTGATTACACTAGTGCTTACACCAGCAAAATATGCATACACTCCATTGGGAAATTCTGGAGTTTTGGCAAATCTTCCATTACAGATATCCAAGTCTCCAGAATTAGTATATACATAATCTTCAATAAAGAATCCAGCATCAAACCCAGATGGCCTATTATTAATATTATTTGCATCTAAAGTATAGGAAGTTTTTAGAATTTTTAATGCAGATGAGTTATCATTTGGTGTAGAATAACCATAAGGTCCATATATTGGATTTCCATCATAAGACCATCCAATGATCGGGGAGTGATTTAATCCATTGTCTGAAAATACGGATTCTCCAAAATCTTGAGAATATCCCAATAGGTTGTAAGATAAAGTATCTCCAAAATCTGAAAAATATTCTGTCTGATATTTAAACTGCCTATTCAAAGTCAAAGATCTAATCCTACAATCAAATAATGCACCGCTTCCCTTTGGATTAACTTGAAGTGAAGTATTTGTTGCAGTATATCCAATACCAGAGTTTATTACAACAACGTTGACTAATTTATTGTTTTCAATAACAGGTCTTAAAATAGCACCAGATCCACTTCCAGTAACAATAATATCGGGTGTGGAGTAATATTCACTACCTTTACTCATAACCTGGACAGAAGAAATTCTCCCATCAACAATAATTGGTTTTAATTCCGCATCTTTACCATTTTTGAGTGTTATTACTGGTTTTCTTTGTAAATTTAAAATATTGGAACCATAATCAGAACCAGATTCATAAAGATATGCATCAATTATTTTTCCAGAAATAACGGGAGTTAGTGTAAAGTTTCCAGAATATGTACTACCATAAGAAACATTAATATTGACACTGATATCTGGATACTTGAAGATATGATATCCAGATCCAGTGGAAGTTAGATTGACTACTTTACTTCTAATGTAGTTTGAAGTAATACTAGCTCCAATACCAGCATCTACCAGTTTAAACGAATTTTCATCGGACTTTAAAATATAATATTGATTGGAGGTTGATAATCCAGAAACTGAAGTTCCAGTTGTTGAGTATTCGACAAGATCTCCAGTATTAAATCCGTGGTTTTTAAATGAAACTGTATCGTAATATGTTGAAATACCTGAGGACTTGACATACAGTTTTCTAAATTGATATCCCTCTCCAGAATTTAAAACCGTAATAGACCTTAAAGTTTTCTTTGAAATGGTTCTGAATTTATGAATACCTGAAGTATTGCTAGTTGTTATTCCAATAGTATTAATACCTGCACTATAGTCGGATAATTTATTATACAATCTAATGGTCTTGGTATTAATGACCTTTGCATAATATTTTGAACCACTTATTAACGTTGATGTTGATGTAAAATTATTAGATCCTTTAAAAGTTCCAACACCTATTGGATTGTTTCCATTCTGACTATAGATAATTGGTTCACCATCCTTCAAGTTGTGATTGGATGTAAAGGTAATAGTCTCGTCACTAAAATCTATACCACCACCAAAGAAAATATCTCTACTATCAAATTGAAGTTCTCTGTATCTTTGACCAACAACGGGTTGAAGCAAACATCCACTACCATTGCCACCAGTTAAAGAAACTGATAAAATTTGATCCACATCAAAATCTTGGGGATCCACTAAAACAGCAGTTACAATACCACTAATAACTGGAACAACTAACGCTGTTGTTCCTATGCTTGGAGAAGATATTGTAATATTTGGTGGATTTACAACATCATAATCTTTACCCGAATTTAAAACATTAAACTCACTTAATGGTCCGTAATAGATCTTGTCATCAGATTTTGAACTAACAATCTCAACTCCATTGCATAAGAGACCTAATCTTGTGGTATTTGATGGAACGTGTCCAGAAACTGATAGTGATTGATTTAATGGAAATTTCCTTAAAATATTTTTAGATCCAACAAATCTTGCGGCATCTTTTTCCAAAATAAAACTATGAGATCCTGATCCAGTTGGAAGAGTATCAAACTCAACATAACTATCACCAGAAAGAAAAGATGGTGAAATGTATAATTTAATTTGATTTGTTGGATATGTTCCTACAAGTTTTACAAAATATCTCTCACCAGATATCAATCCTGGTATTGTAAGATTAGATGGTTTGTAAATAATTGCATCGCCATTTAAAAATGGAACATTTGAAGTGAATGAAAGAATTGAATATCTATATGTCTGAGTATTATATCCCTGCAAATAAGACCCATTTGCTTCTGCTAAGACAGATTCTGAAATATTTTGAGTTATTGTATAACTTGGTAGGGAATTTGATGCCACATATCCATAATCATTATTTTCGGTGTATACATTTAATACGTCAGAAATAATCTTAGAGTTTCCATACTGCAACTCAGCCCCCAAACTAGTTGCCTTTTTAATATTTCTTCTTATGTCATAATCTGCATATGGATCATATACAAATCCATAAATGTTTGATAGAATAACCTGATTGAGAGGTAAATTGACAGTTGAAACAGTTGCATTAGAAGCAACAACTATATTCGATCCTCTTTTTAAAATATCAACAGTATCTCCAACTTTCAAACTTGATTTATCAATTACACTTAAAAGAGTAAAAGTTGATCCAGAAATAGTGAAAACTTGATACCTAGAACTTGTGTTATAAATCCAGGAATTTGCAAATATTTCTTCATAAGTTCTATCAACAGATGGATTTTTAATGACCTTTCCAATATTCTTGATAGAAATTAATTCCTTTTCATCTGCCAAATAAATGTCCGATGTTGAAGTAAACTTAGAAAGAACTCCAGTAATTCTAAGTTCAACTTTTTTACTAGTATCTCCACCCTCATAACCATAGATTACTTCATCAGATTTTATATCCGAAATTTGAGATATCTGCTCAGTAACTCCAGAACATCCAAAAAACTGATTAACACTCTTAGATGTATAGTAAATTTTATTATTCCCAGAAATAATATTACCAGTTTGCCCAAATCCAATTGTTGAATCAACTGAAATAATTGAAGATCCGATTGAAACCGTTTCTAATGCTTTTGTTTTTCCTGGGATTGTAAATGTTCCTTCGATCAGATCTTTCTCATTATATCCAACAAACAATGAAACTTTATAATAAGTTTTATTTGTTCTTGTAAGAATTTCAACTTCCGATACTGATGCCTGTGTTCTTTCATCTGTAGATTTCTTAATTGTTTGCCCAACAAGTCTTGTTGGATCATCACCAGAAATTAATTCGGTAATTAGAACTTCTCTGCGAATAAACTTAGCAGTTGATGGTTTGATTAAAAAACTTTCTAAATCAATAACGCGAGCATCTTCTCCATAAAGAACATTAAATAATATTCGAAATGATTCTTGAATACCTTTTGCTTGATAAAAACTTCTTGCTTCTTTTATGAAGTTGCTTACATCAAGATCGGAGACGAAATCACTATTCTCTAATCCTGGAGTTAAGAAATACTTGAGTTTTTTATAAAACTCTTGCAGAAAAAGAGAACTTAAATTAGTTACCTTTTCATTTTTAGAATGGGAATCACTAGAAGAAGTTGAAAAAACTAAGTCATTATTATTTACTGAATCTGTGTAACTACTGATTCCAGAAGAATAATTGGTGATACCACTAAATCCACGAACACATCCAGTGAAAGTATTAGTCGTAACTCCAGTATATGTAATAATTTCATCATTGATCTTTAAAAGACCATATTGTGCAGGAAATCCTTTCGTAGAAGTTACAGTAACAACTCCAGCAGAAGATGAAATATCATAGGATAAAGTTGTTGATCCTGTGATAACTTCTGGAGTCAGATTATCTAACTTCAAATATTGATCTAGATTTTCTGCAATATCTACAGAACCACCTTGATATTCTTGCGAGATATAATATTGTTTTAAGAAATCTGCAGTTTTTGGTGATTCTTCAAGAATGAACTCTGGAAGTTGATTTTCAATGATTTCATTAATCTGTACTCTCTTCTCAAAATCAGATTCAAACATATTTTATTCCCTCTCTATTTTTCCGTTAGAATAACTTGAAGTATAGTAATCTCGTGTAAACACCACTCCAGAAACGTCCTCTCCAGAAGCAATAACATCTCTTACCATATTTATCTTACTATTTGAAACATCAAAACTCAAATAAAGATCTTTAAGTCCAACAATATCATTTGAATCTGGATATGCTTGAATTTCAATTATATTATTTTCAACATCTGTTGAAGTGATATTGACAGTTGTAAGTTTAATTTCACCATTCGAATAATCAACAGTTCCAACAGATTTCAATACAATACGATAATTATCATCAGTCGTCTTTGTAATTGCACTAATTATACCCATATTACTTCCATCAAGATTGCCATATGCATCTTTGTTTGGAACATCAGTCAAATATACTTTACCTTTCTCTCCCTGAATATAAAATCCAGTGCTCTTAATATTATATCCCTTAGGATCAATATGAAATCTATTACCAAAACAAATTTCATATTGAGCAAACTGATTTACAAGTGCCTTCATATCTCTTCGAATAATCACCTTGGTTATATTGGAAGAAATGGCACTATCAATTCTATCAATTAACTGAACAATTTTACTATACTTAAATCGTCCACCAAACTTATTAATGTCTACATTTTTAGAATAATCAACTAAACTATTGGTAATTGATGTTTTTAAATTATCGACATTTGAAACTTGTGCCGAATTATAATAAACAGAAGAATCAATCTCAACATAAAGAACTTTAAGATCAATAATTTCCTGATTGATTCCTGTGATTGAATAATTCTTTAGTTGATTTAAGATATTATTTTTATCAAAATCTGATACATAACTACCATTTTTTGGTTTAATACTAATCACAACTGTTCCAAACTTTGGTGGATTTAATTCTTCTCCACCAACAACAGAAACTGATTCCGTATTCGGATAAATTTGTTTAATGATTGCCTCATAATCTCTGGAAGTTACAGATCTATATTGTGCAGAATATAGGCGAGGTGCATAATACTTAATTGATGCAAGATTTTCAATCTCGGCACCATTTGATGCTGAAGAAATTGTAGTTACTGTAATTGATCCAGATGGAATTACTCTAATATTTGCGGCGTTTAAAAAGTTTCCTTTAAAATCAAAAACAGATGGTCCATTTCCCCTTTCACCATCAGTTATAATATATTTGACTGTAATAACAGTTCCGTTTTCTAACTTTTTACCAAAAATTCCATCACCAAAAAGTATCTCATATTTTTCATCCTGAACCTCTTGTATCAAATAAACCTCAGATGTTGATCTAAGATTTAAAATATTATTTGCTTTAAAATATTCTCTACCCAATCCACTGTCATTGATACCTTTAATATACACAACAATCGTACTTGTATCAATGTATGGGTTATCGAGAATAAATCTTTGTGTAATTGAAGTATCTACAGTCCACTCTTTCGTTAATAATGAACCCTGGTAAATATATACTGGTGCCGAAGAAGATCCAAACTTAGCGATACCATTATTGATAGTTGTCGTAATATTTTCGGATATTGAGAATCTATAACTTGTATTTTCTGATGCTCCAACACACACTAAACCCGCTTCAAGCGTAAGTAAAGGACTTGTGCTTGTGGTTGGAACTTCGAAGGTAATTGCCGCCTTGGCGGCGGTTCTGGAGCGTGGTACGTAACCAATATTTCTTGCTAATGAGACAACATTTTCTCTGAGAGTTGCCGAATCCAGAAAGGATTCGTTCACAATCATATTGGAGTTAAATGCTGTAATATACGTATTATATGCTAGAGTATCGATGAGTGCTGAAAAGTTAGATCCCTCAAAGTCAAAATCCGTGAAGTTGGAGTTTGCGCGGAGATAATCCTTAATCGAAGCCTTGATCTGATCGAAATCTAGATTTGTAAATTGTGTAAAAGGCATTTTATTATCTTGTTGCCTCTAGTAAAAATGTAAATTGTTGTGTTGGAAACTCTTGACCAATAATATCAAATATAACTGTAACTTCAAAACTGTTGTCGTCGGGACGAGGAATCGCCTCAACAATCAAATTATTAACTCTAGGTTCGAAGTTATTAACTGTTGTTTTAATCTGATTTTCAACAATTGATGCAGTTCCATAATCAACAAAATTAAATAAGCTTCTGCGAACATCAGATCCCAGAAGAGAGTTGAAAAACCTTTCAGTGGGAATGGTTTCAACCAGATTTCTAACGGATCTGATGATTGCACGCTCATTTGTCAAAATAGGCAGATCTTTTGTCACAGGATGTGGATCAAAAGATAGACTAATATCCTTAAATGGTTTGGATATTCGCTTGACTGCCATTGAACGAAAGAATTCTTTGATTTATTTATACCTGACTCCAGGGAGAACCATAGTTTGGTTCAGTTCCATATTCCCAATCATCATAGTCTTCATCATTACGAATTTTTTCATGCAGTTCAATTTGCTTTTTAAAATCGTGCTTTGGTGCAAGATCATGCATGATTTCTTGAATCACTCTTTTTGGTTTTTTACACTTACAATCATAATCAGTCACTAGTTTTGTGGTTCCCCACATATCATGCATGTAGTTTGAATCTCTATCTACGGGCAAATTGGACATTTTATCTCCTGTTTTAATGAATAAAACAGAACTTTTTTGGTAGGAGGTTGCTATCTCCTTGTTTCTATTTAACGATCTATTTCACGAATTGAATAATCATCAGAATTTAAATATTTTAACAACTCTAGTGCAATTAATTTTGGATTTCCTTCACCACAAGTATAGACATCGATTGCAATTGATCCTTCTTCTGGCCAAGTATGACACGAAACGTGACTTTCTGAAAGCGCAATCACGATTGTACATCCCTGAGGTGTAAAACAGTGCCGAAAAATGTTTAGAATCGTCATTCCAGCACGTTGAATTCCAGCAACCATCACTTCTTCAAGGGCAATTGCATCATTGATTAGATTGTAATTGACGTTATACACCTCCAACAAAAGGTGCTTACCCATTGAAAAGCGTTTCAAATCAATTTGCACCAAAAAATCTATTTATTTAACCCAAAATCCCTGGCGCTCATAACTTAAATCCGCAATAAATGTGTATCCTTCAAAATTTTTATCTATTTTTTCACCCCAAACTGGTATTGCTACCGTATTTTGATATCTAAAGTTAGGATTTCTGCGAAATTGGACTTCAATTAGATGACCTCCAATAAATTCACAATTAATCCATTCATAATCTTTGTTTAAATTTTTTAAAATTTCGGGAAATTCAATTCTTCTTTCTATTTTCTCCCATTTTTTCCATTGATGAATAGGATCTTCCAAATCTTTTGTTCCTAAAATAATTAAATCCTGTTCTTGATAGTGATAATCAACACTTAAATGTTCTCCTTCGAAGATTTCACACCAAAATTCTGATGGATGCATATTATCGGTTCTTTTTTCTATCCATTCTTTACGAGCAAAACGACTCATTCCAAATAAATTAAAAGATGGACGCACAATATAAAAGTCGGGTTTAGGAACTGTGGTTCCTGCAGGACCACAAGTATAACCTAAACGCCGACCTAAAAATAATTTATTATATACCCAGAGATCTTCAGAATGTATATGATTCCATTCATCATCACACTCTAACAAATACATTTATTATCTACCTTGACCTCTGTACTTCTTACGAGCAGAGTTACGGGATGACGCGGCATATTTGGTATTAGAACCATTGCCTTGACAAGACTTTTTGGGCTTTGACTGAATGATAACTTTACCATTCGATGAGGAATGCTTTGACATAATGGTTATTCTTCAATAATTTCAGTAGTAAGATCTTCAGGATTTGGAGAACCTGTCTGATAGAATTCTACTGCCAGATCCTCCATAGTATTGAAATACTCTTCTTCTGTAAGACTTGTGTAAATCCTACGTCCATTACAGAGTATGTTATACATTTCGATGCTCATCAGATAACGCGAGTTTTTTCGTGCCCAACGCGAATGCGAGGATCACACCAAATCTCAAATCCTGCTTCCTTCGCATCCAAACAGAAAGAAACGTCTTCTCCACACATGTCCTGAACTTCTCCAGATTCGAAAACTTGCATCTTCGGCGCAAACCAAGGATACTTCATTTCGGAGTTCTCAAAGACACCGTGCTTGATGAGCAACCACCCAAATCCAGCATAATCAACGGTGAAAGGTTTGCGCCGCTTTGAGATACTTTCGATTGTCTCATGATTCATCACACCACCATTGTTGCGGAAATCATCTTCTTCCATCCAGTGGGCAACAGAAGTGGTGTGACCATCTTCAGTGCAATACCATCCAGATGCAATATTTTGATCCATTAGGACAAGTTGCCAAAACTTTTCAGTATTGAAAACAATGTCACTATCAATCCATAGTTGCCAGTCATAATTCAGTTTTCCATCCCAGGGAATCTGATCAGGTCCACGTAGAACATTTGCGCCTAGACACTTGCATCGGGCAAAGTTTACCATTGATGAATAATCTTGAGAAATTTGAATACTTGCTCCTGCCTGAACTAGATCAAAGCAGAGTTGCACAAAGTTCTTCAAGTAAGTGTAAGAGACACCTCTTCCAGGTAAGCAGAATACTACTGACTTACCTTTTACCATTTCTTTTGCAAGATTATAATCCCATTCGGGTTCTTTTGCTACCACGGGGGTTTTTGCTTTTACAGTAAATCCTTTAGTCATAAGTTGATTAATTTACATCAGTATCATACATCATTATGTATGGTTTGTCAATGGGAAGAATTTAAGGATGTTTCTTTTGAAATTGACAGTTCCTCATAAGTGAGATCTTCAATATTATAATCAGTTTTCATCAAACCCACCATATTTCTGATGGTCTTCCATGTTACTTCAAACTCTTCTTCATTGATTGAATGAAATAGGCATCGGTCTTTTGCGTATATGTGATAAATTTTACTCTCAGTCATTTTCATTCTCACTTAGAATAACTTCGCCACATTCAACGGAAAACTTAATTCCCGTGTCCTCATACCAAGATAATTCATTGGCGATCCACTCTGGAATCACAAGATAATATTCACCACTAATCGGATCGACTTGTATAGGTTGAATATTATTTTCGGAATTTTTTTTCATTCTCTGTATTGTTTTTTTCCTTTTCATTTTTATATAGTAATGTAAACTTTTATAATATGTGTGGGTTGTGGGCGTATTTTTTTATGGGCGGATTTTTTTGTTTTTGAGTGTTATATAATGATCGCTTGGGTAACACTTTGTAGGTTAGGGTAGTGTTGGGTTTTCAAATACGGCGCCCGCCGCCACGCCCCCCAAGGGCGGGGGCACTGCCTCTCACGAACACACGAATGGCGGCACTGCCTCAGCGCACGTCGCCCAGGGCACTGGCGCTGGTGCTCATGCTGGTCCCCCTGCTGCCAGCGGCACCGCCATGAGTGCGGACCCTGCTGCTGCCGCCTTTGATCCGATCTGCCCAACGGAGTGCTGAGGGACCATGAGCAACAGGCAGTCGGGTGATCTTGAATTGAACGCCGTCAATGGTAGTGAGGGTGGAGTTCATAACGAAGGAGATTGGGGTGGGTTGGTTACGAAGGGATCGGTAGGGGTCAATCCCCCACGAAGGGGGGGGAGAGTTACGCACGAACGGTCACGAATAGGTGGGGGATTGACCCCTACCGATCCTGAGGTCCACGGTAGTCAGTGTGCAGATCTGCCAGTTCAGCAGCGGGCAACCCGTCACCATCCCATCCTTTCCATTTTCTGGTATGGGAATTTGCCTGACCCATACCCTTTGCTACGTTGGTGCCTACCCATATGGTCTGGCGGGTCTTGAGGTCCGATGCTATGTTGAAGAGTGCCATTTGATTCGGTTCGGTTGGTTGCTTTGATATTGCAGCAGGTCGGGGGGGGGCGACCCCTCAGGTATTTGGCACGATCGTAAACTTGCATGAGGGGAAGCAAGCGACGAAATCCTGCAGGCAACGTTCGGCAGAAGGGAGGTCATCATAGAGACCCTCAATGCGGCACGTGCCTTTGGAATCGAGGGAGAGGATGCGGAACTGCAGGATCATGGTTCGGTTCGGTTCGGTTGCTTTGATATTGTAGCAGATCAGCGGGCAGCGTTCGGGCGGCAGTGAAGGTTAACCCACTTCCCTAGGGAGACGTCGGTGTTGAGGGTCAGAGCAAGGGCAGCACGGCGGGAGACCTTAAAGATGTAAGGGCGGCGGGTCCAGTGAGAAAGGAAGCGAACCGCAACCCGCCCCGTGATGGGGTCAACCGTCAGGGTGTCGATGGCAGTGCTGCCGTGGGTGGTGATGGGGATTCCGATCATTGGAGGGGGGTGTCGGTTGAGAGTATTGTAGCAGATCAGCGAACGGTCTGAGGTCTGATCCGAACGCTAGCGAAGCGGGGGGACCCCTCCACATATTCGTCGATCATCAGACGAAGGTTAGCAGCATGGCGCTCTGCGTCCTCCTCTGAGGCATAGAGGGAGTCCAGTTCTTCCCGATCATAATAGTCGGTGCCGCAGGTGAAAATTGCAAAGACGGTCAGTGCCATGGGAGTCGGTTGCGGTTGAGAGTATTGTAGCAGATCGGGGGGGCCCCCTCAGATCCCGTTCAGGAATTCCGCCAGAGCGTCGTCATATTCTGCCTTGGTTTGAAAGGTCCGCCCATGGATGGTTCGGGGATACGTGGCATCCAAACCAGCAGCGGCAACGTTGCGGCAGTCCTGTTCGTCGTATCCCATTTCAATCAGGGTGGCAACGTAGGGGTTGAAGGTCATGAGGTGTCTTGTCTTGTGAACTGAGGTTAGTGTAGTCGATGGAGTGGGGGGTCTCTGCCCCCCATTGTGCCACCTAGGCGTCTGGCATCAGGGTGACGGTGCTGCTGCAGTCGATAGCAAGCAGGGCAGCGTCCAAGGCAGCGATGCGGTCGGTGATGGTGGGGGCAGGGAAGACGTCAGGGAACTGGGAACCCAGGGTCAGCAGTTCGGTCCTCCACCCCACCAGGGCAAGGCGGACCTCAGAGGTGTTTAGGGTAGCGGTGGCAGGCATCGGGGTCGTGTGAACTGAGGTCATTGTAGACGCAGAAAGGGGGAGCAGTGCCCCCCCAGTGTGCGGTTCAGAGATCGGTCATCATTTCACAGATCGCCTCAGCGTCAACCTTAAGGTCGTTCCAGCGGCACCCGTCAGGGGTCTCTTTGCTGCCACACTCCCAGAGCATCTCCAGCAGGGCAGCATAGGATCCTTGGCACTGGCGGGCAGCAGCATAGAGACCTTCGTCGTTTTGAATCCAGAGGGCGACGTTCCAGGTCTCCCAGTTTGCCCATCCGTTGAATCCGTTGCTCATGGTCCCTCTCCTTTGGTTGATATGGTTAGTCTACAGGGTCAGAGGGGCATCCCTGCCCCCCTTGTGCCAGTGCCTCAGGCGTCCATCCCCATCGCTGCTTTCAGGTCGTTGTATGCCTTCAGGTAATAGTCTGCGTCGGTGCCCTTGCCAGCGATGCGGCAGTCGCAAGCGATGCTGAGGACAGCGGTGCGGATGGTGCTCCACTGTGCCTCAGTGAGGGTCACGGTGCAGAGGTCCAGGGGCAGGACGTGGGTGCGAACGGTCATCGGTTCGTTTGAGTGAACTGAGGTTAGTGTAGTCGGTCGGGGAGGGGATCAGGGGGCGGCGGTGTGCCACCCCCTCAACCGTCCTAGAAAGCGATCAATTGATCCAGTTCCCATTGATCAACTTCGGTCACAGTGCCGCCGCAGTTCTTCCGCAACCAGGCATTAACGTGCTTAGTTGTCGTGGCGCTCCACTTCGTCGCGGTGCGGATCCACCCCTTACCAGGCACCAGGGCGGCAACGGGGGTCTGGTAGGAGATCAGGACCTCAGTCCCGTCCGCCAGAGAGACTTCGGTCTGGTTGCTGCCGATGGGTTGGACTTTCATTTGACGTCTTGTGAACTGAGGTTAGTGTAGTCGGTCGGGGGCACGTGCCTCCCCTTAGTGTGCCAGTGCCTCAGGCGTCCTGATCAGCAGCAATGGAGTCCAGGATCGCCAGCAGTTCGGCAGCAGTGCTAGCACGGTTCAGCAGGGCAACAGCAAGGTCAAAGGTCATTCGAATGGTTTGGATAGTTTGGATAGGTGGCAGTCTTTAGGGCGCTGCCGTTCCCATTGGTTCAGGGTGCCAGGTGAGCAGGCGATCCGCAGGAGCGGTAGAAGGCGACCATGCTCTCTGCCTCCGCAAGGGTGCGGAAGAACTGAGAGCGCCACTCGCAAGCGTTGTAGGGCACCTGATAGCGAACTTCGTAGCGAATCATGGCGGTTGATTGAACTGAGGTTAGTGTAGGGGATCAGAGGGGGCATTGCGCCCCCTTAGTGTGCCAGTGCCTCAGGCGGTTGCCAGGGCAGAGTCCATACAGACGTCGAGGAGTTCCATCTCAGCATAATCGAAGTGGTCCTCAAGGTGGGCAACGTAGGCAACAGCGGAGGACTTGCAATCAAAGAGGCGCAGGGTCTTGAAGTCCTCGCCCTCATAGGATGTGCCAGCGATCACGGCGTAAACTTGCATCGGTCTGTCTCTCAGGAACGAATGTAATGTAGAACGGATCAGGGAGCAGGTCTAGGGGTCTTGTGCCACTTTGGTGACTGTCACACGTCCAGGCAGTGCCGATAGGTTTGTTGTAACCTGATCAGCACATCATCCCAGAACTCTTTATCATCATCGTCATTGTATTGATTGTTAGACTCAACCAATTCAATGAGAGCATGGAGATCATCAGGAGTCAGAAAGTTCACCAGTTACCCTCCATTAAATCAGCAGCAAGTTCATCACTATAAAGTTCTTTAATCTCACCAACAATCTCCTCTTCAGTATAAGTCTTGTACTCTTTAACAAGTAAATCATAGACCATCATTTCAATGGATTCTGAATCCATTCCCTCCATGATAAGTGAAACGTAGTTCTCAACAAACTTGTTGAATTGTTCGGTGGTAAGTGTCATTTTCTTAGGGGTGAATTGTAATAGGAACGGAACACTGTAACCACGATAATAGCAGTGGAGATGACACCAACCAACCCAAGGAAGGTAACAGTGTCGCCAGTGAAAGTGTATGTTTCAGGTGTCATCAGTAGGTTACAAGTGCGGAAACTTTGTCATAAAGCAGGGCAACGTTCACCCCCAGTTGTTCACTGCATTCATCCCAATCATCGTGAAACTCAATGAGGTCCAGCAGGGCACGAATCTCTGCTTGGTTTAGTTCTAGAACTTCCATAGTTTCAATAATCGTAATCAGAGTTTAGATATTCATTAACATTGAACTTCTCTTCTTCCAGATCACGAAGTTCAGGAATATCAAAGATCTCACCAGGGGAGTCTTGAATCTCCTGCCAGAGTTCGTCAAACATAGTGGGGTGTCTCAGGAACGAATGTAATGTAGAACGGATCAGGCAACTTTAGTGCGGCGCTGTGCCACCTTACGGATTGGCACAGGAGCGGGAGCAGGTTCGGCAAAATATACCTTACCATACTGCAGCAGAGTGTCAACGAACATCAGCACGGTTTGCATCACCTTACGTGTTTTTTCTGCACCATTGTTGTCATTGTAGGCACGAACAGCAAACTGATACAAACCCACAACAATTGCAGCGATGGTAGCAACATTCAGAATCAGAGTTTGAGTGAACTTGAAAGCGAACAGTTTCATTATTCTTTGGTGGCGAGGGAAAATGTAGAGAATGTCCCGCCACGGATCCATCATACGGCAGCAGGCACCTAGGTCAAGGAATTGTTGCAATGCTTAACATCAGAGGTCCTTATAAGACTCATTAGATAAAAAAATAGGGAAGGGCACCACCCCTCCCCTATAGTCACCCACTCTACACTTAAGTTTAATATTATATCTCACTCAACCTGGGTAACTTTGTCGGTCGGATTGCGATAATCAGTGTTTCCAACCTGTAGGCAAACCCTTTCCTCTATAAGGTATATTGTATTCTCAATAAGGAGTTGTTATTGAGAATAATAATTAAAGCACATCTAGATGGTGTGGGGAGGGGTGAGTGGGGTGAAGCACATATTCTTGCACATAAGGCGGGCTCAGGTGGGTGCCTGACGAGATCACATCATACACACACATTCTAGCACATATGTATGTCTTCGTGTAGTATATCGAGATGTGTGTGTATGATGTGATCTCGTCAGATGTGCGTCGAGATGTATGATATCGTATGTATCTCGTCGAGTTATGATAAATGTGTGTGCAATCTAGTCGAGATCACACACACATCTCGTCGAGATCTACCAGTTCTTACCGAACACGAACCCATCCTGGAAATCGTAATCATAACGAAGTCCCTGATACCAGGTTGCTTCCCAATCAACGATTACGAACGAAGGGATATCCAAACCGTAGCAGTCAGTGGTAAACTGTTCGGCAAAATCTGCCTCCGATTCATAACCACCCTGATAGGCATCTTCAAAGTTACCCAGGTCATCCTCATCATAGATCTCCAGGAATGCATCAATGGCATCCTCACCATAACGATTAGAAAGTTCATCATACAGTTCCTGATTCTCATCAGAGATATCTGCAGATTCTTTCTTGTCAATCAAACCTTTCACAGTCAGCAACTCCGTGTAGAATTCAGTATACTTCAGTTTACCTTCGATCTCATACCCACAGGCACGAACGATATCAGACATCTTAACAGGAGGTTCTTGTGCCTGCATTTCATCAACCAGGGTCAGAAGGGAGTTGCCAGTCAGCATTGGTTTGTCTCTCAGGAACGAATGTAATGTAGAACGGATTGGGGGATATCGCAACCCCCCTTGTGCCAGTTATCAGATTGTCATACCAGCTTGCATACCAGCAAGAAAAGCATCATTCAAAGCATCTTGAATCTGCCAGACTGCAACCTCATGAAAATCGAGGTTGTCCATGTTACGTGCTTCCAGTGTTTCAATATTAAAATTCTTCTGAGCGATTTGTGTTAGAATCTTGTTGAGAAGTACTTTGTTTTCAGTCACGAATCAAACTGCCTCCAGCAATAGTTTGTGAATGCGATCTGCCTCTGCCAGGATATCACCATCCAGGCGATCCCATTCTACCCAATCATAGGCAGATCCTGCGGTTTCATATGAACCATCAGGCAGCAGGGGAGCATACATCAAAACCCGTTGATTGTTTGCATCCAGTTTGTAGGTGCAATTGTTGAGTTTGGAGATGACAAAAGTCATTGGATTTCTCAGGAACAAAGGTAATGTAGAACGGATCGGGGGATTAATCAACACCCCTTGTGCCAGTTATCAGATTGTCACACAGGCACCTCGGCGCAGTTGAGTATATCCATTATTGCAATTATAGTGATGAATCCCATAGTAATATCTACGGGTATTTGTCTCACTCAACTTGAAATGTTCTGAGATTTGTTTGAAAGAATGGGTGGGATAAATTTTCTTGTAAAGATTAATCATCTCACACCAGAATGCAGCATCTTTGGTGAAACGAATGCTCTTCTCAGGATGAACCTTAACGGAGCGCATTTGGTGCTTTTCTCAGGAACGAAACCAACATAACCGCAAACAAACCCCAGCGGTGAATGTTTGTGCCACTCCTACAACTGGCACATCGATAATATCCAGACACCAAAAAACCCTCCTATTTTTGACACTTCAAAAACAAGAGTTAGTGATATTCTATTCCGACCGCATTTGGTATATCGGGAAACCTATAGTTAAACCCTGTTAACCTATTAAACTCTAGCACTCAGTTCTTATATCTGTCAGATTGATTCTGGATCCCGTAGGAGAATTCAAGAGCTGCCCTATGTTATAAGATCTTAAGTGCTATTATTTATATAACTTTGTGCCAATTTTTGAACTGGCACAAAATCAAAAAGGATCGTATTCCTTAACGCTACAATGAATATCCTCATCACCTTCGAGTTTCAATAGGTCTCGCCAATTGATATACTCCACATCTAGATCATCATAGCACATGATGTCTAGTGTAACTTGTACAAGGCGCTTTTGTGCGATCATGGTGTCTCGTGCGATGTGTCTAGATTCTATCATGCGTAGTGGCGATATGCAAGCGATTCATAATCGTGTGCATCTCGTGTATAATCCTCGTCGAGATCCTGTGAGTACTCTTCGAGATCCTGTCCGTAATCGTATGAGACTGTGTAGTCGAGATCGTAGTCGTCGTACATAATCCTCGTCGAGATTGAATGTTCGGTTTAAGTATAGCACAGATCTCGACTAGATGCAAGCATAAAACCTAGCGTCTCGTCGAGATTGTTATGTGTATATATGTGCTCTCGTCGAGATTTATGTGTTTTTGTGTGTATTCTCGTCGAGATTCTCACATAATGATCTTATTATAGGTTCATAATGTCTCGTCGAGATCTGTGTGGGTTCTGGGAGATTTTCGCGGCGGTGAGACTTGACAAACTGCGCGTCTTATGCTACGCTCGCTTAGGTCACAAGACTCAGAGGCATTTATAAGAAGACTCAGAGGCATTTATAGGGTTTAAAAGATACAAGACTCAGAGGCATTTATAAGAAGACTCAGAGGCATTTATTCTCAATAAAGACACTATTGATTCTCAATAATATAACACTATTGAGAACACATGAAAAACACAACATAATGTTTTTTAATACATTTATTAATACAATTTAACCTTTTTTTGGTATAAATCGCTACAAAACTGGCACAATCTCACTCTCCTTACATCCCTGCCTCCGAATCACCTGTTCCCAGAAACTTGCATCCTCAATAGTAAGAAACGTCGCCACTTGTTTAGAATAAACTCCTTTCTTCTTTGGTTTAAGATAGACTACTTGATACTTCATAATGAATAGGTTGATTATCATTCCAGTGTCGAATAACACCAGCAACAATAAAGAGATTAGTGATTAGATAAGTGAGAAAGATAAAGGTTCGTATGATGGAGATCTTATCACTCTCCCTATCACACTTGGATGCTTTCTCACCTAACGCTTTTGACCACCATCTCCACATTGTCTGATGTTTCATTTTTCAGATTCCTTCAACAAGCGAACATCTTTCCATTGATGAGGATAAACTAAAATACACACATCTCTTGATCTTTCCTCGGACTGTTGAATACACACCGTAATATACTGAGTAGAAACAAAATCAACCTTACCAATGTGCTCATTATAAGTCACACCTAAACCACGATAGAAAGTCATCCAAATGCTGCCTCTAATGGTGTTTGATTAATTTGCATTGCACTATAAGGTCGAGTATCCTGAATATCTACTTGATCTCCTTGCTTGGTTGAATTAATAGGAGCATAGTAGCAGTTCTTCTTTGGTGCATAGAATCCCCAGATCGTCCGAGTTGATTTTCCCATATTATAATCAAACTCACGATCGCAGCGCAACCATATAGCAATAGTGCGAGTATTAAAAACTTCAAACTCATAACTATAACCCTGAGGTGCCTTGTGTGGAAACTCTATAATCATGTCGTAAAGGAATCAATAATACCAGACTCATAATCATCCTGAAGAACAAACTTCTGAGCACTGATTACATTGGGCATAATCCGATCCACATACCTGCCATCATATGATTCCTCTTGAGATAAAAGTCTAAATGCCTCGGTATCATTCTCTGCAATCAGATTAATCACTCCACCATATTCGGAAGATGGAAAAGGAACCCAGTAATCAACAATGTAAAGCGATTTCATTTCTTTGGATAAGTTACTTCTGTATTGTAATAGATTGTTTGAGATTTGTCAACTGTCGATTGAGTTCAACTTGAACTGGAATCAGATGTGAAGTAAAATATTCCTCAAACTCATTATTCTTGATGAGTTTGATAATATCTTCGACTTGTTGCAGTGTAAAGAGAAGTTTGGTTCTTTGATTCATTTCAACCTCCACCATGCACATAATCAACAACACCAGCAGGATGATTCACACCTTCAATCACCTTGATGCTAGCATTATCAAACTCTTGTTGTCTATTCTGATTGATCCATTCAGAATCAAATTCGGATCCAAACTCTTTCATAAAGAGGTCTTTGCACTGAAGCATAGATTCGCCAGCGATTACACACATTCCAGAAGTGTAATCGGAGAGAACGTCATTGAGAATGTAGAGATTCATTACATAAACTCCATCATATAATAGTCGCAGGTGACCTCCAACTCTGCTGCCTTGGATTCAATCTCTTGTTCTTGAATCCTACGTGCTTCGGCACGATGATTCTCATAAACCTTACGTCCTTCATAGTAAAGTTCTTCAGTTTCAAAGTGTTTCATAAAATCGTCAAATGCAGTGATGAATGATTGTAGATCTTCGTTATTCATAATCTAATAAGATTTGAGCGCAATCCGTTCGGATATACACATCGAAAGTTCTGCGGCAATCTGAACATCTACATCACCCAATTTAGCATGAATCGCATCAGGAATCAACTCTACCATCAGATCAAAGAAACGTTCATCTTGAGTAATATAAGATGCAACATCATCACTGAGAGCATCTGCAAGTTTGATGATTGTGGCGTTAGAAAGTGTCATGTTACTTTGAAGAACAATCGGGATGAAAAGTATATGATGCACAGAACTGGCGATGAACCTCTGCTTCTTGTTGCCTTTGCCTCTGATCACTATGACGTTGTGAATAAGACATATACATCAGAAGACCAATCGCAAGTAGATATAGATGAGTGATTTTCATTTGAGAAGAAGAGTAATAAGGGCGGCAACAGAAAGAATAGCAAGAGCAAGCAATATATCAATCCAGATGGGAGATAATACCCACAACCAGGACCAATGAATCACATTACACAGTTTGAGTCCAATAAACAGAAGAGTCAGAGCACCAGTAAAACCAATGCGTCCAGAAGATGAAGTCATTTGAGTTTCCTTAGTCAGTGTGCCAGTCGTGGATTGAAGTTTCATTGTGAAAAGCAGTGCCTCGATTACCTTCTTATTATAGGGCAGAGCACAAGCGATTCGGAAACCAGTGCGCCACTTGAAAAACTGGCACAGGAGTCCTTGCACTCAAATATTTCAGATATAACTTTCCTTCTTGTTCCCGTGCCTCTATTTCATGGGGTTGATCCCAGTATTCAATGTCATCTACATTAATGGAATTATAATACCTCTTACCACGTTTGCTGCGAAGAGTTCCAGTCACCCACTGTTGTAAATGAACCAGTTCGTGCAACAGAGTTTTTATATACAGTTCCTCATTCATCCAAGTATCCAATTCAATCAGAAACTCCCGTGGACGATAGGATTCACCTGTATAATCACAATAACCATACACACCTTCACGTTTCAGACCACGATGCAATATTTCAACATAGAGTTTATGTCGTGGAAAAAACTGATTCAGAAACCAAGAGGTAACATCCTCACAGATCCGCTTGCGATAACCATAACCATTAATTTCAATGACAGATTGCATGACCAATGTAAGAACCAAATGAATGATGAAATAAAGATCAGTTTGTCAGTCGTCGTCATCATCAGTAAATTGCATCAGAACATAGTTAATACCAGTTGCAACGATTGATGCAACAAACCACCAGGAAAGAAAAGTAATCATTTTGCGTAAAGATAGGAACCTGCCCAGTCAGCGTGTTGAAACAACCATTCACGTTGCTCAATCAAACGAAGATCATAACGAACACCTTTAGCGGGTGCTTTGATGCTGGCGGGTTTGTAAACTTCACCAGTTTTCTTATCAATGAAAGCATGAATACTATCACGACGACCATCGATGCACATAAAGATTTTGTGATACTTTGTGCCCGAAGAATTCAGTTCGTAACCATAACCATCAGGAGCATTTTGAATGAGAGCATCACACAACATCAGACCATACTTAACAACATTCAACTGAATGGTGTTGCGGGCGGTTTGCTGGGCAGCGTAGTCGGCAAAGGTGGCAGTCATGGGGTTGGTTGCGTATGATGGTATTATAGAGGCACAGAGGTGCCTCTGAGAGATCATTGTGCCAGTTACCTAACTGGTGGGGGAAGTTTAGGAGCGTTCATTTCAACAGTAGTTTTTTGAAGATTAAGCATTGCACCATCAAGAAACATTGCAACTGGCACAAATCCGATGGTGGCAACAATAATACCAAAAATAGTACCAGAAATGAAGTTAAACATCAGACGGCAACAGGGATTTTAATGACTTCGGGCAGTTTGCTGTCATCAAACTGATGCATATTATAACATACCCATTCATTATTTACAAACAAATAAGCATACTCTTCACTGTTATCGGGAAGAAGATACTCACAGAGGTCAGCATCAAGGCGTGGTTCGGTTACATCACCACGCTCAGAATAATACAGAGGACCAGTGACAGGCAGAGTTTCATTGTTCCAACCTGCATTAGTCCACAGGCAACTGATGTCACCACCATCAATCAATTCTGCCGCTTTCTCATAAGAATTGAAGTTCTCTACCAGTTTCACACCATTGAAAGAAGCATGACCATCATAATGGCAATATGCAGAAAGAATAGAACCATCAGAAAGTTCAATACCAATGCGTGAGCGGGTTGCCATGGTGTGTTTCGTTGATTACCTTGTTATTATAGTGCCACCTAGGGGATTCAAGATGCCACCGTGTGCCAGTTGTTGAACTGTCCTCAGTCTTCGTAGATTCTACACTCTAGTGCATCAGGATTGGCATCACAATAAAGTTCCATTCATCAATAGTTCTTCTACTGTATCATTATGAGAATGATTGAAGTGATACAATCCATCAGTTCTTTTTACAGCAGTTACAATGTTACCCTATCAACAGTAATTCCAGTTCTCTTACTGGTATTTAGTCCGTGTGTTCTTCCATACATTCTAGACCTGGAAGAACTTGTTGGTGTTGATGTTCTAATGTCCCCAGGTTTTGCTCCTGCTTTTTGTAAATTTACAGAAACTCCTTTAGTAACTTCTTGTCTAAAGCTTCTTCCTTTTGTCATAGTGCTGGCATCATCATCATTATAAGTTCTGTTCTTATTCACAGAAACATCATGAACTGGTTTTGGTGTTCTATCTCCACCAATTTGCTTTAATATTTGCTTTGCTTTAAGTGCTCTTTTACTTGTTGGTTTATTTCCTTTTGGTCCTAAATTTCCAATCTTTCCTGTCGCATAATCTGATTGATTTGCATGAGTTGCCGTTTCTGTTTCGTGATTGATTGAGGCAGAAGTTTCTGTCCATTTAATTCTGCGTCCCCCTGTACCTGTTATTGGTCTTGGCGATCTACTAAATCCAGCCTTTGAAAGTGCTGCTCTATTAGATTTATCCTGTCTTTGTTTATTTCTTTCAGATCGACTTTGTGCTGGTCCACGAGATGATAATAGACGACTACCACTTTCACCACTAGAACTTTCTTCAAGTTCAATCTCACATTCTTCTTTCACACAACGATTATAAGTCTTTCCAAACAACTTTTGTGTTCCTTTTTTCTTATAACCAGTCCAACACTTCTTTGCTTCAACAATAAACTCTTGAAATGTTTTCATAAAAGAAAAAAGACCTCTGGTATATTTATACCAGAGCCCTATCTGCCTTTCCTTCTAATGATTTTACAAATAATTCAGTAAATCTTTCTTGTCTATCAGGATGTACTGATTGTGGATATTCTGAAATTGCCTCACGAAGGGCATTTAACTCTTCCCATTCTTCTTTTGTAAGTTCTTCTGTGCTTGTTCTGGAGAGAGTCATGATTCTCTATTAATGTGTTATAATCCTAACACAATATCTATCAAAATGAAGATTTCTTAAGATTATCTTTGCAATTGGTTTATAGTTGTTAATTGAAGAAGGTTCCAAAAGAACCACTATCACCAGGTTGCCTATTTTCTAGTTTATCCATTAAACTATCATAAGTTTGAAGAGTTTCAATCTCATGTATCATCTTAGAGATTGAACAGCAAATTGTAGGACGTTCGGATCTTGCAGAGAATGCAAGTGCATTTCTTAAAGATTGTTCTGCTTCTTTTAAACTTTCTTCAACTGATTGTGAGAGTGCCATTAGGGTGCGTCATCATAAACTACAGGGGATTCCAGACAATAATCTGGAAGTTTAACACGATTTTCTGTGAAATATCTACACAACATTGTAGTCGGTCTTTGTGATTTTGTCAACTCACGAGCATGACAATCAATAAAGTTTCCACATTTCAGTAAGTGTATTAGAAACTCCATTACATAAAAATATAATTTGAATACTTTTTCTTGAAGGCATCAACCTGTTCTTGTGTTTTTAGAAACACAAACAGATTTGTCTGTGGATGCCCAGGATACTGGTAAGATACTTTGATCATTTTGTCTCCTTTATCCAAAAACCATCATCAGTCATTGTATATCCAGCAGCAA
>Ga0209088_10000173_pt1 | contig 47509 bp, 48 predicted proteins | sample S_140625_EF_Meta_FD_187324 | JGI IMG/M metagenome (GOLD analysis project Ga0209088, IMG submission 187324) | Freshwater microbial communities from Lake Simoncouche, Canada to study carbon cycling - S_140625_EF_MetaG (SPAdes) (version 2) | ecosystem: Environmental > Aquatic > Freshwater > Lake ... | reverse complement strand
CCCTTTAGAGGGCAAGGGGTAGGTCGAGGTCGAGGTGTAGTTGAGGTTGTAGGGAAGGAGGGGGTAGGTCGAAGAGGAAGAGAAGGTCACAATTTTTGGGAGGATTTTCCCATTCACGAAGGGCGACGAGAACAAGGGAGTTAGGAGAAAGAAGATTATTTTTTTTATTGCGTCCCCGGAATTTACCGCGAATATGGCAAAGGAGTTCAAGATTATTGTAAGTTTTAACTTGACACATCCCATTACCAAACATCTTGGAAACAGTAGCATAAACTTCGAACTCATTGGAAGGCTCGGGAACCTTAGCCGAAACCCCAGAATCAACCAACTTGCGAGCTTGCGACTTATGTCCACTTCCACCAGTAGTATTCTTAACCATTTTCTTTCGTTACTTATAATTTAACAAAAGAAAAATAGATGATACCAAAATCAATTTTCTGCGGGGGAACCCATGGTTCCCCCCGCACCCCCCTCCTTTTTCAAGAAACTAATATAAAGAACTGCAAGAAAAAGAGGCCGAAGCCAACTTTTTCGGGTTTTTATGAGTTTTATATTTTAAAGGAGGATAAAGGAGAAGGAGGGGGGTGCGGGGGGAACCTTGGTTCCCCTGCATTTACAGCTTTCTCACAAACTCATGCGTCTCGGGATCATACAGGTTACCCTCCTGATCAACCAAGAACGTCTCACCATCAATGACCGTCTCACGAGTCTGGATGACCTCATCGTCGTCATCATCCTCGGCCTCCAAAGCGGGAGTGGGCTCAACGACAGGAGCGGGAGCCTCCTTCTTGGCCTTGGCCTTTGGCTCCTTGGGTGCCTTTGGCTCCTTGGCCTTAGGCTCCTTCTTGGCCGGAGCAGGAGCCTCGATCGGTGCTGGGATAGGATCAGCCTGAGCAGCATTCACAAGGTTGGAGATCAGATCGACATTGGCATCGGACTCAACCGTGACACTCTTCTTGGCCTTAGACTTCTTCTCCTTTGGCTCCTCGGACTCGGACTCAGCCTTGGCCTCCTTCTTAGCACGAGGCTTCTTCTCCTTGGGGGCCTTGGGCTCAGCATCGGAGTCGGCCTTCTTGGCACGAGGCTTCCTGACCTTGGGCTCCTTGGGAGGCTTCTTCTTGTCGTTCACGAACTTCTTCATGGCCTTGCCCGAAGCGGACAGGTTCTCAAGGAAGTTCGAGTAGAACGCAGTCTGGTCCTCTACAGAGTCCATCAGCTTGATCTGGGCATAGGCCGAATCGAGCTGATCCTCGGACACGAGGCCAGCGGCAACGAGAGCGTTGACCATAGAGTAGCCGAACACGACAAACTTGGAATACTTGGCAGAAAGCGTGGGCTTTCGGGGCTTGACCTCCTTTTTCTCAGTCTCCTCTTGAGGCTTGGGAGTAGCGGGCTTAGGAGTAGACACCTTCTTAGGAGTGGCGACCTTCTTGGGGCTCTCAACCGCGGGAGCGGGAGCGGGAACATCGGCCTTCTTGACACGGACCTTCTTCTCCTTGGGAAGAACAACGTTAGATGACATTTTCGAAACCTTAGGGTTGGGAATTGGATAATTTGGATAAAATCCGAAAAAAGCCGATCAATTTTATTGCAGGGGAACCAAGGTTCCCCCTGCGACCCCCTCCTTTTTTACCTCCTTTTGTATGCGTTTTTGCGTACTTTTCCAAGAATATACTTTTGCTCCCGAAAAATAGGAAGCAAAAAAATGTTACCATTATCGAGCTAAATACATTTTAATCATTTGTCACCAATAACTCGATATCCGAGTCAAATATCGATATCCCACTCATTTCTCGATAAGTCTATTTTGACGATAAAGGATATAAAGAACAACTCGGGTCATCGTCACAAAAAAACAATTGTCGGGTTTTCCAAGATCGTCGACTATCGGATTGTCCGGTTGTCGGGTTCCAAAAAATCATCAAATTTGATACTTTTATAAAATACCATTCTTGGAAAAGTGAAAACAAAAGACCCCGTAAAATTTGGAATTGGACATTTTCAGAATGTCCAAAATTGTCCAGTGGCATAAAACTGTTTCTTATAAAACATGAAATTTTCATAGCAAAGCATAATGGTAAGGTTCAATTAAAGCTTGGAAAAAATGTTGTTACCAACAGGAAAATGCGACAAAATATCGGATGTAAAATCTTTAGCCATATTAAGGCAAATGTCGGCTAATGAAATTACATCAGATTACATCAAAAATTTTGAATGTATTCATTGTGACGTGAAATGCGGTAAACTTGGAGATTGGAAACGACATTTGGCTACCCGGAAACATGAACGGCTAACAAAAGCCAACGGAATTACATCAAATAGTATGTACAATTGTGACTGTGGAAAGCAGTATAAATACGCATCAAGTTTATGTAAACATAAACGGTCATGTAAAAACAAAAAGATAGACTTTGTGGAAAATCCTTTATCCCTAATTTCACAAGAAGCAATCTTGGAAATAATGAAGAATTTAACTATTGCACAACAAACGATTATAGAACAACAAGCAAAGATAATAGAACTTACCGGTAAACAAAGTATAACAAATAGCAATAATGTAACCACCAAAAACAGTAATAATACTCAAATCAATATTAGTATGTTTTTAAATGAAAATTGTAAGGATGCGATCACAATCCAAGAGTTTTTAAAGTCGATAAAACCAAGTATGGAAGATGTGATATATCTTACAGAACACGGAAATAAAGAGGGGATTTCCAAGATCATAACCAACGCATTAGGACAACTCGAAATAACGGAAAGACCCTTACATTGTACAGACCTAAAAAGACATACAACATATGTAAAACATCCGGAAGGTTGGAATAAGGAACAGGACCAAAAACATGCAAAAAAGATTTACGATCATACAGTACATAAGTGTTCTACACAACTAAACGCTATCTTGGAAACGGATCCAAATTATTATAAAAACGGCACACCTGAATTCGAAAAGAGATTGAAAATGATGACCGAGACATATTCGGATAACAATAAAGATTCTATTTTACGTAACATTGAACTGAATGTTCAGTTAGATAAAAACAAAATTACCGAATAAAAAGGAGGGATTGAAAGGGAACCTTGGTTCCCTTTCTTGGAAAAGTGAAAACAAAAGACCCCGTAAAATTTGGAATTGGACATTTTATAAATGTCCAAAAAATGTCTAGAGGCCCTAAACTGTTTCTTAAAAAACACGAAAAACCCAAAGTAAAGCATAATGGTAAGGTTCCATTAAAGCTTGGAAAAATGTTGTTACCAACAGGAAAAAAGAAAATGGACGGAAAAAAGGATTTAGGAACTTTTTCGTTACCATTATTATGGAACTAATGGTAACGGAATTGCCCAAAAAAGTTCCGAAAGTTTTCGAATGTAAGACTTGTGACTATACTACGTCACGTTTAGGACAATACAAACGTCATCTCGCAACCGATAAACATAAATGGTATCAAAATGGTAATGAAAAAGTTCCGGCGAAAAATGAATGTGGAAATTGTGGTAGATGTTATTCACATGCGTCTGCATTATCAAGGCATAGAAAGACATGTATCCAAGAAGTAGATCAAACTGTTGTGATTCAGAATACAATATCGCTTATCCCCCAAGATACCATCTTGGAAATCATGAAAGAATTGGTAGTTTCACAGAATCAAAACAATGATCTACAACAGAAAATCTTGGAACAGCAGTCCAAAATAATCGAACTCACTCATGCGAAAACGGTTAATAATACCAATACGAACTGTAACAATAATAATAAAATCATCAATATCAATATGTTTTTGAACGAACAATGTAAGGATGCGATTACGATCCAGGAGTTCCTGAAATCGATAAAACCCACGGTCGAAGATGTCATGTATTTGACCGAACATGGAAATAAAGAGGGGATCTCCAAGATAATAACCAATGCTCTAGGTCAACTCGAAATAACGGAAAGACCGGTACATTGTACAGACCTAAAACGACATACGACATATGTGAAACACCCGGAGGGCTGGAATAAGGAACAAGATCAGATACATACGAAAAAGATATATGATCATACGGTACATAAGTGTTCGACACAGTTGAATGAGATATTTGATAAGGATCCGAAATATTATGAGAGGGGTACGGATGAATATGAGAACCGGATCAAGATGATGACGGAGACGTTTTCGGATAAAAATAGGGATGCGATTTTACGGAATGTTGAAGTTTCGATCCAACTCGATAAGAATTTAATAGAATAACTTAAAAATCACTATCCCACTCAGCTTTCAATATCCCACTCATATCTCGATATGTCTCTTTTGGTTAGGAGGATGTAGAGGAAGGCGGCGTATACCTACAAGTTTTAGAATCATATTTACAAGGACGGGCCTTGTCCAGAGTCCAGGGCTCGAACTCCTTCCCAGGATTCACCTTTTTCACGGCATTATGGAATCTAACCAGCAGTATCCACCGGGAACCCAGAATAATTATGTGAGTTTTATGAATTTATTTTTTATTACGGAAACCAGTAAGGAACTAAACTATCCGAAGGACGGGAGGGGGTCATAGGAGCTGGAATCAGCTACGCTGATTCTGAAGACCGGTGGTTCCCCCTATGTCTAACATCGTTATTTGTATATTCTATAATTGTATGAAGACTCCCATACAGGTTGCCATAAGCATTCTTCAGGGTCGGATCCGCTCCCTTTACCCAGGTATCATTGAAAATATGAGAAAATGCTTGATTATACCGAGTATCATTGGTGCCGGTGGGAGTCCGTTGCCAGGCCTCCAGCTTGGGTATCAATTGAATGTACTGGTCTAGCTTAGCCTTAAGCTCATTTAAATCTATTTTAATATTGTCGTCGATCATCGATTGTAAATTATCATAAGTACGGTTGGTGTTCCAACACCCAATCGGATTATCGCTTGTATAAAGTGCTATAACACCATTTTCCCTACGACAAATCATTAGGGCGGGGGTTTCTTCTTTATATGCATCTATCTTATCCATAATTCCATATATATATGGGTAAAGATCTTTCAATGTGGATTCGAGAGTGGGAGCTGGGGTGGAAGCTGGGGTGGAAGCTGGGGTGGAAGCTGGGGTGGAAGCTGGGGTGTCAGGAAACCTTTTTCTTAACTTATATTGTTCCATGATAGCATCCATTTTTTCAAAAAGTTCATCATTTACGGTTAAATTTTTAACATTTAACTTTTTAAAAGAATTAGCCGCTGATTTAAAGTTAATTTTATTCAAATTAGAATGTAGGTTAGTAAGTAATTCCTTCATGTGCTTGGCGTCTAAATTTTCAGATGGCTTAGTATTTTCAGATTGCTTAGTATTTTCATATTTTGTAATATCCGATGAAATTGCTTTTTCAATATCCATTCGTTGGGATTGAATTCCTTCATAACTTTTGTATTTAAATACAAAATAAATGGCCGAAACTAACAAAACTGTAACAAACAAGATCAATACAATCGTTTTACCCTTCTTTCTAAATTTCATTTGTATATAGTGAGATTATTTTGACGAATTACCAGGTTTTTTCAACGGAATCATTCCCGATCGGGTAAAAAGAAAGTCCTGTCTATGATTTCGATTCATATTATCTTGGAAAAGATAGAAAAAGATTTGATGAAAGTATCGACAACCAGGTCTAAACATGATATATTAACTAAGAAAAAAATGCGGGGGAACCAAGGTCATCGGAATTCTCTATGAGAATTCCAGACCCTCCTTTGTTCTTATACTAATAAAAGCAATAGTTTTTGGTGAATAGTTATAGAATAAGAAGGAAGGGGTTTAAGGGCGTAAGCTTCGCTGAATACCATGGGTTTCCCCTTATATGGCATTATCGACATTCTTCGTCATCACGGCGGCGAGTATGAAGAAAGCAACTTTCAACCGTTTTCCGATTTGATCATAATAGGTCCATCTACCCAATATACGATCATCAGATGAATTTTCGTCATCATCATTTTTTTTATTTAAATAAACCCATAACCACGCAGTTAAACCCCCGGTAAACAAAATGGGATTAATATGATTAGATTGTGATGCAATTTGAAGAACACCCGAAAAATTCATGTCATCGAGTAGCTCACGAGAAACACTTTTTTTTAAGCTTTTTACAAAACCACGCACAGCGACGAGACGCTGTAACGGAGTTTTAAAATTTAAGAACGCGGAATATCGGTCTAAAAATCCACCGGCAAGATAGCAACTAAGAGTCCAGAGACGTACAATTCCGATCATTTTTTTAAAAGGTTTTGTTTTTATAGTATATCCAATTATAAAAACAAATACGGTCAATTTTATTGCGTTAAGGGAACCTACGGTTCCCTTAAGATCCCTCCCTTAATAACAAAGGATCAAAGGAAGGGGTTTAAGGGGCTGGAATCAGCTTTGCTGATTCTGAAGACCATCGGTTCCCTTAAGATCCCTCCCTTAATAACAAAGGATCAAAGGAAGGGGTTTAAGGGGCTGGAATCAGCTTTGCTGATTCTGAAGACCATCGGTTCCCTTAAGATCCCTCCCTTAATAACAAAGGATCAAAGGAAGGGGTTTAAGGGGCTGGAATCAGCTTTGCTGATTCTGAAGACCATCGGTTCCCTTAAGATCCCTCCCTTAATAACAAAGGATCAAAGGAAGGGGTTTAAGGGGAAACCATCGGTTTCCCCTTACTTAAAGTATTTCAACGGAATAAGAGCACAATCATTTTCTACTCCAAAATTCGCTTTAAGAGGCATTACCGCTTCAACCTTGGGAACTACGACTGCACTAATACTAGGTTCGGAAAAAGGTTCAGGATCTTTATAAATATCTAATATCTTGGAAACAGCCGCACTACGTTCCACATCTTCAAGTCCCATTTCAACCACTTTAATCGAAGAACTATCACCCTTATAATCACGCAATCGATTCATAATATCGAGTAACCCATTATTCGTCATACGATCACTCTGTTTCAAATCCCCGGTAATCACCATCTTGGAACCTTCACCCAAACGCGTTGTCAACATAAGCATCTGATTCGGTGAAGAGTTTTGCATCTCATCCGCAATAATGAAAGATTTCTTGAAAGTACGCCCACGCATATAAGCCAAAGGGGAGATCTCGATCGCACCACTATGTAACATGGAATCCACATCTTTTTGAGTATAAAACTCACCCAAAATATCGAAGATGGGACGTGTCCAAGGATCCATTTTCGCAATTAAACTCCCGGGTAAAAATCCAATATCTTCCTCCACCGAAACGACGGGCCGTGTCAAAATAATCTTTTGTATAGCCCCGCGTTTCATTTCTTGGACTGCCGCACTACAAGCAAATAAAGTTTTACCGGTTCCGGCGGGACCTACCCCTAGTAAAATGGAAACCTTAGGATCATCCAAATACTCCACATATCTTTTTTGATTCGGACCACGAGGGGAATAAAGAGGTGCCAAAGACCTATAACCATCTATACCTACACTCTTTTTCACACGCATTACTATTGTACTTCGAGATCTAGATGAAATAAGAGCGGGTAAAAAGAGAAGTGTCATGATCCGAACGAGCATTACATAATATATAGTCAAACGTTTATTTGATTTCAATACAAAAGTTATATTATCAGTTGCAGCAGTATCCACCGGGAACCCAGAATAATTATGTTGGTTTTCTGAATTTATTTATTGTTACGGAAACTGGTAAGGAACTAAATGTCCCGAAGGACGGGAGGGGGTCTTAGGGGGAACCGGTGGTTCCCCCTAATCAGTTGTTCCAATCGGGTGGTGGATAATCGGGTGATCTGGGTCGAAATTTACCATCTTTATCATATATACAATCTGAACTATCCGAATCAGAGTCATCTTGTAACAAAGCGGAAAATTTATTGACGGATAAATCAGATTTATCCAAATTCTTTACTTTTGCATTTACCTTATCCAAAACGTTATCTTTCTCTTTTTCTAAGGCCGGATAAGATCTCCAAGATTTGATTTGAGATGGGCAATGAGATCGCGTATGACCCATTTTGAAACACATTTGACATTGAGTATTCTTTAGCTCAGGACAAACAATTGGACTAGATGGATCACGAGATTCACGTAAGAAATGATCTATAGGTAAAAGGTCCGATGATCTACGACTTCGATTCAAGTTTGAACAATGCGGACATTGTGGAGAAGAAATATAAGGTCGATTCATAATTAATAGTATAACAATAACATATAAACAAAAATAATTTTAAATGGATATTTGGTTGAATTTAGTTATCGTATATATGGCATTTGCTGTTTTCAGTTGGGTGAAAAATGGGGTGTATTATTTGGTCATAGTTTTAGGTATATTATCGGCGGGACTATATTCGATATGTGAAAACAAGGCATTGGCATTATTTGCTGCGACAATAATAACGAATTTCATAGGAATGATTTACATTTTTTCTAAATTATGGGCGGTTTCCAAGAGTACACCTGGAGGAATGGCTGCTCTAGATGAAAAGACGGTTGAGAAAATCATTAAGGGATAAAGGGTAAAGGGAACCAAGGTCATCAGAATTCGCGTAGCGAATTCCAGATCCGCGAAGCTTACGCCTTTAAAACCCTCCCTTTTAAGGGAACCAAGGTTTTCCGCGAAGCTTACGCCTTAAGATCCCTCCTATCCAGAATTAACTAAAAGGAAGGGGTCTTAGGGGAAACCATGGGTTTCCCCTAACGGGGAACCAAGGTTCTCCCTTCAGGTAAGATCCCTCCTATCCAGAATTAACTAAAAGGAAGGACAATAAATGAGAGATCTTAAGGTGTAAGCTTCGCGGAAAATCTTGGTTCCCTTAAAAGGAGGGGTTGTAGGGGAAACCATGGGTTTCCCCTAACGGGTAACCAATATAATCCCCCCTACAATCAATAATGTACCCACTATATGTGCGAGCTCAATCTTCTCTTCAAAAAACCAATAACTAATGGCCAATGTAATGAGTGGATATGCGGCTAAAACGGCCGTTATAGTATAAGCTTTATGATCATGTAAAACTTTAAAATAAAGGTACTCACCGACGAATATTAAAGCCGCCGAATATAAAAAAATGAGTCCAAACAAATAGGGTTTTTTAATCAATATCGAAAAGTCTCTCTTCACGGAATCTTGGAAAAATAGAATATAACCAAGAATCATAAGAGAAAAATAAAACATAGTACTAAAAAATATATGACTCTCGGCGGAAATATGTTGTAAAATATGTTTATGTAGTAAAGGCGTAGAACCATAAACGGATAAAATAGGTAAACAGTTCAATAACATTTATAGTATGTGGAGATTATAGGACCAAAATCTTGGAATTATGATGCAACGAATCATGAATTCACCCACAAATAATAATAATATCCAACAAGAACCACAAAACAATATGCACGACCCGAGTCCATTCACTAAAAAATCAACCACATTTGTTCTCTATTTAGAACCGATTTTGAATACATATTTCCAAGCCTATCAAAATGTGATCACGATCAGTCATATACCAGAAGGTCCACTAAGACCACTGATATATACGATAAATGCGGCGAAATTATCACCATTTCAGTCACAAGGGTCACCGTTTTATAATGGAAATAACTGTACACATGTGATTTTACGTTATCCCGCCAACAATTTCTCTTGGAAAAACTCGGATATGTTCATGGGAAAAGATGATATTCCGGCGGTATTTTCATTCCTCTTGGAAAATGGATATCATATAAATACAGATCTTACAAGAATGTTATTTGATTCGAGGATAGATATGGGTGGTCTGGCGGATAGAAGGCTATCGGGGGATAGGAAAATGATAGCTGTGGGGGAACTACGTCATCAGAATCAGCAAAGCTGATTCCAGACCCCTACAACCCCCTCCTTTAACATATTTATTTTAATAAGTGTCAAATAGGAGGGATCTTAAGGGAACCTTGGTTCCCTTAATTCCCCCTTAAAGGATCACCACATTCTCATAATAAATATCAATCGGTTTTTCAATATTAATCCACCGCTTTGGCATGATCACCGTTTTATCTTCAGATGGATTCAAATATGACCCCCACCAAGAAAATGAACTATTCGCACAAATACCACCCTTGGAACAAAGTGACATCAAATAAAGAGTATAAATCGGACTCAACCGTTCTACAAAAGTGACTTTTGCCAAAGATAAAACGGAATATGTTTTACAATAGGGAATATCATCACTTACAACAAAGAAATGAGCATCCGGATCTTTATCCAGAATATAAAGTATAGCCCCACGATAATAGAAATCATAATCTATGGTATATAAAGGATGACCCACATAGTCACCACGTCGAATATGAATAAAATAAGAATTTGGTAAAGAAGGATACATCTTCAAAAGTCTCATACAAATATCATTATTCTCCAATATCCTATAGATATCGGTCTTATAATCCATGAAATATTTCTCATTTTGAAAATATCCATAAAGAAACAAGTCCTTATCTGAGGCAAAATCACGAACTAAATTTTCATTATACAGGAAGCAATTTTTCGTAGGATCATTTTCATTACTTTCATCATAGGTGACGAAATTCGTGATATCAAGATATGAACGATGTATATAAAAAACCCCACCTTCCGATAAAATACCAGAAAACAACTTAGGAATATCCGGATCATTACCAAAAATGAGTAAAGTCCTACCTGATCGTTTTGCGATACCGTATGCAGAAAAGATTTGAAATAACCAGTTACCAAGACGACCATGTAGTTGTACATAAATAAATCGAGTTTTCCAGTCAATATTATGTATTGATATTTCTCCCATCTTGGAAATATTATCAAAATAAAGATTTATACCGTCTGGATATAGTTGAAATCGATTTAGATGAGCCCCAACCATGATATCTTCAAAAAAATTTAATTGAAGTGGAACATCGCGATGAAATTTAGCCAAAGCATTTTGCCCAAGATAATAAAGTGGACCGGTACAATAATTACACGGTGGAATAAAATAAGGAACACGAAACATTTCGGGTATAGGTTTATTAAAATGAGAATTAGTTAAATAACCATCAACTTTATAAGAATTACCTGAATAATGAATATCATTCTCAAGTAAATAATGAATATGTGAATTCAAATGTTTTAAATTTGGTATGATATCATCATCACATTTAAAAACCCCCTTCAATTCAGGATATAATGACTGAACGGTTCGAAATAAATGAACGGTCTTTTCAGATAGATGTTCATAGAAATCTCCACATTTTAATATCAAATATTTATCATCTTGCAAAACAAACGAATCATTAATAGTAGGATCACCATATATGATAACAATTTTACAAAAATCCAATTTGTTTTTCAAAATAGAATATAATAAATTCGCCTTTTCCAAGTTTTTCTTACATGAATAGATAACAAACAAAAATTTTAACGACATATAATTTTATTGAATAGTATAATGATATTATTATAACAATCTTTATTATTTTAGTATCCAAACATATAAAATAATTGAATGAAAGAAAAAATAAAAGGGGCGATATTAATAATAAGTTGCCATAAACACAAAAATAGTAGGTTGAAAAAATATAACTTACCAAAAACAACATATGGTGGATATAAAGTGTTTTATATACTCGGGAATCCTCATCTTTCATTACAATATGAAATAAGAGAAGGGAATATGATAAAAATAAAATGCGAAGACTCTTATGTTCATATACTAAAAAAAGTAGGGTTATCCATATCACTTTTAATGGATCTTTATGAAATAGATGAAGGTATATTGAGATGTGGAGATGATTTAGTATTTGATGAAAAAAATCTCGAAACGTTTTTAGAGTCACCAAAAACGGAGGATTATATGGGAAACATGGATGGCTATGGAAACAGTATAGTCAAATTTGAAAACATTGTGCTACGAGTTGATAATTTTATGACAAACTACTTCAATAAACACCTGGAAGATTTTTCAAACCCATTAAACGGAATAGAAAACGATACAGAAATATTGAAATTAATAAATAAAGTTCCAAATTGTAGATATGTGAACGGAGTAGTTACATGGTTATCTAAAAAAAGCTGTAATCTTTTATTAACAGAAATAACCAATACGACATGGAATACATATAATTATTATCCAAAATATGGATTTCCTTATGTGATTGAAGATGTAGGTATAGGTTTTATATTAGCAAAACATGATATATATCCAGTAAATCGAAAATTTTATATAAATCTGGACTCAATGAATAGGATTGAATCAGTTGAAACTATTGCGGTTCATACGAATGAGTTTAAAGATATATAAAAATAAACATAAAACGGAACCAATAACATAATAAAATGTCAACGAAATATTTTATTTTGACAAAAGAACATACAACGAATAATGAAACCGACCAATTAGTATTCATAAATCGACCAACCACCTATATTTTACCACAAGTCAATCTGGATTATTATGCGAAATATGGACTTTTTGAAAACCAATTGATAGAATGGACGAAACAGCTCGTAACCAAAGAGAAAAATTTTCTGGATATAGGTTCACATACCGGAACATATGCTATTTCTTTAGCTGACTTATGTGAGGAAGTATATTGTTTTGAACCACAAAAGCTTACATATTATGCTTTATGTGGTAGTGTGGCTTTATCGAATAAACGAAATATAACATGTTTCCAGACTGGACTAGGTTCAGAAGATCAAGTCGGTATAAAAACATTGAAAATCGTGAGTAACGATGGGGGTGGATCATCCATTCATGCGGAAACAGGAATTCTAAGAGAGGAACAAATAGAAATAAAAACCCTGGATAGCTATCAGATTCGAAATATAGGTTTTATAAAAATGGATGTAGAGGAAAACGAATTAGATGTATTGAAAGGAGCCACAGAAACGATAATCCAATCCAATTATCCCAAAATATTATTTGAGTCAAATCCAAATGATGTTACAAGACAACAGACTCTATTCGAATATATAACAAATACGTTGAACTATCGTATCATTAGTATAGGTGGATACTCGAATATGTATTTGGCTGAAAAATAAAAATAATACCTAACTTAGGACCCCTGTTGAAAATAAATTATGGTATTATTATAAGAATAATATCATGTTACAAGAAAAATCGAAGGAAATTCATTTGATCGGACAAGGTTCATATGGTTGTATTTTTTATCCAGGAATAAAATGTGGTAGAAAACAACCGAATAATCCAATACAAATAGTTACAAAAATACAAGAGGCGAGTAACTCGACCTTAGATGAATTGGAAATAGGAAAAATAGTACAGACAATTCCAAGATATCAACAATTTTTCGCACCAATCATAGAAAACTGTAATATAAACTTATCAACGATAAATAATAAAGAAATAGAAAAATGCGAAATGAATATGAAAGAAAAAAACAAAAAATTTTTATCCAATAAAATAGCGTATGCCGGAAAGCTTACAATGGGAAAATATATTAATAAAAAAATGGATAATATCAGAAAAAAATATATAACATTAAAAAAAGGTTCACTCACCGTAACGAAACAAATAGATTTATTGAAAAAATTTTTAATAAAAATCATATCGAGTCATATTTATTTATCGGAAAGTATTTTACTTTTACAACAAAAAAATATAGTACATTTTGATTTAAAAGAAAATAATATAATTTATGATGAGAAACGAGATGTACCAGTGATTATTGATTTTGGGTTATCCATAAATATGAATAAATTAAAGACCGTGAAGGATTTTAAAAGAGAGTTTAATTACTCAAATTATGAAACATGTATTCAATGGCCAATAGAACCGATCTTATTAATATATATTTGTAAAAATATCATTTTACCCACGGATAAAAATTTCATATCCTTAGATCAAAAAATTACATCTACAGCTTTAGTGAAAGAATCCATAAAAAAGTTTTTAATCGATGAAAGTTCTGATGGTCGACATGTAGGAATATCAGAAGAATTAAAAAAGAGATTTGAAGTAAAAATTTTACATTATGTAAATAGTTTTATAGGAAAAACATGGAAAGAATTATGGGATTCATTATTGAATTCGAAAGACACATGGGATACTTATTCTTTGGCACAGCTTTTTCATTATGAGTTATATAAATTACAATTAATCGATGATAAATTTGTAAAATATTTTATAGGATCATATTCAACATTATTGATTCGTATTATAACATCGGAACCCACAAAACGACCGGATTTATCCTCATTGATAGAACAAATGAAGCAAATTATTAAAAATATAAAGAAAAACGATGCGGACACACTTATTAAATTAGTAAAGCCAATTATTCAAAGTGAAAATTATAGTGAAAGTATAAACAGAATACAAACACATCATGAATATAATGAGGAATTACTAGAAAAAATAATTGGAAAGAATCAAGTGAATAAGCTCTAACTGTGAGAAACAAGAATTGGATTTTATTATATGAAATAGATTATCAAAATTCGAGGAATCCATACCGGATAAAAAAAAAGTATCGTTTATGAACAATTCAGATTCCATTTCAATATGTTTATTCGATATATTCCAGTAAATTAGTTTTGGAACCACTATCCTATTATGAAATAATGATTCTATTTCATGATGTATTTTTGAAGAAAACCCTTTATCTGTCATAACGACAAAATAGAGTTCCCCACTATAGTTGGAATTCATAGTTGAAATAGAGTCGGTGAGTAATGAAAATCCGGATAGAACATCACTATTGGAAAAGTGAGGTAAAAATGAAAAAATATCTTTAATTATAGATACATAATCATCACCCATAGAGTCATTTTTATACCATAGTGGTTCATTACCCAAAAACAACATACGAATTCCTGATCCAATAGCGGAGTTTTTTGCAATGAATAACGCATTACCAATAATAGAATAAAGATTACCGGTTTTTTCGACAGATGATGAAATATCTATAACGGGTATACAGGGACCGAAACTTTTATCTATAATTATAGTTTGCCATAACTTATTAATTCGGTCAATATTTTTACATGGATCAATCGGTGTTTTGAGTGAAATCTCTACCAACCATGAAATACTATATCTCATATTATACATTTTTCTCACATCGTGGGTATAAGGTAACGTTATCACTTGGGAATTTTCAATACAACATGTTGTAATTATAGAGGGTTTTCGGGAATAATAAGTAGACGACTTCAAAATAATATCCGAATTAAATTCCATATCAAAGGATGGATTCCATTGTTTTGACATCGTTTTTTTATTAATCATAAGTGGATCAATATCATAAAATTCGACATGATTACATAGTTTTGTCTCGACCAAATTCAGCTTACGTGATAATGTTGTAAACACTTTACGGTAATTGGCGGAAGCTTTAGATCTCGCTCTAATCATTTGCTCGGGGGTTTTTACAGTAGAAAAAATATAGGGACAATATCGTTTGGTCCAGTTTTCCATGAGTAAATCGAATATCCATGAAAGTTTTGATCCCTCACGAGGTACCCATTTTGCAGCTGTCGATATATACTCTTTTTCACTTTTTTTCATATCTTTGTATAACTGATCATTCATAATATTCACAGCTTCAATAATGAACGAGTGATCCATTCTTGAAGAGGCCTTGGAAATATAATCACATAAATAAGGTATATCTCTCCAAGATCCATATTGATGAACAAACAAATTCAATAATTTCAAGGCTTTATCTGGAAATATTTTATAAAACTCGAATAGCATCATATAAGAAAGAAGATGTTCACCTTTACCCTTTCGGATATCTCGAGTATATAAAACGAGTTTAAAAAGTAATCCAACTTTGGAATCATCATCTTTATAATCCATCAATAATGATGAAAATAACTCTTTCGTTTTTGATAGCTCCAAACTATCGTTTTTTCTTGATAAATTAAAAAATAGAGTGGTTAATTTGTAGTCATAACCATAGACCGAGTCCAACGATGGGAACTCTATTTCAATATTATGCATAGATAGCTATTTTATCTATGCGTAATAATTTTATATGCTTTGACTTCATGATGGTTTTACATCGGGTGACATTCGAACCTTTTTCGTCTTTTTTTTAATACCCGGTAGATCGGGTTTTTTCAAAATGGATACCAAGGGTTCTTTCAGTTTATGACTTTTATTTTTAATCATTTCTTGTAATACAATATAAATCGCATTCTGTTTATGAAAGAGGAACATCGTGGGTTCCAATGAAATATCATCAACAATGGGTAAAACTTTAAAAAAAGATTTGGAGTAACCCGATAAATCAGAGCATTTGGAAAATTCTTCTAATTTAGTACCATCGATATTAACTAAATATAACATAATATCTTTCAATCGATAACGTATGGAAGAGGATGGCTGACGCTTCGATTGTATGTATTGTAATAATTGTTCTTTTGTTATTATATTGGAAGTACTGCATTTATCATAATGATGTTTTTCTACAACGATTTTATCTAAATTGGAATGTTGGTTTACATATAGGTAATGAATATCGATATAATCCATAAATTCTTTACTGGGGAATTCCATCATTTTTTAATATGAATAGGATTAATTTTATAGATTCTAACATAAAAGAATTAAAGAAATATCGAATACTATGTTGTCTCACAACCGCAAAAACATAGTCTCTTTCGACAACTTTGGATTTTTCCATAGAAAAATTATATATCGTATAACTCAGAATACTAATTAAGTGAGACAGTAATTCATATATACCAACGGTGGAATGAATTATATCTTCCGCTATTCAAATAGACAAATATACAATATATTATGTCATTATGAAGGTGGAAAGGTACATAAAATTGATTATAACCATGGGGGGTTATAATAAATAACGAATAATAAAAATCTTCTACCAAAATGGATCCGGTGATATGTATACCTAGGATAGAAAGAGATGTGAATAAAGAATATATAAAAAATAAATTAAAGGGACTAAACCTGGGTACCATCATTAAAATTGCGGAAACTCCGTTAAAGACGGATATAGATTATAAAAGAGTATTCATCACAATAAAATGGGACCCAAGAGATGATAAATCACGTTATGTATATAACAGAATAAAATCAGGAGAAGATGTGAAAGTATTATATGATCCACCATGGTATTGGAAAATGGTCGCGAGTCGATGATTAAACCGATCAGCAGTATCCACCGGGAACCCAGGAAAAGTACATGTATTTTTCATTAAAGAATCACGTCAGGCAAAATGGTAAGGAATAAAAATGATTGAAGGACGGGAATTAGTCATCATAGGGGCTGGAATCAGCTTCTAAGAAATCCTTCGGATTTCGAATCGCTGATTCTGAAGACCGGTGGTTCCCCCTAACTTTTAATTCATTTATCGGTAACGTTACCCTTAAATATCAAAATCTTACATATAAATTATTATGACCTCCTGTTAATGGGACTTCAGGTTCACTCGTTATGTTTTTATTATCAATAAATTCATATAAATCGATATTATTCCAAGCAATAAATCCATGAGATATATAGTCATTCAATACGATTCTGGTATATTCTTGTTGTAGTTCGAAAGAAATTTCACTAAAAGCATATGTACTTACCAAAAAACTATTTTTTTTCAATTCTCCAATATTAGAAATTTCTTTGAATTTTACATTTGTTATATCCAGTGCATTTAAATATTTTTCTTGTAATAAAAGTGGCTCGGGTAAATCAAAAATGTTATATGACTTCACATTTATATCAAAAAGAGAGGATAATTTATGTAAAAAAAAACATAATCCACCATAACCCCCACCAATTTCAATAATATCCACTTCATTCAAAGAACAATTTTTCATATGAGAAAGTATCAAAAAACTATGGAATATGTATCTTAAATTAGTAGGAGAGCATGTTGTGAAATCCGAAAAAGGAGACTTTATCGTTTTACCATAAACATCATTTTTATGTGAAAGTTCGATGAGATAATCTTTTTTTTCATTATAAATGGTCTCAAATTTGTTAATGATTTCATCAAGATAACCATAACCCATATCGGTAGTGACATGCTCTAACATATAAACAAAATTATCATTGGATTTAAAGTCCCAGTTATCTTTATCCAATTGTATAAACGATTGAATACATTCCTGATATCTTGAGTAAATGGACATTTCAATATGAAGTTAAATATCTATTAAACTTTAAATACTTGAAAACGTTATTCTTCAATCAGAGTTTATTTACATTGTAACAGTGTATGTAATTCATTATTATATTTTGGGGTATGCATAGAATGAAGATAAAAAAAAGTACACCAAGAGGCAGAATTCGAATTTTGAATCTCTCGTGTAAATATTTCATCAATGTTACAATAAATCGTACGATATTTCATGAGTTCTTCTTTGGTTTTATCTTTAACATCCATCAATAGTTTCAACCTACAACTTTCTCGTTCTTCAAGATCTTGATTCCCAGATTTTAATCCATGACTACGTAGTTTTCTTAAATGAAAAATATAACGTATTTCATTTTTAATATCCTTTAACTTGATAACAAGAGATTTACGATTTGATTCAATACGTTTGATAAAAGAAAAGATATTGATGTTACAAATGATCGGGAAAATATTACGTACTTCCTCCGGAATAAAAAGTGAATTCCACTGTTTTATTTCTTCGATTTTCTTTTCGACATCTTGGATCTGTTTCAGAATCAACGTAGACTTATCGGACTCTTTTTCTATAAACATCAATTTACTGGATACGAATTCGAGTGAAGTCTCTAATTTATCATATTGATTGGCGGTATTGAGAAACATTTCCATAGACGATTCCAGTTTCCAATAGGTAGATAAAGAAATAAGCATGGTTGAGAGAGCATTTAATCCAGATATAAATCCACCACTCCATGTAAAAACTTGAACGAAAGGGGCGAAAATAGTAATCGCCGTTGTTATTAATAATGCGGGAATCAATAGACAGTTTAATTTATATTGCATAGTATTTTTCGATTTGATATAAAGGTTCTTTTGGCCCTTCATATAGGTGATCAATATATCGAGTTCATTCGATGTAGAAGAAGACTCAGATTCATATTGTTTTTCCAAGGACCGTTCAACTTGATAATAGGATAGTTTACGGTATTCTAGCTCATTTAACTCATAATGACTATTATCGTCATAGTTAGATGATCTAGAACCATTTGGTTCATCATTATCACTATTCGAATTTGATAGAGAAATAGGGCTATTATTATGGATATTGAAACTGACTTCATCATCTCGAAGCATAGATGCTGAACTATCAAAAAAAAAATTCGGTTCAGGTTCCATGGATATTTGGTGTTGGATTCTACCGAGTTTTTCGTTCAATATATTCATGAAATGACTATCAGATCGATTACGATGAAACGAATTATATGTATCAATTTCCAAGCTATCTACAGATTGTATTTCATCATTCATTATATATTAAACAAACAATAATTAAAATTATTATCCAATAATTAATTATATGAAAAAAAATAATTATTATTGGATAATAATTTTAATTTTAATAGGATTGGGTTTATATTTTATATTTAAACCGATTATTGAGCCGAATGATGCGATAACGAATGATGCGATAAGTGCATTAACCGAAATAAAAGGGGATCTAGATGTTTTGAATGAAAAAGTAGAGATGGCATTAGAAAGCTCTCAACCCGATTCGTCTTATACAGATACAACTGATGATTTAGATGAAACAGAAGATACGACGGATGAAACAGAAGATAGGAACATCGAAAGTGAAATTATTCCTAGTTCAACCACATACAAACCATCACTTTCTGAATATTCTATGAATCAACCTTCCATTTATAAAAATCCATCGGCAGATCAAGGACAAGGAACATATAAATTTACTTTTTCAATAAACAGTACAAATTTCTCTAATACATTAACTATTATCATAGATTCTAATAATGTTGTTACATCGATTATAACTCCGGATAACGATAATGTATTAGCACCGACAAACTCAAAATGGTATGATCAATCTACAATCGGAAAGAACGATAATAAACTACAAGTATTTGATAAAAATAAATATACGTTTGGACAATCAGGTAAAGGTGGATTGGCAATTAATAGATTAGGTGATATTATTGATAAAACTATAATAAATGCAATGTCCGGAAATTATAATCTACCCACACCAGGATTATTTATAAGAGGTGTAAATTCTTATTTTTTTAATACAGATTTGAATGGAAACCAAAATTTAAATGTATACAATGGAGATATATACGTTAAAATTCCTCAAAAATATTATACTTTAACGATTACAAAACAGTAAAAACACAAATTTAATAACATAAAAGTTTATTAAATTTTATAATTTACACAATGAACAACATCTCCCATGAATCAAATGTCGCTCACTTCTGACACAGCCATAGCGTCGCATTCTTTTCTCTATTTTTTGTACATGTCGCTCATCACCATAGAGAGATACATATTTTTGACCCCAGAAATATCCAATGAGTCGACCGAGACCAAATATCACATCGCTCCACTCATCTAAAAACTCATCCCATGATTTCACCTCCGCCAGTTCCACAAGTTCATCCCAGATATCTAGAAGTCTTTGGTCCAACTCACCCTCATTATTCGTAATACATCCACAAAGTTCCATTTGATTATAAAAATGCGATGAATTTTCTAAGTCGTTTTACTTATTATAAGAACTCATCGATGACATTCAATACATCATCAGGTAATCCAATTTTACCTTGAAATGTATCGATAAGTGTTTCCGCACGAACCTGAATCTGATTGATGGGAATGATTTTAATAATACGTTTACCCTTAATTCTATGATCACATGAAATATAAATATAACGTAATGGACTATACCTAGGAGTATTGGTCGGAATTGACCTTAACTCTAAGAACTTTCCTCTATACACATATCCATTTTGATAAAACAAATATCGTTGACCGATTCTTAGTTGATCGATAGGTGGCATGGCTTGCAATAATATTTTATAAAAAAATATATATCAATTTTGTTAATCATTAATTGCCTAAGAATTTGAACCGGTAAAAAATAAGGTAGTCGGCGGTCAGGACATTTATTAATCCGGATTGATTAGTTTTATAGTATAAGTATAAAATCGAGAAAATAAGTTCGGGTTTATGAAAAAAAACATTATATAAAATATATAGTTATGAAAAACAAATCTGTATTTATTCATAACATTGATTCAAAATATAATACAGGTTTGTTTCCTGTTCGTATTAGCAACAGTGATTTTGTTGATGGCATCGACCGTGAATATTCAAAAAATAATTATTTAACGTCACAATATAGTCTTGAGGTAAAGATACATAAATTTATGAGTAATTATTCAAATTTAACCGACAATATAGATAATTGTGAAATTATATACATACCTATTTATACTTTTTTATTGGCATGGAAACAATCTTATTTTTATGACGTTAATGAAATAATTAATAACCTGAATGAATTGAAAAGTTTTATTGACCATTATTCTGAATCAAAAAAAATTTTGATGGTTTATTCTGACGTATTGTGGGATGATGGAAGATGTTTTATAAATCATTTTAATTTTAATAAGAATGTATTTTGTGTATGTTATGAGAATAATAACCATAACATTTATAATAATCAAATTCCGGTGTGTTTTGTTACACATATATCATGTGACCCAAACGATTATGTAATACCTAATAATTTAAATAGAAACAATTTGATATGTTATTGCGGTAGATATAGAAAAGAGCAGGATTATATAAAAAATATAAAAATATTAGATGTGATGAAATATCAAGAAGTAGAAAATCAATGGATTAGTTATAATAATTTTTACGCGAATAATGAAATTGATAATTTGTATGAAAATTCCACGTTTTCCTTACAACCACATGGAGATAGAGAAACTCGAAAGGGGTTTTATCAAAGTTTATTATTAGGTTGTATTCCTGTAATATTTGAAAATAATTTTTTAACATATAAAAAAGTATTTGAGGATCACATACACATAGAAGAATTATGCATAATAATAAAAAATGATCAAATTGATAATATAGAAACTATACTTAATAGCATAGACAATAATAAAATTGAAAATATTATAAATAATTATAACAAAATAAAGCCCCTATTACTATATAATGATAACAACATGGAGATTGTAAAAAATATTTTATCAAAAATTAACTAAGTACACCTGTATCCCAAAAAAAAGTGTTTATAATAAATTGTTATTTGATCTTATGAAATTATAAAAGCATTCCATGTAACAAATGTTCGGTAAATTAATTAGTTTTTAATTAGGATTGGCCGTAGAGTCTAAAATCCGCTTTATAGATCCCGATTACCGATGTTCCCTGCTACCTTTTATTTTTATCAAATCTTTCATCCATCTTTTCAAACTTCTTTCACTACATTCAAGAATTTCATATATTTTTGCCATAATTATTAATTTTATTGTAATAATAAACAGCTTTTACCTCCAAAACTGGTATAATTTGTTTAGTTATTTATATAAGCATAGAGACTATACTTATATAAATATATAAATTCATCAACTTCTTTAGAATTAGTTTGCTCAAACTTCTTTAGAATTAGTTTGCTCATTTTTCAAATAACATTTTATTAGGATAAAACCATTGTGTTTATAAATTATAAAAACTGCTATGTGAATAAATAAATACGTTCCGATTAAAGACGGGTTCTTCTAAATTTATTAAAAAATTTTGTAATTTATTAAATGGTTCAATCAGTATATTTTTCTCACAAAAATGCCATTGATCAAAATTATCTGTATTCACGTGATTATTACAAGTTGTTATTATTAGAAATTTGAATTTATTTTTAATATTGTCGAAAATAGAAAGTATGTCATTGTTTTTCAAATGAAAGATTACATCTCTAATAATTATTATATCAACTTCGTCAAAGTAATCATATGTTGTTATGTCTTTACATAAAAAATGTTTTTCTGGAAATGTTGTCGAATGTGAAGTAATTAGACTTTCTACAACATCTACTCCTGTATATTTTATTCCATTGTCATTAAAAAAATTCGTTTTAGGTATCCATGTTAAGTCTCCACAACCTAAATCTAATACTGATTTACATTCATTATTATATATAAAGTTATTCAGTAGGTTTGAATAATCTTTCGTATTTTCTAATGACGACCCGGGTCCCGATAATGGTACATTTGAGTCACCATTACTCCATATTTGGTTTTTATATATGTTTTCAAAAATTTCTTTATTATTATGTTTATTTTTATATAGTAAAATTTCATTTCTATATTTTACATTCGTGTTCATTTGTGGGAAATCAGGTAATCTAAATAGATATTTGTTGTGAATCAATTCATTTACCATCATTTGAACACCATCTTGGTTTGTATCATCAAATATAACAATCGCATTTTCATTTAATGATGGAATTAAATTAAAAAAATCTTGCTCATATGTTGATTTTTCCCCGTCAATATGGATTATATCAAATTTTACATTTGGATTATTTTTTATAAATTCGGGAACCGCGGTTAAGCAGCTACCTTTTATGAAAGTAAATCTATTATCAAAAAAATTAGTTAAGGTGTTAGCTGCAATTTGTACATAAATTTCAGGATGGATATCTGGACAAGGAGGATAAAATTCTGCTATATCATTAGAATAAATTTTTAAAAATTTATTTGACATTAACGCTAAAAATGTGGAATGTCCACCATTAAGTCCTATTTCAAACATTGTATTACGCATACTACATGCTTTTGAAAAACGCATTCTTTTTTCATTACAATCATCTAACAAAGAACTATTGTAAAAATTCGGTTGAACGTGGTCATAGAATAAATTACCGATTAATATTGGAAGAAAATTATTTTTTTCTAATTCTTCTTTTAAATTATTATTCAAAATTTTTAATTTATTATTAAATTCGCTAGAATTAATTAAATTACTAAAATTATTGCAAATACCTTTATTTTCGAAAGATTTATTAATAAAATAATTCAAAGGCATATTGCATTCTAATATTTCCTTCTCTGTTTTATCGTTTCTAATTTCCATATGTATATATATATAAATTTATTATTGCTAAATATTATCAATAATAAAAAATATGTTGTCATTGAAATTTGTGATATAACCATTATTTTTTAATATATTTGTTGTTAACAATAATATCAAATGTTTCTGATCTTTTTTTGGTTGTATGATTTTGTCTAACCAATTCCATGCCATTTTTCCTCATATTATCAACTGAGTGTCTATTTTCTGAATTCAAAATCCATTTAATTTTATTTTCTAAATTATTTTGATTACAAAAAATGCAATTGATGTTGTCATAAAATCCTAAATTATTGAGTTCATTTCCTATCGTTTCTTCTACAAGTAATAAACTACCTACACTACATATTTCAAATACTTTTAATAAAACATAATTATACAATGAAGAATCTACAAAACAACACAGATACTCATTAAGTTTTTTGTAATATGTATTGTTTATACAATCGTGTGTGTAATTATTGTATGATGGATGGGAAAGGAGTTCAATATAATCTTTAAATGCGTCATTGTTAACTATAAACTCTCTTAATGGGTATCTATAATCTATAAAACCACTTACAAAAATTTTATTTATAGGATTATCATTGAATTCAATGTCTTTGAAAAAATCGTCGACAGCCGAATAAGGTATGTGAAATGTATTATCTGGATTAATATTCTTAAACATTTTGCTAATTTCATTGGAATTAAATAAATATTGATATGGTCCTATTATTGTATGGGCATTTTCAATACATTTATTTGTTGATTCATTATAAGGATGTAAATCATCCACTTTATAAATTATTTGAACGTTATCACATTTTATAAGAGATATATCAAAATCAACATATGTAACACACAAAACAATACTTTTTGTGTTTTTGATGTTTTCAATATTTATTTTACTTAATTTAATAATTTCCCAACCGAAAAATTCCATATTTTTAACAAATGTAAAAGGTTCTTGAGTTAAATATGTTTCAATCCAGTCGGTATAAATAACATATTTTTTTACTTTTTTAATTGCAATGACATTAGTTTGAACAGTAATATTCTTGACAAAATTAATTATATCTATTATAGGATCTTTGAATATATCATTGATAATTACACTATTGTTATACGTACCAATTTCCAAGTGAGGAATATTAAATATATCATAATTATTATCTTCAATTATTTTTAATATTTCAATACTATCATTATTAAATTTCGGAGTAATTTCAATTATTATATTTTTAATTATATTTGTCTTTAAGACATTAGATGCTCCTTTCAAGGCATTTAATTCACCACCTTCAATATCAACTTTCATAATAATTATATCAACAATTTTATTTATTTTAATTATCTCGTCAATTGTGGTCGACGTAACAGGTTGGTTTATTATAGAATCAAAAGTTATGTTATCTGTTGTTTTAATAAAAGATAATCCTCCTATATTGCCACAGTTTTTTACTAATTCACTGTTACCTTTAACATGAAATTCGCCAACGTTGTTTGAAATACAAACGTTGATAGGTTCAATATTTTTAATTTCATTAAATAAACATGATATTTTTAACATATTAATATTATCTATATTTGCATCTATACTAAATATTTTATGTATAGATTTGTGTTTGGCACTTAGCACAGAAAAATAACCAATATTACAACCAATATCTAATATTACACTTTGTTGATTGTAATTGTTAGAAATAATAGTATCAAATATATTGCTTATATTTGGCTCCCAACACATGTGATTTATAATAGAACTTGAAATATAATCGCTTTCACCATAATTATAAATACCCTGGTTTGTGTACAATTTATTATTAAAAATACCTTTATTTTCGAAAGATTTATTAATAAAATAATTCAAAGGTATATTGCCTTCCAATATTTCCTTCTCTGTTTTATCTTCCAATTTTTTATATACTGAATTTACTAATACTAATAATGGTTGATATTCACGAATAATATTTTTATAATTATCATATGGTTTATCTATAAATTCGGTCACACAATCATACCAGTTGACTGGATACAAATTATCTAACCCGCTAAAAATTTTATAATTATCATAAAAATCAAAATTTTTATTGTATATATCTTGGAGCATATTACTACCAATATCACTCCATTCAATTTTGCCTGATTTAATATCTAATAAACTCCTCATTTGTTTTTTCCATTCAATCATAAGGGTTGTGTTTGGTCTACTACCAAAAATTCCGTTACATAAAAGATAATTAGATTCTTTTATAAAAAAACCATTTTTTGTTTCAATAAAATCAAACAAACTATCTAATGAATCTACTACAATTATATCACTATCTAACCAGATACCTCCATAATCACAAATAACATTGACTCTTACAAAATCCGCTTGATGAGCCGGACATAAATTAGTAAAGTAATCTGGTATATCCTTTACATAATGACCTATATTTTCATCTGTTATCAAAATTACGTTATATCCTTTTCCACTCGTTGAATGTAAATGTATTAAATTTCTTAGTATAGTAATTAATTTATAATCATGTCCAACCCAATACAAAAAAATATTTCTCGTTTCCATATACATATATCTAAATAAATTTATTATTGCTGAATATTATCAATAATAAAAATCTTTAGTGGATTGTCCTAATTTGAATGTTCATCGGTGTAAAAAATTTAGTGATGTTAAAATATTTTGAAGTATATAATATAGAATGAATGTATTCATATACCCATTACCAGAACTCGATAAAATATATTTTGAATTAGATGAACTTTATCCCCCTAAAATACAATATCCACCTGAAGCGGATATTTATTTTTTGTTTTTGAATCAATTAAAACGTAACTACAACATTGTAAAAAAAATAGATGATGCAGACTTAGCATTTATACCTATCGATTACATCCGACTGATATATTTTTATGCAAATCCACATTCAGACGAATTTACAACCGAGTTCAAAAAAAATAAAATAGAAGAATTTTGGAACTTATATGTAGTAAAACATTTACACCCAATAAAAATACCCCATTTTATTTTGTTCAACTACGTTTTGTTCGAAGTGGATTTTAGTGGTATACCAGAAAACATTTTTATTTTAGCTTACGAAAATAAAGTAACAATTCGAGATATTAATTCATTAATAAATAATGGAACAGGAAATAGAATAATTACGATACCTTATCCTCTAAATGAAAACATTATTTTTAAACAAAAAAGATTGGACAAATATTATTTTGAAAAACAAAGTGATCAAAAAATTATTGGCACAAAACAATTTGATATAGGTTTTTTTGGATCAATCGACGCTTCTCGGACTGAAAGTCTATATAGATCGCGTGAATTTTTGCTTCATTTCAATAAAAATAATGAATTTAAATATATAAAAGGAGAGGGAACGTCTGCGGATAAATTTTTGCTTGAAATAAAATATTTATTTGTTTTACGTGGAGATACTCCAACTAGACTATGCTTTTACCAGTGTTTTTCTTATGGTGTATGTCCCATAATATATGAAAGCAATTATATAGAGGTATATTCTAATTTGATTTTGTCGGATGGCATTGATTTAAAAAATAGTATTTTAATTTTGCCCGACATAAAAGAAAATGAATCCGCTTATGATTACAATAAAAAAGTTAGTCTTATTTTAAAACAAGAGTTATTTGATACTAATAATTTTTTGAATAGAATAGAAAATCATAAGAAAATATTCGAAAGTTTTAACTATTTCAAAGAACCTCTGTGTGATCCAATAAAAAATGCAATGAATTTAGTGAAAAATAGAGAAAAACCGTAAACCCCATTCATTTTTTATGATAAACAATAATCATAAAAAAATTAAGCGACAACCTTAGGAGTCGAAGCTAAGAAGATGTGTTCGATTGGATTTCAAGTTATCCGCCCGGCCAGGTTGCCATTTAACGTTTTCTCAATAAAAATAAAAACTAAATGGGGGACTTGAACACTCAACCTTAAGATCCCTCCTTTCGGGGAAAAACGGAGGTTATAAAAAAAATTTGCAAGTAGTGGGGTTCGAACCCACGCATCATAGATAACGGGTCTTAAGTCCGTCGCCTTAAACCACTCGGCCATACTTGCTTGATATAAGGGAAACCAAGGTTTTCCGCGAAGCTTACGCCTTTGACCCCTCCTTGATAGAGAAGAGATCTGTAACCCCCAATCCAGGAAAAGGAGGGATTTTAAGGGAACCTTGGTTCCCTTAATTCCGATACGGGGACTCGAACCCCGGCCAAAGGGGTGAAAACCCTCTATCCTAACCACCTAGACTATATCGGAATTGGTTTTGCTGTTTCCTTATATTTAAAGTAATTTTTGAACGATTGCTGTTTGGAAACGGTGTTGCTGTCTTCTTTTGGATTCGAATAAGTGAATTTTAAAGAATTGCTGTAAGAAGACAAGTAAAGCTCTTACTGGGACTCGAACCCAGGTTAACGGATTCAAAGTCCGTGGTGCTAACCACTACACTATAAGAGCCAATGTAAGTTTTTAGAGTACCTACAAACTCTTATAGTCCTAACGGGAATCGAACCCGTGTCTCAACCGTGTAAAGGTTGTGTGCTAACCGTTACACCATAGAACCAATTCGCTCCTGACAGGGCTCGAACCTGTGACCTAACGGTTAACAGCCGTTTGCTCTACCTACTGAGCTACAGAAGCTTGTTGGGACATTTTCAGCACGAATCTTGCCCAAGGATTCCGCCTAAGGGCTTTCTTTCAGCACATCACGCCCATCTTGATATGCCAATCTCGTTTTTAGTAGAACAAGCAAACTGTTTTGGACCATGGGACCCTTTGCCTTTCGGCAATCACCCGATGAGGGACTTGAACCCTCGACCACCAGATTAAAAGTCTGGCGCTCTACCGACTGAGCTAACCGGGTATAAGGTGCCTTCGGCACCGACCGTTGAAGCGGGAGCTTCGTTAAGACACGAAGTGCCGACTGTAAGGTGCCGTAGGCACCGACCGTAAGACACGAAGTGCCGACGCTGTTTCCATTTGATCAATAATAAGTTTGAGTGTTGATAGCTGTTCGGAAACATGTTGCGTTGTAAGGGAATCGAACCCCTAGTTCAACCTTGGAAGGGTTACGTGTTACCACTACACCAACAACGCGATGTCGTTTTAAGAAGACCGACCACTACAGTTCGGATCATGGGATCCGGTTTGCTCAATGAGGGGATTGAACCCTCGACCCTCAGCTCATAAGACTGATGCTCTAACCACTGAGCTAATCGAGCAGAATGAGATAAAAAGGGACAATAAAGTTAGAATCAATTTTATTTTTATAAGAGATGGACCGACTCGATTATCGAGTCATTTTGCTGGTTTCTCGGAACACATAATATATAAGCCAGTTTTATTTATATTGTTTTATAAAACATTAAGGGGAAACCAAGGTTTCCCCTTAAACCCCTTCCTTTAAACAATAAAACTTATGGATTTTTCATCAACAATTAATGGTAGTAAGGAGGGTTCAAAAGGGAACCTTGGTTCCCTTTTAAAATTGAACCATAACCTCCCTTCTTGGAAATCTCATATAAAATGGAGGAATCCGATATAAAAATTTCATCCAAGCAAAAGCGGCACCGATTCTATAAAGAAAACACGGCTCTTAAAGACTATGAGCAAACGGCGAAAGGTATTCTAACAACGACACGTTTCAATAACGAAACATGGGAACAAAATTCGGAATACCGATATAAAAATCCAGCACTCGGTTGTGTTTATGGAACACCGGAACCATTAAGTACAACCATTTCCAAGGATAAGATCATTTTCGTATTGGAAATGAATAATGAGAAAAACCGAATTATGGGAATAGGGATGATAAGAAATAATACAAATATAAAGAAGCATCGAATCTATAACAATGATGATTATAACCGATACTCATATATCGGAAAATACAGAATCGATCGTGAAACTATGACGAATGAAGAAGAGGATATTATGAAAGTATTCGATATTTTATGTTTCAAGGGAGCAAGGCATCAAAAAAGACTAAAGGGAATCAAGCGATTTCCAATGGATATGCTTTATAACTGTAGTAAAATAATGAATCTTTTAGATTTCATAGGAAAGATGTTCAAGAAAAGACTCGAAAAAAAAATATAAGCCTTGACATTATAACATTTCAATTGGAAATTGAAAGGTTATAAAGTTTAAAACTTTATAATAATACTAAATAGTATAGTATAAATAGTTTAAATATGTTCGAAGATAACGAAGATGAAATCTATAACATTGATGACTATTCGGATAAAGAGTTAATCAACGATATCTTAGATCTAAATAACCCAACAGATAGAGAGTTGGAGGCAAAAATAGTGATGATGATCGATAAATATAGTGATGAACAGTCGGGGTCTTATAATGAAAAATTATCCGTTTTTTTTAATGAAATTTATGGGAGATTCTTTGATATAGAATACGAAGATGACGATACAAAAGAAGGTTTTGATAATATGAATACTGTAACAAAAGGCATAGAAGCTTCAAAAAAGCCAAATGTATTAGATAAATCAAAATCAGCATTTTATGAACAATTAAAAAACACACCAGGGTCTTCGGAATTATTGAATGAACTCATAAAATCCGATAAAGAACTAGAGGGAAAAATTTCAGAAGTAGATAATACAAATAATACGAATATCGACGAAGCGGACGTACAACGTGGATATGTAAATAAATTTAATCAAACATCACCAGCGGCTGTAAAAACACTTTCTAAAAATACAAAAAGTGATCCCATTTCACCTTGGAATGATAATTCAACAATAAATGTTCGTTCTGTGGATTATAGACGTGGATGGATAAACCCTTTGATAAAAGAAACAATAAAACGGATAATATATCTAGATAGTCAATTTAGAGACCTTAATGCATATCCATTATCCACGGATTATACGTTTAATTTATCGGAACCATTAATCGATGTATTATCATTAAAACTTCATGCAATAAATATACCCTATTCATGGTATACTATAAGTACGAGTCGCGGTGCAAATAAAATTACATTAAAAGGAATATCACCGGGTATAGATGATGGATTACATGATATTGTTATTACAATACCGCCCGGTTGTTATCCGAATCCTTCAAGTCTTATAACTGCCGTTGATGATGCCATATTAAATTTACCTGTAAAATATCCCGATGTAAGTTTTAATGACACGGATATAACATATGATTCAACTACTACATTCTCTACATTCAAAATAAATATTAATTCAACATATACAACAAGTAAATTGGTATTTCCAACTATAACAAACCCATATGAAGTGGACTCACTAAGAATACAATCCATACCTGGGTTTTTGGGATTTTTAAATAGTGAATATAGTTCGACTGTAATGTATTCAAATCCAGAATATACGAAACCAAAAACATTTGTTTCATCAGTGAATGCGAGATCTTTACCCATACCACTACAATTATATAAAAAAGATGTATTTCAGCTATATGAATATGGAGAAAATCAAAATAATTTTTTTACGATACATATAAAAAAAGGTGAAACCTTAGAGGAAATTTCGGTGAAGCTGAATCCTCCCGAATCACCGTTTAACAAAACGGTGACAAAACATTATACTCGTGATGCATTATTCAATTTGGTAAATGCTGCATTAAAAACTAACGAAAAATTATCAAACGAATCGAGTATTGAATTGGTGGATCTAGGATATACGGGATCAAAAAAATCTTGGAATACATATCAAACCTATAAATTAAATATTATTTTGGATAGAACAACCGTTTTACATACAGAAGATATGGAACAATATATAACTTTCCCAAAAGAACAAAATCCTTTTCCAATATGGACGGGCTCGAACTCTTGTTTTATGTTTGACGATTCATATACGGAACCTTTCCATAAAGAACTAGGACATATAGAATCGGATACAAGTCCAATGGAAATGAGATATATAGTAAATACTTCACCTTATATTATATTGAATTGTATTGTGGATCCATCCTATTCGTATAGAATAGATATACCAAACTCATCAAAAAAAGGTTATACAAAAGCGGAATATCTTCAGGTTTTAAATGATGCATTTATAACACAATCAACCATGTTTGACATATCTTTGAATGTAATCATAGAGGAGGATACTTTAAAAAACCGACTACACTTTATGGTTATTATTTATAAAAATATAGATGAATATACGAATATCACAGAATTAGATTATCAGTTTGAATTTTATGATGCGTCTGGATCATATATAGATATTAATGGAAAGCATAATACATCATGGAAATATTATTTAGGGTTAAAAAATAATACCTATATTCTATCTGATGCTACGTATAATAATATAATTTCCGATTATTCGGAATTTTATGCGGAAGATTCGATACGTGATATTGAGATGATAGTAACGGATGAAAATAATACAATAAATATAGAACAAAAGGGTCAAATCATACCTATTGTTTTACCGAATGGTGTATATACAAAATCGAAACTATATGGTGAACTGAATAAACAATTTTCTTTGAATCCATCAACTAGGGGATCAAAAATAAAAAAAACAATAAATCCTCTCACAAAAGAAATGAAAACAAGTTTATTATTGAAAGCGACGACCACCTATACAACGAAAGACTATCAACTTGTTTTTTACGATGTATTGGAAAGAGGTTCATGTGATACGGGAAATGTGGGTGAAAAAAGCTTAACACATACGACATGGGATTATACACTAGGTTGGATATTGGGATTCAGAAATGAACCTACTTATTATATGAATGCTGCACTTTATCCGAATGGTATACCCAATAAAGTAAAAATAGTGGGGAATACATTTACACTAACTGGAAATACGGGCGTAAATGTGAATTTAATAAATCAATGTTTCATCGTATTGGATGATTTTACACAAAATCATATAAATGACGGTGTAGTAACAATGACAAATGCGGATAAGAGTATTCCGTTACCGTCATATGCAAATCGTGCAACCTATAGGTGTGATCCGGTAACTGGAAAACAAGTTCCATCATTTAAAAATTCCACAACCAATGCAAGTGTAACACAACGTCTTCTATATGCAGCGGAACAATTAAATCTGAATGCACAGCCAACAGATAAGTATTATTCGGATCCACCTTATATAAAAGATATGTTTGCTATTGTTCCTATAAAAATACCAACAACCCAAGGTGATAGTTTTGTGGAATATGGTGGATCGTTACAAGATAACGATCGTAAATATTTTGGGCCTGTAAACATACAACGTGTTCGTATTCAGCTACTTACGGATAGAGGCCATATAATAAATTTGAATAATAGAAATTGGTCATTTTCCATAGTAGTTGAGTGTAAATATACGGCGAATAAAGATGATACCAATACCACATCAGTAAAATAGAATATATGTCAATATAATATAAACATGTCATTGTCATCCATAGATTTGATGGGATTTTATGGACCTTGGATACAAGGAATTATAAATATTAGTCAATTCGTAACACAAAAATATTATTTGATCGGGTATTTGGTTTTCGCATATATTAATATTTTTACGAATAAATGGTTAAAAATACACTATAAAGAACCTAGGCCATCCAATAAAGAAGAATCGGATTTACCAATAAAAATAAGAGACCCCGATATTTTCGGGATGCCAGATGCGGATGTTTATGGATTTCCATCTGGTCATGCACAACAAATAGTATATTCTGTTTTTTATCTATATTTTGTAAGACGGTCTCCTTTATTCTTATTCGCGGGCCTTTTTTTAACAGGTTTAACTGTTTATCAGAGATGGAAATTCAAACGACATAGTGCAAAACAATTAGCATATGGGTCTTTAATAGGAGCATTTATGGGTTATATTGGTTATTTTATAACAAGTCGTGTTATTAAAATTATGCATACGGTTCCACAGTAAAATACATTTTATTAGTGTAAATATTACATAAAATATATTGGTATATTTTATAAGTAAAATATGCCCCCAATTTTAACAAGAAAAAATCGTAAAATGCAAGAATCGGCCAGAATAAATGGTAGAGAGGCAAATGTATTACAGCAAATATCAACTCCTGATGAAAATGGATTTATACCTATTTTAAATTTAATCGCCAATATAAATGAAATTACAATGCAGACTTTAATAAATAAGGAACAATTGGCGTTCACCCAAACCATATTAAGATTACGTTTAGCCAATGTATCAGAGATGAATATAAGAGCTATTACTTCTCAAAATCAATTATTAAATATTTTATTAACAGCGATTAATACTTTGATAAGTGATTATAATAAGGATAAAGCAAATGCCAATATTGAGATTATAACTGCGGTACAATTATCAACAATCGCATCTTTAAACGCTCTTAATTTAAATACATTACAGCCACAATTGAATGCATTATATACAAGCTCCATATTATCTTTTCAAAACTCAACCAGAGCTTCAACTATAAATTTAGTACCATCTCTAGCAACATTTGCAACACTATTAATAAATAATAATGTGTTAGATTTGAATCTATTATATCAAACGTTACAAAATAATATCAATCAAACAGAAACAGAATGTATTGATCAATTGAATGTTTTAAATAGCTTTGCTCATGATAATGAAACGGGATTACTTGAGGATGAAACATATTATCTATCGACATTATCTAATATAGTTTCCTTGATAGAACTGCAAATTAATAATAATAATAATACTTTGAGTGTGATACGTTAAATCTTCATCGGTGTAAAATGGAACGTCCAACGGACAATCCACTAGACATTCATGGTGGCCGTCACCGATAAATGAATTAAAATATATCTGGATTATATAACAAATATGTCAATCGTAACATTAAAACGAAAAACCAATACCCAATATAATAATATGAGTGTAGGTGTAAAGCAATTCTCTTTAAATGGTGGGTATAGAAGTCTTACCTATGTGGGAAAGTCCGCACAACAGGATCACTACCCAAGAACATTGATGAATGAGAATATTGTACGTGGGCATGGTGGATGTTGTGGAACTTATTATGAGCCACCCATTGTTTATTCGAATGATACGGTTTCTTTCCAAGATAGTAGTGTGATAAAACCATCAGTTTTGAATACGAGAGGAATGTTACAGACTCGATTTAGATGGATTACTCGACCTCAGCCATTTGCGACCGTAAAACCAGATACGAATTTGAATTTAAATAACTCAAGTGATCGTACAGATACTGTTAAAAATAAGGCCATTGCATGCTCACCTAATATTACAAGAGTGCCAATACCGGTGAATAAACCCAGCTGTAATAAATGCGAAGTTATGAAAACACCCGATTATGGGTCAAATTCTATCATACAACCTACATCATCCGTAAATATCACAAAATCGAATCCTTATTTAACACAAGATGAAGTATTACAACGTAAAAAACTATTATGTTCTGAAGTACCAAGAATGGATAAAGTATATGTACCATTCAATACATCAAATACCCCTTTTGCATGCTCAAATGCATAATAATTCAATTGAAAAATACATAATAATATAATGCGAACATCATTATATTATGCGATCCGTTTCAAATGTGTTTACAGATGTATATGAATTTCAACCCGTTTTTAACTATGAAACAATGGATTTAATAGTCAATACCATTTATGAATCATCAAATAGCCTTTCTATTTTAGTAACACGTCTCGATAAAGATACCGGGTGGAATATAGATATCAATGTATTGGTATGGTATCGATCGGAAAATAAACATGAAATCGTGAATATTGGAACCTCGGATCAACCTGAAAAGCGTCTATTAATAAATACGGATTTTTTGATTTACCCGGGACAAAATGTAGAAGCAGCTTCAAGATACAAAATGATAGAACCACCGAATCCTATACCTATTTCAAAAACGGATTTCAACAATCTATTTAATACAGATCTAGTGACACTTCCGGCTCAGTTATATGCGGTTGGTATAATGAATAACAGCGTGTATATGTATAATGAAAAATATATCATGTTTCATGAAATAATGAAGAGTATCAATCATATTCTTAGAACCTATTTGACATATCGGAATCAAGATATGTCCAAGAAGTTCTATTTTATAATATGTGCGGCGGATGGATATATGGAGTATCATTATCCATCGGACCGTAATATTCCAAGAATGATTGGGGAAACCGAGTACCAAAATAAAGACATTGTTACCTTGGATTCACCAAGTGAATACGCAGTATTCAGTAATAAAATAAAATATATTTTGGCACAAAGTTATCAGTCGTCTACACCTAATATAATAGGGATACCTGACCGTCATTATTTTTATTGTAATTTATATCATCCATTTCGTTCATTTCATAAGGGAGTAAATTTCGATGAAAAGATAAACAAAATTGCATTTGTGGCGAGAAAGGAACGTGGAACCAAATATAATTTTACCAAAAGGCGAGATATAGAAATGAATCAACGTGAGTACTTTTTTTCGGATAATATTTCCAAGAAGAATGTGGAATGTTCTATGTATTGGGTGGATAGTAAAGATTTGGTGAAATTCAAATATATTTTGGATATTGATGGTATGGCGGCGACATGGGATGCTACGGCTTGGAAAATGAACTCAGGATCGGTATTATTTAAAACGGATAGTTGTTGGAAACAGTGGTTTTATGAGGATTTTGTGCCTTGGAAAAACTATATTCCTATAAAAGATGACTTCAGTGATATGGATGAAAAGTTTGAATGGTGTGAGTCGAATCCAGAAGAATGTCAAAAAATCATTGAGAATAATTTGAATCTATTTCAAAAAGTATATCGGTATCAAAATGTGTTGAATTATACATTGACTGTGATTGATTTAATCATGGAAAAGGGTGATCATAAAATTGAATAAGAATAAGATGAGTAAAGAATAGATATATAAACATCTATTCATCATGAAACATCCAAAGCAAATCAAAGAACAAACCGATCTTTTAATAAAAGAATATCTTTCTACATTATCAGAAAAAGATTACAAAGCATACAAGATTGCAGAATCACATCTTGGGACATCGTTCGATTTAATAAAAAGTAATGGATATTTGAAATGGTTAAAATCTAGAGAAGATGACAAGTAAATTATAGGCAGCCCTATCCACTGGGAACCCAGGAAAAATACATGCATTTTTCATTGAAGAACCACGTGAGGCAAAATGGTAAGGAATTAAAATAATCGAAGTACGGGAGGGGGTCATAGGGGCTGGAATCAGCGTAGCTGATTCTGAAGACCGGTGGTTCCCCCTAATTATAGGGGAGAAAGCCTTGATTTATAGTCTTTGTAACTGAAAACACGAGATTGAACATCGGAATTATTCTCCAAATCTGATAATAGTTTACTTTTCGAACCGATCAATTGATTTTTCTTGGAAACCTTATTCAATATATTCCAGTTCATAGTTTTTCCAAGATAAATGAATTTGTTTTTCACCAGATCTTTTGTTATTATAGGAGGTTTTATATCCACTACTCTTGGAAGATTTATTTTATTTTTTATTACGGTAGCCGAACTAACCGGATCACTCGGTTTTACATAAGATTTAAACTTCGCGAAAGGTCCGGCCTTCGTATCTATTTTTCCTGATCCCTCTTCTTTCTTTTTACTACTAGCTTCTACGTCCTCCTTTTTTAATTGTTCCAAGATTCTAGATTGAAATTCCTCAGGTAAAATCTGCTCATCAATGAAAAAATCCCGGCATCGATAAATAATAACATATTTCATGGCAACCGCATTTAAAAATGCATAGGATATATGTTGATCGGAATAATATGAAAAACCTCGTTTAAATGAGTCATAAAACATTATAACATTCCCTCTTGGAGTATTTACAAAAAGAATACGTCTACGCCAAGCTAGTTCCAGCTCAGAATTTTGAACCTTGGTTATATCGGAATACTTTTCCGTATCTAAAAAAACGGAATCAATATTCTCATTATATTTTTCTATATGTGATGGGTCTTGGTAAGTTTTATCAAAATCATTTTTCGCCTTTTCAATAAATTCCTCTTCCGTAGAACGTTGAATTATATTTTGATCTTTTATAGTAATAGCGGTGTTAGTAAAAAACCGCTTTTTAATAAGATAGAAAATGGGAATAGAAATGGCAGATAATACAAACACAGTTGGGTATACACCCAATTTAATATTGAACATATGAATTATAATATAAAAATACAATAAGTTTATATTATTTTTACTTCAATCCAAATCGCCTTATAGATTTATTTTTTACACCATTGAAGATTTAAAATGGGACGTCCAAATGGCGTCCCACTAGATATTCAAGAGAACATCATCTAACGTAATTGAACGTTTATAATATATAAGAATAAAGAATCATAATAAACTTACTCCACACTAGTGTTATTTAAGTAAAAATGATCACGTAATCTAACTCTTTTATATTTTTTATAGTAATAATACTCAATCGGTCGCATAATTGAATTGAAAGAAAAATCTTGTATATTAGATTCGGATTCAAATTCCGATTTGAATTCATCATGTATGTTCTCTTCAGAGAATATATCTAAATCTGATTCGTTATATAAATTTGAATTTAAATTTAGAAGTGCTTCTGATGATAAATCTTGTCCCAATTCTATTTTATTGGGTTGATCTATAGGTATGTATTCTTGTATTTCTTTTTCATTAAAAAACAATCGATTACCGGTTATATCGCATTTTACATCATAATCTCTGACAAAATATAGAACATATGGACTGATCATAATAGTATAGTTATTTGACTTGATTAATGATAAATAATCATAATCTTCATATTTAGATGGAGAGAATATGAAACCGGAATCCACTAATTTTTTTTTAATAGCAAAACTTATCCCTACCTTACCTTTTTTTAAATCATTTGTATCCAATTCCGGAAGAATGTTATTGTCAAAATGCATACGAAATATTATCACATCAGTTGAAAAATTTATTATTTCTTCATTAAATGTTTCAACATAACTCGGTGATATACTATCGTCATCATCAAGAAATGCAATCCAATTTGTTTTCACAAAATTCAGTCCATAATTTCGAACACGTCCGGCATAGTTAGGACCCTCCCCTAATTTATTACATATTAGAAATAAAATTCGTGGATCGTTGTTTTCTATAGACGGTGTTACATCATCAAAAATAACAATAGCTAGCCAGTTAACTGATGTTTGTTTCTGAAGTGATCTTATAGTTTTTTCCAGAGTTATTCTTCCTATTGTAGGTATAATGAATGTTACATTTATTGAATCGAGGTTTATAATATTTGGTATATTTATATCAATGTCTCCCACATTACTTAAATAATTTGGTTCTGGTTCTGGTTCTGGTTCTGGTTCTGGTTCTGGTTCCGTTTTTTTCCCTGGTTCCATATCTCTTGGTTTATTGAGAAAATCTTTTTTCTTATTTGTCATTTCGTAAATTATATTGTTAGAGATTACTGGAACATTGGGAACAACTATTTTAGAATCTAAATTTATCCTACTGAATTTTGCACGCTTAACTTTAGGATTATTTGGAAAAAAATTCATAGTAGTTAAATTATAATGTTTTTATATTTGACTATTTTGAACCAGTGAGATTTATTTCTTTTTTTCGCTCATCAAACAGATATCTCATTTCTTTTTCCAAGAATGGGACTTCAATACGATCATATGTCTTATATGGGTTATCAGGATGTAAACAAACCAGATAGAGTCCAGTGATTTTCTTCCCGTATTTCTCTTCCAAAATAGTTTTATATGTATTCAACTGTAGTGAATAGTGCCAGAAATTTGTATCTGGTAAATGTGAAATACAGGGCGTTAGAGCATATTTTCCAAATCCGTTTTCATAGACAATTTCCTTACAGCGTTTCCAGTCGTAAATCTGTAGTGTTCCGTCTGGATTCTCGAAAATCATATCTACAGATCCAGATAACTTGAGTTCTTCATAATAAATCATCCATTCTGTTCGATATGGCTTTAACTCCGGAAAGTCTTTGACAAATCTCTGAAACCATTGGTATTCGATACTGTCATTATTAACCGGAACCTTATTATAAAAGCATTCAATATCATAATGCATACCGGTTCCAGCTCCGGAAGCTTGATCACGGTTCTTATCCCAATCCGCTAAAATTTGTTCTTTGGTCATTCCATAATATTTATAGGAGGGATCTTTCATCTTTTTACCCCGTAACATGTTATTGACGATCGACTCTGCGTCAAATCCGGGGAAGTGATGGTGATTCCATGTTGTAACAGATGTATATCCCTGTTGTCCATGAACGGTATAGATATGTGGACCTTCATCAAATTCGATAAATTGATCACGAGGATGTGGATTAAGTTTTGCCAAATAATCGGGTACGGGTCTCGACATTATACTCTAGTATGCATTGATATTTATATATAGAAAAATAAAAATATCAATTTTATAAAGGGAGAACCAAGGTCCCCTAACTTATAGAATTCTCCTTTTTGAATGTTTCATAGAACCACTTTCTTAGTTCATTCTTACGTCGATCATCGGTCTGTCCATTACCATTGATCTTCTGCATATATTCCAAGTTCTTATCCTTTTGTTCCTCATTCGAATTCAGGTGTTTCATATTCTCAAGTTGCCATGTGACGAAAACCTGAAGAAATTTATGCATTATTCGATCGATCCATCGATCGAATTCATCGATGGATAAGACACGCCAACAAGATTTATCGGTTTCACCTTCATTATTTAACCGTTCATAGACATAAATGGTTCCTTTTTTCTGAGTAAATACACGAATGGGTGGAGATTCAATTAAAACAAACCTAGAAATACAGGTCTTAATTCCATCATTCAAAGTCTTGGAAAATACTGTCTCTAACATTTCTTTGGATACTAAAATAGTTTTACTCCATTCCAAGAATGTATAAGACGGAACTGGATTCGATTTACTCTGTAGGAAATCGATAATCTCTTTCCGCTTACGAACAATGACTTGACCACGCATAGAATCCACTTCTTTTTGAAGCCTTGAAATATGTAGATAAAGGTTTTGTATTAACTTGAACTGTTCTTGTGGTGTGGGAAGACGCTCAAATGCATCAGTTTCTCTATCTTTTTCCTTACGCGATTTGAATAGGAAATCACATGTTATAGTATGTTGATCATATAGATCTTTGAATCGGAACTGCCGGTTACAGTTATTGCAGTGGTTTTGTTTATCCATGATTTGAATCATTTATATCTTGATTTATAATGATCAATTTTATTAAGGGAAACCAAGGTTTCCCTTAAGATCCCATCCTTCAATAAAATAATTTAATTGTTAAGCTTTAATGATTTTTTATAGGAATAATATACAAATGAGTAAATATTTTGATAATAAAGATATGTTTATGGAGCCAAAGGTGAATCAATATTCGGGACATATGGTTATGACCGGTGTAACAAAACCAACCAAAACCAGATACCTAACCATCGATACTCGATTTAGAACAAATACACCGACACCGGTTGTTCCCACACCATCAGTATCATCATCAAATGCACCAAATTGTATTAAGTTAACCCCTTCGATCAATAATAAACATACATTATATAACACAAACTGTAGTACAAAAGAGTATGATGATATAAGTTATAATAGAATTTCAAATTATTCATTCGATCTTCCATATCGTATCAATGAGGTCAAGTCTATATCTATATTAACATGTGAACTACCCATGTCGTTTTATAATATATCCGCAGCTTTAGGTAATAATGCTTTTCAGGTAACAATCGGATCTGTTCAAAAAATAATTATACTACCAGATACACAATATACACAGGCGGCATTAATTGCTGCAATAAATAATTTACTTATAGGCACGGGATTAACATATTCTTTATCAAATAATTTTTCGGTTTTCACGAATACATCGGTAACACCAATATTAATAAACTTCGATGTGGATATGTATGGCTCACAAACCACGACAAATCTTCGGTTTCGATTGGGTGGTATTCTTGGATATCCCTATGCAAGTTATCTAATTAATACTACAAAAAATATACAGAGCCCTGGATTTTTAGACTTGAATGGTCCAAGATATATATATTTAGACTTGGATGAATTTAGTAACTCAAATCCACTTTCTTTTTCGACACAGTTTGATAATACATCAAATAATAAAAATATTTTAGGTAGATTCACAATGGATCGTAACAATTTCCCATTTGGAACGATTATGCCGGTTAACTTTGGGAATGGTCGGTTGGCGACCGATACGAGAGTATATAGTGGTAAAGTGGACTTGTATAGATTGAATGTTCGTTTAGTAAATGAAATAGGATCACCTATAGACCTAAATGGTCAGGATTTTTCATTCTGTCTAGAGATACAACATGAATAAAATTAGGGGGGAGCGGGGTCTTCAGAATCAGCGAAGCTCATTCCAGCCCCTATAACCCCCTCCCACAGTTTGGGTAATCTGATTTCCTACAATTTTTATCAAAGTATATATTGATAAAAAGTCATATAATTATGCTAGGTTACGGGTGGATAATAGTGAATAAAATTGACTTAAATATTTGATTTGATATTTTATAGTATCAAACCAAATGGATTTATCATCGGAACAGAAGTATGCTTTTGAAAAATTCAAGCAAGGAGAAAACCTATTTATTACTGGTCCGGGGGGTACTGGAAAAACGAAGCTTATTGATACGTTAGTTAAACACTGTGAGAGTATAGGACAGGCTTACCAAGTCTGTGCTCTAACCGGCTGTGCTGCGATTTTGTTGAATAATAATGCGAGGACTCTGCACTCTTGGACAGGTATAAAGTTGGCAAAGGGAGATCGTGATAGGATTGTTGCTGCGGCTTTGAAAAATAAGAAGGCCAGATCAACTTGGCGGAAGACGAAGGTGCTCATTGTAGATGAGGTCAGTATGATGTCACTCAAGATATTTGAACTCGTGGAATTAATTGCGAGAACGGCACGTTTATCGAATCTCCCATTTGGTGGAATGCAGGTAATTTTCACGGGGGATTTCTATCAACTTCCACCTGTTGGAACACCTGGGGAACCAGATACGGATATGTTTTGTTTTGAGTCACCGTTATGGAATACAGTTTTCCCTTTGAAAAATCATATTGAATTAAAGACGATTTTTAGACAGACCGATCCTTTATATAAGGAGATCCTCTTACAGATAAGAACCGCTACTTTAAGTGAAGAAAATAAGAAGATCTTGGAATCACATGTGAAGCGTCCATGGACAAAGGAAGAGTTTAATGGTTGTATTCCGACGAAGCTTTTCCCGACAAGGGCAAAGACTGATTTCATGAATCAATCACAGTATAATAAACTGGAAGGCCCTGAGTATAGTTTTCGAGCGGATAAGAAATATGCATGTAAGACATTCTTGGAATCCGGAAAACCTTTATCCATTCAACAATTGGACGAAGGAGCAAGGCTATCTGCACAGGAAGTCGAATATGAGTTCCAGAATCTCATGTCAAATTCGAGCTTTCATGAGACCTTGCTTTTGAAAAAGGGGGCTGTAGTGATGTGTACTACGAATTTGGATATGGATGCGGGGATTTGTAATGGAGCACAGGGAATTGTTTTGGATTTTATCAATGGATCAACACATCCAGAAGCGAAAACCCCTGTGGTGAAGTTTGTAAATGGTATAACTAGGGCGATTCAACCACATTATAGACAGTCGGATGATTACCCGGTAGTAGCAGTAGGACAAGTCCCTCTTTGTTTGGCTTGGGCTTTAACAATTCATAAGATCCAGGGTGCCACTCTGAAAATGGCGGATATTGATGTAGGGTCGAATGTATTTGAATATGGACAGACATATGTCGCACTTTCACGTGTACAGAGCTTGGATGGTCTTTATTTATCCGCATTTCAACATCAGCGGATCAAGGCAAATGAGAAGGTAATAAAGTTTTATTCCACGATCCCGGAACAAGATTATATTATTCAAGCACAATCCGTTTTAGATCTAGAAAAATTTGAACATAAGGAAGAGACTGATCCGTCTACCATTAAAAAAATTCGTCTATAATCGTTTTATGTATTACAAAAGAAAAATAGCTATGTCCAACTGGTATCCCAAAAAGTGTTTATAAGAAATTTTTATTTGGTCTTATGAAATTAAAAAAGCATTCCCATTTAACAACTTGGCGTTAAACTAATTATGTTTTAAATTAGGAGGGGTTTACAGGGTCTAGAATCCACAAAACGGAGTCTAATCCCTGCTAGTTTAAATAATATAAAATTAATGTTATAATATAAAAATGGAAGAAAATCCGTTGAAATTATCCAACGAAGACCTCGTTTTATTTAAGGAAAGAAAATACGAAAAGATGTCTATTTTCTCACAGAGACATAATTCAAAAAAACTTGGAGTGTATAATTATTTTGAAACATATGATGGTGAAGATGTTTATTACATGAATCATACGTTTGGGAGTGAATTTTTTTTGGATAAAGATAAAAAATTATTAGTTCATAGCAATTACCAGTATGAATATTTTACATCAATGGGAGAGGAACAAACTATAAACTATATAAAACGAATATTAGATTATGTCAATTGTATAAATGATTCTTTTTTTGAAAACGCTATACTTATAAATAATGAAGTTTCCGCAGTAGGAAAATGGTTCGACACATATGGTCATTTTTCAGATGAAGTATTTAGTCTATGTGACTTCAACAATGAATTATTATTATCTGAAAACAAAGAAGCAACGCCAATTATTAATTATCAGGTGATAAATTCAACAAAAAATTATGAATTGTTAGGAAATTATTTATTTGATGGAAAACTAATTAATACGTCGGTTTATGGTTGGAACATTATAAAATTCAAAAAATTAAGATTATTACCAAATTTTTTTTCACAATATGCATTTCATTCATTTCCGAGATTTTCTAGAGATAAGGTTTTATCAAAAATCTATGAAAAGACAAAGAATCATAATGATACAAATAATAATAATATTTTTATAACACGTGGAATCGCTATATCAAATCAAAGAAATCTTGATAACCAATGTGAAATAGAGACATATTTGAAGTCTAATGGTTACATAGTAATAAATCCAGAAAACATATTATTGGACGAATTTATAAATTACATTTCCAATGCAAATAATATAATTATGACATGGGGATCCGCTATGGTTAATATGTGTTATTTTAAAGATAATACAAACGTTACAATATTGAAATCTAGATCATACGAAGCCGAACCATTAAATTTGTTTCAAAAAATAATAACAAGATACAATTTGAATGTAAATGTGATATTGCATAACGATAACAAAATATCAATCCCCTTCATTTAAACCATTTGAAGAGATAAACCTACCCGTCGGGGTCTACGATTTATATATTTATCGGTGATTGACCATGTATTAAAACTATTTTTATTAAACAAATATATAAACATACTTGTTTAATATTAGTAAATGTCAACTGCTATAGTTGGATATTCCGGATTTGTAGGTTCAAACTTACTACAATTCTATAAATTTGATCACTTCTATAACAGTAAAAATTTTCATGAGGCATCTGGTAAATCATTTGATACCATGTTTTTTTGCGGGGTTCCTGCTGTAAAGTGGTTAGCAAACAAATATCCACAGGAAGATCAAGATACTCTAGATAGAATCAAAGAGATCTTGAAAACGGTAACTGTAAAAAGGTTATTATTAATCAGTACGATTGACGTGTATAATGATGTGGATAGAGAATGCGATGAGGATTATGATATTGACTGGTATATAAACCACCCCTATGGAAATCATAGGTTTATATTTGAACAATTTGTATCAAAACAGTTTGATAATCATCATATTATTCGAATTCCAGCATTGTTTGGGAAGGGTCTAAAAAAGAATGTAATTTATGATCTATTGAAGAACAATCAAATACAGAATATTCCTATGAATTCTATGTTTCAATGGTATGATTTGAATTGGTTGAAAACAGATATTGATCTCATCATTAAAAATAATCTAAAACTTTGTAATTTATTCACAGAACCTCTCGAAACGAAGGAAATTTTGAACCTTTTTAATTATAGTGTCGATAGTTATAATAATAATGAAAAGAAGATGGTTTATAATACGAAAACAAAATACGATAAATTGTTTGATAGCAATGTTTCAGGTTATATCCGCGATAAGGAAACTGTTCTAGCAAATATAAAGACATTCGTAAAAAATGAAAGAATAAACAAAGATCATTTATGTGTATCGAATATTTGCGTGAAACACATTTCTCAGTTTCAATTTGCTTCTATTTTAAAGTTATATGGAATTAAGAATGTACAAGTGGCACCTACTATGCTTATAGGATCATGGGATAATCTTGATAAAATCGACTTTTCTATATTTGAAACCAATGGTTTGACGGTTTACTCATTCCAGTCGATAACATTTGGATTAAATGACCTTAACATTTTCACCGAAACATCGAAAGATCTTATGAATCATTTGAAGAAAGTGGTAGATAAAGCATCAGAAAAGGAAGTAAAAGTATTTGTATTTGGTTGTCCAAGAAATCGTAAGGTTCCGGAAGGTATGTCTATCGAAGAAACCGAATCATTGTTTATTCAATTTTTCAGAGAATTGGGACACTATTGTTCTAGTAAAAACATAACAATTTGTTTAGAGCCAAACGCAAAAGAATACGGATGCAACTATTTGAATAACATAAAAGAGGTTGGTGATATTACACGAAAGATAGGCCATTCAAACATAAGAATGATGGTTGATATTGGAAATGCAATCATGGAAAACGATGATTTTTCAATGATGCTAGATTATCAAGATATAATTCACAATATTGATATAGCAGAGCCAAAAATTAAATCATTTTCTGAACCAACTATTGCAAACAAAGAATTTAAATCCTTTCTAGTAAACATGAAATATGATAAAAATATTAACTTGGAAATGATTCTGAACTCTGAAAATGAATCAATGGAGATTAACGAATTGTCTTTATCGTTACATAACTTTATAAATTATTATGGCAATTAAAAGTTTATTTATCAGCTTCTTTTATTTGTGGAAGAATCTGGGTTTTATTTAATTCTTTATCAGCTTCTTTTATTTGTGGAAGAATCTGGGTTTCATTTAATTCTTTATCAGCTTCTTTTGTCTCTGTAAGAATCTGGGTTTCATTTAATTCTTTATCACCTTCTTTTGTCTCTGTAAGAATCTGGGTTTCATTTAATTCTTTATCAGCTTCTTTTGTCTCTGTAAGAATGTGGGTTTCATTTAATTCTTTATCAGCTTCTTTTGTCTCCGTAAGAATCTGGGTTTCATTTAATTCTTTATCACCTTCTTTTGTCTCCGTAAGAATCTGGGTTTCATTTAATTCTTTATCACCTTCTTTTGTCTCTGTAAGAATCTGGGTTTCATTTAATTCTTTATCAGCTTCTTTTGTCTCTGTAAGAATGTGGGTTTTATTTAATTCTTT
>Ga0209088_10000172_pt1 | contig 47702 bp, 36 predicted proteins | sample S_140625_EF_Meta_FD_187324 | JGI IMG/M metagenome (GOLD analysis project Ga0209088, IMG submission 187324) | Freshwater microbial communities from Lake Simoncouche, Canada to study carbon cycling - S_140625_EF_MetaG (SPAdes) (version 2) | ecosystem: Environmental > Aquatic > Freshwater > Lake ... | reverse complement strand
AAGTATACTAGCAGAACAAGAAGACTTGCAACAAAAAGCTAAAACTAGAAAAGAACAAGCTGATAAAATTATATTAGAGTATAATACTCAGCAGCTAGAGTACAAAAGTAGTCTTGCTGAATATGAAAAAGCTGTAAAAGCAAAAGAAGAGTGGGAAAAATATCATTCTTTGATTGATACAGAGTTGCAAGAAGATTTATTAGACAAAAATGAACTTGAGTCTAAGTTTACAGCACTTCAAGTTGCAATAAATAATCTTAAAACTGCTATTACCAAAGCAGAGAAAAATAACCGCGAAGCAGAAGCGCACAATACTAAAGCTGAAATAATTTCTAAGCAACTAGTAGAAATGAATGAAGAACTAGAAAAATATTCTGGTACTTTACATGAACTATCTGAAAAGATGGGACTTATAAATATTTTAAGTAAAACATTTTCAACAACAGGTTTAGTAGCTTATAAAATTGAATGTTTAGTTAAAGACCTAGAAGAACTAACTAATCAGTATTTAGTAGACCTAAGTGATGGTAGATTTCAAATAGCTTTTCGTATAAGTTCTAGTGACAAGCTAAATGTAGTTATCACGGACAATGGCAAAGATATTGACATTCTTGCTTTAAGTGGTGGTGAACGCGCCAGAGTAAACGTAGCTACACTATTAGCTATTCGTAAGTTAATGCAATCATTATCTAGTTCTAGAATTAACTTGCTAATTTTAGATGAAACTGTAGAAACGCTAGATGTTGACGGAAAAGAAAAATTAGTAGAAGTCTTATTAACCGAAGAATACTTAAATACTTTTATTGTATCTCATGGTTTTACGCATCCTCTACTAGAAAAAATAAATGTTATTAAGAAAAATAACGTTTCACAAATAGAGGCGTAATATGGCAGTGGATCCAAGAGCTAAAGGTGCTAGAACCGAAACAACAGTGCGAGACTTACTTAGAAAGCACACAAATTTAAATTGGGAAAGAATACCTGGCTCTGGCGCACTTGACCCTAAACATCAGCTTAAAGGCGATTTATACGTGCCTGGTCGTACTAACTTGTGGTGTACAGAAGTAAAAGGTTACGCTGAGGATCATCTTACTAGCAGTATTTTAACTGGTAAGAACCCTCAGCTAATAGAGTTTTGGAAACAGGCTATTCGTCAAGGTGAGCAAGTAGGCAAAAAACCCCTGCTAATATTTAAGTATGACCGCAGCAAGGTATTTGTAGCATTTAAAGAAATGCCTACAATTAGCGAATACAGATACGTATTTGTAAATTGTGATCAACATGAATTTTATATAGCATTACTAGAAGACTGGTTAACACATGAGCAACCACAATTTGTCACTTGAATTTTCTAGTAAAATACTGTATAATTATGTCTTAAATCACAGAAAAGAACGCAAATGAAATCATTTCAAGAAATTAACCAAGACAATAATACACTACTTATTGTAGACTCCTTAAACTTAGCTTTTCGTTATAAACATAGTGGTGCTACAGATTTTGCTGAAGACTATCTTCGCACAGTAAATAGCTTAAAGAAAAGTTATAAAGCATCACACGTTATTATAGCTTGTGACCAAGGCTCTAGTACTTACAGAAAAGCACTTTACCCAGAGTATAAACAAAATCGTAAAGACAAACAAGCTGAACAAACTGATGCAGAAAATGCAGCTTTTGAGTTATTCTTTGAAGACTTTTTAGCCACATTAGAGCATATTAAAACAAATACTAACTATCCTGTTATTAAGTTTCAAGGTGTAGAAGCAGACGATATAGCTGCGTATATTGTATCAAAGAAAAAAACCCTTCCATTCGATGAAATATGGTTAGTATCCAGCGATAAAGACTGGGATTTATTAATTCAACCTAAAGTGTCGAGATTTAGCTATGTTACCCGCAAAGAAGTTACCCATGAAAATTGGGAAAATCACTATGAGTGGTCGCAAGAGGAATATATTAGTATTAAGTGTCTTATGGGGGATACTGGAGACAATATTTTTGGTGTACCTAGTGTTGGACCCAAGCGAGCCACTAGCTTGGTTAAAGAATTTGGATCTACTTGGGACATTATTGCAAACATCCCACTAAGTGGCAAGTATAAGTATATTCAAGAGCTAAATAAATGCAAAGACCAACTAGTGGTAAACTACCAGCTAATGGATTTAGTTACGCACTGTGAAGAAGCAGTTGGCACAGAAAATTGTAAAACAATAGATGAAATTTTGGAAAAGTATATAAATGAGTAATTTTATAAATATTAACCGTAACTACGATCACAGCCGTGGTTGTGAAGTAAAAAATGAAATTCTTTGCCGAGTAGAAGACAAAGCATTTTTACCAAAACGTGCTAATCCCACAGATGCTGGTGCAGATTTAATGAGCACCGAAACTTTGGAAATTTATCCTGACGAACAAAAAATGATTGATACAGGAGTAGCGGTAAAAATTCCAGAAGGCTACGCAGGCTTTGTTTTCAATAGGAGTTCGCAAGGAAAAAAGGGAATTACAATCCCTCATAGCGTAGGCGTTATTGACAGCGACTATCGTGGAAACATAAAAATAATTTTAAAAAACACCAGCGAAGATCGTTATGAGATTAAAGTAGGTGATAGAATTGCACAACTGGTAATTTTACCAGTTTTATTGCCTGCATTTGTAGATGCATGGAACGATACAGAACGCGGTACTGGCGGATTTGGCAGTACTGGTAAATAAAGGATAAAGATGACAGTAAGCACAAGAGCACAAGTAATTACACGCAGAACATATAATAGGCCCACAAGCGACGACGGTCAAGAGTTTGAAACATGGGCAGAAACAGTTGCCAGAGTTATTGACCATCAAGAATGGTTGTGGCAGCGAGCAGTAAAACGTGAACTAAATGACCTAGAATACGCAGAACTTTACGATTTAGAGCAGCTTATGTTAGATCGCAAAGTACTAATGAGTGGTCGCACACTTTGGTTAGGCGGTACTGCAGTAGCTAAAACACGTGAAGCATCACAATTTAATTGTAGTTTTACTAATGTAGAAACAGTTTATGATGTAGTAGATGTGTTATGGTTGTTGCTACAAGGTTGCGGAGTAGGATTTAAACCAATTGTTGGTACGCTAAACGGCTTTAGCAAACCTATTAAAAATATTCGCACAGTTAGATCTACTCGTACTGCCAAAGGTGGTAATGAGCACAACACAGAAACCTGGGATAGTGAAACAGCTACTTGGACATTGCAAATTGGTGATAGTGCAGAAGCTTGGGCCAAATCTATTGGTAAACTGCTAGCAGGTAAATATCCAGCAAATACGCTGGTATTAGATTTTTCACAATTACGCCCCGCAGGGGAAAGGTTAAAAGGTTATGGTTGGATTTCTTCGGGCGATGATGCTATTAGTACTGCTTATCTTGCTATCGCCAATATACTTAATGGCCGTGCTGATAGTTTACTGTCTAGGATGGATATTCTGGACATTGTTAATCATCTTGGCACTATTTTATCCAGTCGTCGCAGTGCTGAAATTGCCCTTTTTGACTACGGACAACCAGAATGGGAAGAATTTGCCGTAGCCAAAAAAGATTGGTGGTTACATAATAATGCACACCGCACACAGTCAAACAACAGTTTAGTATTCAAAGAAAAACCGCTGCGTTCAGATTTAGAACGCATTTTTGGAATGATGGTAAAGGCTGGCGGAAGCGAACCAGGATTTATAAATGAAGTTGAAGCCTTACGACGTGCCCCTTGGTTTAAAGGAGCAAATCCCTGTGTGGAAATCCTACTCGGAAATAAGAGTTTCTGTAACCTTACCGAAACTGACATTGCCAAATTTAAAGGCAACACCGCTGGTTTGCACACAGCCATACGTTTGGCAGCTAGAGCAAACTACCGACAAACTTGTGTTAATCTTCAGGACGGCATACTCCAAGAAGCCTGGCATTTAAATAACTACTTTATGCGTTTATGTGGTGTAGGTTTAACAGGCATTGCGATGCGACCAGACATGGGCAGCTATGATTACGAATATCTAAAACGCACAGCAACAGGTGCTGCTATTGGAATGGCACAAGAACTTGGGCTACCTAGTCCAAAAAATATCACTTGTGTTAAGCCATCAGGCACACTAAGCAAAATTATGGATACTACCGAAGGTGTACACAAGCCGCTGGGCAAGTATATTTTTAATAATGTGCAATTTAGCAAGCATGACCCTGTTGTTGAAAAAATGCGTCAAGCTGGATACCGTGTATTTAATCATCCTACAGATGATTCAGGCGTGTTAGTAACTTTTCCAGTAGCTTGGGATGGCGTTCCGTTTGATGAAGTTGATGGTAAGCAAGTTAACTTAGAATCAGCAGTAGTACAGCTAGAACGATATAAACTGCTGCAAACTTCATGGAATCAGCAAAATACTAGTGTAACTATTAGTTATGATCCAAGCGAAGTGCCAGCAATTATTGATTGGTTGTTAGTTAACTGGGATTGCTATGTAGGCGTGTCATTTATCTATCGCACAGACCCAACTAAAACAGCTAAAGATCTAGGTTACTTGTACCTTCCACAAGAAGTAGTAACTCAACAAGATTACGAAGAATATGTAAAAACCCTATCACTGGTTGATCTTAATAACACAAACAGTTTTGATGAAATTACAGACGCTGAGTGTGCAACAGGAGCTTGTCCTGTAAAATGAACGAAGAAGCAATATTTAGTATAAGATTAACTTTAACTGAAGCTAATACCATTTTGGAAGCCCTACAAGAGCTTCCTGCTAAAGTGTGTAATCCATTGGCTGCAAACATTAAGGCTCAAGCTGAACAACAGTTGCAACAAATGAATATTAGTAAGCAAGTAGAAGAATAAATTTTATCCAAAAAGAAAAGCCCCGTAGATTTTGTCTACGGGGCTTTTTTGTTTGCGGAACATAATTATCAACGTTTTATTTATCCTGTTACTGGAATTAAAAAGCCTTTATATTAAAATACTCCTGGAGCCGTAAAAGCTATTATTGACTAGAAACAATATTTATGCTATAATTATCACAAGTCGAAAAAGTTTCGGCTGCGCGTGATACGTTTTATCACTTTATCCAAGGAGCTATAATTGGCAGAGGATACAGTAGATAGCGTACCAGTAGATACCACAACGCCTACACCTTCAACACCTATTAATAAAGATGTTGAAAAGGCTGTTATGGATGATCTAATGAGTGCGCTAAATCAGCAAGCTGATCAAGCTCGTAAATACTACGAGAAATTAGCAAAACAAATTAAACAAGTTGCTAATAATGCAACAACATCTTTAGGAGATAAAAACATGGCAGAAGTAATGACACCAGGTATGATTATGGGTATGGGCGGTGGCGGTGGCGACGGTCTTTTTGGCGGTGGCGGTGGCGGTGGCTTAATTGGCGGATTGATCTTGGGTAGTTTACTGCGTAATGGCGGTAACTTACTAGGTAATGAAGGTGCAGGCGCTGCAGCAGCACTACGTAGTCCTCCAGAACAAGCACAAGCAAATATGAGCTTAATGCAAGCTATTGGTGCAGTAGACAAAGCAGTTGCTGTTAGCTCAGCAGCTTTTGAAGCATCACAAGCGGTACAAAGTTTAGGTTTAACAAATCAGTTTAACAACCAAACTCAAGCGTTATCCGCACAGTTAATGGCTGTTAACCAAGAAGTAATGGAAAATCGCTATGAGTTGGCAAAAGATATTGCTGCTGATGGTGCTCAGACTCGTGCACTAATTGTTGCACAGTACGAAGCTACATTAAACCGTCAACTAACTGACGCAAATGCAGAAATTATTGCGCTAAGAAATCGTTCAGCACTTGATGCGGCTACTAATGGCATTAATGTTACAAATACAAATAATATTAATCAAATGCAACAACAAACTCAAACGCAACAACAGTATGCAAATCTAGCACACTTAATTTATGGTTTAGGCCAAAACATTACAAACGGTGCAATTAACGTTGGTAGCGGAACGCTAACAGCTAACCCAACCAATACTAATACTAGTATTCGTTAATTAGTTAGGCCCCTACAGCCACAAGTTGTGGGGGCTTTTTAACAAGGAGAATACAAATGACAACTTTAACAGACTTACAAGCTTGGACTAGAAAATCCTTTGCAACAACTTATGGATTTTTGTTACTGGCTCAGTGCTATCACTGGAATATTGAAGGTGATAAGACGTTGGAATACTTTGATTTATTTGGTAAAATCTACAGTGAAGTAGATAAAAAACTTGAACCTTTTGCAGATCATGTAAGAAGTGTGCGAGCCTATGTACCGTCAAAGTTTACAAACTTAATGGAATTATCAAGTGTAGACACAGATCCTAAGTATGTAGGAATGTGGCCTACACCAGACGAGATGATATATAATCTTTATTTAGCTAATGGTAAAGTAAACGCAGATTTGGTAACAACATACAAAATGGCAGAAGAACTAGACGAACATGGTTTAGCAAACTTTTTAGCAGAACGTATGGATCAACATCGTAAACATGGGTGGTTATTATACTCAAGAATGAAAGTAGAAGACTATGCTAAATAATACAAATGACTTAAATCAAACGCAAATGCAAACACAAACACTTGCACCATTGCCCCCACTTTTTCCATTTTTTCCTTTTGTTCCTGACCACGATTTATTTATAAATAGCATTATAGGTACAGGAATACCAGGCCCTCAAGGCCCTGCTGGCCCAGCAGGCCCTCAAGGTCCTCAAGGTCCAGCAGGCATTCCAGGATTAGTGCCAGTTACAATAGTAACTACCACACCATATTTAGCTGATTTAACTGACTATTATTTACCAGTAACTTTAACAACACCTGGTTCAGTTGTATTGCCTGTAGCACCCACAGGAACAGTATTTATTGTAAAAGACATTAGTGGCACAGCCAGTGTTAATCCAATTACAGTAACTGCTAGTACAACTATTGATGGAGATCCTAGTGCTATAATTAACGCAGATTACGGCAGCATTACGTTAATTTTTAACGGCGTAGAGTGGAATATAGTATGAGCTATAATAGACCACCAACACCAGGCATTGCGCTAAAACAAATACCTGCTTTAATACCTGCAGGTAGTGTACTACAAGTACTAGATTCAAATATTTCTTCAACCACCGAACTTGGAGTAGTTCAAGTAGGTAACGGTTTGCAAATTACCCCACAAGGAGTATTGAGTGTAACAGGCAGCAGTTATGATTGTTGTTTTATGAAGGTATATTTAACTTCAAAAGACTATACTGCAACTGATGAGGACTGCTATATTGGTGTAATTGGACAAGATAAAGACGACGATTCCAAAGAAGGTAGTATAACAATAACTTTACCTAAAGGAATAACAGGTAAAGTTTATACTGTTAAAAATCAAGATAATGGAAATGTTAAAGTACAAGGTTCAGCTGGCCAAAAAATAGATACTTCCACATCTAAAACACTAGGTTCACAAGCTAGTGTTACAGTAGTATTTGACAGCACTCGCTGGAATATTATTAACTAACAAAAAAGCCCCTAAGTATTGCTACTTAGGGGCTTTTTTTTTTTTAAATAGCTTGACTGCTGCGCAACATCCAACTATGTTTTTCGTGTGCTGTAATACGATCAGCTAAAAAGTTTTCAAAACCAAACTTACCATATAAATCGCACATATTGTAAGCAGACTTTAAAGTTTCTAATACAGTTTCATTGTCCATTAACAACTCAGCTACCATTGCATTTTTAATTGGCGCTGGCATATCGTCACAATCTTCAACTAGTGTTAAATCTAAAATTTGTGATAAACTACCAGGTGCTTGAATTTCCATTGTACGTAGCTGTTCTGCAAAAGTATCTAGTGAGCCATAAACTTCTGCATAAATTTCACCAAATAACTCGTGATACTCAAAAAAGTCTTGTCCAACAACGTTCCAATGAAACCCTGCTGTTTTTAAGTAAAAGCTATAACTTGTAGCAAACGCTACTAAAACTGAGTTTTTTAATTCATCCATATTAATTTCTTTTTTAGTTAGCGCTTTGCTTTCGCGATCACGCATAATTTGATCTCGTTTTTGTTGGGCCCAAGTTTGACCACCATCTCCGCCCCACATGTCCCAAGCTACTCTACCCTTACTAGGAAAACCTTCTTCACCGCTTGAAAATCCAGTAGCTTGTTTATCTACTTCATGTCGGCTAAAAAAGCTGTGCATTCTGAGTACAGTTGAAGCAGTTAGGGGGCTACGATCTTTTAGTTGATTAGCACGAGCTAGTCCAACAAGAGTACCGCCAGGTTTACCGTCTGCATGCCATTGTAGCGCACGTTTAGCTGCTGTAGCCATGCCCTCTGTGGGCGTGTATGTTTCTGCCATAATTATACCTATAAAAACACTATTATATCATTTTGGTAAAAGTACCACAAGTGTAAAATTTTTAATCTTTGTAAGCAATAATTACTTGCTTACACATTTTGCTGCGAACAATATCTTCGTCTAAAAATCTAACAACTTCAATGCCTGGTAGTCTTTCAAGCCGTTTAACTGCATCTAATAATCCGCTGTCTGAAATATCACATTGTTCTGGGTCACCGCTTAAAATAACTTTACAGTTTTTACCTATGCGTGATAACAGCATTTTAAACTCAGTTTTTGTCATGTTTTGACACTCGTCTACTAAGATAACGCAGTTATCAAAACTAGCACCACGCATAAATCCTAGTGGTTTAGGATCTATTGTTTTTGACTTTAGCGAGTACTCGTATAGTCCTGGACCTAGTGCACGCTTAAACACTTGTGTAAAAGGTTCTAAATAAGGAGCATACTTTTCGTCTAGATCACCAGGTAAAAATCCTAGTCCACGTCCTGTTTCTACGTTAGGTCTAGTTAAAATAATTTTAGTTATATTTTTATAGTATAACTGTTCTGCTGCATAATTAGCTGCTATAAACGTTTTACCAGTGCCTGCACTGCCAATACCAAAAATAATATCGCAACTTTTAATTGCTTCCAAGTACTCGCCTTGAATAAAGTTTAGTGGTTTAATTGGCACAAACTTTGAAACTGGAGGACCTTCTGGAAATAAATCTTCTTGATATTCGTTAAATGCTTGTTGTTGCTGCTTTTTACGCGCTTTTTTACCTGAACTTGTAGACATAAAGTATCCTTAAAATTATTTCTTATTTTTCTTTGCTGGCTCTGGGACTTTATTTCCTTTTAACATTTTATGTGTTTTACAAGGTTTGCCGTTGCATTTAGCGACTGGTTTTGCCATTGCTGGCGCAGCTGCTAGTGATAATGCTACGCAAAATACTACAAATAATCTTTTCATAATTCAGGATCCTTTTTACTAGGAATAGCTGTTGGTGTTTTAGTTGGCGGAACAGGTATTTGATTTTGACTAATCTTTTCTTGTGTACGACCAAAAGCAGCAATACCAAGAACAGCACCCATTGCAATGTGATATAAACCAGCACCCTGTAGTGTAAGAGGCTGCCATTGTGTTTGTACACTACCATGGCTTAACGACTGCAACAAGCTCCAAAGAATTGGAAATAAAACAAAATCAGCTGCACAAGTTGCCATGTATGTCCAACCCATCATTGGACGCCACTTAGTATTCATCCAATCTTCTTTTTGTTGTTCACTTTTCGAGAGTTCTACGCCCATTAATATTTCCTTTTACCTCTCTGTGAGGAATTATATCATACCCATATTCTGGATATTTTTGTTGTCGATCATAAGCAACTAGCATCATGCAAAAACCAAAAAAGATTATTACAACAAGAATACCAACACCAAGTACTGCTTGTTCAGTAACTTTACGATTTCTCGCCAGTCGCCTAGCCTCTTCTACACGATAACGTTGCATTTGTTTGGCAACAAGAGTTTTTTGCTCTTCACCAATTTTTAACATCATAGCTTCTACTTCAGTATAAAGCGCACCTAATTCTGCAGGACATTGATATACCATTAATTCACGTAACTCAGTGCCCATTTGCTCTAGTTGTTTACGCATTAACACACGCTGTAGTGCACGCTTACCTAGACTACTATCTCCAACATAAACTTCTGTACGACTACGGCGCTCTTCTTCTTCAAAAACTGCTATGCATTTATAATAGTTATCATAGTAAGTACCCAAATGTTCCCCGATTTGTTGGTAAACATTTGTGGTATTACCATCGTGTTTGTTTAGTTCAATAACACGATTTTTTTCTTCAACGTACTGATTTTTTGCAGCTAAACTAGGTGGTTTATCAGGAGGATAACGTTTATGAAACTGGTTATCAATATCCTTTAAAACTTCATGAACATCACCAGCCGCACCTTTTATATCTTTATAAAGTTTACATCCAGCTTTAACGGCGCTAACTGCTCCGTTAGCTAGTGCAAAAAGTGTGATTGGATCAATCATAGCAGTCCTTACTTAGCAGATTCGTATATTTGTTTTTGAGTTTTATACCACTCTTGCCAAGCTTTTAGTTTTTCTGCCAACTCATAGTAAGTTGCATAATTTACAACTACTGTGTCAAGTAGTTCACTGGCTTTAACTGTACTGGCGGCTCCAGCAGTGTCTCGGGCACTTTCGGCCAAGGCATTTTGACTGGCACTGTTGTGGAGCACGACTGCAGACTCAGGCAAAGCACAGCTACTATCAAGCTCTTTAACAACCACTTGCTGTAAGATGTCTCTGTTAACATATTCAATTTCTTTAACCTTTTTAATTTTGGTAACTACTTGGGTTTGTATTTCTTGGTTAGCCGTTACAGATTGCTCTTTTATACTGGCAGCTTGCTGTTCAAGTCTAGTTACTTCAGCTTTCCAAGATTCTTGGCTGCTGAACCACGACAAACAAAACACGCAAAAAACTGCCACAAAAAAGTTACCGTTGCGCCAATGCTGACTCCAACTAGTAGCAACTGCAATTGTACTAAATATTAGTAACGTCCAGTATATCCAGTTTGGTATCCACTCTAAGATCCACATAAAATCTCCTTGGCACACTCATAGTGGTGTTGGCGATCTTCTAAACCAATATAGCCGCCATTAATGCGTTTAGTCATTGCTTTAATATCGCCTAAATCTGCTAGTTCATTAAGGTTATTGGTTTCCCAGAACCAGCAAGCTGATTGTACTGCACCTTCAAAAGTAGCTAAATATTCAACTACCTCTTCTAGTGTAGAACCTAGTGAATCTGCAAAAGCCTGGTAGTTATTTTTACCTGTTAGCTGAATAAGTCCGCGACCGCAGTAACGCCAACCGTCGCCTGAACTTTCGTCACCATTGCCCATTCTGTTAGCATACACGCGATTAGCAATCTTTTCAGGTTGTTTAGCGTATTGTTGCGCAAGTTGGGCAGTTGGAAAGTATTTTGCAAATACTTTTTGTAAGCTTTCTGCCTTGTAGTTTAAATTTTCACGAATAGCACTAAACTCAGCACTTTCATGAGCGCACTGTGCAATAAATGCTGCAATGCGCTCAGGGGTGTTGATATTATACTCTGGTAAAAGCTGCTCAAGTGCTTGATGCCATTGCTCTACGTTGGGGTTGTTGGGAATAATTTGTTTAAGTTGGTTAAGTGTAATCATATTAAAACATTAAAAGAAATTTATTAGAACCAGAAGGAAGTACAGCATAAAAATATACAAAAAGCCTAACTAAATCTTTGTTAGCATAGTTACTACTGCCATCTGTGTCACCGTATTCAAATAGTAAAGTATGTGTACCAACGCTTAAAGTACCTGTAGTTGAAGCTTGAGTAAGACCAGATACTTCACCAAACTTGTTGACATTATCTATAACTAAGTAAGCACGGTCTCCACTAGGTGAACCCTCGTATCCGCCATCATAGTATTGCCTACTACTGGGCATAACAGTAGCATAATAGTTAACTGTAGCACCTGTTGGCACAACAATGTTGTAAGTATAATAAGAGTAACCACTTCCGCTAGGAGGTCTATTACCTTTAATTAATAGTTCTAAAACATTGCCAGCGTATGCATAGCTGCCAGTAGAGCTTCCTTGCATAATCTGTTGAGTTTGTGTAGCGGTTAGCTTGTTAGCTAAACTAGTATCAATTCCAATTATATAGCTAAAGTTTAAATAATCATTTGTTCCAGCAGATAAATTTATACCAAAATTATTGCCTAAATTTTGACTATTGCTGCCTACATTCCAAGCAGAAGGCTTCATTAAGTATCTTTGAGTGGTACTACTACTTGTAACAGTTACTAAATTACCTAAAGTACCTTGAAGATTAAAATTATTTAACTTTACTGGTGTACTAAATTTTACCGTTGAAGGAGCCACTGTATTAGATAAATTTTCAATATAGTAAGCACCTATGGTAACTGCACTACTTTTGACTACAATGTTATTAAAACTAGAAAAATTATCGTTTAAAATACCAGATAAGTTAACTGTAGAACCAGTATAAATTGAAGTATTATAAGAAGTTTGATTAGTTAAATTATTTACAGAAAAAGTTGCGTTTGTAGCGTCTAGGTAAGCATTGCCTTCAAAAACCATAGTTCCAGTGCAATTAACGGCTGAACCAGAACGAATATAGCATATAGCATCATTAGTAACCCTAATATTATTAATTGTTGGTGAACTGGTACCAAAATCTACTACTGATGCAGATGTTAAAGTTCCAGTAATTGTTGGTGTGCTGCTATTAAAATTTATTACACCGCCAAAAAGTGCAGATATAGTATTAATAGTTGGTGTACTAGAATTAAAGTTAACTATACCAGTAGGACTAGTAGTTCCGTACTCAAAGTTTAATTGGCTAGTAACATTAACAGAACTAGTATTAAAATTAATAGTACTATTATCGTATATTGCTAAATATACGATAGAACTTGTTGCAGTATTTAAATTAACTGTTGCACTGTTACTAGTTTGTATTTGTGATATATTACTAGAACTATTACCTAGATTTAATGTTGCGGTATTTTTTACATAATACTTACTAACAACAGGAGAAACTCCCTGAGAAACTGTATAAGTATCTGAACTATTTAAGAGTAAGGTATCTAATATAAAAGGATTAATAAAAGTAACGTTGTTTTTAGCCTGCGTACCGCCTACAGTAATATTAGAAGCAATATTTATTGTACAACTATCGCTACCATAAAGTGAAATTGCAAATATATTAGATGTAGTTTGTATGTTTATACCATTCCAGGTGCGGTAGCTGTCATAACCTTCATTAGTAAATTGCGTATTTGCAGTAATCTTAAATAGTTTTTTTACATAAATTTGAGGAACTTCCCAACTCTCGTAGTATCCATCATAATAAACTGAAGAATAAATACCATAAAATCCAGTAAAATCTATTGAATCAAAATAATTAAAACTACTAAATCTTACTTTACTAGAAGCATTATTACCAGTAATATTTAAAGTTAAATTATTACTAGGGTTACTAGAGTTCAGTGATGAAGTAACTGGATTTGTTAAATTTACATTAATAGTTACAGGAGTACTGCAAGCTGCACTAGAGCTTAAACTAACTGCTTGAGTGGAAGTATCTTGTAAATTAAAAACAGAACCAGCAGGTATAGTAATATTATCATACAAAGCTAAAATAGTGGCCGTCCAGTTTACAGCGCTTGGTAGAGTTACACCACTTAATTCAATTTGTGTATAAGTATCATTACCTATGTTATAAGGATCACTAAATGTTACGCTACCTAAAGTAGCATTATTAGTTAAACTTAATAGTGTAGGCCAATATCCATCATTTCCTAAATCAGGTTTTTTTATTAAAGTTAAATTAAAAGTTCTGCTATTGCTAGAAGTATACGCAAAACACTTTAAAGAAGTAAGATTAGTAGCAACAAATCCTGAATCTTGTATCCTTGCTAAACTTGCATCAACGTTGCCTTCAAGCGTACAATTAGAATCTAAAACAATTGGATTATACTGTTGTGTATAAATAACACCAGTAGAATTTAAAGTGAATGAACTACCAGAAAATGAAAGCATACCGCTAAGATTAAGGCCGCCAGCTTGAGTATAGCTTGATCCACTAGCAAAATAAGCTCTGACAAACGTATCATCATTATTATAGTAGGCGGCTTGTGGATCAAATCGAAGTGACTTATTTGATCCTGTAAAGTTTGCAGTAAAAGAGTTGTTATATTGACTGCCTATAGAAAAGAAAAATAAAGTTGATGGAACTATAAAATTACCTGCTATATAAGCTGTACCACCAAAGTGGGGAAATAAGTGAACATAACGTGTCCCAGTTAAATCAAATGATCTAAAATAAAGATTAGTAAGAGTACTACTACCACTATTACTATAAATTAAATTTCCGCTAGTAGACTTTACACTTGGAAATGGATTAGCGCTACTATTGTTAGTAGTCCAACTTGACGAAGTAAAGTCTATAGTTTTACTGTCAACACCAGTTGTAATAAATAGTGGCTCAGTTCCTTGAAAACTAAGTTGAGTAAAACTGCTTGTTATGTTTAATATGGTTGTTTGACCATAAAAATAGCTATAAGTTAAACTTAGCGCTCCACTAGTACCAAAGTTGAGCACTTTAAAAGTACTTCCAGTAATTGACGCAGTACTGCATGTCCAAGTATAAGTACCTAAATTAATAGTTCCGCCAGTAAATGAAAGCGTATTTGTACCAGGGCCGCCCATATTATCCACTAGTGTCCAAACACCACTAGGCACAACTATACTTGAATAAAAATTAGTATTAGGCGCACTAATATTACCGCCTCTGGTGGTAAAATTAAGCGTTCCAGTATGCACCCAGTTTACAGTTGAACCACTAGCTGCTATTTTTAAGTTATCGTAAATATTTAAAGTACTAGTACCTGCAAGGGTAAGTGCACCATTAATGTTAGTAGTAGAACTGTATCCGCTTATATAAAGACTGCCTACATTACCTATGTATACACTACCTGCATAACTAGTAGTATTAACAGTAACAGTTGGGTTTAATCCTGAATTGTAGTCAAAAACTATTTCGTCATTGGTGCCGCTAGTAGGCGCAGTAGTATTACTACCACTAACCATGGTATAACAAGCACTACTGGTAGTTATAGCAGCACTACTTGCAATAGTACTATAAGTACCTACTCCGCCAGTAGTACCGCTAAGTTGTGCATTAATAGTGCCACGCGCAGTGCCACTACCATCATATAATAGCTGACCGCTGGCAATAGTACCACTTTGCACGGCCGTAACTGTTAGTGTAGCGTTAGTGCCCGAAGGACGTGTTGCTGTAAAACTTGCAGTTCCAGGGCTAGTGCTCCAACGTCCTGCAGTTGACCAGTTTCCTGTTCCACCTACCCAATATTTTACTGCCATTATGCCTCCACACCTGTTGCAATTACATCCCAGGTACCTGTACCTGTAGAATTATAAATGCAACCTACATAAGTTATTTTGTTTGCTGTTGTTGTTGAAGTTGGTAAGGTTGCACCAACTGCTCTAAAATATTTAGCACCACTTACTACCCAAGCAATATTGCGTACAGTACCGTTATCTTTTATACGAAATAAAACTTTTTGTCCGTCTGTAGGCGCGCCACCGTCTAGCTGAATTGTTACAGTTGCAGTATTTGATAATACTAAGTTAATTTGATCGTAATCATTGCTGTTCCAGGCTTGTGTGGTTGTACCGCTAGCAACCGCAATATCTTGAACTCTAGCAGTTAATCTTTTATTGCTAAGAGTTTGAGTATCGCTTGTTCCAACAATAGCTCCAGTAGGCGCAGTTAATGTAGTGCCCCAACTAGTACCAGTAGTTACTACTGCAATGCCAGTACCAGTAGGATAAGTCATGCTACCGCCACCGCCGCCTGTACCATTAGCACCGTTAACTACAGTAAATGTTGAAGTAGTTGCATCACTATAAGTAATAGTATAAGTATCAGTTTGACCTGCAGTACCGTCTCCACTAGTCCTAGCTATTGATGTAATACCACGGCCGTTTGTACCGTTTGTACCGTTTGTACCGTTTGTACCGTTTGTACCAGGAGCACCGTCAGCACCTCTAGGAATAGTAAAATTTAGCGTATTACTGTTACCACTAAGATTGTTTGATACACTAGCTGAAGTGCCTGCAGCACCTGTAACAACAGGACCAATTGAAATAGTAGGAGTATCTCCCTTATCGCCTCGGGGAATAGTAAAGTTTAATGTTGCAGCATTTGCAGTTCCACTATTAGTTATACTAACTTGGCTACCTGCAGCACCTGTAGTAATAGTTCCTAAAGCAATAGTAGCAGCGGCTCCGTCAGTACCATTAGTACCATTAGTACCATTAGTACCATTAGTACCAGCAGCTCCATTAGCTCCATTAACTACTGTATAAGTAGTTGTAGTAGCGTCACTAAATGTAATAGTATAAGTATCGGTTGTGCCTGCAGCACCTGTACCAGCAGTTCTGGCTATTGATGTAATACCTTTACCATTAGTACCATTAGTACCATTAGTACCATTAGTACCATTAGTACCATTAGTACCACTAGTACCATTAGGACCTTTAATATTTGTTATTAAAGAGTACACACCCGCAGATTTTTTATAAATATCACCAGTAACAGTATCTAAGTAGTAGTCGTCATTTATACCCAGTGAGTTCGCAGGAACACCAGAACCAGTTCGCCAAATTACTCTTTGAGCACTTGCAGCAGAAGCAGCTGCAGCAGTAGCCGAAGTACTAGCAGCAGTTGCTGAAGTTTGTGCTTCGCTAGCATAATTACTTGCGCTAGCAGAATAAGTTGCTGCATCTTCTGAGCTTTCTTCAGCTGCAGACGCAAACGTTTCTGCACTGGTTGCTTTAGTCTCAGCTATACTAGCAGATTCAGCAGCTGAAAGTGCAGAACTAGCTGCAGCTGTAGCGCTTGCACTTACCCCTGCTTGAGCTTGAGTTGCTTGAGTTGCTTTTGTAGTAGCAGTTTGTGCGCTTGCTTGAGCTGAAGTTTGAGCATCAACTGCATTACTAGCTGAAGTTGCAGCTAAAGTTTTAGCAGCTACTGCAACACTTGCAGCATCAGTTGCTCTACTTGCAGCATCCTGAGCGTTATCTGCTTTTGCTATTGCAACATCTTTGGCAGCTTCAACACTTGCAAAGATAGCTGCCGCTGAAGCTGCTGAAGCTGTTGCATTAGTAGAAGCTGTACTTGCTGTACTTGCAGCAGCAGTAGCAGAATTAGCTGCAGTAACTGCTTGAGCAGATTTTTGTGCTACAGTTACCGCTGTAGCTTGTACTTCAATATTTGCATTAATTGCACTAGTTTTAGCAGTTTGAGCTTCAGTAGCTGCTTGAGCAGCTAGAGTTGCAGTAGCTTGGGCACTATTTTTTATTGATGTAAACTCAGCAGTAGCACTATTTATAAGTAACTGAGCATCTCCAGCTGCAACGTTTGCGGCATTAGCGGCTATTTGTGCTTTTTCATTAGCAGTAGCTGCAGCTGTTTGAGCGGCTGTTGCCGAAACAGCTGCAGCAGTAGCTGCAGCTGTTGCACTAGAAGTAAGTGCAGTTATTGAAATAAGGTCTGCACTAACTCCTATTGCAGCATTAGTAACTGTAGTCTCAGGCGACTCCCATCGCGTACCATTATAAAATTTAACTACTTTATCAGTACTATTATAGTACATTGTACCTAGTACTAGTGTATTTCCATCATTGTCTCGTGTAGGATCGGTGGCTTTAGTGCCTAAAAATCTATCATCAAAAGTATCAAATAATGTAGCTAAACCCTCTGCAGCTTGTACAGTATTATTATATAGAGTTTCTGTGTTATTCTTATTAGTTTCTACAAGGGCAGCCGCGATCTCAATAGCAATAACAGAGTCTATTGCAGCTTGAGCAGCAGACTGTGCTTGGTTTTTTGAAGTTGTTGCTGAGGTTGCTGCTGTTTGAGCTGTTGTTGCAGAAGTAGCTGCTTGACTAGCTAAAGTACTTGCAGTAGCTGCAGATGCTTGAGCAACAGCTGCAGCTGTTTCTGTAGCTAACTGTGCAGCTGCCGAAGCAAAAGGAGTACCAGGCTCTCCTCTAGGACCTTGAATACCTTGAGGCCCGAACTCACCTGTTATAACTACTGTGGATGATACTTCATTATCTACAACAATGATTTCTTCATTTGTGCTTACAATACTATCCATAGTATTCCTTTATCTTGTAACTTCTGGTACTAAAGAAACAGTTCCACTTGCAAAAGGTATAACAGTAGTACTTTTTACTAGTTCTAAACTGTACACAGCTTGTTTAAATGTTAGTGTTTGCGATACACTTGCAGGAATACTAAAAACAATAGTTTTTAGTGTATTATCTATTTGAATAAAACCATTTTCAGTTGTTAGCTCTAACAAAACTGTAGGCGAAGTAATCTTTTCGCGAATCTGCATACGCGCAGTAATGCCTGCTAAATCTATAGGTTGATTATATTCTAAAATACCACCACTGGTATAAGCACCAAAGTTTAAGCTATTTATATGATTAAAAGTAAGCGTATCCACAGTTGTTGCTGTGTTGGTTATATAGTCAAGATTAGCAACCTCTTTCATGCCCACAATATTAGTTAGTTTTGTACGCCAGCCTACGGGCACCGCGTGACCTAGCGCAGTTACTACCATAGGAGCTGCTTTACTAATACCAGTAATTGGTATATACCTTTTAGTACTAGACTCCCAGCGAAGTACTTTACTAAAAGTGCTGCCTTGATATACTTTTATATTTAATTTAATTGGTGCTACCATTTGGCTCTCCTTTATGCAATATAACTTGAAGCCTAGTAACTTCTCTTGTTAGCACTATTACTTCTTGTTGCAAACGTTGATTTTCAATAGTTAATTTTTGCAATTGATTATTTAATTTTATTACTTCTTGTTGTAGCCTGCCGAGTTCTACGCTTAAAGACGTATTTTGTTGTGACATACGCTCTAGCTCATTGTGCATTAGGGTAATAATCGAACTTTCAGCATTATTAGCCTTCCAACCAACAAGTAGCTTTCTACCTAAAAATACTAGGGCTATAGTGCAAGCAATAAACTCCCCTAAGTATTGGGTAAGTATAGATGTTTCATTTGGACCCATTTTAATTCCTTTAAAAATGAATATAAGCAAAAATTATAGTCCATATGTATTTTTGCACAATTATTAAAATAAATAATTATAGTTATTTTACCCATTATTTTGGTATTATTATACCATTTAAGCTAAGGTATGTCAACATAAAAAAATACCAGCCCTAAAGCTGGTATTATTTTTTATTTAACCATTGTATTTTGGTTTTGTTTCTTTGGTATCTTTAAAATTTTCGTGCTCTAAATAACAGCCGCCTATTAAGGCTAAACCTATAAGTAGATCATATAAAAACTGTTCTAAAAGTAATTTATTGAGGATATGTTTCAAGTATCTCATCCATTGAGTCTAGTAAGCATTTAAAACAATCTCTAGCAGGTTGTATGACTTCAGGAGATTCACGTAGTTGAGTTAAACATTTAAGTGCTTCAGGACGGCTATCCCAAGATAAATGCTCAGTAGGAAATCCTTCTAAGCGTCTACGCATTATTTCACCACCCATTAAATGAGCTCCTGTTAATACATAAGCTGCCCCAACTATTGCAGTTGAATTATTTAATGTGTTTGCATAACTTTTTGCAGCTTTAATTGGTTCTACTGTAATACCCAATGTAGCAATGTCTTTTTTAATTCGATCAACACGATGTACTGTACTTGGTAAATGTTGGTCAACAACCTCATGTAGTTGCAACAAAACTTGCAACCAAGCAGCATACCAAATAGCAGGAGGTTTACCTACTGCCATTACACCACCAACAGGGTGCTGTTCACAAGCATGGTGTAAGTCTCGTGTTGCGTTCCATAGTTCTGTTGTCATACGTACTCTTTACCTTCCAAAAAAATTTTATTTATTATACTAACTTGTTCCTTGCTAGACAAGAATTCTTCTTCACCTTCATTATTGATTATAACAGGATCTTTATCTTTAAGTATATTTAGCGTATTACCTATTTGTCTTATTAACTCACTATTTCTGTATAAAATAGTGGCATACTCCCACTCTATTTGTAAACCTTTTGATAAAGTTTGTACTACTTCTTCAACGCTATCTAGCAGACCGTACTTTAAAAATCCTAGTCTTATTTGTGCTGCAGTAATAGTAGCAGGGCAATAAAATCTAGCGTTTTCTTCTGTAATTTTAGCACTATTCCAGGCTTCCTCTGACATAACTTCTAATACACCTTCAATATCAGTATTAGAAGTATCTGGGCAAATACCAAAAAATTCTGGCCTTAACGTAGGGAACAAAGAACTCTTTTCCCATTTAAACTCAAGTCCTTCTATAACAGGTAAAGTTGACGGCCCTGTTGAAGGTATATTAAATACGTTTAAACCAGTTTCTGTATCAACAAGAGTATATCTTATATATTTCACATTCTTTCCCTTCTTACTAACCTAAGGGATACACCAGTCTCAGGGTCATCAGTTTCTTCATGCTGCCAAGCACCAGGATAATTTGCGTTTTTCCCTGTTAGTATATAAATAGCATTTAATCCATTGTTTTGCCCCTTATACGGAGGAGTATAGGCATTAGGATAAGTACCATTAGCAAGTTTAGTTTCGTATTCTTTACGATTACTAGTATAAGGGCCCAAAACGTGCCATAACGTAGAGCATGCGTAACCAAATGTACTACCCATCTCAACTAACGGATCAGTAAGGGGTGGCTGTCTTCTGGTTTGTGGATATGCTCCATTTACAGGAACGGTATTATATGTTGCTGGAGTAGGAGTATTATATTCTATTTGTTCAGGATAAGAATTACGATTTAATCCAAAAAAATCATCAGTTCTATCTACACGTTCTCCAAAACCACTAAAGATTTGCTTTTTATCATTACGTTTAAAGCCCGTGCCAGAGCCTATTCTATAGCCAAGTTCCGTAAATTTTTGTTTAGTATAGTTAGTATAACTAGTTGTTCTATAAACAAATCCCCAAGGTGCGTAGAGACTACTATTTGGGTTAGTCATGTCTGCTACTGAATAGCTTGCGCTAGGAGGAGGATATAGATAATTATGACAATTATAAAATATAGCTGTTAACTCGTCTCTTGCAGGTATGTACCAGTCATTTTTTCCATTTATTGTTCTACTCATTGCCCAGACTGCTGGCTTGCAGTAATATTGTGAAAGTGGATATTTAACTAGTGACTCTGTAATTCTTTTACCTTCTGTGCTGCTCCAAACTTCAAATGGTAAGGGTGGCGTACGTAGTAATTCTCCATTTACAAATCTTTCATCGTTAACATAGTTACCGTTACTATCAAAGCTATCAGCTGCATAAAAGTCAAATATAGGATCACCATCACTAAAAGTGGCTTGTTCACCACTAGCTTTAGGGGCTAAAACTAATCTATAGGGCGCTAATATATAAAATCCGCCTGATATTGTTTTTGGAAAGGTATCAATAAACATCTCAAATACACCTACAGTTATATACTGGCCGTAAGCTTTAACTATATAGCCCTCCAGTCTAGTTTCAGTGTTTTGTTTTGATCTTAAGCTTACTCTTTGTCCTAGGTAAAAAATAGGAACTTTGTTTTGTTCTAAAGGCGTGTCGTACGCATCTGTTAAGTTAAACTCAAAGTGGTTCTCCGTATTTGTTACTGCAGGACCTGTAACAGTTTTATCGTTAAGAATAATAAGATTGTCAATAAGTATACTGCCAGCACTAGGAGTTTCTGCTTCATACTGCCACATATTTGCTGCATACCAGCCGCCTCCAGCAGGCCAGTAGTCTCTAAGTTGTAGTGCTTGATTATTCTGATTTACAGGATTTTGGTTTGGCTTATCGACTTCATTTTTAAACACAGGAACAGTTTGAAAAGTTACAACATTACTCCAACCAGAGCTATCAAATGCACCGTTGTGTTGAACTCTTGCTGTATATACTTTTCCTGGTCTAAGGTCAAGGGGGCTCCAACTAAGTAAATTTTGGGTACTATTCAGTAGTCTTTGATAAGGACTAGCACTACCGCTTTCATATAGTTCCCAATTACTAGATACATGAGTTTCATTTACTAGTTCAGATAATTTTTCAAAAGCTGTGCTTAGAAGTGATACTGTGGGTTGTGGTACTAAATTATCTGCATTTAAAGTAGTAACTATACTAAGAGCAGGTGTAGCAATAGAAGGAGGCTGTATATAAGGAAATAAAGGTGTCCAAGGACTAAATGAACTAGGTGTACCAGGAAGGCCTTTTCTTCCTTCATACTGAGCTCGCCAGTAATAAATATTGCCTTTATCTAAATCGGGATCAGAACCTGCTAATATAAAACCTGTTGTATCACTTAGACTGCTTCTTGCTAGTAGTGGCGACACACCTTGTACAATAGTTGCATTACGATATACTTCGTAGTTAGTTCTTACAAAGGCTAAATCAAAAAGACTCTTAAACCCTTTTAATTCAAAAGCGGTTATTTCAGAGTTTATTTGAAAAGCTGTAGGTACTTCAGGCGTAGATATTATTGCTGCTTTAATAAATAGTACGGGTATTAGAGTACTATACTCAGAATAAGTACCTGTTGTAGTTAAGTATCTACATCTCCAATAATATTGCTTTTCGTCTTCTAAAAAAGTTACTTTTTGACTGCTAAGATCTAGTTTACGAATTGTATCAAGAGTCATAGTTAAAGCATTGTAGTTTTCTTCTACTATACCTATAGTACCTTCGTCTATATTTGGGCTTGAGTAAAACTCCCATAGAATTTTACTTAAAACAGGAGCAGGAGTAATACTAGAACCAAAAGCTGTAACTTTTAATTCTATTAAAGGTACACCAATTAAGCAGTCTATTTCTGGCGTAAATACATCTAATACTTGTCGTTGAGTTTGTACGCTAGTTGAAGGAGAGCTTACTGAGACGTTAACACCGTCAATAGTTAAACGAGCTGTATGTCTAGCTTTCCAATAGTACGGAAGATTAGCACCTATAATAGTTTTAGGAACAGTTGCAGCTACATCAATATTACCTTGTATTACAGTTATATTAGGTGTTAAGGGATCTCCCTCAAGCTGATTATATAATGTAAATACTGTGTTATTATAAACAGCTTCTCCTGGCAAACTAAACGGTGTTAAAAATCTGGATACTGTTATTGTTGCTGTTCTTATTCCAGTAGTAGTAATAATTTTTGGGGTTTCTATATACTCAGGAAAAACTCCAGGTGTTATGGAAGACCATGCAGATTCTTGATTTTGTTCAGCAACATATTTACCTCTCCAATAGTAAACCGTACCAGGCACTAAGCGTATATCAGGTTCGCTAGCTTTTAATGTATAAGTATTAACATTAAGGGTAGCATTTCCAGTTCCAGTTCCAGGTCCAGTAGCTTTAAAAACAGTACCTACTGCTGCAAGTCCTGTTACACCTACTGCAGTCCAGTTAGTTGTACCAAGAGTTAAAATAGTATAGTACTGATCTTTAACAAAGTTTACTGGAAGTGTTACAGCAGCTTCTACTGAAAAAGTTACTGGATTAACAAACTCTCTTGTTAAACTAATTTGAAATCTTGCGGACAGTAGCCTTAATCCAGCAACTGTTGTTGAGTAGCCTGTTAAAATTAACTGTCTTTTAGTTAAAAGTATATTTGGATTAGGTGCAGCAGCAGAAGGTGTACGTATAACAGGCGGATCAGTGCTTTTCCACTCTGTGCCAGTAGAAAATTGCATTTGATTTTCGTAGTATACCCAAGAACCTTCAAAAGATTCTGGAGGCAGTACGTTATTTAGTTCTCCGCTAGCTGGTGCTTTGCTATAGCTGTAGCCAATAACAGGAGTTCTTCCAGAAACTAATTTTGTATCGCTTAAATTGCCCATTTATTACTCTACTCCTGTATGTTCTGACGAAGGCTTTTCTTCAGCACTTGCCCATATTTGTATTGGCGCAATACTACCTGTACCTGCAGCTGAATAAACATATATCTGTAACTTATCTCCATCGGAATAATTAAAATTTCTTTTTACTAGACTTCTACCTTGTACTGGTACCATAGCAGTGTCACCTGGTGGTATTGTCATTATTCCTGGGCAGGCAATTGTAGTACCGCTTTCGGTTACTAGTCTTATTTCTACTAATGTTGTTTCAACAGTGGTATTACCAGTTACACCAGGAGGCAAATTACTAAAAGTTGTGTTTCTAATAAAAACGGGGGTCATAAAAAATATTTCCCCAGATCTAAGCCCTCTGGTAATATCTTCTGGGTCTCTGTCTGCATATACTCTACGAGCATCTGGTACTGAAAAGTAAGGAGCTTCAGCTATAGTAATCCAATTTTTTACAGGAATATTAGTATAAGTATAGTTTTTAACTCTACCAGTAGACGGTGTTTTGCATTTAATTTTTTCTGCCATTAGAAACTCCTGGATATTGATGTTTTTGTTGCTACTCGTCTAACGGCTTGATCGAATGGAGGTCCGCCTAGTTCGCCAGTATCTGAATTTATTTGTAATCCGCCCACAAACAGGGCATTACCTTGATCGTCTTGTCCTGACGCAATAACAATACCATTATCGCTTTCGACAATAGAATCTTGAATTGTAGCAGCATTATTTGCTGGAGGAATTTTTGTAAGCGCTACACCGCCCATTACAGAAGTCCAAGTATGGCCAATAGCTGTAATTCGGCTAGGCTCTTGTATTGTATCAGGAATTAGCACGTTAGTATTTAAAGTATCTAGTAAAGCGTCAGCGGTATCTTTTAGTAAAGCACTGCCTGTAGCATTAATTGTATTGCGTACGTATTTTTTTATAAAATTCCAGCAAAATACAAATGCGTACTTATTAGAGTTTAGGGTAGCATTACTAATTAAATTGCCCAAAATAGATCCAGAAGCTTCTACAGGAGTAGTGGTTCCTGGGGGATTAAGATAATCTTTTAAAACTTTAAATGAGTACACAGTTGGAATTATTTTTGCACCAGTAATAACAGGCACTCGTGCAGGCAAAAACATTTCGCTTGCAAAGTTAAGTATTGGTTTTTCGGTAAAAGTATCTAATACACCACGTATTGCTGTTAGCAAGGTTAAAGTATCGCGTTTAGTAAGCACCATGTCTTCTTGCGTTAGTTTACCTGTACCAAATACATTTGAATCTTGTGTTAAAGCTGTCCAAGTATTTTCTATTATAGACTCTTGATAGTTTTTAATAAGTGCAGCAGCATTTTTTAAATTAGCTATACCTGTTGCGCTTAAAGTAGGTAAAACATTTTTGTTGCAAATTAAATTAGATTCTAAGTTTGTTATTATATTAGCAACATCAATACTATAAGCACCTAATTTATTAACTAGTTGATTGCCTAAAAGTTTAAATACTCTTAGTGTTCCTGCAACTTTAGTTGGTTCTATTACACACACATCTAAAGATATAAGTAACTGATTGCCAAAATTAATCATTGGCTGATCTGATCCTAATCTAAAACACTCTGCTAGTGCTTTTGCAAATCTTTTTGCGTAATTTTTAGTAGCTGTAGCGTCTGAAAGCGTTAGGGCATTATTATTAAAATATGTTGCTTCAGCTTGTACTGCTGTCCATGCAACATCTATTAATGCTGCTAAATCATCTGTTCTTCCAAAAACATAAGCTTCAGTTATTTTATTTGCTGCCTCTAAACTTGTAGGAAACGTAGTTAATTTTTTAAAAGTAATATTTTCTTTTAGTGCTGTAAGTATACGTGATATAACAGTTCTAGCATTAGTGTCGGTTACGTAGGTTGCTATAAATTGTTCTACTTTATCAAATGATAATAATACTGCTGGCATTTTTGCAGCAGAAATTACTGAAGTTCCAAAAAACGAATATAGTCCATAAGCAAAATCTAACATAGGTAGTTCGCTTTGATTAAACCCTGTGGTTGGAACCGTGCACTCTCTTAGTGCAGTTAGCAGAGTTTCTCCGTCTCTTTTAGTATAGCCTTCATCAGTTGTGTTATTTAAATAACTGTTGTATCCTTTAGCAACAATACTATTCCAAAGTGTTTGACCTGTTATAGCTCCAGTAGGGACGCCTGCACTCAAAAGTTTTGCTTCTGCACGAGCTCTAGAATTAGCATTAAAAGTAACGTCGCCTTTAAAACTAAAATTAGATATTAAAGCATTAAATAGTGCTTCTATAGTTAAGTATAAATTTCCAGTTGTTGGTCCAACACTGCTTAAGTTTAAAACACTGGTTTTCATGTTTTGCCAAGCATATAAAGTTGCTGGAAGTTTTTGATATTCTATTACTAGGCTTCCGTCAGTGTAATATAGGCCTCTTACAAAGTCTGTCATATACTGCTCGTTTGCATAAACCAAAGCTCTTTCTAGTGCTGTTAGTAATGTTTTAGCGTCTCTTTTAGTATAGTATTCGTCTTGTTCTGTCCAAGTAGACACATAAACTCTGTCAACTAAAGCTGTCCACATAGTGTCTGCTATTGTGTCTTGCGAAGCTTTAAGTTGTGCTGCAAAACTAGTATTATTTTGAACTCTTCTAGCTAAAGCTCCTGTTTCTTCGGTAATGGGCACAGAAGATTTAGCTGCAGAAATATAAACAGGCTTGGCGTTAACGTCAAACATACCTTTTGCAAAATCAAGCATTGGCTGCTCATTACCACTGCTTAGGGTCCAGTATAAACATTGCAATAGTAGTTTAGCGTCAGATTTTGTTTTTAGCTGTAAAGTATTACTCCAACTATCCGTATACCCTATACCCGAAAGCTCTGTCCACATCTCATCAACTAAAGTAGTTTGCTTAGCTGGATTAACTAAATCACTAATACAATCTTTATCGGCTTTAGTAGTAAATCTAGGTATAGTATTATTAACATTAGTTGCTGCGTATGTTTTAGTTGGGTTAAGTATATCTCTGCCACCATCCGCAACCATTGAGTAGTCACCAAACTGTGTAGAACAAGCAGATAAAATAATCTGTCCGCCACTTTGGGCAAGAAAATGCTTGTGTGCCCAAATACTAACAGCATTAACCGCGTTAATAAGGGCACCGTTTTTTGCGCAATAACCTATACCATTTGGTAAAACTGGAGTAGCACCCCAAGTCATAATGTTAGGAAATATACTATATTGGGAAATAATATTACCGTCAGCAAGAGCTACGCCACCTGCACGTGGTACAAGAGGATTTGCATTTGCAGCGTCTAACGGAGGAGCAATTATACCCCAAGTTGGTAATGCGCGGCAAGCAATTTTATGTGCATAAGGCACACGAGTAATTACTGCACCAGGTCTAAAGCTTACTGCAAATCCTTCTGTAGGATTTTCTAAACTGTCAAGTCTCCAGCCTTCAAACATTACGCCTTCTAGAAAACAACCACTACCCATACGAAACACATTACGCTCAGCATAGCTATCATCAAATGGGCGTACAAATACTGTACGGTGAACAGCTTTAATAACACAATTATCAGGCATATCTAAATGCCCTTTAGTATAAACTATGCTTTCAGGAGCCCATTCTATAAGGGTTGCTTTATTATATGTATTCCATCTTTCGGTAGCAGCTTGTAAAGCTTTTTCTATTGTTCTAAAAGCTTTTGCCCAAGAAGTTCCAGTATTACTGTCTGAGCCATTAGCGGATATATATAGTGTATTTTCAACACTATACTCTAAACCAGCAACACTTGGGTATGTTTGTATTTTACGTGCAGTAGTTTCGGTTTCGTGTAAGTATAAATTTAAATACTCTGTGTTAAGTGACGAAGGTACGCTAAAGTATTTACCAACAGTTGTACCTGCAATTCCTGCTGCTTCAGTAGCATAAATTCCTGCAGATAGTGTTGCAACATCTCTGGCAGTTGCAGCAGCAATAGCTGAAGCAGCGGCTTGGGTTGCTGATGTAGCGGAACTTTCAGAATAACTTTTAGAACTACCTGAGTACTCCTCGGATAGTATTTTGTTATTTTCTACAGAAGAAACATTTTGAGTAACCACGTCAGCTTTTGCCAAATAACTATTATTATTATTTGTTTGTACTAAGCTTTCGTCATCGTAATAGCTGTCAGGAAAAGCTTCAGCAGTACTATTGTTAGTAACTACTAATCTTGCGTATAGCTGTTTTTGTGCTGCCGTTGGTATTCCCATATAAACTTCTGCCTTTATAATTTTTATTGCCTATTATAGCATTAGTAGGCAATTAGGGTCAAGTTAAAAAATTTTATACCTATCAATCTAACTTACCTAAAACTACCCTTTTCTTGCCACTATTCCATACTTCTAGTTTTTCATTAGTTATACTTAAGTAACTAGTAGCACCAATAGGTTCTAACTTTAATGTACCGCTAAAAACTGCGCTACCATCAGCTTTTATAGCTAAAGTATCTACACCATTCTTTTTAGCTATGAAACCTCCATCATATAACGCAAATCCAGTGCCTGGTATTGTTACACCATTAACTACTCTACTATTATACCCGTCTGTTCTTAGAAAAAACCCTGTTTTTATAATTTGGTTTACTGAGTTAAGTAAACTGTTATCATTAGTATGCTTTATAGCCGCGGCTTTAGCGGCATCAGTATACGTCTTAGCTTCCGCTTTAACAGCGTTAGATTTAGTTGTAGCATCTAATGCTCCACTAGCTAAAGTGGCTGTATAGATATTGTAAGGAGTAGTTATATCATCTACCCTAATATCTTGGATTTCTATTCTACCAGTATAGGCGTTTAAAGAACCATCTATATAACCTAAAATTACGTGTAAGGCTGCAGTAGTAGCTAAATCGTTTAACTCTCCAGGTGGAATATATACGTAGTATCTTTTAAACTCTGTAGTCAAAGCTGATGCTAAAATTTTACCGTATAAATATCCACCCCAATCATATCTAGCGGCGTTATCTTTATCAAACTCTAGTAACCCTAAATGAGTAGCGGCATTAGCATTAACTATTCCTACTTTTCTAATTAAAGCAGATATTTGGTATCTTTTTAGCGGGTCTAGGGTAAACCTAAAAGCTTTAGATGCAGCATCTCCATCGTTAGGTGCTCCTTCTAATAAGAATTCTCCTGATCGTCCTGCTAAAGCATTTCTTCCAGAGGCACCATCATTTATAACTACTATATTCCTTTTATCCCAAGCTGTTGGTAAGCTACAGGTTGTGTCCATGTTAAGAGATGTACCAGATGTTGCGTCTGGTACATAGCGATAAATTTGATCTTGTATTGATTTACCTGCATTTAATACTAAAGTACCATCAGCACCATAAATACTTAATCCTTTTGCATCTATTTGATTCGCTTTTAGTGTTCCACGAATTACTGCAGCGTCAAAGTCAGCAGTTCCGTCTTTGCCTATAAACCAACCTGTTTTAGCTGTTTTGTTGTAATTAGAACTTTTTAAATTACCGCCTACAGTACCGTCACCTACAGTAAGTTTAGCTGCGTCTAGGTTTTGAATTTTACTATTATCAACTGCCAGGTTAGCTATTTTTGCACCAGTTATTTGGGCATCTATAATAAACGTTTTTGTTGTGTATGTTCCAGGTTCATACTCTATGCCGTCAACAACAGTTTTTTCCGTTAATACTGTAAACGGCTTTCCAGGACCAGTTAGTGCTTCCACTAGTTTTGTTACATCAGAACCAGTTTCAGCAGTAAAAGGTCCTTGCGGATTAGTGCTACTAACACCGTCTATACTTTTCCACTTTAACCATATTTTCCACTTAACAGCTGGATCCGAATTAAAGCTACCAAAAGTACCAGGAAATTGCTCTAGTAGCCTAGCGTTTTCAAATACTAAAGACTCATAATTATTAGTGTATGCTACAGCATAAACTAATGTAACGTCATGACCATGACCTTCACTATATATTGGTTGACTTGCAAGATTAACAAATATAGTAGTTAAACTTGAGCTAGTTGTAACTGTTAAATTTGGCGTAGGTGGGGGCCTTGTATCTGCAAGAGCTCCATCTGCTCTTATTTTGCTAATAGTATAGGTAGTAGGATACTCATCAACACCAAATTTTGCTACTAATGTAAAAATTACTATATCAGAGGTCCAACCCGCAGCAGTCGCATTTTCAAGAGTAATAGCGCCAGTAGTTGAGTTAATAGTTAATTTTAATCCATCTACTGTTGTGTTATTTGCTGTTATGCCTTGTATACCAAAACGCACATCACCACCAGTTATTTTAGTGGTGCCATTGTATAGTTCTAGTGTATTACTAGCTGTTGGTAGCCTATAATCTGTACCGTCAGAAGCTGCTGCTAATGAATCGTATGTTCTAGTTAATCTAGTCAGTAAATTTGTAAAGTTCTTAGAGATAACCATCTCATTAGAAGTATATGCGTCTAAGCTGGCAGTAACAGTTACTGAGTAGGCTGAAAAAGTACTAGGGTCTAGTGTAAGCTTATTATTAGTTACATTTAATGTTGTGTTAGCTTTAAGTCCAGTAACTGAAAATGTAACATTACCTTTTAAGTCTCCAGCTAATTGAGCAGATATTTTTATTGTAGCTGGGCTAGGCAAATTATCTCCGCCATACTTAAACTCTAAGTATGGCGACGCTAACGATATAAAATTAGTAGCTACTGGTATTAGTCTATTATCTAGAGCTTGTAAGTCTATATCTCTTTTATTTAGTGGTGTTTGTGCCATTAGACTAATACTCCTATCTCAATCATTCCACTTAACCAATCTCTGTTAAGTGAAAAAACTATTCCTTTTTTAGCTACACTTAAATTAAACCTAGTAGACTGTATACTTACAATATCGCCTAATTGAACAAATATATGTTCTGGCAAATAAGTAGCCGTTATTAGAAATCTTGGCTTAGACCATAAATTTTTTCTTTTAGTTAACTCAGTTTGTGCTTCAGATTCAACAATAAGTAATGTTTCATCTGGCTCCACTGTACCGTTATCTTTATATAGTTCTTGCAGTGTTTCATCACTAAAGTCAGCAAATAAATATTCTTGAGAAAAATTAATTGTAGGATTTAACCCAGCAACAATCGAAGTTTGAACAGTATAATTTTTACAATAAGATAGCTTTAATACTGTGCGTATAGGAAAAGTTTGTGTTACTGATAAACTTCCTTCAACCATAGAGGCATCTGTAAAAGTATATTTTGCAGTACCAGAAGGCTCTTTTAATTCAACTAACTTTAACTTACTGGCACTTACAGTCCCATTAGCCTCTAAAGTTATACTTGGACATACTAATCCACTATTAACACTTCTTGCTAGTTGAGAACATGCATCTAGTATATTAGTTCTATCTTTGCAGTATATACCGACTTTACTATTATTTGTAAATTCTGCAAAGTTAATTTCTGCATCAGTAAATCTATTTATTTCAACACCGTAATTTTTAACTAAAGTAGTAATAATACCTGCTACAGTATTGTTGTAGGGAGTACTTCCTTGTGCACTACAAGTTATAGTTCCTCTTGGGCCAGTCTGTAATGTAAAAGTTCCAGTAGTAATATCTTCGTCAACTTCTATTGGATTGCCATTATCTCTAACTTCAATTATTCCTTTTGCTGGACCATTATGGTACATATATACTTGACCACCATCTAAAGAACTACCATTATCTACAAGTAGTGGTTGTACATTAAAACATTCCCCGAATAGTAATGGCAATAGTGTTTGTTCTGTGTTTTGAGAATACTCTGTAGTACTAAGATTAGTTTCACTAATATTATCGTTTAATCTTTGTAATTTATCAAATAAAGATATGACTAACGTACTTTCATTAGTAGACGCTAAGTCTTCTATAAGTCCATCAAATATCATTACAAAGTCAGATTTAGGCCACGTAATATCCCCTAAATAAATTTTTACAGGCCTGCGTTTCCAAATGTAATCTAAAAAGTAGTCATAAGCACCACCAGCATTTGTAAGCTCTAAGCTACCAAAACCACTAGATATATTTCCGTCTATAGATAAGCTTTCAGAAAAATTTAAACCACCATTAATTATTGGAATATAAGATAAGTTATCATTATTATTGTATACTGCACTTGAAAAATATACATCTTCTTCAGTTTTTGGTGTAAGTTTGGTAACTACATCTTTTATGTCTATTAAAGTGCACTTTACATGACCAGGCGTATTTAGCCAAGATATTATTTCGGTTACTGTCTTCATTTGTTACCAACTATTTATATTTAAACTACTATTATATAGACTATATAGGGCATACTCTAGCGAGTTGCTTTGACTTCTTCCGTATATAGAATAGCTTTGCGTAATTTCGGGGTTAGTATTATCAGGAAATATACATAAGTATACTAAACCGCTTGAACCTACTGTTTTCATAATTTCTAATAGTGTTTTTCTATCTTTATCATTTATGTACTGTAACTGAAATTGCATAGTTTCAATAGTAGGTCTACGATCTACATAAGAGTCCCCAGATCTAGTATTAGTTATAATACTGTTATCTACTACTCCTACAGTTATACCATTACTTGCTTGTCTAGTACTTTCCCAGTAGTTTCCGCAAACTATTCTTGAACAATCTATACTTGTAAGGCTATTTGCATGCGTAAGAGTTATATCTACTCTTCTTACTGTACTGTATAAAGTATCAAACCATATACTAGTTTTAGTAGCGCCGCTATAAGGAAAAACGTTACTTGTATAAGCCACGCTTAGTTCTGGATTTTTATCTTTGCAGGCAGCTACTGTATTGCTGTCTGCTAGTAGTGTGCCAGCAGAATTATATAAGGTTACCCTAATAGTGGAACCATTTATTAAATTAGTTGCTGGTAACGCTACACCGTTTATTTTCTGATCAGAGGTCCAATTCAGAGTATAGGTAACAGTATTGGTAGTAGCAGCAGACCTATGCACACTAGTTTTTTTAATATTTTGAACATTTGCTATAGCGTAGCCCAATACAGTTGAGCTTGCAGTAATAGTTGCACTATCTGCAAGATTATTGTATAATACTCTTAAATTTGCCATATTTATCCTTAAAAATAAGTAAGGGCTAAAAAGCCCTTACTATATTTACTTTATACCAGCTTTAGCTTGTAAGCGATTAGCTTGAATTGTCTTGTCATTGCTAGTAGTAATGACTTTTGTTATTTGCTCAGTATTACGATCAGTTGCTTTAGCATTTAGTATTGCACCATCTGCTACAACTGCTGCCAAGTCTTCAACTTGTTTAGTTAGTTGAGCAATTTGTGTAAGCAGCTGCTGATTACTTGAGTTACCACTGTTAAGATTTTGCATTAACATTGCATTATCTGCTGCTGGCATAATACGTTCACCTTCGTGAATTTGTGCCAACATATCGTGTGGAACATAATTAGTACCTAGTGCAGCTTTAGGTGCAGTAATAGACACTCCCCCTAATTCTAAATATTTGGTAATTAATTCTGAAGTAGTTTTACTTGAATTACTAATATCTTCTAAGAAGCTATTAGATTCAGTTAATTTTGCTAGTTGTTTTTCGGCATCAGTTAGCTGAGTTTCTAAAGCAGCGCTAGTATTTTTAATGGCTGTTCTTACTAAGTTAAAGTCACTAGAATACTGTGCTCCACTAGCATAAAGGCTGCTAGATAATCTTAAGAAATTATCAGTAGCTTTAGTAAACGAACCAATAGCTTCATTTCTAGTCTTTTCTTCTGCTGCTGTTGTTGGTGTACTATCTATAATACCTTTTAGTCTTGTTACTTCATCTTTAGCAAAACTATACTGTTCTGTAGCTGTTAAAGTTGATTGTGAACCGAGTACCAAAGAACTATCGTAGTCTTTTAGTGCTTTAATCTGAGACTTTAAACTTTCAGTAGTAGTTTTTAAACTATTACTTAAAGATAAGGTAACGTTTTCAAAGCTACCAGCAGCGCTATAGTAAGTACTAAATGAAGAAGATAACTCCATTATAGCATCTGCAGTATCAGGCGCTGTAGTTCGTAATCCATCAACTAATGTTAATAGTTCGCCTCTAGTTTTTGGTATTGCTAGACCGAATTTATTAAATACAGTAGTTATCTTTAGAGTTTCATTAAAAGTCTTTTGACTAGCCGAAGCAAATGTACCAAAGAAAGATTCCCAAGCTGATTTTTGTTTTTCTAGTATTGCTTCAGTACTAGTATACATTGTATCTATGGAATCGATTACTTTTAATAATCCGCCTGCAGCTTCTGGGGAAGTAGTTGAAAGAGTATTAAATAACTCAAAGAATTCTTCTCTAGTAGCTGGTATAGCTACACCAAACTTACTAAAAGCATTTTTTGCTTTGTCAATTTCAATAGAAGTTTTATATGCCTCTGTTGTAAATTTACCAAAAAATGTGTTTATTCCTTCACTAAACTTATCTACTCCACCTGCAGCAATTATTACGCTTCTATTTAAAAACTCTTGATCAATTCCAAGATCTACTATAGTATCTCGTAATGTGTCTAGTTTAGTATATAGCTCAGCTACATCTTCAGCAGTTCCGTTAGCATTTTTAATAACATCTTTTATTAAACTCTGAGTTTCGCCAGCTAATATAGACTGTCTTACAATTTCTGCCCCTACATCCCCTTTTTTATTAATAATATCAGTATACTTAATAGCTTCAATACCTATATTATCTAGAGCAACTGAGGCTGAATCTATACCAAATACTACTCTTGACAAAGTTTCGCCTAAACGTTCACCTTGTTTATTAAAAGGTTCCATTTCTGGAAGCACGCTTTGTACTAGTAAATCTAGTTGTTGTCCAGCAATATTTTCAATAGTTTTTGAAGCATCACCTCCAATTCCTACACTACCAAAATTAACAACAAAAGCATCTATTTTTTTCATTACGTCAACAGAATCCTTACCAAGTATTTCTGCTGAAGAAAATATTGCGTTTCCTACTGAATCAAATACATTTGTAAGTGCATCACTTAGCTCTTTAGTAAAGCCTGTTAGTACAGTTCTGGTGCTACTGCTATAAGTTATTCCTAAAGCTTTGTCTTCTTCTTTTATATTAGTATAAAAGTTACCGCTAAATCCGCTTCGTCTTATACTACCTATAGACTGTGGGCCTGCAGTAATACCTTGACCTTCAATACTTGTTTTTGTACCAAAACCTAAGGCTTTAGATAAGCTATCCATTACTGTGCCTAAACCAAGTGCACCGCCTATATCTCTTATAAACTGACCTCCCCATAGCAACATATTACTTGTGCTAGTAGTATTGAATCCAGTTTTAGCAGCAGCAGCATTTCCTTCTAATACTCCTGCTCTACTTAGTGCAAGTCCAAAGTTTCCAATATTATCACTAATATTACGCAAGTACCTAACCATTTCTGAGCTATTTTTCATCATTATAGGATCAGCTGGTGCTAGTATTTCAATTGATTTTGCTAAGCTTTCGCTTGGGGAGCTGTTATCTCCTCCACCAACGCCAGTACCAGTATTTGTAGCAGCATTAGTATACCCTGGTCCCTTTCCGCCAATTTGACCTATTAGTGCTGCCATTATTGCAGCTACTGTAACACCTGCAGCTACGTTAACTGGAAACGGCAAGCTAGCAACTGATTTTACTACGCCTGCAACACCATCTACTTCAGCAGCAGCCACAGTTGCAGTAATACGTGTACCTATGTTTGCTAATAAACCACCAGTTTCTAGGCTTTGTTGAACCATTCGCTGAGCGCTCATTGCCATATTAACTATATGTATGCCTTTTTCAAGTGCTGCCATAGTTTTATATGTAGTACTTTTTTCTTTAAATAAACTTTTTGCACTGCCAATCAAAGAAGCACCGTCTGCTAGTTGTGCCTGAGTGTTTTTTCTTTCAAGATCACTATATTCCTTAGTACCTTTTACTGCGTTCTTTAATTGCTCTGCTCTCTTTTGGTCATTAGTATACATAGTATCAAATTTACTAATTACATCGCCAAGAGTTTTTCCGAAATCTCCAAAAACAGCAGACAAAGAATTAGTAATATTAGATATGTTGCTTAAGTGGTCTGCTTGCTTAATAAGTTCAAGACTAAGTGCTTTTTGGTCTTCAATAGATTGTTTACTAAGTTCGTTTACACCAGCTATAGCTTCTTTTGATCTTATAGCTGCATTATATTCACTTTGTGCTCTTGCTTCTACAGCTTTTGCTAATTCTTTTTCGTTATCTACTTTTTGTTGGGCTTCTACAGAAACTGTTGGAAGAGTAGCTAAATTTTCAGCTGTAACTGTACCACTTTCTAGGGCATCTTGCCTTTGTTTTAAATATGAATCCTGTAAGGCTTTTAATTGTCTTTGTGACTCATCAGCTCTTTGTAATATTTCTTTAGCCTTAACTAATGCTTCAGCTTTTAGGTCTACTTTATCCTGAGCTTTATTTTCGTCTTCTTCAGCTTTTAATATTAAGCGCTGTAATTCATATTCAGCTTTTTTACGAACTGCTGATTTATCATCAATAGTTCCTAACTGTAGTTGAGCATCTATTTGCTTTTCATACAAAGAAATTTGAGCAAGTTTAATAGAATTAACATCTTGTTCATTTTGTATACGAATTTCTGCTTCTTTAGTTAGTTGGGCTTCTCTGTCTGCACTCTTTGCACGAATACTACTATCTTTTATACTAGCTTCTTTTATTAGTTCACTAATACCTAATTGCTCTAGTTTAGATCTTTCAATTTTTAACTCAGCATCTGCAGTTTCTTTTAGCTCAGGAGTTATAGACTTATTTATTTTTCTTATTTCTTCTTCTATCTTTTTTCTCTGATTACTTGTTTCTTGCGCTAGTATTTCTAGTTGCAGTTCTTCTTTTGCATCTAATAAGCCTACTGTACCTATATTAGTTATTTGCTGTGCGTTATTTATAGCTAACTCTTGTAGTTTTAAAGACTCTAAGTCTAAGGTTCGCCCATCACTTTTTAATTTAAAAGCATACTCTTCGTTTTTAATATCGCGAGTTTTGCCTGCAATAACAGTGTCGGCTTTAAGACCACTTAAAGCTGCTTGTTTTTTAATTTCAGGTATCTTATCATTAGTAATACTGGACTGAGCTAGTTGTACCGCTTTTGTACCATATTTAGCTTCTACATTTTTAACACTTTCTCCAGCATTTAAGTCTTCTTTTGCCTTTATTTTATCTAGTGCTTCTTGTGCGGATATTGCCATAAGACCCGCTACCTTTTTCTCATCTTCGGTAGCTTTTGGATTTGTACGTGCAGCTTGAGCACGAGCTAGTTCTAGCTCAACGGTTAATTTTTCAAGTTTTTCTGTATTTTTTCTAGTTGCAAGTTCTGCAACATAAGAAGCCTCAACTAAAGCTGTCTGTATTCTAATATCAGCCATTTTTAGCTTATACTCTTCATTTGCAGTATTTAGTCCTGCTGAAGCAGCTTGACCTAAGTCAAACGCCTTTATGCTATTCTGTGCTTTTTGAGTGGCTTCTTTTAAACCCAAAGCAATTCTTTTAAAACCTTCATCAGTTAGCGTTTTAACAAGGTTGGCCTGACTCATAGAAAACTCTTCAGCTTTAGTCTTTAATCCCGTTAAAGACGCTTCCGCAGCTTTATAATTACTTTCTAGTTCGTTTCTTATTTCTGTATTAGACTGTCCAAGCGATTCACCGATAGCGTTACCAAGAGCATCGTAATTACCAGAAAGATTTTCAGTTGCAGGACCAAACTTTTCAAACTCTTGTCTTAGTTTTTCTACTTCTTTTTCTTGTTTACCAATTTCTGTTACAATAGTTCGTGCCTTAAACAAAGACTCTATTTGCTCTGGACCTATAATAGCAAATAGTTTTGGATTCTTTGTTATTTCTTCTAAAACAGCTACACTTTTTAATGGATCTGTTAAAGCTTGTGCAAATTGATCTGCAGCATTTACTAAGTCAACACCTAGCTTGCCTTGCAAATCCGTAAAAGCGTTGCTTTGAATAATTTGGTCTACAGTTTTATTAATAGACTTTAAAGTTTCTAAGAATCCTTTTGCTGCATTTGTACTAAACTGCTGACTTTCTTCAATCATTTTAAAAGAGCTAGCTAATTTACTTAAATCAGCGTCATTTAATTTTCCAATTGCTTTTTTAAGTTCTTCAGTATCTTCCAAGGCTTCTTTTGGTACTACTTGTCCCAAAATACTTTTTGCATTTTCTTTGCCACTACTAAATTGAAGCGACTTTAATATTGCTTGAATACTATCTACAGCATTCTTTTTAATTTCGTCAGTATTAGATTTTCCAAAAATACCAGCAACATCATCTTTTAATTTATCCCACACGCCAGCGGCTTTGCGAAATCTATTAAGCGCATCAAGTTGCTCATCAAAAGATTTTGTGACACCTGATAGTGCAGTAGTAAACGCTGATATTCCCTCTATGCCAAAAGCCTCTTTTTTGGCTGTAGTGTACAGCTTAAAAGTGTCATTAACTGTTTTTACAGCATTGTTATTTTCTTCTACTTTTGTATTAAACTCATCTTGTTGTTTTGTAGCACTTGAAGCAACAGAATTTAAAAGTTGGTAAATACCAACTAAAACCCCTATAGCCTGCAGTACGCCTGATGCTGCGCTAAACGCAGTACCTATTGCTGAACCTAGTATAACTAAACTTCCTTTTGCAATTGTTGCTGCAGCTCCCAAGCCTTTTAATCCAGATGTAGCTCTGCCTACTGTTTTTCCAGTTTCATCAAATATAGGTATACCATTTTTTACATTATCTAATAGAGATCTAAAAGCTTCTTTTGTGCCTTTTAAGTTAGTATCTGAGCCTACTTGAGCTAGTATTCCTGCTGAGGTAGCTTTGTTTGTTAAGCTATCTGCAATAATTTTTCTATTTTTTTCTTCGCGAGTTGCAGCCGCGTTATCTGTGTTAGCCTGTCTAGCGGCTATTAGTTGTCTATCCGCAGCAACTTCTTTGTATAAAGTGCTGGCAACTTGAAGTCTAGCTATTTCTTTTTCTTGTAGGGCAATAGTTTCTGCATATGCAGATTTTTTAGCTGCAGACGCAGTTGCATCTGCAGCTGCAGTAGCTTTAATTTTCTCTAGTATAGTAGTGCGTCTAGCTACTTCTGTGCTTACTAGCTTATCCATAGCTTGAGGATCAACTGTGCCTGACATTGCTTGAGATAAAATTTTGGATTTATCAGATAAAGTTTTAGCTAGCTCTGTTTGTGCACCAGCAATATTGGCGTTAATTCTTTGCTGAATTGGTACTATATCTTTTGCTTCTCTCTCAAGATTTTTTGCAATAGAGTAATCTCTAAAAGCTTCATAGGATTTTTGTGCTGTTTTAGCAGCTACATCGGCTGATTTAGTTAATTCTTCTCTCCAAGCACCTATAGCAGGTATTGCTTGTTTTAGTAGTGTAATAGCTATTAAACCAAAAACAGCCGTTAAAGCTGTAGGCGATTGTGCTAGTATATCTAATATTGGTGTTAGTACTTTATTTATTACTTGCAATCCTGCAGTAAGTAAGTTTGACGCACTTGCTAATAGTTTATCGTAAGGATTTGGAGCTGCTTCAATTGCAGCAAACTTTTGTTTACCTTGTTCTAACACAGCATTTGCAAAAGCTTGGCGTCTTTCAAAGTCGCTTAGTGAAGTTACAGTTTTACCTACCGATAAGGCATATCTATTTACTGCATCATCAACTTTTACGAAAATACCTATTTCGTCTAACAATTCTGGTTCAATTTTTGAAATACCACGACTTAGACGACTTACTGCGTCAGTCATTGAAATACCTAATGCCTGTGATGCTTTACCAGCAACAACTGCAATATCTTGAATCTGCTTAGTACCTAGACCAGCACTACTTGCCTGTGCAACTGCTGTCATAGCGTCGCGCAAGGACAGTGCTCCACCAGTAGTAGCAGCTATTTGCTTTGAAAGAGTTCCTAGACTTTGTCCACCAGCAGCACTAAGTTGATCTAGGCCTTTAACCATGTTTTCTGTATTAGCTGCTTCTTTAAGTGCTGTAAACGCAGCAGTTACCGCAAATAAGTTAGCAGCAAAAGTAGCATAAACACGTACTAGTCCGCCTAATCCTTGCGCTTGCTTAGCAAAGTCACGACTAGCCGCGCCAGTGCCTACTCCAGCTCTGGCTTGGTCGTACATATCAACTTTATCAGCTGTAGATGCACTAGCGGCTTTAATGGCGTTGGCAGTTTTTGGCGCAGCGCTTGCAGCCATAGCAGATTTAGCCGCAGCACTAGCTCTAGTTGCTGCAGCTGTTACTCCATCCATATTTTCTCTTAATAAGCTAGTAGCATTATTAAGATTTTTAGTACTGCCACCATCTGATAGTTCGTACTCTACTTTTATTCCAGCCATAGTTTCTCCTATTAGCAAATACCGTAAAAGCTTTTTAAGCTTTTAAAATTATATAAGTTCATTTCGATGTACCTTATTATATCACTTTAGGTGCTTAAAGTCAATACGGAAATTTTTTGAGCAAATAAAAAACCCCATAAGATTTCTCTTGTGGGGTTTTTATTTTGCTTCTTTTGGTTTTTGTAAATCGATTGCTTTTGATCTAGCGGCGTCCATAACGCCTATCCAGTCTAAAACATATTTTCGATCTTCAGAGGCTATTTCTAGTATATCTAGTATATCTCGTAAACCAGTATAACTTTTACCTAGGTATACTCCATTCATAGTATCCCAGTTATCTCGCAACTTGTAGTATAGGTTTATAGCATCTTGAACTTCATCAGGAAAGTCGTCTATTTCAACAGGTATTTCTTCTTCAACAGGTTCATTACCCATAGACTCACACATTTCAAAATAAAGATCTTTAGTCATTTTTGCCGACATATTAACAAAAAATGACTCTAGCATCCTATTTATTTCTTCACGTTGCTCGCTTGAAAGTTTCCCAATTCTGTTACTGTTTCGCTAATAAAAGCATCAAAGTTTGTTGAGTTCTTCATTAAGAATAAGGCGTTTTCCTCGCTGTACTCTAATTCGCTCTCTGGATCTTGTCCAGTAAGATCAACAGGAGCTAATTGCTCTAAGTGCGATAGGGTAAGACCAGTCCAACCTTTAATCGATTCTTTTACATACAGTTGTAAAAATAAGTCATCGTTTAACTCTTCAATTGCTTGACGATTTTTAAAGCTAGTTTTAGTAGCTTTTTTACGAACATTAACTAACGTTTCGCGGCTAAGAAAGCTAACTTTAACTTTAAAGCCAGTTAAACCTGGGTAATCTACTTCTACTGTTTTTGAGGGAACTAAAAGTGTTTTTAGTGAAATACTTGATGCCATTTGGATTTTTATCCTATTATTGGGTTTTTTGAAAAAGTAGGGGTGGTGATCAAGCCACCCCTTGTGTAAAAACTACACTAAATTAAGCGTAGTAACGAACTGTGATGTCATTAGACTTAGACAAGTCGAATGTGCTGTTTGCAGCTGTTGCGCTTTGTGAAGAACCTTGAGCTGTAAAGTTAATTACAGTTGAAATAACTTGTTGCACGTCAACAGTTGGAATAGAAATTGTAGCGCTTGGCATATCTAATATAACTTTAACGGTATTAGATTTACCACCAATTGCTAGCGATAATGTAATCATTGGCTCAATTGTTGATGAAGCTGCCGCCAACATGTCCATTAATAGTTTACCAGTACCGTTAACGCCTGTACCTGTTTTTAAATAAGCATTCATTGAACCGCTAATAGCGCGAGTACCAGTGTAATATACCACAGGTGAGTTAACAACGCCCAAGTTAGCTGGAGTAATATAGCTAATGTTGTTGTTAATAGTTAGCGAACCGCCTGTTAAAGCAACATTATACTCACTACCTGCGGCTGCAGCTCCAATTGCCTTAGCAGAAGTTAGAGTAACCGTAGAAAGTTTGTTTGTGATGTACTGAGCACTAGTATTCTTAGCGGCTGCAGTACCAGCAAAGTCAGTACCAGTAAATGTTGAACCACTTAGTGTAGTAGCAATTTGACGTAGTGCTGTTGCTTGACCAGTCCATGCAATAGTTGCAATAGCGTCTAAGCCGAAGTCAATAGTTGCTTGGTTTAAGGCAGCATTGTCTACAGCATAGGCAACAGAGTCAACCACGAAAATTAGACCAAACTTTTGTAGCTGGTTAAAGTTAGAGCTTGCGCTAGATACTAAGGAATAGCTGCTGCCACCAGCAGGAGCCCAAGAGGATTTGTATGCTTTTAGTGTTCCAGCAGTAATAGTTCCATTAGCAATTGCTGCGTTCTTTGGATTAGCGTATTCTAAAACTAGCTCGGTTAGGCCGCTTGTTGGAACTACTCCACTTGTCTGCGCTGCGCCTGTAGTTTTGTAGCTAATAATTTTTGCAGCTGCATTTAAGTATTCAATTGAGTTAGCTGGAGCTGTAAAACCACCAAATACGATTGTATCGCCAACTGAAATAGTTCCTGTACCTGTTAGTGTACCAGAGGTTAGAGTAATTGTTAGTGTACCTTTAGTAGCTGATTCAGTAGCACTAATATCGGTAAAAGCGTAGGCAAAACTAGGAGCTCCACCAATAGTAATACCTGCAGTATCAATATTATTAACACCCATTAAGGCGTTCCATAACACACTTTCTTCTGCACTAACAACGCTGCTGTCTGTGCTTGGGCGAATATAAGTGCTCATGCTAAAGTCAACTGGAGCTAGTGAAGTGTTAAAAGCACGTTGTCCACGAGTAGGTGCTCCGCCTGCTTCTGAAATAGTAACTGTATCTTGGTTAGTGTTTTGTGAGAATGTAAAGCCGTCTAAAACTTGGATTTCTACTGTGTTTGCAGTAGTAGCACCAGTTGCGTTAATTACACCTGTTGTTCCGTTTACGTTTGTAGTAAAGAATACTCTACTATTACGTACTAAATTTAATGCCATAATCTTTTCCTTTTATGATTATAAGTATACTATAAATACACTAACTAGATATTTATCTGTTGCGGTACTAAGTATGCTTGGGGTTACATAAGTGCATAACGCACTTGTAAATTAATTTCACCGACTGCATAAGGCTGTAATAGCCCTTCATCGGTAACAATAGAAGTTATTAAAATTTCTGTAGTTTGATAATTGTTGACAGCGTCATAAGTTAGCTGACGATTATCATGAATTACTTGCTCTACGTCTTCTAATAAGTTTTCCAATAACTGCTGTGAGTCTTCGCCTTTGCAGTAAATTTTTAAGGCAATGTTTAAATGCCCCCACGTAAAGTCTGATAAAAGATATTCTCTGGTTTCCGAGCCTGCGGTTGCGTAAATTGCTGGAAAATCTTTGACTTCATCCCAGAACTTTAAGTAAGGGTAAGCATTATTAAATAAGTTAGTAGTATAAGGTTGGTTGCCGTCTATTAACTTTAGTTTTTCTGTTAGTGATTTTACTATGGAATTTCTACGGCTCATACTAGTACAGTCCTCATACGATTAGCTACTTTTTCTGCAGCAATTTCTTTAATTGATTTAGATATTAGCAGTTTAGGGTCTCTAGACTTAGGCCTACTTTGTCTACCGCCGTCCGAAAATGTTGCGTATGGATTTTTCATGTAGCTATAAAATGCAGTTATCATTCCTTCACGACTTTCACTTAGTCTCTCAACTTTAGCACTTGCAGCAAATCTACCTGTGCGATAGTTTAAAATATCTGTTCTGCTTCCATCACCCATATTAGCACTAACTACGTCTTGTAAGTGAGTATCTAAAAGCATTTGTAAACTAATTAAGTTAGTTGTTTGTGCCTGTAACTTAATTTGTTGTGGTTCTGGCATAGCACCAGTACCAGGCTTTAACTTAACCTTAAGTTTTTTGCTTTTTAAGGTAACTGGTTCTTTAAGTTTTAAAAGAGTAGTACTTTTACTAGTAGGCGCTGATTTTTTCTTTGCTAAAGTGTCTTTTATTAGCTGTATTGAACTGTCTACAACACTTGGAGACGACTTCATATTAAGCAATAAATTAGGTAACTCAGATATATCTTTTATACCTAATGCAGCTTTTAACTGCGGATTTCGCTGTATAGCCTCTGCAAGATTCCATTTAGCTTCCGCTTTTCCTAGTACGTTTTGGTTATAGCCAGCATACTGTACCGCTACTTTTTGTAGGTATTGAGACTCAATTACTAAGGACAATACATTTTTATCGCCTTTTGTAAGTTCACCTCTGGTGAGCTTAATTTGTGTATTAACTTGACCCGTTTCCTTAATAAAGTCTTTAGAAATTACTTCGTAAACTTCGTTGCTGGGATTTAGACCTTTTAGGGATATTAATGAAGCTATTAGTTTACCAGAAACTATAGACTCCTCTGTTCTAGTATGTCCCCAGTTTAATATCTTGGTTGTTAAAAAATTAGCTTCTGATAGCTTTGAATTAGTTACTTTATTTTCTTTTAGCACTAACTCTATTTCTTTTTTAATAGCACTATTAATAGTATCTCTAAAGTTTTTAAAACTATTATGAATAATTTTTAAAGAAGGTTGTTTACCTTGACCAGACTTAACATAAGAAACCAACATTGGCTTATTAAATTCAGATCTTAAAGCTTCATATTTCGCGGTTAAAGCTGTAATATTATTTCTAGACAGAGTTTCTGGTAGTTGACTTTGTTCTACAACTGTGGAAATAAGATTAGATATTGATGTTTCTATAGCGTGCCACTTATCAGCGGTTAGTACAGGAAATTTTTCTGATAGCGTAACTATTGCATTATACATTCCCTGTAGCGCATAATCTGCTGCTACCTGACTAATTAATCCTTCTGCTACTGCAGATTTAAGACTATGCTTTACATCTAAGCCGTGAAAAGAAAATAATGTAGGGAATCTTACATCAAAAGAACCTTCTCGCAAACCTGCTCTAGTAAGTAATTGATTAATGTCATTAGTAGTTACAGTTGTTTTTTGTAGTTCTTTTTGAGAATATATTTGTAAAACTTGAGCAAGTTGTACGGCATCAGTTATTTTATTAGCCATAGTAAGCGGTATGTAAATCTAATACGCGTTTAATACTAGCAGGAAGATTAGTGCTGTTAATATACTCGATTTGCATAGTATTAGGGCTTACTGACTTTGTACTGTGTACAGCTGAATCATTTCGCAAGTAGTAAGTAACTAAATCAAATATTGCTAATCTTAAGTCTTCTGGTAGCGTTTCGTAGCCTGCATTGTAAGTTACACGAAAAGCGTTAACTCTATTATAGTACGTATATTTAGATAAAATAAACTCTACTGCTTCATTATCCACAACATAGTCTGTAAATTCTTCTAATGCTGTATATGTCTTGCCATAGTCTTCAGAAAACTCAACTGAAGATACTTGTGTTACGGGTGTTTCGCCAAGCACTATTCGACCATTTACGCAGCTTCTTACAGTTTCTGTTTTAAAATCATCTAAATAGTCAACAAAAGTTCTGCGACATATTTGTTTAATCAAAGCACTTACTTTTGGGATTAGACTTTGTATAACAGAATCTTGATTTGTACTATTTATTGAAGCGTAAGTCTTGTATTCTTGTAGCGTTATTAAGTCAATTGCCATAGAATGTCCTTTTTATTTTTTATAAAAGCACTACAAATGCTTTTATAAAAAACAGGGAACCGAAGTTCCCTATTTTTACTACTGATTAGGAAGTGTAACGTAGAACTGCAACACCTTGACCTAAGTTTGTGCTTAGTTGTGTGAAGCCCATACGCATAGAGCTAACCATTACGCGACGTTGTTGTTCAACCAAGTCTTGTGTATCTAGGCGTAGACCACGTTGGTTACCAATAACGAAGTTAGGTGTGTAAACAGCCATAGCGCCAACGTTAGTTAGACCTGTTACACCAGCGCTAACAGCATTAGCTGAGCTTGGCATAGCTGGTAGTTCACCAGAAACTAGAACTGGAGAGTTACCGATTTGACCGATTTGACCAGTTAGCAATGTAGCTTGTGGACCAACTTGGTTCATAGTTTGGAACTTCTCGTCGTCTAGCAAGTTGTAGTATACGTCGTTGTTAACGAAGTAAGTAACTTCACTTGGGTCTAGACCTAAGCTACCTAGAGCTGCACGTAAAGCACGTAGTTTTTCAACTGTAACTTTAGTAGCAACTGCATTAGATGTAGCTGCAACGCTGTCATAGTACTTAGCCAAACCTTTAACTGGATCTGTACCAGAACCAGCACCTAGTAACAAGGCTTTGTCCATTGAACGAGCAATACGACGAATCATTGCGTCTTTAACGAATGGAAGAATTAACAATAATGCATCTTCTTCTTCTTCAAAAGCCATATATTCGCGTGTAGCAACTTTATATGAGCTTAGTGTAATTTCTTTTAAGGCGTGAGTTGCTTGAGCACCTGCACTCTTGAAGTCTGTGCTGTTATCGCCAAATTCAGAGTTCTGAACCCAAGTAGCTGTACCAGCTTCTGGATTTAGAGGAATCTTCATTACGTTGGTTTGCATACCGATTTGACGGAACTGTGGAGCAACCACTAGCTTACGACGAATTTCGTTTTCCATGTTAAAGGAAACTTCTTGTTCCCAAGTTGCGTTTGGCAAGTGCGGACCTTGACCAGAACCAGCATACTTCTCAACTAGAGCTTGACCGAACTTAGTGTCGGTAATAGACTTTTGTGTGATGTTTGATAGCAAATAAGCGTATTCTTTTTCTTGATAGCTTGGACCTGCTGAGGCATTGCCTTCAACAAATTGCATTTTGCTAGCGTGAATACGAGTGATTTCTTCAGACTTCTCTTTTAGAGTAGCTTGTAGATCAGCTAAAACACTTTTAGATTCAGCAGCTTGGTCTTCGATACGCTTAGTAACTTCGGCCAATAGACGTTCTGTTCCGCTTTCGCCAACAGAGATCTGTGCTTGAACAGCAGTTTTGACTCTTTCTTCGAAGTCAGCGTCTGCTTTTTGTTTGGCTTCTTGAGCCGCTTTTTCAGCAGCTTGAGCTGCTAACATTTTTTGAGTGGCTTCTTCAGCGGCTTTAGTAGCAGCGTCTGCAAGCATTTTTTGAATTTCTTCTGGAGTCATTTCCAATTCCTTTTTAGTTGTGCTTTCTGTATTCTTAAAAGATTCTAGCCCTTTAGCTGAGTTACTCTTAGGTACAAATTGCTGTTTAAACTTCTTATAATCATCAACGTTGTCAAACGCTTTAGATAGATCAAATATAGTATTTTGGTTAGCAGGTATAGATACTACCGAAATTTCGATTAGTTCTAGTTCCTTTATCACAAATACCTCTGCAGCACTATTGTATTCTGCATCGATGATGCGAAATCCAATACTAAACGCTGTTAAAACTTTGTCTTTAATTAAACCGTAACATTCTTCTGCAGCAGAAGAAATACGGGCTTTTACCCATAAACCTTTACCGTCCACTCTATAGTCAGTCATTCTTCCGATAGGATCATCGTGATCATGCTGTGCTAATACAACTGGATTTTTAAGGTAGTTTTGAATTCCTTTTTCCCAAACAGATGCTGGTACAACGTCACCAGTTCTATCCATATCAACGGTACTTGCGTAGCCTTCGATAAAGATTGATTCAATTCCGCTGTCTCCAGTTGTGGGCAAAGATTTTTCGTCTACGGTAAAAGCACTATTAAAACGTAGTACTTTATTTTTCATGTAGGCCTCATTTCTCTTTAAACGCTCTTGGTACCTGCATCAGCAGGCTTAGGAGGCGCTCCCCCTTGACTTGGATTCGCCGCAGAACCTGCAATATTTGCTGGTATTCTTAAGTCGTCGCTTCCTGGTTTTGCTTCATATCTTAATTCTGCTCTAGCTTCATTAGGACTAATAATTCCGCCATTTACTAAACTTAC
>Ga0209088_10000170_pt1 | contig 48432 bp, 30 predicted proteins | sample S_140625_EF_Meta_FD_187324 | JGI IMG/M metagenome (GOLD analysis project Ga0209088, IMG submission 187324) | Freshwater microbial communities from Lake Simoncouche, Canada to study carbon cycling - S_140625_EF_MetaG (SPAdes) (version 2) | ecosystem: Environmental > Aquatic > Freshwater > Lake ... | reverse complement strand
GCCAGCCGATGAGGTCGCCCGCGAACGCGATGTTATCTTGCGCGAAATTGCAATGGGCGACGACGACCACGACCGTCGCCACTGGGACGCCCTCGCCCGCACCGTGTTCAAGCAACACCCCCTGCGAGAACCCGTGATCGGCCACCGCGACGTGTTCTCCGCCGTCACCCGCGACGAGTTGATCGCATATTACCAAGAGCGCTACGCCCCCAACAACTTGGTGGTGGTGGTGGCCGGCGACGTCTCCGCCGAAACCGTCCGTGCAAGCGTGGAAAAACACTTCGGCGCCGCCCCCCGCCGCCGTCTCGCGCCGGTCTTCCAGCCGTCCGAGCCCGTCCAACTCGCACCCCGCGTCCACCGCGAGACTGGAGAGGTCGAGCAATCGCGCGGCGCCCTCGCCTGGCCCACCGTCGCTCTCACCCACCCCGACGCGCCGCTGCTCGACCTGCTGGCAGTCGTGATCGGCTACGGCGACAGTTCCCCGCTTTGGCGTGAACTGCGCGAAAAACGCCGCCTCGTGCATAGCATCGACGCCCACCACTGGACCCCGGGCGAGGCCGGGCTCTTCGCGCTCTTCTTCAGTTGCGATCCGGACAAACGCGCCGCCGCAGAACGCGCCGCCCGCGCCGAGTTAGAACGCCTGTCCCGAAAAGGCGGCTTCACCCGCGACGAACTCGCCCGTGCCGTGCGCCAACTCGTCGTGGGCGAAATCGGCGGCCGCAAAACCGTCGCGCGCCGCGCCGCCCGCCTTGGCTCGGCCGAGGTCGTGGCCGGCGATCTCGACTTCAGCCGCACCTGGTTCGAGCGCGTCGCGAAAGCCACTCCGGGAGACCTCCGGCGCGTGCTCCGCGAGTGGCTAGTGGCCACCCGTGAAAACACCGTCTCGCTCGACCCTATGCCCAAAGCCGCGGCGAAAAAATCGGCCGCCGCTCCCACCCGTAAACCCGCGCCCGTTTGGAAGCTCAAGACCCTACCCAACGGCGTGCGCCTGCTCCTCCGACGCGACGACCGCCAGCCCAACCTCCACCTCCATCTCGTCTGCGAAGGCGGCTCGCTCCACGAAACCCCCGGCAAACGCGGCGCCACCGCTCTGCTCGCCACTTTGCTGACCAAAGACACCGCTACGCGTGATGCCGCCGCGGTCGCCGCCGCTATCGAGGCAGTCGGCGGCAGCTTCTCGCCCCTGCCGGGCAACAATACCCTCGGCCTCGCCCTCGAAGTCCTGCCCGGCGACGCCGAACTCGCGGTCGAGTTGCTGCGCGACGCCGTGCTCACCCCGGCCTTCGCTGCGCGCACCTTCACAATCGAACGCGACGCCGAACTCGCCCAACTCCAGCAGGACGAGGACGACGTCGTAAACGCCGGTCACCGCCTCGCCCGCGCCCGATTTTTCGGCACCCACCCACTCGCCCTCGACGCCCACGGTGACCGCGCCGGCGTAGCTGCTCTCAAACCCGCCGACCTACGTGCGCTGTGGACCAAACTCCGCGTTGGCGACAACGTGGTCCTAGCCGTGGCAGGCGATTTTGACGAAAAAAAACTCGTGCCCGCACTCTCCGCCTGGCTCGCGAAAATCCCCAACGGCGCCGCGCCCGCCCGGCCCGCCCGCCACACGCCCGCCCGCGCGGCCACTCTCGCCCATACCCGCGAGTGCCAGCAGGCCCTGGTCTTCGACGCCTTCCCCGGCCCCGGCGCGCTCAACCCAGCCGACACCGTCGCCGCCGTCCTACACGAGATTCTCAGCGGCATGGCCGCGCGTTTGTTTGAACGAGTGCGGGAAGAAAAAGGCCTCGCCTACTTCGTCAGCGCGAGCCGTGTAGTCGGCATCGATGACGGCATGTTCTACCTCTACGCCGGCACCCAGCCAGGCAAGGAGACCGAGGTGCTGGCCGAGTTCGACGCCGAGCTCGCCCGCCTCGCCGCCGGCGGCATCGAACTCGCCGAGTTGACCCGCGCCGTCACCCGACTTCAGGCCTCGCGCCGCATGCGCCTGCAAACCAACGCCGCCCACGCCGGCGAGGCCGCCGTCCGCCAATTGCTTGGCCTGCCTCAGGAAACCCTCACCGACTGGGACGCCCGGCTCGCCGCCGTCGATCGGCCCGCGCTGGCCTCGTTTGCCCGCACTTGGCTGACCGCCAGCAAACGCCAGCGCTTGGTGGTGCGCCCAAGCTGAGTTACGCCAAAGCATAGTCCATCTCCCTCACCCCATGCCTAACTCTCCCTTCCTGCTCCGCCTCGCGGCCGCCGGACTTCTCACTGCCCTCACCCTTTTGCGCGCCGAGGATACCCCCGCATCTGTTCCCGCCTCCGTGCTGAAACGCTACGATAAAAACAAAAACGGCACCCTTGAAGCCGCCGAGGTCGCCAAGTGGGAGGCGGATAAAGCCGCCGCCCGCGCCAAACATAAAACCGAGCGCGATGCCCTGCTCGCGAAATACGACGCCAACCACGACGGTCGGCTGGACGAAGCCGAGACCGCCGACGCCAAGCTGGGCATGGAAAAGGTCCGCGCCGAACGGATCGGTGAAAAAATCATGGCGCGCGCCGCGGCCGAAAAAGCCGCTCGCGAGCCCGAAACTGCCGCCCAGCCCTCCGCACCCATTGCGCCTGCCACGGAGCCGGCGAAGGATAAATCCGCCACGCCCGCCATGACCGAGGACGGTGACGCCATGATGATGAAGTGAAGCGCCCCCGCTGGCGCACCTGTTTAAAAAGTCTGATCCCGGGGCTGTAAGCCGGGTTATGTAGCCGGCGCGTTGCCGCGCCGGTTGACGGCCATTTCTCTCAACGCCAGCCTCGCGGCCGGCCTGCCCGCCCCTCGCTTGCGCGGAGGCGGATGCGGCATACCCGCGACCATTGAACGAGCAGCCCGGTCGCCTATTTTGCCTTGCACCGGACGGGGTTTACCGTGCCGCCGACCTCACGATCGACGCGGTGGGCTCTTACCCCACCTTTTCACCCTTACCCTCGGGTTTCCCCTCGGGCGGTATATTCTCTGTGGCACTTTCCGTCGACGCACCTTGACGCGCGCCGCCTGGACTTGGCCCTTGCGGACCTCGGCCAGCATCCTGCCCTGCGGTGTCCGGACTTTCCTCTCCGACGAGGTTCTCTGCCGGACGCGGGCGTTTAACCCGCGTCTTGGGATGCGAAAGAACATCGGAGCGGCCATCCACCCCGGGATCAGGCCGTCAGACTCCCCCATCCATCCCCGCGCTTCAATCCGATTCAACCCAGCGCCAAAACTTACGCGTAATCCCAATACAAGATGCGTCCGCACTGGTCGCAGATACCGAGCTTGGCCGGATCGGCGCTGCGCGAGCCCGATTCCGCCTCGCTGGAAACCTTGAGATGGCAACCGCCACACTTGCCGCCGCGCAAGGGAGCGACGACCGGCCACTGCCGCGTCGCTACCCGGTCGTAAATCTTGATCGTGGGCTCGGCCAGCCCGACCCGCGACTCCGCCGTCGCGGCCCGCGCCTCGACCAGCTCAGCCGCGAGGTTTTTCTCCCGCTCGGCCAGCGTGACTAAGCGGCTCTCATGTTTGGAAATATTACCCTTCAGCACAGCCTCGGCCTCGGCAAAACGTTTTTTCGCCTCGTCGATCTGATACATGATCTCCAGCTCCTGACCCTCCAGCGTGCCGATCTCCGCGACCATGGTGGCGATCTCCTTACCGAGCGCGTGATACTCGTCGTTTTTTTTCACCGATAGCTGCTGGGTGCGATACTTGGCGAGCTTCGTCTCGGCGGAGCCAATCTCGGTCTCGAGCAATTTTTTCTTCGTTTCCAGCCCGCGCAGTTCGTCGCGCGCGCCGTCAATGCCGGCCTTGTCGGCCGCGATGTCTTTCTCCACCCGGGCACGATCGCCAGGCACAGCGGCGAGCTGCTGCTCGAGCTGGCGACGACGGGCGTCGCGATCCTGCACCACCAGCAACTGGGTCAACACGGCATGCGGCATGATTCCCTTGCATGCCCGCCCCCGCGCTGGGTTCAACGCTCGATTGCGGAGGGGCCCGAATCTCGCCTGAGCCTGATTAGATGTAATACATTTCGCCGCCCGCTTTGGCCGCGAGCTTCTCGAGGGTTACCTCGGCGCACTTGGCGGCCAGCACCGCGCGCACCTCGCGCCAGGCCTGAGCGACGCGTTTGCCGGAGGCACCCTCGGCCGCGCCACCGAGGTCGAGCACGTCGCCCTCGATAAGGGTGACAATATCGAGCAACGAAATCGCCGCCGGCGGGCGGGCCAAAGCGTAGCCACCCTGTTTGCCGCGCCGGCTGGTGATAAGCCCGCCGTTGCGCAGTTCGCCGAGGATTTGAACGAGATAAGTCGCCGGGACGGCCTCGATGCGGGCCAGCTCCTCGATATGCGCTAAACCCTCGCGACCATCCATACGCGCAAGCTGCACCAGCACGCGGCAGGCATAATCGACTTTGACAGAGAGTTTCACGGGGCGGATAGGAGAATTTTGCCCGCACCGTGGCGAGACGGCGAGCGACCCGCAAGCTTTTGACCGGCCCGATCTCCTCAAGGCCGCGTCACGAATGTGAAACCGGCGCGACGCCCAACCAAACACATTGCCGTCAACCCCCGCGCCTTCGTCATGTGATCGACGTGTGCCCGGACAATCCTATTCCCCGCCGCACCGCGGTGCGCCAATTGATGCTGGGCACAGCTGCTTCCGTTTTCGGGGGCATTTTCCGCCCCGCGGTTTTGTCGGCGGCGGATCCCGTCGAATCGATCGGCACGCTCAACCTAAAAACCAGCGACTTCCCGGCGCTGTTGAATGCGGGCGGCTCGGTGCGGCTCAACGTAGGCCTCGACGCTCCGATCGTTCTCAGCCGCGCGGCCGCTGGCGTGTTTTACGCGGTCTCCGCTAGGTGCACGCATCAAGGCTGCATCGTCAACGCCTATGACGCCGGCTCGGATCTTATTCGCTGCGGTTGCCATGGCTCCACCTACCAGATCGACGGGACCCTTGCGGGCGGTCCGGCGGAGCGTTCGCTGGACACCTACGCGGCGAGCTTCGACGGCGTCGACGCCATCTCGGTGCGGCTACCCGGGCTGACGTTCGCGGCCCGAGAGATCGCGGTTGAGAGCGCCGCGGGCGAAACCCGCCGGCTCCGTTTGGTCTTCAATCCACAGCCCTTCACGACCTATCAGGTCTGGCTGCACGAGGATTTGAACGCGACCGCGCGTCTGGTTCCCTTCGGCCTGAGCGCAACGGGCGTGTTGAGCCAAACCGGCTACGTTAATCGCAATCTGGCCGACTTGACGCCGGTGGTGACGCTTTATGTCGAACTGACGAGGTCGAAAGGATTTTTTCAGATCGTCCAGGTGGTCACGAAATACTGACGATCGCGACTTTGGCCGGGGAGAGACGGGCCCTCAAAATCGACGGGAGCAAAAAAAACGGCCGCCCGCGAATGCGGGCGACCGTCGAGATGCACGTAGCGCGAGGCGGATTAGGCGTTGCGACGACGGCGGGTAACCACGGCACCGGCAAGGGCCGCGACGGCGGCAATGGCGGCGTAGCTGGAGGGCTCGGGAACAGGCGAGGCTAGAAGGAGCAATTGGCCACCCTCAACGTTCGCCGTCGAGATACCAGTGGTGTAGTGCGCCTGGTCGACCGACAAGAGGTAGGTCTTGCCGTCGTTAAGACCAAGGATCGAGGTGATATCGATGACGCCGGAGGTCTCCTCGTCGTTGGTAAAGGGAGAAGTCGGGGTAACGCCGACGTCGCCGAACTTGGCGCTGTCGTGCTTGAAGATCTGCACCAAGGAGTCGCTGGTGGGATTGTAGGCCCAAACCTTGCCGTTATGGTCATTGCCACCAACGTCTTCCTGAAGGTAAATCATGCCGTCATCGGCCACGGTGAGGTTGTCGAACATTTGCACCTTCTGGCCGTCGACGGTGCGACCATCGATCAAGATGTCGACTTTGCCACCGGCATCGGGGTTGGTGATGTCGTCGAAGGTCAGACGCCAGAGGCGACTGTTGCCAACCTGGGTGCCGAGACCATCCGCAGCCAGATCAACGCGGTCGGTGGTTACGAAGTAGAACTCATTGTAATTCTTGACGTTCCAGGCGCCGTCCTCGGGCCGGAGGAAGGTGGTCGAGGTGGTGTCGCTGAGGCTGAAGCGGGTGCCGTTGGCGACGCTGGCGGGAGCAACCGTCGCGCCACGGCTAGTGGAGCCTTCGGTGGCCATACCGGTGACGTTAACGAACTTCAACGTGCCGTTGGTCAGGCCGGCCTTCTCGATTTCGCTGCCGGTGGTCTGCTTGTCGCCGACATAAACGGCAACCGAGTTAGTCATAATGCCGGTGCCGCCGTCGTTGTTGCCGATGACTACGGTCTTGTCCTGAGCCAGAGGATTAACGAGCAGGTTCTCCCAACCGCCGACGTCGGTGGAAGTGGAGGTGGCGCTGTTGGTGGCGAGGTTAAACTTACCGAGGATGTAGGTGTTGCCCTTATCCGCGCCGGTGGCAACGTTGGCCATGCCCCAACCGGAGGTGGTGCCACTTTCTTCGCCATTCATGAAAATGCGGGCTTGGGTGCCCTTGCCGCTGGCGCTGTTATAAAGACCGGTGGTGGGAGCGAGATCGGCCGAGCAGAGGCGGTTAAAGGCCAGACCGGTAGTCGCGGTGGTGTTGGAGGCCTGGGCCGCCTTGTTCCAACCGTAAACATTCTGGATCAGGTTGGCACCGGAAACGACCGACAAGTCGGATTTGTTGATCACCCACTCGGAAACAAAGCCGCCCTTGGAAAGAGGACCGCGAGCAACGCCCTTGTTGTTGGCGATCTCATGGTTCATAAGGACAGTGAAGGTGCCGTTGCCGTTGTCGTAGGCACCGAGACCGTCGGGAATGCCGGCCATTTGATAGCTAGTGGTGGAAGAACCGGTATCACCCACGGTCAATATGCTGATGGAGTTCCAACCGGAAGCGACGGGCAAAACATAGGGGGAAGCGGAGGACGAGGGTCCGGTGACTTGAGCGTGCGCGGAGACGGCAGCGAAAGCGGCGAGCAGAGTCGCGGCGAGACGAGACGAGGAGGAGTGTTTCATAATTTAGTTAAAGGACGCCGTCATCATAATTGCGCTATGTGTCGAACACGTGAGCGAATCGTAACGAACGGGGAAAATCCTCGTAACGGGACTGTGGCGACACGTGTTTAAGGGCTCCCGCGCGGGTCAAAAAACTACCCAGAATAAGGGTTGTCCCGCCTCAGCTTTTCGCATGATTTTAAGGACTCCTTTTTTCTCCCGCCGACCTCCTTCCCCATGCCCGATTCCCTCGACCCAGTCCAGCCCCCTATCTCGCACGAATTCAACCCTTTACCCGAAGCATCAAGTGCCGCGGATTACGATGCATCCAAGTTAGGTAAACTCGAGGGCCTCGAGGCCGTCCGCAAAAAGCCCGGCATGTATATCGGCGGCACCGACGAACGGGCCCTCCACCACTGCGTCTCCGAGGTCCTCGACAACTCCGTCGACGAACACCTCGCCGGCCATTGCCACCGCATCGAGGTCGCCATCCACGTCGACGGCTCCATCTCCATCCGCGACGACGGCCGCGGCATCCCGGTCGACATCCACCCCGTCTACGGCATCCCCGGCGTCGAGATGGTTCTCACCACCCTCCACTCGGGCGGCAAGTATGGCCAAGGCGGATACAAGTTCTCCGGCGGCACTCACGGCGTCGGCGCCAAGTGCGTCAACGCCGTCTCCGAGTGGTTCGAGGTCGAGGTCTCCAAGGGCGGCCACGTCCACCACATGCGCTTCGCCCAAGGCAAAGTGGTCAAAAAACTCGAGGTCATCGGCGCCGCCAACTCCACCGGCACCCTCGTCACGTTCAAACCCGACCCGGAGATCTTCAAGCTAACCACCGTCTTCGTCGCCGCCACCATCGCCAAGCGCCTGCGCGAGTTGTCCTTCCTCAACTCCGGTCTCGAAATCCGCTTCGTAGACGAACGCCCCTCCGTGCCCACCCCGGAGGTGTTCCTCTACAAGGACGGCGTGGTCGAGTTCGTGAAGCAGCTCAATCAGGGCAAAGAAGTCCTCCACGCCGTCCCGGTGCGCATCCACAAGGAAATGACCACCACCCTCGACGACAAACCCATCGAGATCCACGTCGAGGTCGTCCTCCAATACAACGACACCTACAACGATCAGGTCCTCTGCTACACCAACACTATCCACAACCCCGACGGCGGCACCCATCTGTCCGGCTTTCGCTCCGCCCTCACGCGCACCATCAACCAGTTCGCCAAGGCCAACAACCTCCTGAAGGACAAGGACCCGCAAATCACCGGCGACGACGTGCGCGAAGGCCTCGCCGCTGTCATCTCGATCAAACACTCCGACCCCAAGTTTGAGTCCCAGACCAAGGTCAAACTGCTCTCCCCGGAGGTCGAGGGCATCGTCGGTTCCCTCAGCTACGAGGGCCTCACCCAGTATTTTGAGACCAACCCCCAGGTCGGCAAACGTATCGTGGACAAGTCCCTGAACGCCGCCCGCGCCCGTGAGGCCGCCCGTAAGGCCCGAGAGACCATTCGCAAAGGCGCCCTCTCCGGCGGCGGCCTGCCCGGCAAACTCGCAGACTGCTCTGAACGCGATCCGCAAAATACCGAGCTCTACATCGTCGAGGGCGACTCCGCCGGCGGCTCCGCCAAACAGGGCCGCGACCGCCGCTACCAGGCCATCCTCCCCCTCCGCGGCAAGTTGATCAACACCGAGAAGGCCCGCCTGGACAAGGTGCTCTCCAACGAGGAAATCCGAACCCTGATCACCGCCATCGGCGCCGGCATCGGCGAGGGCGGCGAGGCCATCGGCGGCTTCAACGCCGAAAAAGCCCGTTACCATAAGATCATTATCATGACGGACGCCGATGTGGATGGCTCGCACATCCGCACCCTGTTGCTGACTTTCATGTATCGCCAGATGCGTGGCCTGATCGAGCGAGGCTACGTCTACATCGCCCAACCCCCGCTCTACAAAATCAAGCGCAAGAAACGAGAGCAATACGTCGACAACGACGACCAGCTCAATCGCATCCTGCTCGAACTCGGCTCCGAAGACGTCATCCTCACCCGCCTGCGCGACGGCCACCTGTTCCCCGCTGAACAAGTGGAGCAACTAGTCGAAAACCTCGCCCTGCTGGAAAAATTCGGCGCGGGCGTCACTCGCTACGGTGCCGAACTGTCCGCCTACCTCGACGCCCACCACCCCGAGACCCGCGCCCTCCCCCGCTATCTCGCCCGCATCCGTGAGGGTAACAAGGAGGCCCACGAGTTCCTCGCCGACGAACACGCCCGCTCCGCTTTCCTCGCTCGCGAAGGGCTCGCCGCCGACTTCGGCCAGCCCGTCACCGCCACGCCTCTCCCGGCCGACCTCGCTGCCGGCACCGAATCGCCGCAACCCGCGGCCGCACCCGCGCCGCGCACCGGCCCCGGCGCCCAGCGCCGCGTCACCCTGCACGAGATCTACGAGAGCAACGAGATGACCAAGTGCCTCGTGGCTCTCGCCCGCCTCGGCCTAGACGGCCACCGCTTCACCGCCACGCCGACCGAACCGCGCTTCCTCGTCACCGAAAACCCCGGCCTCAAAACCGAACTGAAAACCGAACTCCACGGCCCGCTCGAGATCGTCGCTCACATCCGCGCCAACGGCCGCAAGGGCCTCGGGATACAGCGCTATAAGGGTCTCGGTGAAATGAACCCGAAGCAGCTCTTCGAGACCACCATGGACCCGGAAAAACGCCGCCTGCTGAAGGTCGACATCGCAGATGCCGCCAAGGCCGACGCGCTGTTCACCCTCCTCATGGGCGACGAAGTCCCCCCCCGCCGCCAATTCATCGAGGACAACGCCCTCAACGTCCAATTCTTGGATGCATGAGTGGAAGCACAAAGACGCGAAGTCGCAAAGGTCGATCCACTGAGCCTTCTTTTCCGACCTTAGCGTCTTAACGCCTTCGCGCTTTTATTCTGTTTTTATAAAAATGTCCCGCGTAGTCGTCCCGTCCGAGATCGAGGAACTCGCCACCCAAGCGGTGGACGCGGCCTTGGTCGTGCATCGCGAGTTCGGACCGGGGCTGCTCGAATCCGCGTATCGCGATTGTATGGTTCTGGAACTCACTTTGCGCGGCATGGCCGTAGAACGTGAACTCAACCTTCCGATTACCTTTCGCGGCCACACGCTGCCCAACGCCTACCGCGTTGATCTGCTGATTAACAAAACCTTCCTCATCGAACTGAAAGCGGTCGAGTCCCTGCACCCCATTCATCGCGTGCAGCTCAACACCTATTTGAAGCTGCTACGACTGCCTCTCGGTCTCCTGATCAACTTCAATGTCCCGCTCATCAAGGACGGCACCCACCGTATCCTAAACCTCGATTTCCAATCCCAAACCTAAAACCCAAAGCCGCGAAGTTCGAACCTCATACTCCTCCCTAACGCCCCCTTCCTCCGACCTTAGCGCCTTCGCGTCTTCGCGCTTCAACCCATTTCCGGCATGTCCTTCACCTCCAACGAAAAACTCTCCAACGCCAACATCACCGACATCATGCAGTCGGCCTACATCGAGTATTCGATGTCCGTGATCGTGGCCCGCGCCCTGCCCGACGCCCGCGACGGCCTCAAACCCGTTCAACGCCGCATCCTCTACGCCATGCTGCGCGAGGGCCTCCTCCACAACCGCGCCTTCGACAAATGCGCCGGCGTAGTCGGCGAAGTGCTAAAGAACTACCACCCCCACGGCGACTCGTCCGTTTACGACACCCTCGTCCGCCTCGCCCAACACTGGGTCATGCGCTACCCGCTGATCGACCCCCAGGGCAACTTCGGCTCCGTTGAGGGCGATCCGCCCGCCGCCTACCGTTACACCGAGGCGCGCCTGAAGAACATCTCCGAGGAGCTTCTGGCCAACATCGACGAGGACACGGTCGATTTCGCACCGAACTACAAGGAGTCCACCACCGAGCCCACCGTCCTCCCCTCCGCCCTGCCCAACCTGTTGATGAACGGCTCCACCGGCATCGCCGTGGGCATGGCCACCAACATCCCCCCGCACAATCTCCACGAGCTCATCGCCGCCATCGTCAAGGTCCTCGACGAACCCCAGACCACCACCCTCGACGACCTCTGCGGCTTCATCCAGGGCCCCGATTTCCCCACTGGCGGCACCATCGCCGGCCGCGAGGGCATCCTGTCTTACCTAAAGACCGGCAAGGGCATCGTCCGCATCCGCGGCAAGGCCCACACCGAGGAATCCAAGACCGGCGAACAAATCGTCATCACCGAGATCCCCTACAACGTAAACCGCGCCAACCTTGTCGTCCGCATCGCCGAGCTCGTGACCGAAAAGGAGATCGAGGGCATCCGCGACGTGCGCGACGAGTCCGACGAAAACACCCGCGTCGTGATCGAGCTGAAACGCGGTGAACAGGCCTCGCCCATCCTCAACCAGCTCTACCAAAAAACCGCCCTCGAGTCGTCCTTTGGCGTCACCCTGCTCGCCCTCGACAAGAAACGGCCGAAGCAGATGAACATCCGCGAGCTGATTGATTGCTACGTCGAGCACCGCCGCGACGTCGTCACCCGCCGCACCAAGTTCCGGCTAAAGGAGGCCGAGGACCGCGCCCACATCCTCGAAGGCTACATCATCGCCCTGGATAACCTGGACGACTTCGTAAAAATCATCCGCGCCTCCGCCAGCCGCGACGAGGCCAAGGACCGGCTGATGGCGAAGTATCCGCTCTCCGAACGCCAGACCATCGCCATCCTCGAACTCCGCCTCTACCAGCTAACCGGCCTGGAACGCGGCAAGATCGAGGCCGAATACCTCGAACTCCAGACCCTCATCGCCGGCCTGAAGGAGATCCTCGAGCACGACTGGCGCCTGCGCGAGGTCATCAAGACCGAGCTGCTCGCGATGAAGGAAAAATACGGCGACGCCCGCAAAACCGAGATCGTCGGCGCCCTTGGCGATTTCCGCATGGAGGACGTTATCCCCAACGAGGGCTGCGTCATCACCATCTCACACCTCGGCTTCATCAAACGCACCCCCTCCGCCGACTACCGCTCGCAGAAACGCGGCGGCAAGGGCGTGATCGGCGCCGAGACCTACGACGACGATTTCGTGGAGCATCTGTTCACCGCCTCCACCCACGATTTTATCCTCTTCGTCACTACCCACGGACAGTGCTTCGCCAAGAAGGTCTACACCATCCCCGAGGGCGTGCGCACCGCCAAGGGCAAGTCCGTAAAATCCTTCCTCGCCCTCGACGAGGGCGAAAAAGTCGCCGCCATGCTCTGCTTCGGCGACTTCGCCGGCGACCGCTTCCTCGTCATGGCGACCAAGGCCGGCACGATCAAGAAGACCGCCCTCGCCGACTACACCAACGCCACTCGCGAAAACGGCCTCATCGGCATCAACCTCGACGCGGATGACACCGTAATCGGGTGCGTGCTCACCACCGGCGCCGACGAGCTCCTCCTCCTCTCCCACCAGGGCCTCGCCGTGCGCTTGGCCGAGAAGGACGCCGAGACCGGCGAGATTCTCTTCCGCGACACCGGCCGCGCCACCGGCGGCGTCCGCGGCATGAAGTTTAAGCTGGAGAGCGACTACCTGGAGGTGCTCGAAGTGGTCGACCACCAGGCCCGCTTCCTCGTCGCCAGCCAGGCCGGCCTCGGCGTGCGCACCCGCTTCGAGGACTACCGCCTGGTCAACCGCGGCGGCAGCGGCGTCTGGGCCATCGACCTGCCCGAGGATGGCTCGATCAACATCGCCGGCGCCCTCAGCGTGAAGGACACGGACGAGGTCATGTTGTTGACCGCCAAGGGTCAGAGCGTGCGCACTCCGGTCAACACGATCCGCGAGGTCGCCCGCGGCGGCAAAGGCGTGAAGTTGCTCAGCCTGGCCGAGGGCGACAAGCTCCTCAGCATCGCGAAGGTGGTCGAGACCGAGGAACAACAAGCCGCCGCCGAGTCCGCCCCGCCCGAGGCCTGATCGAAATGTAGCCCCGACCGCTGGTCGGGGTCTGGACTTTTGTTGGTTAGGGGAGCACAGTAATTACGCGTGTCGGGGGCGGCGAGACGACTGCTGCCACACCCGGGACGGGTGCGGCTCCCCAGACCACAACCCATGCGGACTGAACGCAAAAAAGGCCGGCGAGGAAATCCTCGCCGGCCCTTACCTTAAATCGAATTCAGACGCCTAAGCCCGGTTAAACCGAGCGACGGCGGCGAGCGGCAACGCTGAGGAGCGCCACGCCGCCCAAGATCGCGGCATAGGTGGAGGGCTCTGGAACGGCGGTAGTGATAATATCCACTCCCCGAAAAGCATTATTAAATCCGGCAGTAGCGAGCTGAGTCCAGCTAGTAGGGGTGCTAGTGCCGGCATCAATAATCTTAATTAGCTTATTATTGTTAGTTTCGGTAGTGGTCGCATACAAAGTAAACCCGGTCACGGGATCGTAAGAGCCGGCAAGTCCACGAATGCCCTGGTTGCCACCCCCTGCGGTGGAGGAAAGCGCATGCGAATTCCCTGCGGAACTCACAAGCAAACTGTAACTATTGGTCCAGGTGGAACCATTAAAAGTGTATTTATTGAGACCTCCGCCGGCAGTGGTGCGATCATCGGCAATAAACGCTGTATCGAGTGCAGTGTCAGCATTCGTATCAAACATAACAAACCCAAAAGGGCTGGCGTTCGTGCCCATATTAATGGTCAGTGAAGAGGTTTGCGCTGAAGCCGTGGGCAGCCCACTACCAATCGCAAAAATTCCATAACCAGAAGTGGCACCGCTGGATGCAAACAGCTGATTTCCGTAAATTTCTACATTACGCAAATCAGTCGGCTGACCGGTTGCAGTCGAGCTTACTTGAGTGAAAGACGTGCCATCGAAATACCAAGCACCACCAGTATTATGAGTGCCAAACGCAGTTCCAGTCGCGTAGAACGTAGAAGTCCCGGTGGGAATAACGCTTCGGAAAGTGTTTCCGGAGAACGGGGAAGGGGGCGTTCCAGAAAGGCCTCCAGTTGGGAACGCTGTCCTGCTCGCAACATTGCCGTCTGAACCATAAATAGTGCCCACTTTAGTATTTAATGTAGAGACCGATGTAGTGCCCGAAGCCGTATTGTATCCGGAAAACCCAAGATATCCATTATAGAAATTGAGATAACCATTCCCCGTAGCACCACCGGAGTCCGTCACCTGATTGGAACCGCTCGTAGGAAGGTTGAGGGTTTGGATCGAGCTACCCGAAGACGTAAATTCAATGACCGAAACTGCCGCCGCCGCGCTGGACAACGTGGCAGATCCATTGCCGACACGTTCAACCACCAGGTTACCAGCGGTGAAGGCGGCGCCATAAGCACTGCCCGTAGAGGCCAAGGCGGCCAAGAGCAGGAGGGAGTAAGTTTTCATGTGATGCATGCAGTGACTAGCAAATCTCGCACCTGCCTCCTCGTTCAAGCCGCTGGCGTGACATTTGCGTAAACTCTCCCCCAGAAGTTTCTCTTTTAAAATTTATATAAAATTAACAGAGACAATACTTTATTAGTATTTTCTTGAATATACACGCCGTGTAAGCAAGGCCAGTCGAACCACAAAAACACCGGCGGGCATCTGCCCTACTCCCGCCCGCGATCTGGCAGCAAATGGCTCAAGCGCCGAAGCCCCGCTCGGGCCGGGAAATAAACGATCACGAACAGCGCCGGCGCGGACGCCAGCCAGCCGGTGAAGGCGTGTGCACCCACCCAGCCAAATTCCCGCAAAAACTCGCCAAAGCTCAACTCGTGGAACGACTCAAGCATACCATGCAGCGTAAAATGCCCATCTTCGGCCTGCCACAGCCATTCCCCCATACGCACATAGACCAAAATCATTACCAAATGCAGCGGACTCAGCGCGTAATTGATCGCCTGAAGCAGCGGCTGGTTGAGTTTGCGCCAAAGCCCCACCAAAGCGTTGAGCCCGGTGGTGCAGCCAAAAAAAGGAAACAGCGAGCAGACAAAGCCCCACGCGATGGCCGAGGCCAGTTTCTGAGGCGTGGCCCCCTGGGTGAGGAGCGCGAGCAGCGGATCGCGCACGCGGCGCTGCCAAAAACCGGCCCGGGGGGCGGGCGGAAGAGTGGGAACAACAGGGGAGCTCAACGGGGAATCACGCAAAGAGGACATTCTTGGCCCCAATCAAGTAAACGACCAACCCTAATCCTAAAAGAATCGCGGGCAAGGTCAGCGCCCCGGGCCGCTTGCGGGTAAACACCGCGTCCAACCCACCGCCGTCGCGGCGCACGCGCGCGAGTTCAAGCAGCATATAGAGCGCAATGGCCGGGTTGCCCCAGAGCAGGATAACCACGAGCCATAGCGCCCGCGCCGCCGTCGTCCCTTCTTTCCACGCCACCCACACCCAGAAGGCGACGAAGGCCAGGTAGGCGTCGAACAGGGTGGCGATAAACCACGGATGCCGCAACACCTCGCCGGGAATCTCGAACAGAGCGCAGCGGCTGCTGGCCCAGCCAATGACCCCGAGCATGCCGACGAGGACGAGCGAAAACCAAAAGCGAATAGCAATCATGATGAAGAGTAAGCCAGATGAAGCGCAAAGACGCGAAGACGCAAAGGGTGGACTCCCCAAAGTTGGCCACCCTTTCGCGGAACTTCGCGTCTTTGCGGCTTTGCGCTTCCCACCACAACCGCCCCTCAGGCCCGTTTAACGTCGCGGATGGGGTATTGAGTCACGGTCACACCCTTGTTGCCGCGCGCGCCGACCGTTAGCTCGCTCAGGTCAAAGACAAACTCCTTCACCCGCGCCGAACATCGACCGCTCAGGTAGATCGTCACCGCCTTGGGCATGCTCTCGGGGTTCTTCGTCTCGTCGAGGAAGACCAGTTTGCTGCCCTCGCTGGCGGCCAGATTGTAGACTTTTTCGCGGGTCATGCCGCCGAGTTGGAAGCGTTTGGCGAAGGCCTTGCCGCTCTCCTTGTCCTGATAAATCAAGGTGTAGAAGCGGTTGTCGCCTTCCTTAGGCACGACGTGAACATGCACCAAATCCTTGCCGATAAAAACTTTATCGGAAACTTTAACCAACTTGCAGGTGGCGTCGGGCATGAAGCCGACCACGTCGTCCAGCGGGGTGCAGTCCTGCACGAACTCGAAGTCATCCTTGTTGCGCACGTTCAGGGCGATGAAACCCTCGGCGCGCTGGACGTAGAGCTTTTGGTTGGCGGTGACGACGGAGGCGGCGCTGATCTGCTCGATCTCGTCGGAGGTGGTGCGGCGCTTTACGCCCTTACCGAACTTTTCCTGGAGGCGCTCGAACCAGGCGATGGTGGTGTCGGTGAGGTGGGCGAGGTCATGCTTCACCTGCTTCATCTCCTTTTCAAGGGCGAGGATAGCCTCGTCGGCCTTGAAGCGATTGTAGGCGGAGATGCGTTTGATGCGGATCTCGGTGAGGCGGGCGACGTCGTCATCCGTCACCTCGCGACGGAGCTTCTTCACGTGGGGTTTCAGCCCCTCGCGGATCTCGGCCAGCACGGCCTCCCAAGTCTTCGCGCCCTCGATGCGGCGGTAGATGCGCTCCTCGATGAAGATGCGCTCCAGCGAATCGGCGTGCCACTGGTCGTCGAGCTCGCCGAGGCGGATCTCCAGCTCGCGGCCGATCAGGGCGCGGGCGCGATCGACCGAGCGTCGCAAGATCTCGGATACGCCCATGAAGGAGGGTTTGTCGTCGATGATGACGCAGGCGGCGGGCGAGAGCGTGAGCTCGCAGTCGGTGAAGACGTAAAGCTGGTCGATAAACTTGTCCGGCTCGGCGGCGGCGCCGAGCTCGATGAGGATCTCGACCGTCTCGGAGGTCATGTCCTCGATGCGCTTCACCTTCAACTTGCCCTTGGCGATGGCGCCCTCGATCGAGGCCTTCAGCGACTCGGTGGTGGCGCCGAAGGGCAGCTCGGTAATGGCGAACTGGGTGCGCGAGCGCTGCTCGACCTTGGCGCGGACCTTCACCTTGGCCCCGCGCTCGCCGTCGTGGTAGGCGGAGAAATCGGCGATACCGCCCGAAGGGAAATCCGGCCGGATCCGGAAGGTTTTGCCCTGCAGGTGGTTGATCGCGGCGCGGCAGAGATCGTTAAAATTATGCGGCAGGATTTTGGTGGTCAGGCCCACCGCGATGCCCTCGCAGCCCTCGAGCAGGGTGATGGGGAACTTGGCCGGCAGAGCGACGGGCTCCTGGTTGCGGCCGTCGTAGGACTTTTGCCAGTTGGTGGTCTTGGGGTTGAACAGCACCTCGCGGGCGAAGACGGTTAGGCGGCACTCAATATAGCGGGGCGCGGCCGCGTCGTCGCCGGTGAGGGTGTTGCCGTAATTGCCCTGGGGCTCGATCAGCCAACCGCGCTGGCCCATGCCGACGAGCGCGGCGCCGATGGAGGCGTCGCCGTGCGGGTGGTAGGCCATGGTGGCGCCGACGATGTTGGCGACTTTGTGGAAGCGACCGTCATCTTTTTCCCAGAGGGTGTGAAGGATGCGGCGCTGGACGGGCTTCAGGCCGTCATCTAGGTGGGGAACGGCGCGGTCAAGGATGACGTAGCTGGCGTAGTCGAGGAACCAGTTGCGGTAGGAATGGGCGAGCGGGGCGTTGTCGTTGTTCTGCGGGGCGACTGGGAGCGCGATCTCGGCGGGCGGCGGCACGGCGGCGTCGGCTTCGGCCAAGACGGGGACAGGGGGATAAGGCACCGGAGTGGGGGCGGAGTCGGCGGACCCGCCGGGGCCGGAGAGCGGGAGTTCGGGTTGGTCTTCGGACGGTTTTTTGCCTTTGGGCATCGCTAGAGAAGGTAGAGGGGGGGCGGCGGAGTCACCGATTTGCAGGCCGAAAGGCACGAAGACGCGCCAATCGTCAACGCTGCGCATCGGCGGTCCGGCAGCGGAAGTCGCAAGACTTCCCTAGAACCGGGCGAGGGCCTCGCGGGCGCGCTGCTTGGACGACTCGTCGTAGAGCTCCGTCGAGGGGAGAGCCAGGCCTCGGGCGAAGCTCGCCCGCGCGTCGGCCACGCGTCCAGCGGCGAGGAAAGCGAAGCCGAGTTCAAGGTGGTGCGGCACGCGGTTGGGCGCGAGCGCGACCGCCCGCTCCAATCGGCGGATCGCTTCCTCGAAGGACGCCGCCGGCAGACCGCCGTAGATCAGGCGCACGAAAAAGCGTTTGGCCACGCCAAGGTCGGCGACCTCGTAATGCCAGCGCCCGAGCACGTGTTGCGCCCAGTCGTAATTCGGGTCGAGGGCGGCGGCGCGCTCAGCCTCGATCTTGACCAGCCGGGAGTAGCCGATCTTGGCGCGAGTGTCGCCGTAGATGCCCATCTTGCCGTAGCAAATCGCGAGCGAGAGCACGTTGACGGCGTTTTCAGGCGCGAGCTCGACCGCGCGCCGGGCGTAGGCGAGGGCCTGCTCCGCTTGGGTCTTCCGCTCGGCGTCGCTCGCGGCGTCGAGGCTGAGATCGGAGAGCTGCTGGGCGATTTTCTGGAGGATAACGGAATTTCCGGGCGCGAGCCGGTCCGCCTCGCGGTAAAGCTCCAGCGCCTCCGCCAAGGCAAAACGCGCCTCCGCCGCCCGCGCCCGCTCCAGCGCGACCTTCGCTTCAGCCGAAAACGTAGCGGCGCGCGCCGTCCACGTCAGGCCAAGGAGCAGAAGGGCCACCGCTAGGAGTCGAAACGCGCACATGGTCCCTTCAGACTAGAACAACTCCGTCAAGGTTCCCAGATAGGAGTCAAACCACCGGTCGGCGCCGAGAAAATAGAGCGCACCCGCCACCGCCAGCATGGGGCCAAACGGCACCTGGACCCCTAGCGCCAGTTCCTCCGCCGCCACGCCCTCGGAACTTTCCGCACGCGGTGCGATCGGGGCCCTTTGGCCGGAGATGCGTTGCCAGAGCCAGGCGACCGCAACCCACCCGGTGCCCACGATGGCCCCGCCAAAGACGCTAAAAACCGCGCCCTGCCAGCCGCAAAAAGCCCCGATCGCGCCAACAAATTTCACGTCGCCAAAACCCATCGCCTCCTTTTTCAGAACCGCCTCCGCCACCAGCGCGATCCACAAGACCAACCCGGAGCCGACCAACAAACCCACCAACGCGACTCCGCCCGAGCGCAGATGCGCCAGCAGGGAAAGGTCCGCCTGCACCCCGTGCAGCGCTGGCCAAGCCAGCGAAACCGCGACCCCCGCCACTCCGAGACCAAGGGTAAACACGTCCGGGATGATCATGTGGTCGAGATCGATAAAGGTCGCGCAGACCAAACAGGCCAGAAAGAGCATGCCGAGCAAAGCCTTGGCCGGCGCGAATTGCACCGCACAGCCCCAGAATAACGCGGCTGTGAGCAACTCGACGAAGGCGTAGCGAAAAGAATAGGGCCGCCCGCAGCAGCGCGCCTTGCCCCGCAGGATAAACCACGAAAACACCGGTATATTGTCGAACCAAGCGATGGGTCGCCCGCAGCCACACTGCGAACCCGGCGTAACAATCGATTTCTCCAGCGGCATCCGATAAATCACCACGTTGAGAAAACTGCCCACGATGGCGCCAAAGAGCGCCGCGCAGAGCGGGAAAAACCAAGGAAAGTCGGCAGCGAAGGTGGCGAAGTCGTAGTTCATGGGCATTGGGGGCAAACGCCAAAGGCACCGCTACTCGCGCATATGCCCGTGCAAAAGACGAGCCTGACCACACTTCACTCCATCGGGGATCATTCGATTTATGAGTTCAGGCGGGACGCGGACCGTCTCGCTTTTGGGCCTTCCTGACTCATCCCTCGCCCACGCGCGGGCCAGTTCGCCCTTGGCTGCTGAATGCGCCGTAACCCTCACCCTCTGAACACCCCAAAAACGAGGCTGGCTCGCCGCCTGCGAAGAAGAACTGACCATGAGTTCCGAAAACCTCACCCAAATGTCCCGCGCAGCGATCACCGAGGCCCAAGCCATCGCTCGCCGCCACGGCCACGTCGAAGTCGACTCGTGGCACCTGCTCCTCGCTCTCCTTGCCCAAGAAAACGGTATCGTGCCCGCCCTTATAGACAAAGCCGGACTCACCGTGGGCGCGCTCCAACTCTCCGCCGAACGCGAACTAGAACGCCTGCCCCGCGCGTCCGGCAGCACCGATAATTCGAAGGTCTTTGTCACCCAGGCCGTAAACGACGCCCTCTCCCGCGCCGAGACCGAGGCGAAGAACCTCAAGGATGAGTTCGTCTCCACCGAGCACCTGCTGCTCGGATTGGTCGAGGTCGCCCGACCGGATGGGTTCGCCAAGTTCCTCAAATCCTTCGGCCTCGACCGCGCCAAAGTCCTCGCCGCGCTCAAAGCCACCCGCGGCAACCAGCGTGTGACGTCCGACCAGCCTGAATCCACCTACGACGCGCTTTCCAAATACGGAATCGACCTCTGCGCGCAGGCCAAGAAGGGCAAAATGGACCCCGTGATCGGGCGCGACGACGAGATCCGCCGCGCCATCCGCATCCTCTCCAGAAAAACGAAGAACAACCCCGTTCTCATCGGCGAACCCGGCGTGGGCAAAACGGCCATCGTCGAGGGTCTCGCCCAGCGCATCATTCGCGGCGACGTGCCCGAGGGCCTGAAGGACAAGATTATCTACTCGCTGGACATGGGCTCGCTCATCGCCGGCGCGAAATACCGCGGCGAGTTCGAGGAGCGCCTAAAGGCCGTGCTGGCCGAGGTGAAAGCCGCCGAAGGGCGCATCCTGCTCTTCATCGACGAGCTGCACACCATCGTGGGCGCCGGAAAGTCCGAGGGCGCGATGGACGCCGGTAACCTCCTCAAGCCCATGCTCGCGCGCGGCGAGTTACACTGCATCGGCGCGACCACGCTAGACGAGTATCGCAAACACATCGAGAAGGACGCCGCCCTAGAGCGCCGCTTCCAGCCCGTGCTGGTCGAACCGCCCTCCACCGAGGACGCCATCTCCATCCTGCGCGGCCTAAAGGAGCGCTTCGAACTACACCACGGCGTGCGTATTCAGGACAACGCACTCGTCTCCGCCGTCACCCTCTCCGAACGCTACATCGCAGACCGCTTCCTGCCCGATAAAGCCATAGACCTGATCGACGAGGCCTGCGCCATGATCCGCACCGAGATGGACAGCGCCCCTCAGGCCCTCGACGCTCTTCAGCGCCGCGTGCTCCAGCTCGAAATTGAGGAGGCCGCCCTGAAACTCGAAAAAGACAAGGCGTCAAAGTTCCGCCTCGAGAGCCTCAGCCGGGAACTCGCCGACGCCCGCGAGCAAGCCGCCGGCCTGCGCGCCAAGTGGGAAGCCGAAAAAGCGTCCGTAGAACGCGTGCGCAAGGTCCGCGGTGACCTCGACGCCACCCGCATCCAACTCGAGAAAGCCGAGCGCGACTACGACCTAAACAAACTCGCCGAGCTCCGCCACGGTCGAGTCCCCCAACTCGAGGCCGAATTGAAAAAACTCGAGACCGAGTCCGCTAAGACCGAGCTGTTCAAGGAAGAGGTCTCGGCCGACGAGGTCGCATCTATCGTGGCCAAATGGAGCGGCATCCCCGTTTCCCGTCTGGTTGAGAGCGAACGCGAAAAACTTCTGCGCCTCGGCGAGGTGTTGCACCAGCGTGTGATCGGTCAGGACGAGGGCGTGCAACTGGTCAGCGAGGCCATCCTCCGCGCCCGCGCCGGCATCAAGGACCCGCGCCGCCCGATCGGCAGCTTCCTCTTCCTCGGCCCCACCGGTGTCGGCAAAACCGAGCTGGCCAAGACCCTCGCCGAAACCCTCTTCGACAGCGAGGGCGCACTCGTGCGCCTCGATATGTCGGAATATATGGAAAAGCACTCCGTCTCGCGCCTAGTCGGTGCGCCCCCCGGCTACATCGGCTACGACGAGGGCGGCCAACTCACGGAGGCAGTGCGGCGCAAGCCCTATGCGGTCGTGTTGTTCGACGAAATCGAAAAGGCCCACCCGGACGTCTTTAACATCCTGCTGCAGGTGCTCGACGACGGTCGCATCACGGATTCACAGGGGCGAACGGTGGACTTTAAAAACACGGTCATCATTCTGACCTCCAACATCGGCTCGCGCCACCTGCTTGAGGGCGTGACCGGCGACACCATCCCGGAGAGCGTTCGCGAGAGCGTGATGACGGAGTTGCGGCGCGCCTTCCGGCCCGAGTTCCTGAACCGCATCGACGAGACCGTGCTCTTCAAACCGCTCACGCTGGAGGAGATCACCCACATCGTCGCGCTCCTCGTCACTGATTTGAACAAACGCCTCGCGGAACGTCGCGTGACAGTCGTTTTTGACCAAAAGGCGAGCGAATGGGCAGCTGAGAAAGGCTACGATCCGGTCTTCGGGGCGCGGCCCTTAAAGCGTTTCCTGCAACGACACGTCGAAACCCGCCTCGCCCGCGCCCTGGTTGCGGGCGAGATTGCCGACGGCGCAACCGTGCGCTTCACTATCGCAGACGGCGCCCTCGCGATGGTCTGAGGTGCACGCAAAAAAGCCGTCCCTTCTAAGGGGACGGCTTTAGGTCACAAACGATCTTGCCACCCGGTTACGGAGTGGCGGCGACGGGGGCGAGGGTGGTGCCGTTCTTGCGGGCGATCATCTCGACCAGCCGCTGGATTTCGAGTTCACAGGCGCGCTTGGCGATGCGGGCTTTTTCGACCTCCGAGTCGAAATCAAGGCCGGCCTGGATCGCCTGGTCCTTTTGCTCGCGCAGGCTCTTTAACTTGGCTTCAAGCGCCTTTACCTCGGCAGCGTTTTTCTCAGTTTGAGCGATGTAATTGGCAGTGTCATCGGCGATGGCCTTGCTCTGGGCCTCCCACTTGGCGCGTTTTTCGTCCTCTTTTTTCTTCTCCTCGGCCACGCGCTCGGCGGTGCGGCGGTCTGCGTCCTCGCGAGCCTGTTTTTCGACTTCGGCTTTTTGAGCGGCGATCGCAGCGGCGGCTTTGGCGGCCTCGGCCTGAACCCAAACGGCCTTGGCGGTGGCTTCCTTCTGATGGTTCAGGTAGAACCCAGTGAAGGTCAGGGTCAGCACCAAGGGGATGATCAGATAGAGCTTGTTCATGGTCGGGTCCTTATTTGGCGACGGGAGCCGGAACGGGCGGCGGGGTGTTTAAAGAGACGAGCAGGGCTTGCAGTGCTTTTACGTTGGCCTGAGCCTTGTTTACGAAGGCCTCTTGAAAGGCTTTTTCGGCGGCGGCGGCCTGGCGAGAGGCACCGAGTTTGGCGAGCGCGGCTTGCTCCACTTCGACGTCTTTTTTGAGCTTTTCGAGCTGGCGGGAGAGTTTCTCCTGTTCGCGATAGGCCTTGTCGCGGACATCGATGGCGGCCTGGCGGACTTCTTTGTCGAGCTTGTCTTGGGCCTCCTTGGCAACCTTGTCTTTTTTGCGTTGTTCGGCGGCGGCGATGGCGTCGGCCATGGCGGCTTTGCGGGCGGCTTGCTCTGCGTCGAGCTTGGCCTGACGTTCGGCCTCGGTCTTGGCGATGCGGGCGGCTTCGCGGGCCTTCAAGCCGTTGTGGTGCACGGTGTAAAAACCGGAGAACACCACCAGCAGGAGCAGGGGCGCGATGAAGTAGACTTTATTCATGGTTCGGGTCCTGAGAGGTTAGGCGCGGGCGCGGATGGCCTCGGCGATGGCGTTGGCGAGGGGATCAAGGGTAGCCGCGGGCACCCCACCGCCGGCGCGGGCTTTTTCCACCCAAGCCTTGGCTTCGTCGTAGCGCTGAAGTTCGTAGGCGAGGTAGGCGAGGTAAACTAGGGCCTGACCGGGTTTATCCAAGCCCTTGGCCAGAGCGGCTTCGGCGCGGGCGTAAGCATCTGGCAGCTTGCCGGTGCTGTAAAGGAACTGGGCAAGGGAAAACTCGAGCGCGGCGTCCTGGGGAAAGCGACTGCACGCGCGCAGCATGGCGTTGAGCGCTTTTTCGTCCTGACTGGTCTGCTGGTAAGCGGAGGTCAAAAGCTCCCAATTCCGCTTTTGATTTTCGATCGAGCCATCGACCAGTCCTTTTTCAAGCAAGGCGGCGGCGCGGGAGTATTGCTGGATGTTAAAGAGTATGGCGACCCGAGTGTAGTGGTCCTTGGGTGTGTTGAGGAAACCAAGCGCTTGGGCGCGGTCCATGACGAGGAGGGCGCGGATATTTTGGCGGCGGCTCTCCTCGGGGTCTTTGCTCTCGGCAGCGGCGGCGAGGTAAAGAGACTGAAGCTGGGACCAGGTGGTGGCACTTTTGGGGTCACGCAGTGCGAGGGCCTCCAGTTGTTCGGCTGCGAGGGAATTTTCGCCTAGCTGGAGGTGACAGGCGACCAAGAGGAGAACGAGTTGGTTGGTAGGATTGATCGAAAGCAGCAGGCCTTCACGAGCGTGGCCGATGGCCTCGCGGAGCCGGGTCTCGTCGGGCTTGGCGGGGTCAAGAGAGCCGAGCTGGTAGGTGAGGGAAGCGGCGAAGAGGCGGGAATCGGCGGTGGGCTTCGGCGTCTTCGACAGCCAGCGATTCATAAGGTCCAAAGCGGTCAGATAGCCGGCCTTTTGAGCGAAAGGATCCTTCAACTCGGCTGCTTTCTGGTAGTGGAGCTGGGCGAGCAGGTTCATCTGCTCGAGCTCGGCGGCGGCATCGTAGAAATTGGCGTTGTTCTCGCCGAGGCGCAAAGAGGTCTCCAGCGGGACAATCGCGTCCGTGAGTTTGCCCTGAGTAAGAAGGATCTGGGCCTTAATCTGAGAAAGGACGTAAGTGTCGAAAGACGCGGGCTCAGCTTTGGCCAGCAGGGTGTCGATCAGGAGCAGACCCTTAGGGTAGTCCTTGGCGTCGATGAAGGTTTTTAGCTGACCGAGAGAGCCGGATGTCTTTTCCGAAATCTCCTTTTTAGGAAGATCGGCCTGAGCGCGCAGGGCGGGAGACAGGGCGAGGGCGAGGACGAGGAAGAGGCGGCGCATGGTCACTCGGCGTTGAGACTGAAGGAGAGGGGCTGGGCGACGCGGGTGTTGACCGCTACGCCGCCTTTTTTACCGGGCTTAAACTTCCATTTAAGCACGGCCTGGATGGCCGCTTCCTCGAAGCCGGGGTTAGAGGAGCGCACAATGTAGGGGTCACGGACCTCGCCGTTGGAATCGACGATAAAGCCGACGACCACCTCGCCCTTAAGGCCGGATCGACGCATCTCAAAAGGGTAAACCGGTTTGATGCGGACGCGGGCCTCGGGTTTGTTATCCAGTTGGGCGAGGTCGAAGATGTTGCCCAGACCCTTGCCGGAGGTAACGGCCGGGCGAGTGTTGGTGGGGATAACAATGGTGCCAGAGGGTCGGTTGAGACCTGGGGGCGGAGGCGCTTGAATCTGCTGAACGAAGGGCGAGTCAATAACGGCGGAGGGCACGTCGTTTTGCATCGGGGGGGCGAGATCAGCGACCTCGGCGGGTTTATCCGAAGAGACGTCCTCGATGACCTCGGGCTCCTCAGGCTCGGGGGGAGGCGGCAAGTCCAGGGCGATGGTGGGAATCTCGGCTACCGCCACCACGGCTTCCTTCTTTTTGAAGAGGAAACCGCTGAAGGCGGCCCCACCGTGGAGAAGGATGGAAACGATCAGGGCAATGATCAGGTCGCGGCTCATGGATTCAGCGGCCAGAGGCTCGGTAAGCGGTCTCGATCGTGACGGTGGCAATGCCGGCGAGACGGACCTCGTCGAGCACCTTAATAACGTTGCCGTAGCGGGCTCGGTCGTCGCCGGACACGAGCACGCGAGGCAGCGGGGTGTTGGCCTTGTAATTGGCCAAACGCGGGGCGATTTCCGCAAGAGAGATAGGCTCCTTATTCCAGAAAGCAGCGTCGCCATCGGACACTTGGATCACCACGGAAGTGTCTTCCTGATCCTTCGGGGCCGCGGCGGAAGCCTGTGGCAGATTGACGGGCACCGACTGGATCTTGTTCAGCGAGAGGGTGAAGAGCACGAAAGTCGCCAGCAAAAAGAAGATCACGTCGATCAGCGGAATGATTTCGATGCGGGCCTTCTTGACCGGAGCCAGCTGGATGGGACTGCCAAAAATGGAGGACATGGGTCAGCTGGCGGGACGGATGCGGGTTTCGATCAGGACCTTAGTGATGCCGGCCTTGCGCACCTCGTCGACCACGTAGCGGACTTGGGCAAAGAGGGCGTTTTCATCCCCATTGATCAGGACCTTGGGGTCCTGCTGGGACTGCTTGTAGGCCTGTAGGCGCAGGAGGAACTGGTCGAGCGTGATGGGTTCTTTGTCCCAGCCGAGGGTGCCGTCTTCGCGAATCGAAAGGGTCACCGAAGAGCCGGGGTCGCGCGGTTCACTTGTCTGGGTGGCCGGGAGGGCCACGGAGAACCCGCCGCTCTTATTGAGCGAAAGAGTAAAGAGCACGAAGGTCGCCAGAAGGAAAAAAATCACATCGATCAGGGGAATGATCTCGATGCGCGCCTTTTTCGGTCCGCCGCCGCCGCGATTGCCGCCGCCTGCCATGGTAGGTGGGGGCGGGTGTTTAGGCCGAGGCGTGGGCCTTGGACGACATCGGAAAGGGGGCGCGGGTGGCGGCCTCTTTCTTGATATTCAGCTCCAAGGCGTTGGCCGCGTCGGTGATATTATGACGGGCCTCTTCAACTTTGGCGTTGAGCACGTTATAGGGGAGGAGACCAATTATGGCGATAAACAGACCAGTAGCCGTGGCAATAAGCGCCTCGCCTACGCCACCGGTGATTTTGCCGGCATTGGCCGCGATGTCGCCATCGCCCAAGGCGCCGAAAGTGTTCATCATGCCAAGCACCGTGCCGAGGAGGCCGAGCAAAGGGGAGATGGTGATGCAGGTATCGAGAACGGCGATCCCGCGTTGAAAACGGTTTAGCTCCTGATTGGCCGCACGGGTAAATGCATTGGTAAGGGAGTGGTCGCGATGGGTCAGGGCGTAAACCAAGACCTTGGCTACATAGTCTTGGGAAGAAGAGCCCAAGCTGACGGCACCGTTGGCATCGCCCTTTTCCACCTTCTCCAGCATCTGATCCACCAAGGCGGCCTGCCGGTGCGAGGACTCCGTGAACATGAAGAGCACGCGCTCGACCACCGCGGTTACCGCGACGAAGGAGACCAAGAGGATCGGCCACATGATCCAGCCACCGTGGACAAACAGCTCCATCGGGGACTGACCCATCACAAACGCCAAGGGAAGATTCAGTTGCATAGGTTTAAATTTGAGAGATAAAATTGAACGAAGAAAAAGTGAGTGAAAGCGAAAGCTAAAAACAGGAATTTCCCGATAAATGCAGGAAGCGAACCAAACAGAGCGGCATAAAAATCTCGATTAAACAACTATCGGAGTGGGGGCTGCATGCTGTCTCGGTTATACTGTTGGGTGGAGGCAGAGCCTGCTGCGAAAGCACTACTGGGCGGCGGCCGCCTGCGCGGCACGTTCCAGTTGAAACGCATTGAATGCATCTTGGCCGAACATAGCCTGAAACCGCGCATCGCTTAATTCTACGGCACGTTCCCAATCGGTTTTGGGTAGACGCCCGCGTTTGGGTCCGGAAGTCCCCTGCGGTATGGGGGCGCTTTCCGTAGCGGCCAAGAAATCCTCAGCTAAATAACGCATCATGGCAACTTGTTCTGGATAAAAGGTTTTTGCGTTTTCTGCCGCAATCACGACGAGGGGCAAGTCAGAAGATGACGCGGGCGGACGAGGAACGGACGGGAGGTTGGGAATCGCCGAAATAGGATTGGGCCGAGGCAAGACCGGCCCAGAAGCCCCAAGGGAGACGGTTGGCGGCAAAGGCGGAACCGAAATAGACGGAGCGGCCGGAAATACGGAAACTTCCGGTAGGCGGGCGAGCTGGCTCCGGTCGACAAAATCTACCGAAGCGGCAGTAGAAAGAGGCGAAATCGAAGGGGAAAAACGGAAGGTTTTGAGCACCAAACCGCCAGCCAAGAGCAAAAGGGCCAAAACCCATATCCTCAGTCGCTTCATTTACGCTCCTTCGCCTCCAAAATGGCCCATTTTTTCAACAGTGCGTTAGCCGCGTTATTTTGGGGTTCCCGACGCAAAATTTCCCCGATAAGTAATTGGGCGGCAGCTTTATTGCCGGACTGACGCGCCGCCACCGCGAGGTTACAAACCGCATCGAACCTACTAGCCCTTTGATCCCTTAAATACATATTGGTCATTAGCTTAAGTCGAGGTAAGTCATCGATTTTAACTATAAATTCAAGCTCACGCCGCTCCACTTCGTCCACGGTCTCACCTTTCCACCACGGGGGGGCTTGGCGCCTCACGGCCTCTATAGTCTTCAGGGCTGATTCGGGATTTTCGTCAGTTTTGGACAAAAGACCCAATAAAACACGGGCGTCACTAGATGGTGCTGGCTCGGCGGGGGTAGGCGGATTTTTCGATAAAACCTTTTCGGCCACTGCTGCCGTCAGAGCGGCCAAAGCCGGCTCAAGCACCTTCCGGCGCTGCTGAATCTGTCGGCTTTGAGGAAAGGCACCCTCGGCCAGCACCAAAACATCCTGAGCGCCATCCCAACGGGCCGAAGACGCCATACGATCGAAAATATCCAGATAAAGTTTCAATTTTGCAGGATGCCGGCTCAAAAGATCAAGCACGGTGGTCTTGGCTGCAGGATTTCCATTCAGGCAGTAGTCGACTAAGGCCTCACTGGTCTGACGAAAAATCTGAATATTGGGGGCCAACTTGGCATCCTTTTCCCCCATGAGGCCTATAGAGCGCTGCGCCCCTGCCCAGTCGGATAACTCCATCTGGGCGCTCAACCGACTAAACCAGACCAACTGGCGGTCGAACCCCTGTTCATTAAAAACCATCTCCAGCCGATCCAACATCTCGAACTCATGAATTTTACCCAGATCTCGGGCCAGCGACTCCAGCAGTGAGATATCCGATCCAAAGCGGAAAACCGCCTGCTCAAAAGCGACCTCAGCTTCCGTTTTACGCCCGGCTATGAGATTCTGCACAATACCCATGGCCGTGAAACTGGGGTTGGCAGGTGCCAAGGCCCGAAGCGCGACGAGTTGACGATCCATATCTACGAAGCGACCTGCCTGCCGGTTGAGGCCTACCGCCATAGCCAATGCCTCGGGATCGTTTGGAGCAGTGGAGCTCCAAACCCGTGTCGCCTCTAAAGCCGCGTCGACATCGCCTAGGGCGAGATAAGCCTGCACCCTTACCCGGCCAAGGAGCGCGGGCGGGGCGTCCGGCAAATCGCCGATTAAGGCCAGCGCATCCTGCGGCATTCCCAGTTCCAAGGATGCCAGTGCTTCAGTCTCAACCAAAACATTTCGCGCTTCCACGTCTTGCGGAGACCGGGCACGTGCCTTCCGGCAAAAATCAATCAATCGATCCGGACGGTCGGAATCTCTCAATAAGGCAATGGCGTCCTTAATAAAACGCAGATCACAAGTGCCGCGCGCCAACCCCTCGAATAACAAGGCGTCGGCCCGGCCACGCTGCCCAAGAGCCAAATAGATGTATGCCAGTATAAAACGTGCCTCGTCATCCTGCGGATAACGCTCTAGACCAGCCCGCAGCAGACGATATGCTTCTATCGGCCTTCCCTTGGCATGTAGATTCTTCGCCTGGGCCAACATACCCCGCCCACGCAGGGAAATAAGCTCACCCCAGCGCCACGGACAAACCAAGTCGGGATAACGGATAACATTGAAGGAATCGCGCGATAAGTAGACCTGCAAAACCCCCGCCACCGCGAAAAACAAGACGAAAGAAAAAATCGCGCCCCAGCGAAGCAAACCTGCCACGCTAAATAAAAATACCCGAGGATAAATCTGCGCACCCATCGCCGGTATGAAGTAACCCCGATCATCGTTGGCCTTGCCGCGCCTGAAAACGCAAACCAAGCCAAAGCGCCAAGGCGCGGGGACATACGAAGGTGTTCCCCATACAAAACTAATCCGCGCTTCGGGAATTTTAAACGAGGTGTCTGGGCGATTTGACATTCTAGTGAGCGTAGTCCGCGCAAGCGGGAATACCGATACGCGCCCCTAAATCACGCCTAAATCGCGCTAGGCCCGAGGCCCAATTATCGAAGAGCAGGGGGAAAAGACTGAAAACGCCAAATATCACACCCCATCAGCCTGGTCGCGACGCTTCTCCTCATTCGAAGAATCGCCGCCACCGTAACCCAAAACCTCAAGAGTAATCAAAGAGGGTAAGGCCACTGGCGCAGCTTGGTTTCCGCCCGCTTGGGTAGAAGACGCCGCCGTCGCACTGGCCGCCGCCGAGGCGGTCGAAGCCACAGAAAGTCCGGCGATGTTCGGAGCCACCACGGTGGGGGCGCCGCTGGTCACGCCTCCGGCAGAAATATTAGCCGCATTCAAAACAGTAAGGGCCGAGATGTTAATGTTACCAGCGGAACGAATGCCGGCGTCGCCCGCGTCAATCGTTCCCACCGGCGCGATCAAATCCACATCCCCAGCCTTGACGCCTTCAACCGCAGCCAACACGCCGATACCGCCACCAGTCGCTAAGCCAGCCAAATCCGTCTTCACGTCGCCAGTCTGAGGGTCGACCAACACACGGGTGGGCGAAGCCGACTGGATCGTGGTGGACGAAGAACCTGCCGCAATGTCGCCCACCGTAGACCAGATCAGGACATCGCCCCCGCGAAGCGTAAAGATACGCTGCGTGCCGATGTCCACATCATCGTGTGTAAACAAGGAAATAGCGCCACCACGCTCGGTAATGATACCCGGCGGAGTCTGGGATTTAGAAATCTCGCTGCCAAGGTTGATGCCTCCACCCGGCGCGTAAACCACCACGTCTCCTCCGGCCAAAGTGCGAAGCTCGCGCGAAGAGATGCGCAGATCACCGTCCCAAGCAGAACTGGGGAAAAGAGCGGCGATAGCATCGTAACCGGCCTGGTAATTGCCAAATCCATCGGTCTCGGGATTGCCATGATCGCGGCCCGCATCACGCAAGACTCGGTTAAAGGCGACTAAAGTGAGGGGATCGCGATCAATCTGCGATAAAGCAGAATAAGCCGACCAAATCGCGTCGGTATTGGTCGCGCTTAACCCCAGCTTCTCGGCCAAAGCGGGCAAATAACGCGCTGAGTTGGAACCAGAACTGGCGGGATCAAGAAACGCCAATTCAAAAGCCTGACGATTCAGGGCCGAACCGTCCCCCAAACCGACGCCGACCACGACATCGGCGCCGGTTTCGGGCAGACCGAGGTTGCGAAAATTGCCGATGCTGCTGAGACCGACCGCCGTGCCGTCGCCAGGCGACTTCAAACCTCCAGTTATGCCATCATCAGGAGGGAGCGTTGCGCCAAAATCCACATTGCGACCCGCCTGCACCATAAGAGAGCCTGAACCACCGATTTGCAAATCACCTGAATTGGGGTTGCCTGTGCCAGGTCCGGGAGAACGGAAACTATTTCCTAGCAATATGTTTCCTTCCGATTGCGCAAGAATGCGGCCAGCGGAACCAGGATTATACAATAATATATCGCGACCTGCAGAAACAATGCTGATATCAGATTCGTTAAGATTCTGTATATAAAAGCCCACATCAGATATATCGCGACCAGCCAGAACGTCGACGAACTGGGCTGAGTATAATGTAAGTCCAGAAATATCTCCGGTCCCAGCAAAAAGTTGCACCGCATCGACTGCACGGGAATGAACAGATTTGGCGGCGTGTAAGTTTTGCTTGGTCTGCAAGCGCCCATATACATCACCTTGATAAGATCCTGATTCAGCAAAAAGAGAATCCAAAGCTGCAAGATCCGGAGAGTTACGTGATACTAAATTGACCACATTAGGATTTGGAATATCACGAACTGAAAGGGAGAGTGGCGAAGCTGAATCAGGAAGACGAGCAGGATCAGCATCCGAGAAATTAAGCACAGCGCTCGCCCACTGTCGGAGTCCGCTGCTCGGATTTGTATCGACGATATTTAGACCGTTAAGGGAACCGGCCGCGATGAGCTTCAGTTCACCCTCCGCGGATGGAATCAAATTGAATTCACCTACCAAGTTGATATCGCCATTCGTAGCGGAAACTGAAACATTCCCAGGCATCAGCGTAGAAGCCACGGCGAATTCAGTCACGTCCTTTTCATACAAACGAAGCCACGGTTGGTTGCGACCCGATGTCGTGGAACTTGGAGTCACAACGTCGCGACGAAGAACGTTATTATACCAATCGTAAACGGAACCGCTGGAAGCCCCCGAATTGCGGGATCGGACGCTCACGTCGCCGGTCAGGGATGCCGCCGAGAAGGAACTATCCGCAGAATAAGTGCTGAAATAACTCTTAAGGAAATAACTGTTATTGATTCCGGCAGGTAAAAGAAATGGATTCACCACCGAACCAACCGAAAGATCTCCGCCCGCTACTAAAGTAAAGGATCCCTTGCCTAAAAACAGCGTGGTTGGTAGCCAAGAGGACTCGGGGGTATCGGCTGGAGAAGTATAGTCGCTTACCCTTAGGGTCGTGCGAGTATAATTGGTGGTAATATTGGAGCCTGCAGATAATTCTGCCGCCCCCCGTTCTACATAATAAACACCTCCGCTGATGTCCCCGCCCGCGCGCACGCGCACGCCGCCGCCGCCAAGTTCAAGTAATTTGCCAGCGTCGGGTTTGCCGTAAGGCATACGGGCGTTAGTCGGCGCAACAGCATCAATGTTCGCCACGTCGTTCCCTGCGGACAAAGTGATATCGCCTCCGCCTAAAGTGCCTACCCCCTCGAAAAAATTATTGAAATCTACCCACCATGAAGTTGAGTTCCGCTGTGTGCGCGGACCATTGGCCGTAGTATTTGAATAGACAGAAAACTCACCTGTTGCATCATCTAAGTTGCCCCGGCGATAAAGCCAATTAGTAGGCATCTGCTTACTCGAATCAACTTCACCGACAAAAGTTCGGAAAATATCACGCTGCGCGGATAAGCTCACGTCGCCGCCCAGTTGGCTGTATTGCGCAGCGTAAGCTTCGTCGGCATATTGTCTGGCGCCTAGTTCGGTGGAGGCGGCGTTATATCCGGTGTTAGGCACATCAAAGTTCACCATCGCAGCGGCTTGAGTGCCAGACGTATATATTGCCCCAAGATTGTTGCGGAATTCAATATCGGCCCGAGCGGCAATGGAAATATCTCCGGTGCCAGTTCGTATTACTTGATAATATCGGGGAACCGCAGAAACGTCATAACGTGCACCTATGCTAGTGGCAAACTCATTCGCCCCATCGCCGAAAAGCAGTGAGCCTGCCCCAGGATTGGCTGCGTTGCCAGGAAGCACGGCCGAAGTGCGGGAGGCAGAGAGGTCTGCACCAGCAACCAGATTAAATGACCAAGATCTCGATCCAGAAGCCAAAAGAGGGGCATTCCATAATTTCTGGGTAGTATCAGCGGTAGAAATTCCATCTCCAAAACCGTCACTCAACGAAGCGGAACCGGCCGCTACATATGGCAGAACAATATTTCCAGCTGCCCGGATGGTCAAATCACCTGGTTCGCGGTTAATGTAATCCGACGCGGAGCCGTAGCGAGCAGTTGAAAGGTCCCAGATACCATCAAGGACGATATCACCAACGCGGTTGATGAATTCTAAACCAGGTTCAATATGGAACGCATTCGCATTGCCTCCTCCCGCAATGCGGTTTAGGATGGTAGATGATGCATCTCCAAAAAGCGTCGCGGCGGCCAGAGCGACAGAACGTTCATCGCTAGAGATTGTAGCGGAGGTGCCAGAAGCGGGGGTCAAATCATGAACCCTAAAGCCCTCCGCCACCACGCTTGAAACACCAAGAATAGACGCCTGAATTGGGTTGATGGCAAGATCAGTCCCGGTTGCATCACGAGGAGCACGCAAATATAAAATTCCGGTAGCATGGCCCAAGGCAGAATCCAAATTTGATTGGGAGGCCTTAACCGATAAATCCAACGTAGAGCCGGCCTCCAAAGTAAGGGACGCTGCAGTGTCAACTAATCCGTCGCGAGAAGCGCCGACTTCGAGTCGAATCGATCCACCCTTGCCTGCGCTATTAAATTGATCCGCCGATACATCTAGCAGGGATTGACTTAAGATGTTAAGATTGCCGTGTGAAGAGAGCTTGATCGTGCCTCCTGTTTGCCCCGACGCGTCGATGACCCCTGCAATTTCCAAGGCACCTGTATCAACAGATACTTCATATTTAGAGACTGAAACGCGGCCTTCAAATTTCACATTGCCGGAACGAATGCGATAGTCGCGGAACAACTCAAATCCACCTCGATTGAGCACTCCATCAATAGAGCCCAGGCTGGAATCAGTAAACGATCCGAGATCAGCTGTAAATCCACCGCTTTGACCTTTGGCACCAGCGACGCCTAATACGGTTCCTTTAGCCTCAAAAATGCCAGATGGAGCCGAAACCGTAATCGCACCCGCATCTCCACCACCCGAAAACGCCGATACGTTAAGTGTTCCGCGATTTCCCAACACAACGTCACCACCCGTGGCACCCAAGTTCAACTTCCCGCCATTGGTAGTGACAACCACACCTTGAATAGATCGGGACGTTCCACCCACATCAAGTTTGGCAAACGCTTTTTCGCCGACCCGTAAGTCACCGTCGGTTGTCTGCAAAGATAACTGGCCGCTAGACAGCGCGATGGCTGAATCCACGCTTATCGATTTGCCCGCAAGGGATAAACGCGCACCAAGACCCGCAGAGGTGATAGCTGAGGCAACCCCTTCATCAGGGGTAGTGATAGTCAGCGATCCACGGCTAGTTATTCCCTGGACTGATGCAGTTTCGGAAGTGATAAGAGGCGTCGTTATATCAATATTGGCCTCGGTTTCTAGCCCGCCGGCGCCGTTGAAAACCAATTTGTCTGCCGCCCGAATAAATACCCGATCATATTTAGATATTTCCAGTTGACCGCTGCCAAGCTTGATATTGTTCGCATTAAACGAAACCGCCCCCGCAGATGCACCACCGGAGACTGCGGTGCCACCCACTCCGCCGTTTAGTGTAATCTTATCCGCGACGAAGGACACCTCGCCTCCATCATTGTTAAATCCGCGAATCGTGGGCGCGCCAATCGTCAACTGATCGAACGAGGCGGAACCGACTTGGCCCGTTCCATACAAATCGACCGAGGAATAACTGAGGAGAGAAAGCTGAGTGCTAGACTGCTGCAAGCCTTCCAATGTGGCGAACGACAATACCAACCCGGGATTGGGCTGTAGCGCACCCGAATCATCCAACTGGAGGCTGATGCGACCACTATTCAGCGTAAGAGACTCGGCACCAAAAGTGGCGGCGGAGTCGATTTGAGTTGAACCGGAGGAATCCAAGATCAGACCCGCACCACCTTGTATAGAAGCATCTGCCGCGATCTTCAGCGCCGCGCTAGAATCAGAATTCACAGAGTTTCGCTTAACCGTTGCCGAGGAATCGCTGGAAATACGAAGCAATACTCCATCTCCAGTCCCAGACGTCGAAGCTCCGATTATCAAGGCGTCTGCCGCACCGCCAATGCTCCCTGTCTGTTTGATTTGTGCACCAGAACCAATGGCAAGAGTTTCTTTTGCGACCAATATCAATTCGGCACCGCCAAGGACTGAATCATTATCCACCTTCAGCGAATTTGCCCCCACGGTAACCTGCGTGCCTTCGGAGGTGGTTTGCCGCACCCCGCCGATTAACAAGCTAGCGCCACTAAAAGCACTGAGCTTACCGGCATCCAGTAAAAGTTCGCCTTCCAACGGGATGGCTCCTGAACTGGCAATTCGGATATCAACAGGACTGTCGATATCCACTCGTCCACCCAAACCAGAATTACCGGCTTGGGCTAGGATATTTCCATCCAAAGCCATATATTCTGTCGCCGTAAGAATTAACTGACCCGCATCCGCCGAGAGGCGGGGAACGGTGGCGGCGCGTTGCGCTGCGTTATCGCGGAAAAAGACGGACGCCGCGGGAGTTTCATAGGTCGCCCGTTTTTGCACTACAGGTGAAGCGGCGATCTCGAATAAAGACCTCAGGGGGGCTGATTGAGGAGCGCCATCTGCATCATTGAAACGATATCCAGATACATAGACACTCTTGTCTGGCTGCACCGCTGCCGAAGCTAACGGAGCAGAGGATTTAGGGGTCACTAAAAAGGCCCCGGGTAATACTGCGTAACGCGCCGGCACCAGAGTATAAAACCCTGCCGCTAAACCCGCGCCTGAGTCCAGATAAATACGATCACCAGGTCTTAAGCCTCCATTAACATAACCTAGTTGATCTCCAAGTAATTGCCTGCCTTTATCGGAATCATTAAAAGAAGCGAAAGGCGCGAAAGCAGCATTGTATTCAGGGAGAATCGCGAAGCTGGTGAGGTCGGCTAGAATGTCTACCTTGCCGCCTGTTCCGGTTTTAAACCTTGAAGACACAATCTCTCCCCCTCCGTTTACGTCAACAATGGAGCCCGCCTCTGAATTCACCGAGGCTGCGGAAAGAACCACTTGTTTCGCGGGAGGACCAAAATCTGTGATATCTCTTCCCTGCGGATCCACCCATGTGCTACCATTAATAAAAGCCCCATAAGGCAGGATTAGTCCTTGTCCCGTCGCCGGATCAATCGCCGAAACCGAGGTTACGCTGTTGGCGCCAAGGGAAACAGAGAACGAGGCGGGCACCGGGAGTCCGGTAATCTGATCGATAGGCGACAACCCCACGCCATTCCAGCCGAGATTAATAACCCCGAACGGAGCGCGCAAAGTCCCATTTTGACGAATAGAGGAAGCGTGAAGATTCAAGGTTCCACCAGCTGAATAAGGGAGTCCGCCGGCAACCGCACCCTTCTCCACCTTGATTGACCCAGCATGAGACACGCCCTCCGTCTCGTAATCATAAGCGTTGATGCTGAACACCGTGGCGGTTGGTGGATAAATCTGGGCTGCTTTCAGGGAAATATCGCCCGCGATATCTAATGTGCCGCTGCCGCGCACATCCCCCGCCTCAGCGTTTAACTGCAGCGCGCCGAAACCTTGAAGCGTTAGATTTCCAACCTCGATCAAACGATCGGCATTCACTGTCAACCGCGCATCGCCGTGCACTGGAGGCACCGAGTAAGGCATGCTATTAAGATCATAGAAGGCCCTGATGTCATCCGAATCAGCCAAGCGGGGCTTCTGAAGTGCTGTGCCAATGGAAACCCGAGGAGCGGCTAGGGAAATTGCATCATCGCCGAAAATCACCCCGTTTCCGCCAACCGCGATTTGGCGGCTAGCTTCCAATGAAACCGGACCGGAAAACTGCACGGTGCCGCCAAGAGTAAGGGAATCAAATCCACTAATATTAAAACTATCCGCAGCGAAATTACCCCGCGACATATCAGGCATGTCGACCGTGGCCTGAGTCACTACCAAATTGATATCACGCTGTGTCAAAGCGGGACCGACGATCGGCACATAGATACCGGACGACACGACAAGCTTGCCACCTTCCGCAGAGGCTCCGCCCGCAGCGCCACGAAGGGTGGCAGCCGTAACTAGTTGCTGGGTTCCAGCCAAGGTAACTGTCCCCGCAGAGGAATCTACGCGGGTCGCCACCAAATCTAAACCGTTGCGATTAAGCCCTCCACTGTAAACAGGGTCCAGATCCAAGGTCGCAGTAGTTCCCGATACATCGATGACCGAACCAGCCACCGCTTGAATATTGCCGGATAAACTGATGGAGCCGCCAGAAAGAACCCGGCCAATTCGCAGGGAGCGGTCGGAAATATCCCGCTGCATGACCGTCGTGCCCGAGGCATCCAACAAAGCCTCCGAACCCAATGTTAGCGTCCCGACCGCTTGGTTATTATTGGTAAATGGAAATACGCTATTGGAGTTGGATGCTCCTTTAAGAGATATCGCACCACCCTTCGCTATCAAAGCACCCTGCACGTCTACGGTGTCACCGGTCAGAGAAATTTTAGCGCCGGGATCAGTTTGAATAAGCGCAGTCGGCTCAACGACCACCCCACCCCTCACAACCAGAGAATTACCACTATTGTAGGGGTCCCTTACTCCCGGTGCGGTGAAACTGACGCTAGCTGCTGGGCGAAGGCTCTGCTCCAGCAATCCGGTTGTTAAAGCAATTTTTTCGGGCGCAGATTCGTCTAGGCTGGCTAAATAGGAAACCGAGACCGGCGCAACTACCGTTCCCGCCTTCACCACTACACCGGGAGAATAAAGCTCCGAAGCGGCATCAACCACACCTCCAAGACCTCTTATATCGTAAGAGGTAAAACCTCCTGTATTAAAAAAGTTTGCCCCCAACACGGTTGTGGCCGACGACGTATCTCCAACCCCAATCTGAATCGCCGGAGCCAGCAAAGTGAGCTTGCCTCCCTTGATACCAGAATAGCCTAGCAGACTCGTTTCGTCCATTAGCAGTTTACCGCCGACGATACTTTTGACGTTTGCATCCTGGCCGGCAAAAATAGCGATATTTCCCGCGTTGCCGTAGGAATATTTATTGCCAGGTGCGGCATAGACTCCTCCGGACGCATCTAGAACAGATCCGGTATTCAGACTGACATTATAACCGGTAATGGAAACGGAGCCTCCGCCCACCACCATGGCGTCCTCTGCAGTTCCCAAAACTTCATTCTCCAGCACTCCAGCGGCACTAAGATGAACACCGCCGGCAACACTAACCGCTCCACGATTCGGAGCGGAAAGGGGCGCAGAGCCGGTAATACTAGCCTCGTTAATTGAACCTTGGGAAACCGCGGCAGCAACCAGAGTGATTTTACCACCAGGCGCGGTCAAATCGGCCTCCACGCTAATATTTTTACCGAAAAGCGAAAGCTCGCCACTCGCAGGCAACGCCAAACTGCCGGAATTATCTACGAACAAATCCCCTTCACGATTATCAACCGTCAAGCGACCAAACCCCGAGCGCGTGATCAAATCGGGCGATAAAACCAATGTGTCGACACGGTCTGATTTGAGTGGAGAGGGGAGCCCGTCCACTTCGAGCTGAAAAGCATCTGCAGCGGGGAGCGCGTCTTGATGCGCAATATGCAGTTCCGGGGCGGATCGAGAATCCGTAAAGTATCCACCCGGCACCCGAGAATCAGCATATTGCCCCTGCAGATTGATGCTCAAGGCTCCGGACTTGGCCGGAATTACCCGCTGACGAACGCCATTTACGGAGTGGCCTGTCAACGTAGCGTCCAAGGCCATCGAGGGAGCGCTGATTATCAGCGATCCCGCATCGCCACCTTGAGTATAGCCTGCCACCATTTCTTGTGTGAATAAAAGATTCGCACTTTGAAGGGTCTTAGCCGCGTCGCCACCCCACTTGGAAGTGTTGGTTTCTGGGGTAAATACCCCTTTGTAAATACCATCGTAAACCAGATCGGGAGTAGCTTTAGAGATATCAAGGATATTGCCCTGATAGACGACCTTGGTCGTGCTGACCAAGGCAGGCTGGTAATCTACATAGCCGCCAGAAACGTCAATTGAGGCCTCGGGATTCAATACCACTGAACCGCCTGCACTGATTTTTACCGTGCCACCTGCCGTCGTCAGTTGACCGATGTCCCGCTGCACCAAATTTATATAGCCTGTGACATCGGCGAGCGGCGTGCCGACCCAAGTCTTTCCATTGTAAGTGCCGGCTTGCAGTATATCCACCCGTATAGTCTCACCACGCAGGGCTCCGTCGCGTTGCAAGGGAGAGTTGGCCAACTCGTCGCCACGAAGTGAAGCCTCCACAATATTATCCGAAACGGATGCGGTTACCCCAGTGGTGCCGGCCACATTCACGGTAGCGCCACGATCAAAATATACTTGGCCCTCCGGGTATACGAACTGGGCGTTCGCTTGGTCAGTTCCTAATTGTAATAGGTTCCAGCGACCCGCACTCAGGGAAACCTCGGCCGAGGGTCCGTAGATTGAGGCGTCCTCCCCCATGTGGACCACTAATCCTCGGGCATTGATTTGAGAACCCAAAGTCAGTCTGGTTCCAACTACCTTCTCCTTGCTCGACAACTCGGGTAAAACCTCCGTGACGCTGTCGGCACCGAATGAGACTAAACCGGTGGTTGTGGCAAAAAAATCCGGCAAGCTGGCGTAGTTGCCGATACCAATGGCATCGTATTGGGCAAGTAAGTCTATCCGACCATTGCGTGAAACCGAAGTGGTTGCGCCTATTAAGCCATTTTGGGCCAATGTCTTGCCAACTGCTGTAACAGCCCCGCGCTCGGAATCAATGATGCCAGAATTGGTGGCGCTGCCAGCGTAATCCCCCACCTTGCCAACGCTGACGTTCAAGCCGCGAAGCGAAGCATCGGAACTACCCTCCATGCCGACTTGCAGACCGGCTGCCAAAATTGTTTGACCGTCCGGGGTCAAAATGGTCCCAGCGTTGCTCACATTAGCTCCTATCAGAGCGACGCGCCCACCGGATTTATCCGCATTGGTTGGGGAATTCAGGATAGCACCGGCCTCCACCAAAACATCGCCGTAATGGCCATCTGCTCGAGTGGGCGCTGGCGGGACGAAAGCGACAGACTCGGCACCGGCAGGAACAGCTAATCCAGAAAACAAAAACTGGGTGTCGGGGTTATTCAGTAAGCCGCGGGAAACCAACCCATCATTGATCGGCAGTGAAGAGGCGACCAAAGTCCGCGTATTGACCTGAGAGCCACCACCGAAAATAATGCCATTAGGATTAATGACATACACTTGTCCTGGCGCCTCGATCGATCCAAGAATTCGGGTGGGATCACCCGACGGATCGACGATTTTATTGAAGGCTATCCAATCGGACTTGGACTGCTCGAATTTGAGTGCCGTTTCGCGTCCAATATTGAAAGTATTCCAAGTCAACAGGGCCTGTGCACTGGTCTGGTTGACCGTGACTTTACTTTGCCCATTTGCGTCTTGCTGGACTGGCAAGGCCGCTCCGCTCCATAGGCTGGAACCGACCGTAGCACCGCTGGCCACCTCTAAGCCACCAGGGACCAGACCGTTGGGCACTGAGGAAGCCCCCGCCAGCGCGGCCGCACGCGCCGCGGACTGCATGGCAACTAATGACTGGCGACGGGCGGTGTTCTGGTCGATTTGCGCCTTCGCTTGGGCGGTCAATGCGCCTGCCTGGGAACCGGAAGTGGTCGCCAGATTAACCGTCCCGCCCGAGGAGGAACCCGAGCCCTGAATAGCCAGAGCACGCTGCACGGCAGCCCTGGCATCCGCCGACGAACCACCGGCATAGGCTGCTATCGGAGCGTAAAAAACCGAGGCAGCCGTGATCGAAACCACAACGAACCGGGCATTAGAAGGAGAAGACTTCGGCAAGCTCATGGCAGCAGACTGAACAGCGGTCGGTGCAAACAGGGTTTAGGCAGACTTCAAGCGGAGTAGCTTGGACTAGGGCGCCTCGGGCGCCGGGGTCTTGATGTGCTGTTCCTTCAATTTATCGGCATAATCTTGAACCTGAAGGTCCAACTTGGCGCGCGTTACCGCGATGAAGGGTTCACGAGCCCCAATCGCATCGCCGAGGCTAAACTTCGAATAGCGGTCAAGGATTTCGTTGCCAATGGTATACAAGGCCATGTTACGAACCAGCCCGAGCTCAACTTGGGTTTCTAGCTGAGCCACGCGGGAAGAGCGCTCGTTGCGCTCGGTCTCGGTTTTTTTGGCATAATCCACCACTTTGGCGAGGGAGGCGCGGGTCTTCCCGAGTTCCTCGGTGGTCGAAGCAAGATCGGCAGCTTGAGCCGTATTCGTGGACTTGAGCGCAGCGATGGCTTTGTCACTCTCGATACGATCCGCAACCATCTGCTTTTTGAAGCCGGCTATCTCACCCTCCAGCTCTTTTTTTTCCGCCGCGAGCGCGTCGCGGGCGGACTGGGCCCCAGCTAGATCATTCTGGGCGGTGCGTAATAGAAGCATGGTCGCCTTAAGGCTGTCACGCAGGCGGGACTCGGCGGAAGCCGCATCCGGGGCGCCAAAAAGGCCGTTGGCGGCCACAAAAGCGGCCAGGAACGAAAGGGTGAAAAAGCGTTTCATGGTTAGAATCGTCCGTTAATGTCGAATTGGAAAGTGTCGTTCTGATAAGTGGGTCCGCTCACCTCGTCTGAGCTCATAAACTTCACGCCGAACCAGACTCGGTTTGATACAGAAACATTTCCACCGAGGGTAAATCCCTTGGCGTTAGTGCCGCCACCGCCAAAATCAGAATCGGCGAAACCATCCACCACGGCGTCAGTTTCCACATAACGATACCCGAGGCTAGCATTCCAATCCCAGCGCTTCTGCAGGACCGGATGACCTACCTGAATGGAGGTGTAATAACCGAGATCGCCGCCGGTGAAGCCGCCCGATGTATTTAAATTATTATAGGTATAGGCGCTACCCGCCACCTCACCGGCATCCAGCCCCAGATTTTGCACAACCTCAAAGAGGAGGGATATCTGGGTAGGCTCGAAATGATTGTAGTCGATTCTTCCGGTCAGGGCTACTTCATGATAAGGCGAAGCGAGGCCCAGATAATTATATTGCTTGGTGGCGCCAATCGGGGCGTTCAGATTTCGGATCGTTCGATAGGTGTTGCCCTTCTGAGCAAAAAGCAGACGGCTGGAGTCAGTGTCGCCCGCGTCTAAAGCCGAGCCATTGGTCGGGCTGGAGGTCTGACCTTCGACATTTTCGAAGTGGTAGTAGGCCAAGCCGAACTTGGCTTCAAAATCCTTGCTGATTCGCCAATCCGTGCCGACCTGAATCGCATACAGCCACTTGTCATAACTGGCGGACTTGGTCGCTTGATTGGTCGAGAAGTCAAAAGCTGTATTATACACTGGGAGCAGGCCTACCGTGGCGAAAGGCTTCAAACCCCCGAACTTGTGCTGGCCCTGCACCAAAATGCCGTCGAAACCCACATCGTTCGACCAGATCATAGAAGTGGCAAAGAAAGGATTCGCGACCCTGCCGACCGAAGCGGAAACCGGAGTGCCGTCTAAATCGGATTCATATTTAATATAAGCCCGATCGATCCATACACTGTATTTGTTGAAATTGCCATTGCCGCCGCCAAGGGTCTGGTTTTGGGAAACCGGCGAGTTGCTCTCGCCAGTGGCAAACCGAATTCCCGAGGTGAAGCCCTCGTCCAGATTCACCTCGGCCCCGATGCGCGCCCGCACTCGGATGCGCGTGCGATCACGATCCGTATTGAGAAAAGGTATCGCTTCGTCCTGAGGAGCGGCGGAGTTCACTTGCACACCACGGCCGCTGTTGATCGAGGTTACATTGAGGAAATCGGGACCGGTTGCGTTGCCATCCGGAAAAGCGACCGACTCGTAACGCAGTCGCATGTCGCCCAAAAATTTCCAACGCTTGGTCCAATCTGGAACTGCATCCGGGGCAGCCCAGCGCTCTTTTTCTGCCTGCTCCATGACTTCCTGGCGAACTTCGGCGACCATCTGGCGGCGAAGATAAGGAGGGATGTAGGTAACACGCACAGTGCCGGGTGCACTCGGAGTTGCAGCATTGGCGGCGCTGCCGTCAGTGACTGTAACCGGGGCGGCGGGCGAGGCGACTCGCGCCAAAGCCACACGCGCCTCCTCGGCCTCGGCCTCAGCCTGGGCAATGAGCTTGGCGGCGGCCTCGGCCGGGAGAATTTTTTGCTCCACCATTAACCGGATGAGATTCACGGTCGCGTTCGGCGTCGGCGCGGTAGGAATACCCGCAGCGGTGCTGGTCTCCGACCGACCGACGGTCGCGGCGGCTAGCGCACAACAGGATGCGGCCAACAGGGCGGCTAGACGGGAACGGGACGTCAAATTAGAGGAGCGCATAGGGCAAAAGTGTTAAATCAAGAAGAGGGTCGAAGGGTGGTGCGAAACCAAATTGGCTGAGGCATATCCGTAGGAGGTGGCTGGGTTTGCAGACCGATCAGCACGTCACCTTGGATCGCCTTGTTAACGGAGGCATCGACATTCGACTTGCGAACGGCAACGCGAGTGATGCGCCCGCCGGCGTCCATCCAGAGCCCTAACTCCAACTGACCATCGGCGTAGCGGGTTCGCTCGTCGGCGCGGAGGGCGTCAATAATGCGATTTTTGATGGAGCCTGAGTAGCCGGCCCAACGCGTGCCGCCGCCTGAACCGGACAGCCGGGCACCACCACTGCCGCCGCCACCGGGGCCGGTGCCTAAACCAAAGGAATCAGCGCCACCGTTGCCTTTGATGCCAGTGCCAAGAGGCGCGTCATTGGAAGGTGCCGCCGGGGCAGGATCCGGCTCGGCCGCAGTCTCCGCCACCATCTGCTGCGTGTTTTCAGAAGGCGGTGGGGGCTCAGGCGGCTTAAGCTTGGGCGGGGGCGGAGGCGGAGGGGGGGGCGGGGGTAAGGTGATGTTCACCGTCTGGGCCGCGGACGAACGCCGTTTGGAACCTCCGCCCTTACCGGACATCAAGTAGATAACGGCTCCGATCAAAACGCATGCGCCCGCAACCTGCAGCAATCGTGCGATCGGTAAACCAGAACCCTTCGGACTTTCAGGAGGGGTCGCCATCGCGCTTTACTTAGGTGGCTGGGTAGCCAAACCGATCTGGGTGACGCCAACGCGACCAAGCACATCAAGCACATCCATAACGCCTTGATATTGGGTGCCGCGATCCCCGCGCACCACGACGGGGAAATTGGGATTCTTGGTCTTGTGCTCGTTCAGCCTCTGCTCGAGTTGCTCAATAGTGACCGGGACGGTGTCGAGGAAGATCTTACCCTCGTTATTGACGGTGATGGCCTTGCTCTTCGGACCACCCAAAGCGGGAGCGGCACCGCCGCGAGGCAGATCCACTTTCACGCCCTGCACGCCAGCCGTGGTCATGATGATGAAAATCAGCAGGAGGACCAAATAGAGGTCCACCATCGGCGTGACGTTGATATCGTCGTAAGATTTGCTGTCATCCGCCTTCATTTTTGGACGGCCTCCTGCCGCTCCTCATCCGCATCCCTGCGACGACGGGTCATGAAAGGCGCGGTGGTGGAGTCCGCGGTGCCAGCGGTCACTGGATAAAATTCGGCCATTTTTGTGATGAACTCATCGATAAAGAGCTGCATCTCGGAGGTGGCGTTTTTAATGCGGCTGCTGAGGAAACTATAGAGGAACAAAGCGGGGATAGCCACCAGGAGGCCGAATACGGTGGCGAGAAGCGCGGATGCGATGCCGGGCGCGATGGAATTCACTTCAACCTGACCGGTCTTCGCGATCACCGCAAAGGTGATCATCACGCCCACCACAGTTCCCATTAAGCCGACGTAAGGGCCGCCGGCGATACCGATGGTCAGGGAGACCAAACCCGAATTAAGTTGGTGAACTTCGCGCGTCAGACCGCCGTCCAGACTAGCCTTAATCGCCGTGATCGAACGGACGGAGAGACCATTGAAGCCATTCTTAGAATTGATACGATTGCGAATTTCCTCCGAGCCAATGTGATAGATATGATATAATGGGCTGGTCTCCATCAATGCTTGTAGTTTGGCATCCGCTTCCTGAACCCCCAAGCTCTTCACGGTGGTGAGGTTATTGTGGTCAATCGCGGTCAAATCGCTGGATACCAGCTTCCACCGGCGAAGGAACTCTGCGCTGCCTTTTTCGATCTTCGATAGATAGGCAAACTTCTGCAGCGCCACAACCCAGGCGACCACCATCATGATACAGCAGCAACCGACCGCGATCCAACCGTCGAACATCATGTTCTTGGCGATATCGCCGAAGAGCAAAACGTGTTCAAACGCGGCACTGCTGCCGCCGCCGCCAGCACTTTCCTCAGTGCCAAAGACCACGACTTTCTGGCTCTCGGAAGAACCTGACTCGGCTACGGCGGCGAGCTTCAACCAACCAGCGCTGCGTGCCACGGTGGAAATCTGGGCCTCATCAATCTCGCCGACAAACCCGTTTTTGCCGCCAGCTTGACCGCCCAAGAAGACCGGGCCGGACAAGGCGGGCAAACTGGCGTCCACTCGTGCGTATTCCACACCATCGACGTAAACGGCGACGGCGGATGAAGTCGCGGAGAAGGCGAGGCTTTTCCAAGCCTCGGCCGTCAAGGGGGCCCCAGCGGGACTGCGCGAAACGTTGGAGCCATTACGAACCTCCAGCACCGGCACACCGGCGTTTAGACTAAACTCGAGACCACCCTCCGCCGCACCCCAGGAAAGAAGCACCACGCGACCGGCAATGGCTCCGGGCTTAACCCAAGCCGAGAACGAAAGCGGCAAGCCCGCATCACGCTTCAGGGTGGCGCTTTCCGGGATTTGCACAACCTCTGCACCTGAGAAACGCAGACCGGGACCGATCAGCGAGCCTTGAACCGCCGTGGCGCTGCTGGTAGCGTTGTTAGCGTTTTTGGTGAGGTCTGCCGGTGAACCGGTTCCGTTAAAATGATAAACCAGCGCAGTGCCAGCGTCGTAAGTGCCCTTGGTGTCGTCGGTGCGAGGCGCGGTGCGGGCCTCATGCCCGTAGTAAAGCCAGAGCTCGACCTTGGCGCCCGCCTTTAAGCCGGGCACGTTGACCCAGACAAAGGCCTCATTGAGCAGGGAATCGTAGCGCTCAACGTGGTGGCTGAGAACCGTCTTGTCGTCGGCGGCAACGAAGCGGATGTCGGCCCCGTCGTCCATCGCGGCGGGAAATTGAAAGTTACCGTCGTGCAAACGGAAAAGCACCGGACGGGCGGTCTCATCTGCCGCGGCCCCGGCCGCAGTTGCATCCACGGTCAATTGACGACGCAGCGTCCATTCGGAATTCCACCACGCATTGGCGTGGGCGGTGCAAAGCAAGAAGGCGAACAACCCGAGGATAGGCCTCAGGGAAGGGGCGTGGTGTTTCGAGACCATGTGCATGGGAGTGGAAGAGTGATAAATTAGTATTGAGCTCCGAGAGAGAAGTTTACGCGAAGATCACCGACTTGGGTCTGACCTTCAGCACGCAAGGGCCAACCGGCGTCGATCGAGCCGCTAAAATGATTTTTGACCTTAATCCGAGTGCCAAAACCCACTCCGATCGGGTTGAAGCTGGAGGCCTGCGCAGGCAGAGGCGTTTGCAGTTTCACCCAAGCGGATTCCGCAAAGGCGTGGACCCGCCATTCGCCCCAAGAGGTGCGATCAAACAAGGGAAACAAAGAAGGTGAACTCAATTCCGCCGCCACCGATATCGCCTGATCGCCGGCGACCTCTGATTCAAAGTAGCCTCGCACCGTATCCATGCCGCCCGCGCTGAATTGCTCGGAGTCAACCAGCGGTTGATCGGTGTATTGGGCTTGGCTTCGCAGCATCAATTCTATATCATAGGGCAACTTCTGGGTTCGAGCTAACTCCCCCCGCAGGTAGGAAAAATTGGCCGATGCGGCGAAACGGCGAGTATCAAATTCGGCATCATCGCTGCCCATGCCACGCAAACCCAAGGTGGGGGTAAGCGATAGCTCGGTGCTGCCGTGTTTCCCCAGCCAAGTGATTCCGTAGTTGGCACTGAGCGTAGTGTAGCGAATCGGTGCGCGGGAAACGGAATCGCCGGTGCGTAAATCCTGGTTGAGCTTCTTTAGATCAAATCCGGCGGAGAGGGTTTGATAATACGAGTCAGAGCCAGGCAGCGTGAAAATGGACTTAAGCGCGTAAGTCTCTCCCCGACCGGCGACTGCGCCACCACCAAGGGTAGAAACATCACTATCTTGCTTGGTGGCGAGCACCTGAAGAGTGATCAAGTCAGAACCAGCGGGTCGAAAAAGATAATAACCGGAAAAGACCTTGGCGTCGTTAAGCTCCTCGGGGGCGATTTGGAAACTTAGCCCGAAGGTGTGGCCGAGTTGGAAGAGATTAGCGTAGCTGACGCCACCATTTAAGCGCAAATCACTGGTGTTAGGGCTATTGCGATTATTTAACTCGATATTAGCCGCGACCGGTAGCTTCTTTTCTTCCACCTTCAGGTCGACATCAATGGTGCCGGGTTCGACGCCGGACTTAAAATCAGGCGTGACCCGCCGGTCAGGAACTTGGTTGAGGCGGGCGACGTCTTTACCGACCTCATTAAAATTGAGCGCTTTGCCCTCGGCCATCGAGGGGGCCAATCGCTTAAGTTGGCCGGGCGAAGTATACTGCGAACCGCGCACCCGGGTGCGACCAACCACGCCCTCGGAGACTTGGATAGTGACGACTCCATTCGAGGCGTCTTGGGCGGGGATCTGAGCAAAAGCCGCCTGGTAACCCTTTGATCGATATAGCTTTTCCACGGCAGCACGCGCCTTTTCAACATCGTCGGTGGTGCGCTCGGGCCCTAAAAAGGGATATACCGCCTCCTCGACGTCATCAGAGTTAACGGAGTGCACGCCCTCGACTTTGAACTCTTGGATAAAAAACCGGGACGCCAAGGTCGCCGCTTCGGCCGTTGCGGTGGGGGCCGATGGGGGAGGCGTGACGGCAGCCAAGGCCGGTGCGCTC